>Ga0315320_10001498_pt1 | contig 19441 bp, 10 predicted proteins | sample M140m21515metaG_FD_203458 | JGI IMG/M metagenome (GOLD analysis project Ga0315320, IMG submission 203458) | Ammonia-oxidizing marine archaeal communities from Monterey Bay, California, United States - M1 40m 21515 | ecosystem: Environmental > Aquatic > Marine > Coastal | place: USA: California... | reverse complement strand
CTCTTGGTGTGTACCAGTGATGATACCTAAAGAGAATGGTCCCGCACCACCAACATTAATATTATCTGATGTAAATACATTTCCAGATCCAAGATCAACTGTTACTGTATTTTGTAGAGCATCTTCGCCAATAATACCATACCAATTCTCATTAAATACATCTGATACGTTGATGTTTCCTACTAGTGTTGGTAGAGGAGATGGTGTTCTTAACTGAATTTTCTTACCAACATTACCTAAGAAGTGAGATGCATCTACTGGTTGAAACTTGATTACAAGTTGAGAAGATCCATTAGTGGTGGTAAATGGATCAGCAGAGATTTCTCTCTCGTCCATCTCATCAATAGGATAAGTAACACTTCTCCCAGCATCTGCTCTATGTCCTGGGTTGTTTGTAGTGATCCAAGTCTTTGCTAATGCTGGTAGTGTAGATGTATTCAAATTATAATTATTATAATCTGCCCACACTGCTAGAATACCAGCAACAATAGGTCCAGAGAAAGAAGTTCCTTGGATAGTATCGTACCAAGAACTCCATGTATCCAGATAGTTAGTTGCAGTTGTCCAGTCATAAGTAGGACACTCTACTCTAACACCAGGAGCAACAACGTCTACAGAATTTCCATAGTTAGAGAAGTCAGCATAAGTATCATTGTACTCAGTAGCACCAACACTAATCTTAGGTTGATCAAAGTCAACATTATTAAATCTTAAATCCTGTGGTCCTGATGTTCTAGCACCTGCAGCAAACTTTGCTTGCATAGGACCAAGGAAAGTATCTTGTGCAGAATCAAATCCATTACCAGCAGAACGAACGATAATAATATTTTTTGATCTACAAACAGTGCTTTCGATCTCATCCAGTGCTTCGAGATCGTTTGCAGGAAAATCTGTTCCTACATCATTAAGTTCAATAATGGGTGTGCCCCCAGAGGGAGTGCCTGCTCCAAAAGAAGCATTGATAATTGCTGGTCTATTATCACCTTTGTAATTTCCACTATTAACATCGTTGTGATCAATGACTGCTTGATATGCTGAAAGAATACCAGAGAATGATCCACTAACACTAGAGTTGAATGCTTTCAGAGAATATATTCGTGCCTTTTTAGCAACACCATATCTATATCCCGAAGCCATGATCGCACATTTAGTACCGTGACCCTGATCATCTTCATTGTTAGTACCATAAGCACCAGAATAATGTGGTAACTGATATACTCTATAGTCTCCTTGCTCTGATGCACCATCTAGATCAGTTCTATTATCTGGATGAAATAATTCTGGGTGAAGTGCTGCACCAACACCAGTAGGTCTACTAGCTCCACGAACTCCACTATCAATAACATAGATATCAACACCATCTCCGTCGTGAGTCCAACTGAACTGAGAGTTCATTGATGTTCTTTCTCTCTTAGAGATTCTATCTAGATGCCATGTATCATAAGACATACAGATAGCACCATATCTTTTTGGAGATATAGTGTTCCTACCCATACCAGGATGAGCAGTACAATAGAAAAATAATCTAGATGCTGTTGACGTACTAAAAGTTATTGTAATACCAGATCCAGCACTACCAGGAGAACTTGATAAGACACTTACACCTTGAGTATATTCTACACCACCACCATGAGTACCATCTTGTGTCTCTGATAATCTAAAAGGATGTCCCGCGTTAGTAGGATCTCCCTGATCAAATGTGATTGTAGTTCCTGATGCTATACCTGCATAGTCCGTAGGATTAAACCAATTACCAGTTCCACTGTTAGAAAACTCGTATACGTTTACTCCATTCAGTTGATTAACACGCACATAAACAGTTCCACTACCAGAACCAGAAGCAAACTTAGTATTATCAACTAGATTCAGTTCAGCACTATCTAATTCTACAGACTCAGACTTTTCCTCTACAGGATCTAACTTATAAGTTCTATCCCAAAAGCATTTATGTCCACACTGATTAACATCTGACTTTACTTGGTCAATGTTTTCATCAGGAATATCAAAAGTTAATGTGCGAAAGCTTCTAAAACTTTCATGGAACTCAGCGTATGGTAGTCTTGCCTCAATAGATGAACGGATGTCCTCTAGTGGAGATCTACCACACGCTTTTACTACTAACCTTTTCATCCTACCCCCAATCAGGTTGTTCTAGCACAGAATAGAATTCCTCTAGTTCTGTCTGTTTGATCATAAGATCCTTGAATTACAGTATAAACTTCAGATGCACTAACAGTAATAGTATCACCTTGCTGAATGTTTGCTGCTGGTGTAGCAACATCAAAGTCAATCATAGCGAAGTCATTAGGTAGATAGTATGGTACTGGAGCGATCTTCGCACTCAAGGGAATGCCTTTAATGACTGCATTAAAGTTAGTAGAATCGGGAAGTATTGTTTTAGCATAGTCATTACTGTAATCACCACCAACGCTTCTATATGTGTGAGGTAAATTAGACCTAGTGTAAATATGTACGTTATTGGATGATCCTTGTTGAGTATCTAGTGATGTGGATCCGTAATCAGTATCAACATAATCAGTTCCTCTACCATAAGGATAACTATCATTAGTCTGTACTGGTAAGTATCCAAACTCAGCGCTTCTCTTAGAGAAGCTTCCATTGTAGTTATAGACGTGCTGACCACCAAAGAAAGATCTAAACTTAATTGATGCAGATGTATCGGTCGTGCTTGGATAGATTACAGTAACGCCACCCAAGAACAATTCATCATAATCAAATATTCCAGGAGAAACATAATCATGTACAAACCAAGTCATGAATGTATTCTCTCTCAACTTAGTTGATGAAAGGTTAGGTTGCTTGAAAGAATACACAACAAAATTTGGATCAGATGAAGAATGATACGAAATTAGATCAAGTGAATATGCATTGTATGCATTTCTATCAGCAATGATTTGACCATGATCATCATATCTAGCAGTAGCATAACTACCAGTACCACTACTCATATTAGAATCATTATAACGTTGCTGTCTAGGATTACCATACCTATCCAAATATTGATCACCTTTGAAACGAGCATCCCACATATATTTCGCAAAGTCGTAATAACTTACGTTGGAATCGTTATTATAATCATAATCGTCACCTTTACCATGACGTACATTACCGTTAACAGTATATGAATTAGGAAGGACTGTTGATTGTGGAGCAAAGTCAGATCCCGTAGAAATATTAAGTTCTACCTGACCATTAACATCTTCATTAAATTGATACGCCTGATATGTATATCCATATTTCTTAGTACCATCAACTTCTCTTCTACAGACACCCCAAGGAGCTACAGCAGCTTGTCTTGCTTGCTTATCATAAAAACTATTTGCTGCACCAAACTGAGAAACAACAGTGCTAGACTGAGAAGCAGCAACTACAGTAATTGTATGGACACAAGCAGTAGTATCATCCTGTCTCAAATAATATGTTCCTGCTTGTCCAGGTGCAGGTTTCCATTTGATAACTCTAAAGTCTTCATCAGAAGAATCACCTTTAGCACCTTGATTAACTACATTATTAACAGACCAATCTTCTAGATGATTACTTTCGTAAGTTGAATTTTGATTCAGACTAGTATCATTAAGGAAGTCATACCACATAATATATGTGTAATCAGTCTGTGCTGTAAGTAGGAGTGTATCACCTTCAGCAATTGTGATATTTCCTGCAACAGTAAGTCCGCCCTGAACATTGACCGCACCATTAGCATCAGTACCAGTCAGATTATTAGCTGTATCATACTCCAAAGTATAAGTGCTACCACCAGTAGCCTCCCCTTCAATATAAACAGTTACATTAATATCCTGTACACCATTAGAACCGTTACCACCAAAATCTAAATCATTTAGAGTGAGAACATCTCCATTTCCATATCCCCTACCAGGGCGGTTAACTAAAACTTTTTTTACTTTACCCTGATATACATGCACCTCAAAACTAGCGCCTGTACCCGAACCTGTCCAAGCACTGGGACGAACGTCATAATAATAATCCCAACTAGACGTTAAGCGTTGAGTATTCTCACCACCATAAGTGTGTGATTTAATACCAGCAATCAAACCACTAACGGCAGCAGTGTTCGCTCCGACTGTAGTGTGTGCCTGTTCAATTAGATCGATAACATCACTTCTCGACCATCCAATTGGTTTACTATGTGTAGTTGCGGTTACAGCCATGTTCTATTTACGCCTCCAGTTGCAGGATAGTGAGAGTTGCAGTGATTGTTGTATTCTGACCAGAAAGATTCTTGACATTTAAATAGATGTTAGTGCTGACTGGAGATTCAGTATTACCACCCACAGTGAATGGAGTAATAATTTGTTGTTGATTCTGACCTGTTGTAATTACTTCTGCAATCACACCAGAACCAGGATCAGGGTCTTCACCTACGTTTCTAAGTAAGTCGTTAGTTCTTGCTTGGCTACTACTATATATGCGACACCATGCCGCATCAGATAGATTAACTTGCAGCAAAGCATATGATTTGAATCCAGTTAGATTCATTGTATCATATGTGTTATCGGCAAGGAGAATTGTGGTTCCGCTAACAGTTGTTCTGCTAGAAAGAGTACCTCCTCCTCCACTACCACCACCAGTAGCACTGAGAACACCACTAGCAGTGATAGCAAGACCAGATCCAATGATCACACCACCTAACTGAGAAGTTGTAGCACCAACAATATTAGCAACACCAGAAGTTTGATCCACATTAATAGTAGGACCATTCTTAATACCACCTAGTGTAGTTGGAGATGCAATACCAATAGCACCTGCTGCAGTGCTGAGTTCTCCACTGCTGTTAATAACTAATCCACTACCTATCTTAATTGCTCCAAGTGTAGTAGAAGATGCATAAGGAAGAGTTACACTAGCAACTCCAGTACCACTATTGATTGTAATTCCAGAACCGATCTTGATGCCGCCTAGTACAGTAGCAGAAGCAGTAGGAATTGATTCTACATTAGCAGAAAGAAGTCCATTGTTATTAACAGTCAATCCTGGTCCTACTTGTATACCACCCACGCTAGCATAAGTTGCAAAAGGTAACGTATATCCACTAGGAGCAGCACTAATCTGTCCATTTGATGGATCCATAGTAATACTAGTTCCATCGATTCTAATACCTCCTAGGACTGTCGTAGAGGCTTGAGGTAAAGTATAGAATGAAGTAGGTTTGTTTAGAATCCTAGAGAGACCTGATGTAGAATTCCAATCAGAATTTACTGGTTGAACACTATTAAAAGTAATTCTATTGTTAGCAGGTTCATGTGTTAAAGTTGTACCACCCAAAGCAAGAATCTGATAGCTGGATGTTGTACCATCTGTAGCAGTAAGAGTAACTGTAGCTTCGTTACTTGATAATGTAGTTCCTACAGAAAGAGTATAGTTGTTTAGGTTGTTATAGTTAGTTCCATCATTTGTCCACTCCCACTTATCAGTAGCTTCATTCCAACGTAAGGTTGTATCAGATTCACTACCTCTATCAATTCTGATCGATCCATTCTGTGATGGAGTTCCTGTCTGACCATCATTGATAACAATCTCAGTTGCAGATACATTGAGAGTGGCGACGTTAGTGTTAGTTTGTGTTCCTTGTACCGTAAGGTTACCAGTAACTACAAGGTCACCAACAGATAAGTTATTAGATGTAGTACCACCTCTACCTGTAATCGTATCAAGAGTATCAGACTCTGCTGTTAGATACGTAGGACTAAAGTTTTCCCACTGAGATGTACCACTATTATACTTAAGAAGATCACCCGCAGCTAAACTACCAATAGTTACGTCAGTTACATTAGGAAGTGAAATCGAAGTTAGGTAACCAGCAGCACCGTGATCACCCCATCCATATGCAGCATTCCACTCTGATAGTTTTGCTAATGTAATACTACCAGCAGGAGAAGAAGTAAATACAGGATCTGTTTCTGATGCAGTAGCAGCATTCCCTGGTTTCCAACTAGTGGTAGAAGAATCCCAGATTAGTGCTTGACCATTTGATGGTGCTGCTGTTGCTGTATCAACATCACTAAAGGTATTAATACCAACGTTAGAAAGAGAACCAGCAACTAGATATCCCTGACCACTATGATCGCCCCAGTTATATGCTGCATTCCATTGAGTAGATCCAGATGATCCAGCACCTGTAGTAATACCACCAGTAAATGTTGCGTCACCTACAGAAGTAAAGTTGGCGGTTCCAGCTACTGTTAGGTTAGATACTGAGATGTTAGGATTACCAGAAAGTCCAGTAGAAGTACCACTGATACTTACACCAGACATCAATGCTGTAGATGGATTGTAATAGAGAGTATCGTCTGCATATGTTTCTACATTACCAGTAGCAGCAGATCCAAGTATGACTGCTAGGTTGAGATTATCACTTGCTTTTGTGGTTACATTAATAATATTATTTTGTTCATTCAACCATTCAGATGTACCATCGTATCTGATGATTTGATCTGTTGTTAATGATGATAATGTTACATCAGTTAGACCATCAAGAGTAGTTGATCCTCCTCCACCACCGCTACTTGCAGGAGGTAAAGATTCCCATGACGATCCATTCCACTCCCAGGTAATGCCCGCTGCAGTGTATTGTTGTCCAACTGTAGGATTGGATGGAAATGAAATAGCCATATGATTAGTCTAACCCCTAGGGTATTTATTAGTATATTAAATTGCTATCGTATAATAATGATTAGATGGATCAACTGTGTCTCCAACTATATCAATTTGATTAGCAATAGATTCATCAACTGTCTTATGAATAAAGACACTGATGATAATATTATTTTCGTCAATCTCTATAGAACCAACACTCTGTTCGTTTACAATTAATTTTTTAGTCATATCAAGTTTCGTAATAGGTCAAAGTATAATTACTAAAATCTAACCTGACTCTTGCTACTCTCTCACCATCGCCATCTCTATTGGTATCTGTTATATTTTTTGCTACAGAATAAACTGCAGGGAATGAATATGTTGCGGTTGGATTTGTCCATGTGAATCCACTTTTCACCATTGTACCGCCAGTGTATGCATTTGTTTTGATTACAGCTCCATTTGATCCATAAGTTCCATACCAAAAAGCTCTCATATCTACTTCAATATAAGTTATTCCTGGGTACGCAGTCATGATTTGATTTTTATCTATGTAAACAGTTTCATATCCAGTACCAGTGTTATCACCACCCCAATATAAAAAATTATTACCTGATCTACTCCACCCTTCATACAAATTATCAGTGCTTGTATTTTCAGCATTCACTGTGATAGTTCCTACCATAACTCCATGACTACCACATTGATAAACATAAGATCCTGCAGTATTTGGTGTCCATGATACTGTAGTATTACCTGTAGAACCTTGATTAGATGCAGCTGGTGTACTTACGTTCGCACCACCAGCTGCATCTCTAATATAAAATGGATGAGAACCAGAAACATTACTCAGGTTAAAATTGATTGTATCGTTAGCATTTATAGTAACAGTTGCATTGTTACCACTAACAGATCCATTTCTATCTGTTCCACTGAGAGTATAGTTAGCAGATGAAGGTGCTGTTACTGTTACATCAAACGTTTGATTTATAGCTGCGATAGGAGGATGTATAAATCCAGTCCTTGTATCTAGATCACTACCATTTGTGAACTGATATTCAAAAACAAAGTATTCACCATACTGTACTGCTAAGTCAGCGACTGCAGCACCACGTTGTCCTTTTGCAAATCCAAAACTTAAAGGAGACATATTAACTATAGTTTAAAGTTGCTGTACCGTACACTCTGATGTTACCAGATTCATCATAAACAATAGTAAATGTGAGAATGTCTTCGTTGTTAGTTGATGTTGGAGCAATTCCTCCAGACCAACGAATACCACCTGTTACGGCAGTACCATTTATAGAAACAGCGTCCCCATAACTGTACAATGAATTGGAATCTACAAGCAATGTTATTGTTATTGCATTTGGATCATTCGCACCAACCGTGATGTTTGTAAAATTCCAGGTTGTTACTGATGCCGCTAGAGCACCAACAAAAACTGTAGATTGTGAAGCATCAATATCCAGAACTCCAGCAACAGGACTTAAAGAAGTAGTAAAATCATTTTTTACTTTTTCATATACAGGACCCTCAAGATCCAACTTTCCTGTTACCTTAACACCAGTAGAAGTGGTTTCTAGTTTCTTATTATTTTGATAGTGTAACTCTGCCGCTCCACTATTTTTTAAGACAATACCAATATTACTTGAATTACACCAGTGTCTTACATCTTGACCACCAAGAGGAAGGAAGTCTGTATAAATGGTACTTACAACTGTCTGACTAGCTGCTATAAAAATTCCTGAACCAAGTGTAATACCCTGACCAGTAGGAATAGTTATACCAAAATTTGAATTAATAGAATTATTTACTTGCAGAGTTCCTGTTACAGTTACACCAGCAGAAGTGGTTTCTAATTTTTTGTTCCCTGAATGGAATAGTTCTGTTGCACCACCATCTAAAATTGCAACTCCATCTTGACTTGAATTAGCTCTAATATAAACATTATTAGATGCTTGTACATTAGAGTTTGGTGCCATGACCAAATCACCAGAAGTACCGCTACTAGTCCAAGTAAAAAAGTAGTCTCCACCAGTTGTATTCGGATCACCAGTACCAAATGCTAATTTTGTTCCATCTAAAATTACAAGTTGATCTTGACTTTTATCAATGAAAACCCCTTTGGTTGCGCTACTACCTACAAAAGTAACATCGTTACTTAATGTAAGAGCAACATCACTAGTAGCACCTCTACCAGTTACAGATTGTAGAGTATCTGCTTCTGCTCCAGAAACAGTAGTCCAAGTTACGGTTCCTGATCCATTACTAGTAAGGACTTGACCATTAGTACCGTTACTAGTTGGGTAGGTTAGACCACCAGTAGTTGGAGTTCCAGGAGGATTATTACTTGCAGTTCCTGTTGTAGGAAGTGGACCAGAAGGAGGAGTAAAGGTATCAGTGTACCTAACTATATCTGAAAATCTAAAGTCGTCAAAATATATTTCACATGAATCGATAGAGTTAGTAAATGTGGAATTTCCCTTGCGCCCACCAAGACTAAATTCTCCCAGAGAATTACTAGTACCGCCATTTAAAGTCAATGCAGATATTTGTTTTCCAGTAAAGAGATCCGAGTCACTATTATCATCTCTCAGTGCATATCCATTTACAAATAATAGCAGTTCATTATTTGAATTCTTTGTTAAAGTAATATGCTGCCATCTTTTGATATCATCAAGGGTTAAGATATCGCCAACAGCAGAAAGATTTACAATTCCATCACTATCTCTCCAATAGAATCTGAACTGATCATTATCTGATGCATATAACTGAACACCAAATTCTATATTATTTGATGTACTTCCAGTAGCGCTACCATAACTCCACAGCACTTGGTATTTTTCTCCAGAAGGAGCGCTATTCCATATTGGAAATGAATTGAATTTTACCCATGATTCAAAAGTCCATTCGCCAGTCAAGAATGAATAGTCTCCCGAAATCCATTGTATACCAGAATTGGAGGCACTTACTCTTGGGTATGATGCTCCCGTACCATATTTTACTGGTCCTTGAATTATTGGGTTCCCATTAACTACATAACCTGTTAGTGTATCTGGACCAATGTCGTCTATACTTGTATCAAAAGTTGCTCGTAACTTAACACTGCTCCAATCAGGATCTACCGTAGGCGGTAGTTGATCTGTAATTGGATATGCTGATGTTGGTGCAGTAAAGCTTGTGACTGTACCACCAATAGAATTTGATCCATATCTAAATGCTTGAGTAATTCTTAGATCATCTATGTAATACCCACTTGTTCCATATCCACCAGTGCCGTGTCTATAAAATCCAATAAAAGTAAATCCACCAGAATTTGAATGGACATTATTATCAGTTACAGTACCATAAGATGCCGAAGTAGATTCAATACCATTTACATGAGCATGTAAAGTAGCATCTGATGCTCTAAATGAAACTGCTATATGAATCCATGTATCATATACTTTTGTCCAGTAAGCTAAAGAATTTTGATTCGCTGCCTGCCCGAGATCTCCATTAGCCCATTGCAAATATGTATTTCCAGCACCAGGCAACCCCTGTGCTGGACTGTTAAAGGAGATCCCTTGTCCAGTGCCAGTGCCTACTTGGGCACAAATTAGCGGTTGCTGACCATCAGGAAGTCCTGTCGGAAAATATGCCCAAGTTTCAATAGTCCAATCTTGAGTCCAATCTATACATCCTCCCCTTTTACCTGAGGAATAATTGCCACCTCCTGCTCCTTGAACAATCTCGCGATCAATAAAATATCCTTCGAGATAACTTTCAGTCCAAGCAGCATATTGAGCTCCTTGGGTTAACTTTAAGCAAGTAGTTCCAAATTTTACTGGAGTATTTACTAAAGTAATTCCTGCAGTTCCTGTACCATTAATCTCTAGTTTATTTACATGATTTATAAATGGGTGAACTGATCCACTCCCATTATCTTCAAAATCAAATCTAACTTGTACATCATCAAAATGAACATCAGATGTTGCTGCTGTTATTGGTGTTCCAGATAAGTAGAATGGTCTCCAAGTAGTACCATCATAGTAATGTGGGTGCTCATTAATTCTCTTGATGTCACCAATACTACCAGATACACTACCGTAATTAGCAGTTGACGTGTTTACATTTAATTTTAATCCAGTTGCTAAAACTCCACCAACATTAATATCGTTTGTAGTAGTACCACCTCTATTAGTTACACTATCAAGAGTATCTACCTCGACACCACTACCGCCTCCACCAGATACAGCAGACCATGTTATATTTCCTGCTCCATCGCTGGTAAGAACCTCACCACTGTTTCCATTAGTAGTTGGATAAGTTACACCACCAGCAACTAAGTTATCGGTGTATAGGTATCTCCATCTGTTAGTTGTACTACCAAGATCATATGTTCCATCAGTAAGTGGTGTCGCAGCTCCATTAAGAGTTAAACCTGCAAACGTAGGAGAACTAGTTGTATCTAAACTAAACACCGTTCCTGTTAAAGCGATGCCTGTACCAGCAGTGTAGGTTGTATCAGTATCAGTAGCGCTCGAAGCTACCCATGCATAATCAGTACCGTTCCAACTTAGAACTTGACCTGTTGCAGCAGAACCTTTGTTAAGGTGAGAATCTACATCACCATCAGCATAAGCTCCACCACTACCTGAAGTTCCACCAGCAGGGTTAGCATCAACCCAGACATTAGAGTAACGAATCTTCAGTCTACCAGCGTCACTCTCCCACCATAGATCACCAGAGTTAGGACTGGTTGGAGGATTATCAGAGATGGTTACGTTAGCACCACCCGAAGCAGAAGAAGTAACAAACTCAAGTGCTGTTCCACCAGAGTTAACTGCTAGTATCTGCCCAGCAGATCCCATAATAGTTGGAGTATCAGTGAGACCTAAGAGCGTAGAAGATCCACCACCACTAGATGCACCATTTGTCCATGTAGTCCCATTGAAGTAAAGAACTTGACCTGATGTAGGTGTCGTTAAAGAAACATCAGTGAGTTGAGTTAGTTGCTGAGCACCACCACCTGAACCAGAGGAAGAATTCTGCCATGTTATATTTCCTGCACCATCACTGGTAAGAACTTGCCCAATAGTTCCATTAGCATTTGGATAAGTTAGACCGCCAGCAGTTAGTTGTCCTACAGTAATATTATTGATAGTAGTAGCGCCTCTACCAGTTACACTATCAAGAGTATCTACCTCTGCTGTTACGTAACCTGCAGCTCCATGGTTACCCCAGTTATATGCTTCATCCCAGTTTGCTTTCTCTGTATTTGTTGCTTGTAGATATCCAACAACAGAGTGATCACCCCAGTTATATGCTTGAGTCCAATTTGTGATATGTGATAGTTGAATACCTGATGCAGGAGATGCAGTAAATAAAGGATCTACCTCTGTTGTAATGAAGTTGGTAATATCAGGTGGAGTGTACGTAAGTACATTAGTAGCAGAATTAAATGATAAGTTACCAGATCCAAGAGGAATTGTATTGTTCTGTACAAACAAGGAATTATTCTGCTGCACATTACCACTTGTGGTAACAGTAGTAGGAACCCATCTACCACCAGAAGCACTATAAGATAAAATCTGTCCATCACCAGCAGGTGTAGATAGATCAACGTCTAGAAGATCACCAATGTTTCTAACACCACCAACAGGGAGCCACTGACCATCCTGATACATCTGGAGTTGATCATCATCATTATTATAAACTACAGATCCGTTCAGAACATTTAGATAATCACGCTCACTAGTAGACTTACTTGGGAATTTAATGTAGTCAAGTGCTTGCAGTTCTGAAATAGTCGCACCAGTTGATACGATATTATCTGATACAAGATAACCTTTGAGTGTTAACTCACCTTGGATAGGTTCAAACTTAATCTTATCTGATCCAGCAAATCCACCATTGTTATTATACTGAATGGAATAATCATTACCACCAGCAACAATACCACCAGCACCTGCAGCTCCTGTGTTTGGTGCTGTAGAAATATTTGTGATTCTACCACTAGGATCAACAGAGATAACAGGAATGACTGCAGAGCTACCATAGATTCCATTAGGAACTGCAGTTAGACCTTCTAACTGTGCTCCAGAACCAGTATATGTGGTAGCGTTAACACCACCAGTAATAGTCAGGTTTGTAAATGTAGGAGTTGCACTAGTGCTGAGATCCTGAGCAACAGAGAACTCCAGTCTTGTTCCCTGAATATTATCTGTTCTTGTTAGAGTAACACCAGTACCAGCAGATAGAACTATCTCTTCAGCGTACCCAGTGCTATCTGTTAAACGAATACTCTTTCTATTAGGTTGTTGTTGGTTCTCAACAGTTAAACCATATGTTGTGTTATCAGCATTGATGGTCAGTCTCTTCTGGACATTATCCATCGTGACCAGAGCACTACCAGTACCGATAACTCTAACGATATCATTTGAGTTTACTTGTGCGGTAACACTACTGTCTCCAATACTCCACCCATTATATGTTGGAGGAATAGCACTCCAAGATGTATCTTGTCCGTCTGTTATTAGATACTTACTAGCGTTTCCTGCTTGTGCAGGTAGGAATGCATTTAAAGCATTATTAGCAGTAGTTTGTCCAGTACCACCATATGCAATGTCGATTGTTTGTGCTTCCCACCTACCAGAAGATAGAACTCCAACAGATTCTAATGTAGATTGTCTAACACCATTACCAAGTGATGTACTAGTGATGACTTCATCACCATCAATCTTATATTCTCTTCCACTAGCAAGGTTAAAGTGCTCAGAAGAAGTCCAGGAGTCATCTGTATTACTCCACAAGATAGTATGATTGCTATCACCCTTGAGTCTAATCCCACCACCGTCTGCTACAGAATCTGTAGGAATTAGAACATCATTTAAATTAATAAATTTATCTAAGGTTGTTACAGTAACCGAGTTACTAGTAGTAGTTGTACCTTGTACAATCAGATTACCACTAATAGTTACTTGCTGAAATGTAACAGGATCAGTTGGACCTACAGGTTGTCCAATCTTAATCTTGTTATCAGCAGTGACTGTAACACCACTCTCTCCAGTATATGTTGTATCGTCGTCGTTTACATTGATAGTAAATGTTCTACCAGACTGGGTAATTGTCGCTGCGCCAGTTCCGATTAGATTGATATCACCATCAGTATAATTCTGTCCACCAGAACCTATTCGTGTAATAGTATTTGTATCAGTGAAGGAAGAATCAATAATAATTCTTCCTGCATTTCGTGTTAGAGAAACATTATTTCCTGCTACAAGAACAACATCTGTGAATCCACTACCAGATCCACCAGCAGACAATCTAATTACTTTATCAGTAGCAGGATTAGCACCATCAACAGTGCTGAGTGTGTAAGTAGTATTGTTATCTGTTAGGGGCACATTAGTCCACCCCACTCCAGTAGTAGTTCTAGAAAGAACTTGACCAGTTAATCCAGTATCACCGTTTAGGGAGATGATACCTTCAACTACCAATGATTTTGTGGAGGGAACTCTAAGACCTTCTACTGCTAGAGTAGGTCCACTATTCCCTTGGTTGATGAGTTCATCTACTCTAATTCTAGACATTAGATACTACTTACCCTGTGTAATTGTATTTATGGATTAGGGATTATAATGATTATACATTTTCTTAGTGCTTTCACAATTGCGTTTAAACTTACGGTAAGCATTACCTGCTACCGCATTGCAATTTGCAGGAGGATCAATCCATGTTGTGATATCCATAGGATACTCAAAATTTTGTGGAAGATCCCTAACCCATTGCCTCCACTCTTCCCAACCAGTTGAATCTAGATTACTCAATAACAAATAAGGATCAGATCCAGATAACATCTCATCTCTAGATCTCTTTGCTCTCCAAGTCCATGTAAGATATGGAGTCATGAATTCTAGATCTTCACTTTTCTGGATCTCATATGCTTGTGCTTCAATAGCAGCCTTTGCTTCATTGAAAAGTTTTTCTGCAATAACAGAATATTTAGAAATTTCTTCTTGAGTAAGAGCTCGCGGATCCCCGTCTACTGGTTCAAGATAAGAAACGGCAGGAGCAATCTCATCATTATATTTCATAGACCAAATATAGTCTTCAATATCATCACTAAAATCTCTGTCGGTGTAATACCAATCGACATTATATGCTACAACTCCATCGCGAGCACCTTCACCTCTCATAAGATAAAATTTCATTTGCTTCCTTCGATCATGCCGTTATTATTTAGAGCAGCAGAAACAATAGCAGGTACAATTTTCTGTGCTTCCAACAAATTTTGTTGTAGTTGTTGGTTTTGTTCAGTAGCAACATTCCTAAAACTTTCTACAGCAGCACCTGCTTGTCTTGCCTGCTGTGATGCTTCCAAGATTAACATAGGTAGAAATGATACTGTACAGTCCCACTCATCAATCTCCTGTCCAGTCTGAGGATCATTACCTCTTACCTGAATCCACCACTTGCATTCAAATTTTTTACATGGACCATTTACCAAAGGGCAAAAGTCCCCACTTTCCATTCTCATAATTAATCACCAGCGTTAATGTTGCACTGTCCAGGTGCAGAAGTGTCTCTCACAGCAATTATAACATCTGCATACTTAACACTCAAGTTAATACTACCAGCATTTAGTGTTGGGTTACCACTAACGTTAAGTTGAGTTGATCCACTAGTGCTAACACCACCACTATACTGTGGAGCTCCACCAACATTCATGTTTCCTCTACCAACATTAACACTACCACTATAACCTCCACTCAAGTTACCTTTGTTTGGTTGTCCACTAATGTTATGTCTATGAGCACCACCACCACCAGAGTTGCCTGTAGGTTGGGTGTTGGTGCTTCTGGATACACTACCATCATCAGAGTCTGCTCTACCGTTATGGTTTGCTCTCTGATAGTTGTGAGCATGAGAAGGCATCTGGTTCCAACTTACAGTATGTTGAGCAACACTCATGTTTCCTCTATCAGGAGATCCATTAATGTTGATACTAAATCCTGAAGAGAATCCACCACTTGGGTTACCTTGAAGACTTAGGTTTCCTTTATTGATACTAAATCCAGATCCAAAGTTTGCATTAACACCACCACCAACATCTAGATTTCCTTTAGTTACACTAGCGCCATCAGTTTTACCTGAAGTAAATACACTCGTAAATGATTGGTTACCACCAGTTCCAGATCCAGTTCCAGTCACAATTCGCAGCGCTGCATTGTTTAGAGTGCTACTAGTAAGTTTAGTATATCCACAAGGAGCAGAGGAATTATAAAAAACTAACCTTGCTCCGTTAGGAACATCAATTCTCTGTGGAGTAAGATTAATAGTTTTATTATTTCCTCCAGTTCTAGTGAAGGTAAATGTCGATCCAGATAATGAAACATCATTAAAGTATCTACCATCTAAACTCTCTGTTGTAGTATTAACACCATCATTCTTCTCGGCGTAGATCGTACCATTAGCCTTATTGAAATGTAGTGCTGAGATAGCAACATCTTGTGCTGCATCTAATTTGTATCTACCATCTAGATCTACCTGAACAGAAGCAGGTAAGTTTGGAGTACCAAATGGAGAGGTAATACCTTGATCAATTTGTAGGACACCATTAGTAACATCGAAGCTGGCGTTAGCAACAAAAGTATTCTCTCTGATATACCTACCATCTAGGTCAAAACTATATGAGTCTCCGTTGCTGACTGTTAGACCAAGGGTTCCAGAACTAAAGGTGAAAGAACTAACAGCAGTATCAACTGTAGTGATAGGAGCATATAGAGTATCAAGATAATCATATAGTGCTTCAGTCTCAATAGAGATAGTAGTATCAGAGTTACCATCTTCTCTAACAAGGTTAAGAATCCTTCTATTTACGTGGTATCCAGCTGGGTTATTACCTGCTACTGCAAAAGTTCCTGACTTAACATACCAGTTAGGACCAGTGTCTGTAACATATCTTCCGTCTAGACTGACGCTGATAGCAGAACTACCATCGTTAGGTGTTAGAACTAGATTACCGTTTGTTGTATTAAAAGTTGCTGATGTAATTTTAGCGTCAGTCGCACCAGCAATAGTAACATACCTAGCATCTAAGTATGTCTGAAGATCAGTAATAGGTAGAACAATATCTGCTAGGTTGTCTGTTCTCTCAAGAGTCAGAGCACCAGTCAGTTGATTATAAGTCGCATCATTTACAAAAGAGTTTGTATCAGATGAACTGATAGCAATTACTTGTCCTGCCTGAACCATTGTAATAGATCCAGATGCTTGGAAAGAAATATCTCCCTCTGCATATGCACCACCCTGAGTGTTAGGACCAGCGATTGCTAGTCTAGTAACAGTATCAGTGTTTGTATCGATAGAAGCGATAGTAACATTACCAGTGCTGCTGTCTCTCTGAACTGAGACATTGTTACCACCAATAAGATTGACCTGATCGGTAGCAGTACCTTGTCCTGTACCACCAGGGATCAACTGAAGACCAACACCACCTGTGATCTGAGCAGATGTTAGATCATATGTTGTATCACTGTCTGTGATTGCTTGCTGGTTGACGGAATACTCCATGTTACCAGTTGCATCATTATATGATACGGTGATACCACTGTTAGCATTATTGTCGATCATTCCACCGACAATATCTTCTACCTCTTCCGCAGTTAGTGTGGTGTCGTTAGCGTTTGTAGATCCGATAGTAATAGTGTTACCAGATCTAGACAAAGTAATGTCGTCACTAGTTGCTAGAACAACTTCAGAATAGTTACCACCATTATCAGTGATTCTAATTTTATTACTGTTAACGACCGCACCATCTACCGCAGTCATCTGATAAGTGACTGGAGTGAATCCACTAGTAGATGGTAGGTTATCCCAGTAAATACTATTTCCATCTGTAGTCAGGAACTTAGCAGATGATGCAGCAACATTAGGTGCTAGTGCTAAGAATCCAGCAGATGCAGTAGTCTGTCCCGTACCACCCTTATCAATAGGAATTGTACTGCCATTCCATGTACCAGTTATAGTACCACTACATGCAATAGATCCTACTGTTAACGCATTAGTAACAGTAAGAGAATCGAAGGTAGGAGAGTCGCTTGTATCTAATGATTGAGGAAGATTAAATTCAGTTCCTACCAGATTAATACCAGTTCCAGCAGTATATGTTGTATCAACTGAATTGATGTTAAAAGTATTTGTATGCTGTGTAACTGTAGTGCTACCTGCACCTGCAAGAATCAGCGTACCAGATACAGGCGCTCCTGCAGATGTTTCTACAGTAGTAATTGTATTAGTATTAACAAAACTAGAGCTGATCGTAATCTGATCACCTGCTCTAGTAAGAGTTACGTTTGAACCACCAACAAACTCTACTTCTGATGGTGAGAATTGCCCCGAGGGATCAGCAATTCGTATACCAAAATTGCTACCAGAATCTACAGCAGATACCTGAAAACTGGGGAGAGTACCCCACACAAGTTCTCCGTTGTTTCCTGTCTTAGGGATTTGATTGGGTCCTGTTGATGGAGAGTCTCCATACAACGTTACAGGACCACCAATTTTTAAAGGTTGATCAGTATTGATTTCTAGACCGTAAGGAAATTCAACTAATCCATTACCTGCCTGATTAACAATCTGGTCTACGCGAGCTCGAGACATCCTTATTTCACCAGTAGTTCCGAGATATTTATAAAACCACAAAAAAAGGGGGTGGTCAAACCCCCTGGACACATGCACGCCACTTGTTTGTTTCAGTTGTAAACAAGAACCAACCACACGGAAGGGGATTTACCACCAATATATTTTTACTGGAACATATAAACCAGGCGGCAATATCTTCACCCGCACCAGGGCTAGTTTAAAGTCATACCGAGACTGGACCAGAAGACGAATCTACCCAGCTCCACCAGGGCGAGTTTTATGAGTCATCCCGAGACTCTTTGAGGTCAACATCATCATTAAAGGTGATAACATCTTCACCAGCAGCACCAGGAATGTTGACTGGACCTGCAGCAGCAAAGGAATCGAAGTGGATAACGTTATCCAGTGCATCCATATCACCACCAGGACGCTTACCAGGAATAGACATGTATTCAGAATTCAAACTGAAGTTGTACTCTGTTCCATCAGGTCGTGCGACTGTAGTAATATCGACGTTACCTGAAGGCATGTATGGAGTGTTACCCAACAAAGTATCAATGTTGATGTTCTCAGGATTAAATTCAAACGTCTTGGAGTTGATATCCTTTACCAGAGCAAGGGCTTGGAAAAGATCAGAAAGGTTTTCATCTTTCTTATCAGCAAGACTGTTAATAATAGCCTGTCGAAGTGACTCTTCAGCAGAATCAAGATGTGATTTGATAGACATAATATTTTAAGAGGCAGGTTTTACTCGGTCTTTAATGTAGCAAGGAACACCATCTGGATCTAACCACTTGGCGTACTCAAAGTCTTCAATAGCAAGAAGCATCTGATCACCATTATCGAAAAGATAGATATCAGAATACTTCTTAGTATACTCGTTTGCTTTTTGTAAACGGAAATCAGGTTTACCATTCAGTTGAATGTAACCTCGTTGCACATAGCGATAGGGGAACCGCTCGTGGATCACAGTAGTCTTAGTCGTTGCGACAGACTTTGGATCTAGATCATTCATGTGGTTCTCTGTTCTCTCCAAATTGTAGCAACTCCTCGTCATCATGTAAAGGGGGTGGGACAGTTTTCTTTCTGACCTGCTTGCTGCTCCAGAATGCTAGAGCAATCAAGGCAAAGTAGAACAAGGTATCATCAATCATCACAAGGAAGAAGATGAGACCACCACCAAACCTTAACCAGT
>Ga0315320_10001496_pt1 | contig 19463 bp, 36 predicted proteins | sample M140m21515metaG_FD_203458 | JGI IMG/M metagenome (GOLD analysis project Ga0315320, IMG submission 203458) | Ammonia-oxidizing marine archaeal communities from Monterey Bay, California, United States - M1 40m 21515 | ecosystem: Environmental > Aquatic > Marine > Coastal | place: USA: California... | reverse complement strand
CAACGTTACGAACGAAGCCAAACGCTTTCACAACAGTGTTAGCAACTTTTTGCCCAATGTTCCCAAAATCAGTAGAGTCGAGTGCCGCCTGTCTAAACCCGTCAGCAACGAACGTAATAATAGGCGCGAAGGCTACTGACAGTTGATTAGTAAGCCCTGTGAAAACAGCTTTAAGACGAGTCAGGGAATCATTCGCCGCCTCCATCTGGGCTGTATCAGTTCTGCTTAAGGTGACCCCTAACTGTTCGGCTTCTGCCGTCATTTTCTCCAGGGCAGCAGAGCCACCGCCTAAAGTGTTGACCAGCGCCACGCCTTCAGAATCGAAGAGCTTCATCGCCAGCCTAACCTTGTCTGACTGCCTCTCGACTCCAGCCATAGAATCAGCAACGACGGACATTTGTTGGTCTAGCGGAAGTTTGACTAGCTCCTCGGCGTTTATGCCAAGCTCTTGCAAAGCTCCTTTAGCTTCGCCAGTGCCTTGCGCGGCTTCTGCGGCTCTACGCGTAAACCGCTGCATAGCCATATCCATCGTCCCCGTGGATACGCCTGTTAGCTCTGCTGCGTGCCTAAGCCCCGAAAGTGCGGTAGTTGTAACGCCTAACTTATCAGCAGTTTTTGCTAACTCGTCACCAGCGTTGATTGAGGATTTAATTAAAGCGCCGAAGCCTGCTGTGCCAACAGCCCCAACAAGTGCGCTTTTCATATTGAATACAGCGCCAGAAACTTTCTTTAAGCCGCTAGTAACGCCAGAAAAACCTGTTTTGGTTTTGTCGAACGCTTTTATGATTATGCTTACGTCTTGCTTAGCCATCTTTGTCCTTCATAATCTTAAAGTATGACACCCATTCGTTAAGCTCAGTGAGCGACATCTGTTCCGCTTCTGCTATGGTCATGTGTAACCGATCAGCTAAGGATATTAAGTTCATCCTCAACGGATCGGACATCAGTTTTTTTCGGCATCCTCCGCAGACTGAATCTCGGCGAACATTTGCTCAGCAATGCCAGAAATAACTGACGTTTCCTCGCCCATAAGATCCATTCGATCTTCGGCAGCTTTAAACAGTTTTTCGCCATCTTCGCTGGCTGCTTTCATTACGATTAAATCAACCATTGAAGCGATGGTTGTGTTCTCCAGAAATTTAGGGTGCTTTTTCTGTAGCTCATTTATGTCGTAGCACGTAATCGGAAAGCAATACATAACGAAAGGCTGATCGTTCTCGTCAGCCCATGCGTCAACACTTATCATCCGAGATGAAACTGTCCGTCTATTGCGTAGCTCCTTCGCTAATCCCATCCTCTACTCCTAGACTTATACTTCGGTAATTGCGCCCGAAACCTGTACTTCGAACGAGCCTTCAACCATACCATCGAAAGATGCTGTGATTTCGTTGCTTGTTACAATACCGGTTCCGGTGTAATGCTTTTCACCGCTGCCTGTTCCTGTCGGATAAACATCAAAGTCGACAGAAGCTGCCGAGTCCATTACTAACTGAACGACATCAGCGTCATCCCAGTAAACCTCAGCAGATAAAGTTCCAGTTTTCAAAGATGAAACATAGGTGCGACTTGTGTCGCCCATTGTCGTATCTTCGATTGTGTCCGCAGACTGCGTAAGGGTGTAGGATCGAACCTCGCCCATAGCAGCAACAGTCCCGCCAGAGACAGCGAGTTTGATAACGCCTGTTGAACCTTTTGTTGTAGCCATTTGTAAATCCTCTAAGTTGTGCCTCTCGTAAATTGGTACTCTATCCGCACCGTTATAATAACACCGCCGACTGGATCAATAGAACCGTCATCTGTTTCTATACTAACGAGCTGAGTATCTATCGCATACCCGCCACGAGTTCTATCTACGTCTAACTTTTCCTCGATTGCCTCAATGATGTTATTTCTTGCTGCATCTATAGCTGATGCTTTGACATAGCAAACAAGCTGATAGTCTACTGTCGCAAATCTTTGGGTCAGAGTGCCTTTAATCGTTGAATCTTGACGGTCTTCGTTTTGCGTCCTCACTAAAATAGCAGGGAACTGTGCATTGCTTAACTTGTCAAAGTCGAAAGGCTCTCGCGTAACGTATTTAACCGCCACCGGCGTAGTAACTGCTTGCAACGTGGTCACAAGATTTGCCGCTATATCCTCTCTGATGCTCACAATTGCTTCCTAAAATAGTCGCCTAATCTTAATTCTTCCTTGCGATTAAAGCCAAAAAAAGGCCGCGTTTTGTTGTTCATCGCCGCCTTCTCTGCTGCCTCTTTGTTATCAAAATATATCTCAGCGGCGGTATTATCCCTGCGTCTTACCTGCATAGATCTCAGCATTTGGCCAGTGTTAAATAGGTCCACTGGCGAAGATGGCTTTCCTTCTTCTGACAATGCAGCCATATACTGCGGCGAATAACCTTTAAAACCGCCGCCAAAACCGACGCCTTTCGCTGTGCGCTCTTTAATGATTTGCTGTCCTAGCAATCCAGTCCGCAAGATAGCGCGCGGTATATTTTTTGTTACATCTTTCTTGGCTTTCTTGGTGGCAACCTCTACATTTTTTGGCTTAGTAGATAGCTTAACCCCAAGACCGAAAGCCATTAGCGTACCAACCGACCAAATGCGACGATTTCTTTTTCGTCATCGTCGATGGTGCCGCTGTTATCATCGTCATACTCAACGCCATCTTTGAAAATGTCGCTAACTTCTTCATCATAGCGCACCTTGTAGAAGTCCAACATCTCTTTAAACCTGTCGCCATCTACCCAGTTGGTCAGTTGTGGAAGCGCATACTTCCATAGGACCAAGTAAGCATTGCAGCGAGTCCACTGTGAATCTGTGAGGTAAGACGACACCATTTCGCCTCTTATGCCTTTCTTGTGCCACCACTCATTTCGAATGGTTCTAATCAAGTCTGCCTGTGCCTTAGCGTGCTCGGTTGCGAAAGACGTTATGCCGAACGTCAGGATGTCAGGGATCAAAGCTACTAGATCTGAATCTTGAGAAAATGCCATTACCATTTCACCTTGTCGGCCCAGTAAGCCGCTGATGCTGTCTTATCTTTTCGGCCTGCTGCTATTTGCTTGGCAAACCTAGCTTTAAACGATCTGCGCTTTGCCTTGTCTGCTTCACTTTCGCCATCGCGTGGCGGTTTGTTATCAGCGCCCTGTAAGCCAAAACGAATTAAACGAACCTTGTCGCCTTGCTTTGCCAAAACTGCGTGGCTCTTGTCGGAATGTTTAGGTGTGCGTTTAGGCTTATTGTAGCCCTCAAACCGCTCGCCTCGATAAGTGATCGCCATAGAATCTCCTGAAAGAAACAAGCCCCGCCGTAGCAGGGCTGCTTCAGGATGCAGATTAAAGTGCTGAGTCGAACAACATCTCAACGCCAAAGCTGTCATCAAGCTCACCTACGCCATAAACGGCAGTAGCGTTAAGCTCAAAGGCTCGCAAAGATGCGTCCCGCTGTGGCTCAATCTGGAAGTCACGCTTCATTGCAATGGCGAGTGCTTCAGGTGCAAATACTGCGCCTTTTGCGTCGTCGCTGCCGTCGATAGTGAGGTTCGCAGACTCGTAGATGTCAATCCCTGCAATCGTACCAACAAACGCATTCACCATAGCGGTGTTTTGCGCGATGCCAGCGTTTGGATTTGCAAAGGTATTCGTCAAGTTAGCCTTGAGTTGATAAGCCTGGAAAGGATGCACAACCGCCGACATTCGACCAGTGACCTTATTGCTACGCAACGTTGCAGCAGCCTTAAACAAATCAGCAACTGTGATTTCTTGTCCCGCAGCTCCCAACGCACTTGAGAAACCATCAAACAAAGCAATCAAGTCTTTGTCCATCTTAGTGGCAATTGAATTACCAAGGACAGTTCCAAGCTCTTCTGCTGGGTTGCCAGAACCCATTGCAGCAACGTCGGTCAATACGACCTGCGCCCCTACTTCTTGAACGCTGATCGTAATCGAGCTGGTGCTGACAGTCGTTGATGACATGTCAGTGCCTTCGGTTAAGTCAGCAGCCGCGATTGCAGGGTACTTAGGAACCTGAATGGTTTTACCGGCATCAGCGCCGATATCATAACGAGTCACAAGACCCATCATTAGGGATTGCTCTTCAGCAGTGAAACGTGCCTGAGCAATAATGTTGACGAATAAGTCGTCAAGAGTTGTTGAAGTTGTAGCAGCCATCTTTCATATCTCCAAAAATTGTTTAGGGTAATTCGGTCATTTGGATTTCTTCATAGCAGAATATGCTTCTCTACCACCAGAATTCCAATTGTCGACCATATCAGCCACCGATACAGGCTTCGGAGTCAAGCCGCCAGCATTCCCAACACTTCCTGTGCCGCCGCCAGAGGCGCGGACAAAATGCGGGTTAGCTGTTAAGAAGTCAGCGACCAGCTCATTTACTGATAGCAAATCACCACTTCCGTTGTATCGCGGCGTACCTTGCTCATCTAGCACTTCAACCCCGCCATCTTCAGCGAGTCGCACTTGACCTTTCAGTAGCTGCGATACTTGATTTGGCGACACTGCGTCGTTATTGCTTGCTGCATTCAACAGCGATCCATCGACCAATGTTTCTTGTAGCTTTTGCTTATACGCTGTGATTTCCAAATCTTTCTTTTCGACGGTTTGCTTTAAGATACTTTCAAAGTCGCCGCGCTCTTTTTGCCGTTCTATGTCGGCCTGCTCACGCTCTTGCATGATCTTGCGCGCTTCATCTATGTCTATACCTTCGAGCTTTTTGTCCGCTTTCTTGCGTTCTCGCGCTATGCGATCTGCAACAATGCGGTCTAACTCGTCTTGCGTAAACGTCTTTTGCTCCTGAGTAGTTTCCGTCGTCTCAGTTTCGACACCTTCCATGATTTGTTCGCTCATGTAACGATCATCCTCTAATGAGTATTGCGTGAAGTTTAACCCATAAAATCAAGGTTAAGCTAGTTTATTTCTTGATCGGCTTCTTCTTCTTTTTCTTGCCGTTCTGTTTCGCTCCGTAATAATTCGGCATCTTTCTTTTTCCTTTTCGCTTTTGGTTTTTCGATCGGCAATAATTCATCAATTACTGCGTGTAATTCTGCGAAGTCTGCGTCCTCGCTGTCTGGTGCATTTGCGGCTAACGGTTCAATAAGTTGCCTGATAGCAGGCGGTATTGGCCTCCTAGCACATAAGTTTTTAGCTCTATCTAATTCTTTACTCATTCATCCCCCACGATTGGAAGCCAATGGTGACGGCAATTATAACCGCCTCTCACAATAAACGGGTCTCCTGGCGCTTTACCAGCCCATGATCCCTGCCATTTACTGTTTATTTCTTCTTCGGTAAAAGTCTTGCCTACATTATTGCGGCAAAATTCACGGCTGTCACGTATCACGTCGCCATAGTATTTAAAATTTGTTATACCAGCCTCATTAGCTGTGGCCTTTGTAATTGACGCACTGTATTGAGCAAGGCTGTCGTTAGCCATCTGCGTTGCATACCGGCGCATGTTGTTGCCCAGTCTGTCGCGTGCATAAATGCTGTGCAATTTGTCTATCGCATCCTGCTGCCGTTGCCCTGTTGCGGTCTGCGCCATTTCTACAAGTTGACGAGCTTCTTCTTCATCCGATTGCTGGTATACGCCATTAATCTGACCGCGTAATTGAGCAATGAGATCAGCTTTACCGCGTCCGGTCAGAGTTGACTGATAAATGCCAGTTGCAAGCGTGTCTAATTGTTGATCGGCTATGGCTTGAAAGCCTTGAAAGCTGAGTTGTTGCAGGGCTTGTATTGTCTCAGGCGCTACTCTTGTGAAGGTGCCATACTCTGACAACATTGCAAATTGACTGTTCGCAACTTCAATATATTCGTCGATAAGTTCTTGCGCTTCTTGCAAAAAGTCAACTTCTATCAGCCTGCGGACCTCTTGCCGCGCTTGCAACGACCACTCTAAGTCGAATAACTGGCCATCAGCTTCTGGTGCGCTATTAACGTAGGAAGCAATATTGCCTTCTAGCGTTTGCAGCACTCCTGCTAATCGGCGCTGATGCCCATCTGTTAGGCGCTCAAGAAAGTCTGCGTAATCGTCATTTGCGGCCATTATTCAGCCTGTATCGGGAATTGTCCTGTGACGCGAGTTTGCAATTCAATCTCTTTGTGTGCTTCTGATAGCTTTTCGTCATCTAACACTAGGTCGGCAATCTGTTTATCGACTTCGCGCTGCATAGTAGTTGAAGGGACACCGCTGGCTCTGACTTGCTGCAAAAATACTAATTCTTTTTCGTAGTCACGTAGATCAAAAGAGTCAGGATAGAAAACCTCTACATCAGGGGTTATACCTAGCCAGTTGCAGAAAAATCCCCAGATATGCTCTTCAGTAAGCTCTAAAAGGTCAGCTTTCTCTGACAGTTTAGCATTTAGCATTTGAAATTCAGTTTGCATAGCGACGCCTGATTGCGTGATTGCTTCAGTGCCACGTACTGCCCCCATGTAGGACATTCGATTTATCGCTTCTACTTTATCCTTAATTGACTCACGTATTGAGTCTATATTCTGGCCGCTGGGTTGCAGCAAGTAAGGCTTTAGCCCAGGCTCAGTATCTTCAGCTAAGTTAATTACCGAACCAGCGCCTGCACTTGCATCTGCATCATAGGTCTTAACTAATGATGGATGATTGCTTATGCGAATTAGCTGCTCAATTTCGCTGAGTTCTTGGTAGATGGACTTCTGCATCAGGGAAACGTCACTGATATCGCTAATGCCGATACCCCTTACAACGCTTCTTGCTGCCGGTAGAAACGCGGCAGGTATTTTGCCGAGAAGGTTAGGGACTTCTTCAATCTTGGTTTCAATCTTGCCGTCATCTTTCCAGTATTCAATGACTTCTTTTCGCCAGATTCTAAAGTAGCTAACCGTTGTCGTTGCGTCTTCCCTATCAATAGACTCTCGCAGCTTTAAATAACACAGCTCGAATCGGCCACTAGCTGTTCGCTCATACTTCCAATCAAAGACGTTTTCAGGCGTGAACAGCGTCACATAGGGCCGAATATCTTGATCTAGCTCTTCTGCCCGTGTTTTAGCGTTGCTCTGCGGCTTATCTACCAAGATCCAGACATGACCATAAACGGATGACCAGATCTGCGCCTGCTTCATAAAGCTATTGAAGCTCATGCCGTCGAGGTCAGCATCATCGCTAAATGAGGCTAATGCAGGGTTGTTAGTCAATCCGTTAAAGTTACGGACTGGCGGCACTCTCCAAAGGAACGACGAATATATATGCACAATATTGCGGCAGTGGTTGTCGACAGGTGTTAGAGCAACCCTTCTGCTATATTCATCTTTTGATTCGTTCAGATATGCGGTCAAGTATGAACCGTTCTGGTAATCCTCCCCGCCTAAGTATGAGCGGAGGTATAGCTCCCATCTCCTCTCATTTATGTCATAGTCTGGGTGCTGATAGTCTAAAAGTCGCATTAAGTCCACCTCGTAGGCTGTGGTGTGTCATGATCCTTGCGAATTGGGAACATGTATTCAATTAGATAGCCGAGCGCGTCATTCATGTGATCAAACCCGTCATCCTTATTTGGCTGGCTGGTGCCTTCTTTGTACGTTTGTCGCTCCAAACTGTTGATAACATTTTTGCAGTTTGACGCTACAAACAACCGCCTTTCTTGTTGGCTAGAAAGTAGTCGGCTGTTGACACTGTTAATCCTATCACGTATGGCAGGATGTCTAGAGCGTACTTTAACGCGAAACCCTGCGTTTTGCAGTATGTTTAAATCAGTACGACTACCCGCTGAAGTTTTACGCTGCGCCGCTGCTGGATCGGGATAGATAGTGATCACCTTGTTAGGATACCTTTGCCTGATCTCGTCTACCATTTCGTCAGTATTTGACCCATACATTACGATTTCGTCTATCGCGTGCAGTGTGCCTCCATTCCTGACACACACCACTGCCGACATCGGATCAACGTTAAAATCCATCCCAATATGCAGATCGTCTTTTGAACCGTCGTAAGCCTTGACTGACTGATCACGACTAAAAGCGTAGTAAATAATACCGGAGTAATTAACAAACCTCGCCTCGTATTCTTGCTGAAAAGTTCTTTCGTCAAGGTCGTTTTTAGCTGCTTCAATTTCTTGTAGGTCTACGTTGCCGCCCTGGATTGTTGTGTACTGGAAAGCCTCCCAAGACTCTTGACCATCTACGCCCCTAGTCCATAAGTCGTAGAAATGATTCCTGCCTTTTGGCGTGCCAATAAACAAAGCATTCCCTCGTCTATCTGACAGCGATGGCCGAAGAACTTCATGCCATGCTTCTGGGCGCATATCTGCAAACTCATCTAGTACGCAGAAGTCTAACGCCCTTCCTCGAAGATTATCAGGCTTTTCTGCACCCTTTAACGATATGCTAGACCCATTTCGCAGGCTAATGCTGAGCGACGTTTCGTTTTTCTTCGTCATATAGCCTTCTGGTATAGCGTCAATAAGCATGTTCCACGCTATTTCCTTTGCTGCCTTATAAGTCGGTGCGACGTACCAGCAATTTCTAGATTTGCCCTCTAAAGCGTGTTTCAGAAGCTCATAAGTTGATAGAAACGTTTTGCCAAAGCGACGGCCTGCGACAACGACTCTAAAACGCGAATCGCTAAAAAATATATCATCCTGGGGTTTGGTTAGCTTCATCAGCCCTCTGTATTACAATTGGCTGCAAGTCTGCCGGTTCTGTTTCTGGCTGATCGGTTTGCCCCAGCCAGTTCTTTCCTAGCCATACGAGCATTGTTGTGTTGCCGTCCATTGCGGTTGTGTATTGCTTGCGTCTTAGGCTCATTTTGCCAGTGCTGGCCTTTTGCTTAAAATACTCCGCAAAACTAACCTTATGCTCTCGCTTGCAAGCCCTATTTAGTGTGTCATAACTTATATCCAATATCGCCGCCTGCTCTTCGCCAGTACAGTGTAGCGCGCACATTTGATCAACTTGTTGCCAGTCTATCTCTGTCAATGGCCTAGCCATTCATAACCTCCAGAGGACGATCTAGTTGTGCAGTTTTACCTGTAAACGATTGCCAGCGGTCTACAATAACATCACAATATTTTGGGTCTAATTCCATCAGGCATCCATCGCGGTTTGTTTTTTCGCACGCTATCAAGGTCGATCCAGATCCTCCGAACACATCGATTACTATATCGCCAGTTTTGCTGCTGTTTGTTATAGCTTTTTCAACCAGCTCAACTGGTTTTTGTGTAGGATGAACATATCCTGCAGTACTGCCTCGGCTCATATACCAAACGTCAGATTGCGATTTATCGCCAAACCATTGGCCCTCACAATAAAAAATAAATTCATGCTGAGGCCTATAATTAGACATACCTAAACCGATGGATTTTTTATCCCAGACAATACAGGCTTTTACATCTAAACCACATTGATCTAACGCGGATTCAAATTCTGAATATGTCCGCCATGTGAAACAAACGTATACAGCAGCGCCATCTTTTTTAGACACTAAAGCAGACTGAATAGCATCTTTTACCATTTCTAGCAAATCATTGCCGCGCAAATCATCTCCAATTATTTCGCCATGCGCTTTTACAATTGCTCCTTTTTGAGTACTTCCGGCGGCTCTGCCGCCACCATAGCTCATTCCGTAAGGTGGGTCGGTAAACACTAAATCCGCTTTTTTGCCACCCATCAGTCTATCTACGTCATCAATGCAGGTAGAGTCGCCGCACATTAAACGATGGCTGCCAAGTATCCAAACATCTCCTCGCTTGGTTATTGGATTCTCTGGAGCCTCGGGAACCTCGTCTTCGTCGGTTAATCCTTCAACAACCGTTGGCTCCAATAGGGCGTTCAACTCATCCTCATCAAATCCCGTCAAATCTAGATCAAAATCTAACTCTTTAAGGCGCTCTACCTCTACGGTCAGAAGGTCATAATCCCATTCGCTGTTCTCGGTGAGCTTGTTGTCTGCTATCACATACGCCTTGCGCTGCGCTTCGGTTAAACCTTCCAATGTTATAGTTGGGACGGCTTCCAATCCGAGTTTTTTTGCTGCTGCCAATCGGCCATGCCCAGCAATAATACCTTTGCCCTCGTCAATCAATATTGGATTATTAAACCCGAACTCTTTGATGCTGGATGCCACTTGCGTCACCTGCTTCTCGCTATGCGTGCGCGGGTTGTTGGCATACGGCACCAAATCATTAACTGACAGATATTTTACTTCCAAATCTGACATACCCTCTCCCTGCTAGATTATAAAGCTGTGCTTGATTATTAGTTCCTCGTCTTCGATCCCTTGCGTTGCAGATTCAAACTTTTGCATCGCTTTGCGGCTGCTCCCCACCCCGCCAAGATCTCTGTATAAGCTAGAGCCAAACCCGATACAGCCCACAACATCAGAAGCAGTATTAGCAACGTGGATAAGTATGTGAGTGCGATTAGGCACTTGCAGAACTTCCCATACATTGGGGCCGAAACGTGGCGAATTTCTGCGCCCAAGTCTATAGAAGCCTTCTGGTATGCAAGATACAAAAGGTTGGTTGTCTTTCCAAGGCTTCTCAATAGTCCAAAAAATATGCTCTCCATATACAGCCTTTCCCAATGTCCTGTCTGGCAGTAACGCAAATCTTGTTATTTCTATCATGTGTTATTTTCTCATTTGAGCAGGCTAAGTATATCTCATTTTTTACACCTTATGACTATGTAAAAGATTCTGTTTACATTAGCAAAAAAGTCTTTTAATATGTGCTTATCAAACCAGCAAAGGAGGTTATTGTGGCACAACATCTTTCGGATAATTTTGAGGCTCTGGTGCTTGCCCTAGAGCTTGCCCTAACTGCCCCTGACGGGCAAAAGTCTATGCAATGCTCTGACATAGCTGACCAATTAGCTGCGCATTTCCAGGTGTCAGAAGTTGAGCTTGCTAAACAAATTGCCCTGTCTAATGTATTTGAGCCGTGGAAATGAACCGCCTGACCAAAATTTGCATCGTCGTGGCAGTCGTCGCGGCTGTGCTTTGGATCTCGTCAATGGATTATGACCACGAAGTCAGCATATCCAAAGAGTACCAGTACAACGTTTGCAATGGGTACTGGCCTGATTTTAAAAACTTAAACCCAGACTGCAAGGAGTACAAATGAACGGCAAATGGAGCAAGCTAAATTTCATTTTGTTTGATCTGAAAAATCCAGAGATCTTCGATAATTTTGCACACTTCGCTTTGATAGCTGCTCAGCACAGGCGGTATTACTCTGCCAAGGCGGTTTTTCATCGCGTTAGATGGGAGACTATGATCTCTGGTGAAGACGATATCTACAAGATCGATGACGGCTGGATCAGCCATTACGCTAGAAAGTTTATGCGCCTTTATCCAGAGCATGACGGTTTTTTTCAAACCAGAACCCGCCGAGATAGCTACCACAACCCTTTAAATAAAACCTACGGGGAAGCGTCGAATGAGGATTATTAGGTATAGATTTACCGACCCGAAAGACGGCGCAGAGCATGGCGGACTTTGTACGACAGTCAAAGAAGCCGAAAAGGTAACCAAAGAAATAAGCGGTATTCGTGGGCCGTGGTGGAATAAAAGCACGAAGTTTGAATGGGAGGTTTTAACTTTCGACCGCAAAACCAACGGCCTAATGGATGCTCTGTATATGGCAATGGAATTCGCCCATGATTTGCACGAGATCGCCCCAATGGCGACAACGATTACTGAAGTAAAAGTTAGCAAAAACGTGCCAAAAGAGTTTCGCAGGAGTAAATCTTACTTAAACGAGGGATGATTGTTTCACATGAAACATATTGACAACAAGGAGAAACAAATGAGCATGAAACCAACTAGAACCGAGCTTTTAATGGCTTGGATGACGTTAGCTAAGGTCAAGGAAGCCTACCATCAGAAGCATATCGATCAATACGAGCAAACCATCTTGGTTGATGTTCTTAAGATGTTAGATCGATTACAAGAAATGGAGGGAAAACAGTGATTAGGAAACAACTTGAGAAACTAACAGTGCCAAAATATACCGGCGGAGCAATGATTCTTGCCTTTCTGTGCGGCTACGTAATCGGGGCTATTCTGCTTTAATCATCAAGACGGCTTCTTAGGTTGATCCTTTGGGGCCGTTTCTTTCTCTATCAGTATTTCGCAATAGTGTATTGCTTTTCGTAGATCTTCGACCCCACCCTTATCCCGCCACCTAGAAATGTATTTCACCACCGCGTGCTCACAGATCCCCAAATTATTGGCGAGCGCATATTCCAAGGGCTGGATCATCATAGTCTTGTAATGGTTTCCAGAAATTTGCCGATCCATTGCGCTCATATTAACTCCTGAATGTTTGCCTTTAACCTGCCCTGCTCCCCGAACGATTTGTGAAGGATTACGCAAGTCATACTCCGAGAAGCGGCATAGCCAGAGCCAGCGTGCCACGCATCTGCGGGTGCAAGGATGTTCCAAGACTCGAACAATGCGCCGCCATATTCCTCTTGGTTCTTGTGGTGTATGTGTCCGGTCCATACAAAAGTGTGATCGCTTGATCCCCATTCGTGTCTTAAATTGCTCACGATTGAACCGTGAAGGTTAGACATTTTAATGCGATCGCCGTGATGGGTCACTATTAGGTTCTTGCCCCATTGCCACCAGATGAATTTGCTCGCGTTATCGAAGACCTTAACCCTTGGATCTTCCTCAAAGTACAGCCGCATGACCTCATTCAGCCATAAGGCTGCGTCTGGATCGTGATTGCCCCTGACGTTCACAAGCCAGACTTCATTGTGCTTCTCAAGCATACGCAAAACGGTACGCTTTATGACGTTACTGGCAGCTCTAATTGTCTTAGAGTAACGACCGTCAGAGTCTAGTAAATTCTTCGAGTTAGGGGTTGAGCTAGTGCTGTCATTGATATGCATGAAGTCGCCAAGGTTAACCAAAACCCCGACTTCACCCGCTGGCGCTGAACCAACCAACCTTTCTATGGCGCTTTCTAAAAGCGTTTGACTAATCTTAACGTCGTAGTCATCGCCCATCGTTTCGCTGTGGTGAGCAAGCATACCAAGGTGATGGTCGCCAATAATGTAGCTAACCATAAGATCGTCATCAGTGCCTGAAGGCGCGTCGAAGGTAGTGTGTATTCCTGTGAGTTCATCTTTAAAACCCTCTACAAACTGAGCAATTAGCTCCTCGATCTTTTGCCGCTCTGGCTCTTGTATATGCCACTGTAGGACGATATCGCCGTCCATATTGTAGGCTGTGCTGACTCTTTTCGTGGTAAAGCCTGGAGCGACTTGTCTGGTTAGGTTTTGGTCTGGCGCTACGCCGCCCAATGCAGCTCTGGCATGGACCTTGTTGACAGTGTCAGAAATAGTCTTCGGGTCGCGGCTTAATTCTCGGCCCATAGCTGCAAATGTTAAGCCTTGCATGTGCAGTCTTATAATCTTTTTTTGGTTTTCAGTGTTACAAAATTCTAGGTGCTGCTCTACGCTTCTAGTCGCCATGCTCATCTTCCCAACTCATTTGAGAAAAAACATTAGAAGCCATTTGCAAGCGGCCTATTATGCTTGCAATGGCATCTGGGTCTGTGGAGAACGTGCCAGGCATATCAAGGTCAAATCCGTCTTGATACTCGGTTATTATGATTGCCCCAGTAATCTCCCCAGCTTCGCAAGCGTCTAAAAGTTTTCGCAAGACTGTGCGGACTTCTTCGGCATTACGATCTAAGATAGAGACTTCGCCCATTCTTTGTTTTTCGCCTGATATATCGACAGCAAATTTTGCAGCTCATCGATAGAGTATTTTTTTGGATCATGCGGCCCCTCTAGCCTCTCCACTGAATCCAAGCCTATTTTGTTAATTAAGTTTGGACGATATTCAGCCAAATTACCACTTTTGTAATTGTTGCAAACACTGCATTGCTTATGGGTATTTTGCTCATCGAACCGTAAGGCAGCAGAGTGGCCGCCAACGCTCATGTAGTGACCGGCATGGTATTGGCCTGTGTGATGGCGCTTGCAGCTTATACACGGATCTCTGTGGTCTCTGCTTCGTATATACTTGTTGAACTCCGTCTGAACGCGCTTTATCCAGTAGCCGCGATCTTTCTCCCTAGCCTTTTTCTTCTCTTGCCTTATATCTCTTTTATTTAACCGCGTTGCTTCTGCCTTGCCAAAATCAATCAAGCATTCGACGTTGTTGCACGTTTTCTGGAAACTACTAAAAGTCGGCACAAATGACTCTTTGCAGACTTTGCATTTTTTAGGCATCTATTTGTCCCAATCCTTTGGGTCGGTTAGCAAAAAACCAAGATCTTGGAAATGCCTTTTGACTTCATCTAAAAATGCACCTTTTTGCGCCACGTTCATTGCTGAAGTAACTGGGTAGGGGTGAGGCTCTGCCATTAGTTGCAGCTTATGCTCATACGGCAATCCCTTTAAAATTAAATCGTATTTTTGTCGGTACGCTAAGCTATCTCTACGCAGTATCGGCACGCCGAAATGCAGCTTGCAATAGGCTTTGTATTCCCATGCCTTTTGATCACCTTGCGCTTCAGCGTCTTTGTACCATTGATGCTGCGTGTTATTTTGCGCCGACGTTCGGTCTTTCGATGCTCTTTTGATTAAAACGTCAATTGGATACTCCAGCTCCATTTCTTGCAGCAAATTGAACAGATTGTTTTTGTCGGAGCTATCTCTGAGCACCAAGTGTATTTCTGATGCCAGTAACGGGCCGACATTACGCTGTGATGCTAATGCTTTTAGGCGCTCTTTGTTTAGGTCAACAGGCTTTTTCCTCATCTTAACCCCGCAAACATTTTTTTAGTCTCGGCTATCTGCTCATTCGTAACTTCGTAAAGCGACCTTTCGCCAGTAATGCACACCTCGTGATGGTGCCGAGTAAAATGATATGACCTACAAACGCCACAAAGGTTAGTGTCTTTCTGCGGCCTAAATGCTGGCTCCGATTTAAGGTCTTCGACCAGCTCTTTATACTCTCCTAACGTTGGCGCAAACTTCTTAAAACGGCTGACAAGCTCGTTATTAGCTCTACGGATTAAACCTGCATCGTAGTCTTTTAGGTAAGACCACCACATCTTTTTGGTTGATGAAATGTCGTCATCAGTTGTGTCGTTTAAGAATGACGGGTAGTTGAGCCGCATAATTCCAAACAACTGATTTATCTCAGACTTTTCTAGCAGCTCACCAGTCCGTACTTGTGGCGATCTTTGTCGCGCTGTGTTTACGCTGTTGGCGATTCTTGCGCTCGTATATTGTCTTCCATCCATTGCTATTTGCCTCCTCGAATAATTGTTTGACATCTTCACCACTGTCGGAAAATTCTTCTGCTCTTTTTGCCAAAGTAGCCAGCGCCCTGCTGGTGTTTGTTGCTTTTAATTTTGTTCTAGTCTTTAAAAATTCATTCCAAAGTTGCTTGTCTACCCCTAGCGCGGTTACGCGCTTAAAGACTTGTTTCAACCTATCCTTTTCTGCATCTTGATCTGTATCTGTATCTGTATCTGTATCTTGGGCGGTTACAGTAACAGACTTGTAACGGGGGTTGCTTGTTACACCTTTGCTAACCCTTTGTTTTTCCCTGTATTTTGCTACCCGCTCTTTGCTGCTATCTGACCTAAACTGCCGGTCATCCCAGCTATTTGGGCTGAAGTTTTTATCGATTAAGTTAACAGATAGAAGTCGGCTTTTTAAATCATCTAGCTCCGTGAATGATAACCCTAGCTTCACGCTCAAAGCCCGCTCAAGCAGCTCTCCGCTGCCTTTCATAATGCCTTGATTCTTACAGGCCATAATAGCAACGTAGTGCCACCGGTCCTCAAAACTCAAACACCTGATCTTATAATTGTCCACGATCTCGCTGTACAATCTAAACCAAGGCGGGTTGTCGTTTGATCTCATTCCTCTCCTCTCCTTATTGTTAAACCCATTAAAAGGTTTTTTCACCTAACTTATATCCCAAAGCAGTTTGGTGCCGCGCTTCTCAATGCGCTTGATTTCGTGCTTTGGTGTGCATATTACCCAGACCCCTTCCCTGTTTATCCAGTTGTTAATCAACTGACGAGAGCCGCCTACGAGTCTCGCAAGATCAGAATTACTCATACCGCTTTCCTCTAAAAAAAACGAAAGCCGCATTTCACAATGGTCTGTATTTATCTTCTTCATCTCTACCTCCTGGCTGAATCATATATTGTTTGTGATGTAAAAAAAAGTGTTTACATTAAAAAATATTTAATCTAGGATGTACACATCAACACAAGAAGTTTTAACAAGGAGAGGTAGATGAGCGATTTAGAAAAGTTAGCTAGTGATTTAGAGCACTTCGCGCAAGTGTTACACACTCAAGTTCGACGTGGTTATCAACCGGAGAATGCTGAAGACTTTGCGTTTTTAGCAGGAGCGGTAAGGTTGCTTGACAGGGTTTCCTTAGAGTTATGCGAAGCGCAAGAAGCAGACGAAGATCGGCAAGACACCGAGGATTATATTGGTAAGCTGCTGGACACCGAAGGGTTAAAGGCCTCTATGAAATCCCTTAGCTTGTATACACGATGATTCGCATGTTGGCAGATTCGTGTCTAAGGTTGCGATCATTGCAGGCCGGTTTATACCGGCAAGCCATGCGGCATTCATTTACTGATTACGAAGAGCGCAAGCTGCAAAAAGCGATGGATCAGTTGGAAGATATCCACGAAAGAATAGAAAAACGATTGGAGAGAAACAGTGCGGAATAGCGAAAGTATTGAGAACATTGCCCAAGCATTTTGCGAGGCACAAGCAGAAATAGGCGGCGCTGTAAAAAGCGCGGAAAACCCATTTTTTTCTAGCAGTTATGCTAATTTAGAAAGCGTTATCAAGACCTTGAAACCGACCTTAATAAAGTATGGTCTTAGCTTTATACAATTGCCTCACAGCGATGACCGAGGTGTTGGTGTGCTTACAAGAATCCTGCACAGCAGCGGTGAATGGTTCGAGCATAGCTTTACACTGCCTTTGGCAAAAGCCGACCCACAGGCGGCAGGATCAGCTATAACCTATGCGCGAAGATATGCTTTGCAATCGGCCTTTGGTATCCCGTCGGTAGATGATGACGGCGAAGCGGCCATGTTTAGGATCGCAAGCAATCGGGAGATTAAAACATTAAGCGAATTGTTAGTGACTAAAAATCGAGACGAAGAAGCATTGCTGCGAAAGATAAAGTCAAAACATCAGTCGATCAAAGACCTAAGCAGCGCAGAAGCACTTAAAGCGATACGTCTATTGGAAGCCGTAGAGTAATGGTCGTCCATAACGTAGAGCAAGGTACAGAGGCGTGGCATTTGTTGCGCCTCGGTGTCCCGACAGCATCTAATTTTGGCAAAGTATTCACCAGCACTTGCAAGGTTAGCAGCAGCCTAGATGATTACGCGCTGGAACTGGCGGCAGAGGTGATTTCTGGCCAAAAATCAGACGTATTTGTAACTGATTGGATGACTAGAGGCATCGAAATGGAAGCCGAGGCTGTGATGGCCTACGAGCTAATAAAAGATACCGAAACGGAAGTGCTGGGCTTTGTAACTAATGACGAGCAGACCATAGGGTGTTCACCTGACCGGATGCGACTCGAAGTTAAATGCCCAGCGCCTAAAAATCACCTGAAGTATTTTGACAGTGGTAAGTGCCCAAGCAATTACTACCCACAAGTGCAAGGGTGTATCTGGCTATGTGAAACTGACAGTTGGGACTTCATGTCATATCACCCAGCCATGCCGCCTTTTATCGTAACTGTCTACAGGAACGACAAATACATAAAGGGTTTAAGCGACAATCTGCAAGTTGTATTGGAGAAGGTCGAAAAACTAAAACACAAGATAGGAGAGTAAAATGGCTACAGTAGGTTTAAATTTTAGCATTGCTGTGACGAAGTTGACCAAAGCGAAGTTTTATACTGGCAAAAACGGCGTTAAATATGCCAATTTAACGGCTTTTGTGGACTCAAATCCAGACGAGTACGGGCAAAATGGCGGCATCATAGAGCAGCAATCGAAAGAAGAACAAGAGGCTAAGCATCCTAAAAACTTTGTTGGGAATGCTAAAATCTTTTGGACTAAGGACGCTGATAATTTTAAACAGCAACTGCCTGCTCAAAATCAACAAGCGCCAGCAAAAAATGAACAAGCTCCAGCGCACCACCAAGCTCCGACATCAGAGGAATTTGATGATGACATTCCTTTTTAAATCAACCTGTGGATATTGCGGCAAATCGGTTAGGAAAGATTTTAAGATCTGCAATACTTGCAGGCAAAAATTAAGGGGAAGTCCGGCCAATGTGCCAATGTCCCCATTAGCAAATGAGTGGCTACAGAAGGCTTGGAGGTAATTAGGTTGACTGCTGGGGGATTGCACCCCATTGACGAGAAGGAGAGGAGGGGAAACGTCAAGGCACTAGCCGCAGTCATTTATCTCTGTGTACATTATTTTTCTTCTCGTATGTTCTCATTGCTCCCAATCCTAGCATCCCCATTAAAACGGGCATCATGGTTTCCAAAGGAACTAAAGGTATAACTATGTCTATACCTAACAAGGCCAGCACGAAATTGCTGAATGGGATAGTTATAAAGTTCCCAAACATTCCTAAAACGCAAACCCAACCCACTGCGGGTCGCCATCCGGACACGAACAGCGACTGGTGGGCTGCTTCAACCTGATTGATAGCCATCTGACCTTTAGCAAGCTCCTGAGCGTGTTGGTCTGCCATTGTGGCGAGATCATGCGCCAGCCTAGCCTTCTGGTCTTTGTCCTCAATAAACTTGTCCAGCAACCCTGTAACCGGCCCAATGAGTTTTTCTATCACTCTTATGGATCTCCTATTTCGCAAGCCGTTACTATCTTGCCGTAGTTTAGTTTTTCCGCCGCCACTTCACACTGTTCTAGGGTGTCAAACTCTATCCGATCCGGAGACACCCAGCTCCCGATCATGATAATTAAAATAACCTTCATTTGTTTGTTTTTATTTCCTCGACTTCGTTCTCTAGGTATTCCAGCCTAATTTCTTGTGCGTAGTTGGTTCTTATTGACTCTTGAACTTCCGCAGGAGGTGCCCAGTTGTTCCTGAAATCGGTATTGAGGCCAACAACCTTTTCCAGCGCAGAAATCTGGCTGTTCTGCAATAGGTCATCAGGTAACGCGCCTAACTCACCTCTAGGCCACTTAACACGAAACTCTGAGTTCATCTTCAGATCCACTTCTAGAATCGTCATCTGACGTTCTAGGACGCTGATACGGTTAGTCACTTCGGTATAAGCAAAAACGGCAACTACTACGCCAGCAATAATGGCCACTAGGTTCCGAATCGGAATCTCTATGGTCGTGTTGTCGTTGATTTCAGGCATTACTTGCGAATCAGCTCGTTGATCGCCTTCCAAGCCTCTACCATTTTAGATTCCAGCACTTCCAGCCGGTTCAGAATCTTGCCTATTGTCAGCACTAAGATAAATATTCCCGCAGC
>Ga0315320_10001495_pt1 | contig 19465 bp, 17 predicted proteins | sample M140m21515metaG_FD_203458 | JGI IMG/M metagenome (GOLD analysis project Ga0315320, IMG submission 203458) | Ammonia-oxidizing marine archaeal communities from Monterey Bay, California, United States - M1 40m 21515 | ecosystem: Environmental > Aquatic > Marine > Coastal | place: USA: California... | reverse complement strand
CCACGTGGCCAATCCCTCGGATCCACCATGAGCCTTCCGAAAGAGGACGTGCTAAACCATCATAAGCTACAGCTGCTCGACACCATTTGCATGACCATGGGCGGGCGCATTGCTGAGGAGATGTATTCCGGTGATATTTCATCCGGTGCAGCAGGTGATATTCAACAAGCCACCAAAATGGCCAAGGCCATGGTCACCCAATTCGGAATGAGCAATTCACTGGGAATGGTTCAGTATGGTGGCGATAACGAATATGTTTTTCTCGGGCGCGACATGGCGCAATCTAAGGATTACAGTGAGGACACGGCCCAGTTGATTGATGGCGAAGTGAAGACCATTATCAACAGTGCCTACGACCGCGCCAACAACTTGATCACCGAGAGCAAGGACAAGGTGCAGGCTATTGCAGAGGCCTTGAAGGAATACGAAACCCTTGACGCCTCGCAGGTTGAAGAAATCGTCAAGACGGGCAAGCTCGACCAATCAAACACCCCATCCGGAGGAGAAGGCATGACCGGCGCGGAAGCTGCCACGCCCACCACGGATTCGGGCTCAGAAAACAAGCCGCCGAAGGAAGATTCCGGGCTCGATTCCGGCACCACAGCCCCCGCGCCTTCCCCCGCCTAGCATCTGATGAAAATAGCCCCCTCTCTGCTCGCAGCGGATTTTGGGAAATTCGCGTCGGAAGCCAAACGCGCGGAACGATCAGGCGGCGACTGGCTGCATCTCGACATTATGGACGGGCATTTTGTGCCTAACATATCCTTTGGCCCGGAAGTCATTCGGACGTTACGACCGCAAACCAAGCTGTTCTTCGATGTCCACCTGATGTGCTCGCAACCGGAGATCCTGCTCGAACGCTTTGTAAAAGGAGGTGCCGATCAACTCACAATTCACGCCGAACTTACTGATCAAGTTCGCGATCTTATCTGGCGTATTCGCGACCTCGATCGTAAAGTCGGCCTTGCCGTAAATCCTCCCACGCCACTGATCGCAGCGGAACCTTATCTCGATAAGATTGACACACTGCTGATCATGACCGTCAATCCCGGATTTGGAGGGCAGTCGTTCATGGAGGAATGTTTACCTAAGATTCAACAGGCCTGGCAATGGCGACAGGAACGGGGCCTTGGATTCCGCATCGAAGTCGATGGTGGCATCGACGCCAAGACCGCCATTGAATGTTCCCGCATGGGGGCCGACACCTTTGTGAGCGGCACCAGCTTATTCAGTAAACGAGACATAAAACGGGCAATCACAAAGATGCGCGAAGGTGTGGAACAAAATCGTAGACGGTTATGACCCCCCATTGTCCGGTCAAATTCGGCACAGACGGATGGCGCGCCGTCATCGGCGAGGATTACACCTTTGAAAACATCCGATTAGTAGCCCAAGCCACTGCCGATTATTTCGCGCGCAAACAAACCCGCACCACCCGCAAACGCATGGTGGTCGGTTATGACCGCCGTTTTCTTTCCAACGTATTTGCTCAAACTACCGCCGAAGTACTGACCGGAAACGGATATGAAGTCTTGCTTTCCGACCGCCCCGTACCCACCCCAGCCGTCTCTTGGCATACAGCAAAACAGAAAGCACGAGCCGGCATCATGATCACGGCTAGTCATAATCCGGCGCGCTTCAACGGCTTCAAAATCAAGCTCTACCACGGCGGTCCGGCTGACCCAAAAACCTGTCGCGCCATTGAGCAGTGCCTTCAAAAACGCCCCGTCAAACAGCTAACCTACATTAAGGCCAAGACACGAAAACTACTGCAAACAAGTAACTTATTGCCAAAATATTTCTCCGCACTCAAACGATTGGTCGACTTCGATTTGATTCAAAAAACAAAACTCCACTTTGCCCACGAAGCGCTTTTTGGAGTGGGGGCCGGTTGTTTTGATCAAATCCTCGAGGGCACGCAATGCACCGTTCGAACCTTCAACCCGGATCATGATCCAAATTTTGGCGGACTTAACCCTGAACCCATCGAGCGTAATTACGTTCACAGCCAACGTGAACTCAAACGCAAGCGGGCAGATTTTTGTTTGGTCACCGACGGTGATGCCGATCGCATCGGGGGCATGATGGGCGACGGACAACTCCTGACCACGCACCAAATCATTTGCCTCCTGCTGCGACACTTTATAAAGAACCGCAAAGGGCAGGGCAGGGCGGTGAAAGCACTCACCACCACCTCCATGGTTGATGTGATGTGCAAACGCCACGGCCTATCTCTCACTGAAACCGGCGTCGGCTTCAAATATATTTGCGAGGAAATGCTCCAAGGCGATGTGTTACTGGGCTTCGAGGAAAGCGGCGGCATCGGCTTTCCTAGTCATGTTCCTGAACGCGACGGAATTCTAGCTGGGCTCATGATTCTGGAACTTCTCGCCACCGAACGCACCCCCCTCACCAAGCTGCTCGCAGAACTAACCCAGGACTATGGCCATTTTGCCTATAACCGAATCGACACGCATTACCCTTTGGAAAAACGAGCGCATCTTATGCAGTTCGCGTCAGCGAACCCACCCAAAGATTTATTGGGTTCGCCGATAGATAAAATCCAAACTTTTGACGGCGTGAAATACACGGCGCGTTGTGGAAGTTGGCTCATGTTACGTGGCTCCGGCACGGAACCTGTGCTCAGGATTTACGCTGAAGGCCCAACGCAGCCCTGTGTGGCACGCCTGCTGGATTTGGGGCAATCCATTGCAAACCGCGCAAACCGATAGTATTTTCTTTAATCCACCAGCCACTCGGGTATCTTCTCCGGCTTTGTTTGAGCGAGAAAATGGATCCCACTAAGATCAGAAATTTCAGCATTATCGCGCACATCGACCACGGCAAGACCACGTTGAGTGATCGCCTGATGCAGGGCACCAACACCGTCAGCCAGCGTGAGATGGAAGACCAGTTTCTCGACTCCATGGATCTGGAACGGGAGCGGGGAATCACGATCAAATCACATCCGGTGACCATGCTCTACACAGCCCGCGACGGGGAGACTTATGAACTCAATCTTATCGATACTCCGGGGCATGTTGACTTCTCATATGAGGTCTCCCGAAGCCTCAGCGCCTGCGAAGGAGCCCTTTTGATTGTGGATGCCGCTCAAGGAGTTGAAGCGCAAACCGTCGCCAATGTGCATCTTGCCTTAAAACAGGGTTTGGAAATCATACCGGTGATTAACAAGATAGATCTGCCACACGCCGATGTCGATAGCGCCATCAAGCAAATCGAAGAGATCCTCGCCATCCCCGGCGAAGAAGCCCTCCCGTGTAGCGCCAAGGAAGGCATCGGCATCGAGGAGATTCTGGAAGCCATCGTGGAACGTGTACCGCCACCCAAACCCACAGCGGACGGCAAACTGCAAGCCTTGGGCTACGATTCGGTGTATGATCCCTACAAGGGAGTGGTCATCCATGTGCGCGTGTTTGATGGTGAATTAAAACCGGGCATGCAGGTGCGCTTGCATCATTCCGAAAAGACCATCGAAGTGAAGGAGGTCGGCAGCTTCAATCCCAAGCCCTACTCACGTGAAAAATTGGGCCCAGGTGAAACCGGATATGTCACCGGCAACATTCGAGTGCCGCGCGATGTGAAGATGGGTGACACTTTACTAGAAACGCGCAATGCCGCCGATCCGCTGGACGGCTTTCAAGAAGTCCGCCCGATGGTGTACAGCGGCATCTACCCGATCAACTCCGCTGATTACGAGCATCTAAAAAACAATCTTGCCAAACTCCAGCTCAACGATCCGGCGTTTGTTTACCAGCAGGAAAGTTCCATCGCGCTTGGCTTTGGTTTTCGCTGCGGATTCCTGGGCTTGCTGCACTTGGAGATCATCCAGGAACGACTCCGACGCGAGTACGACATGGATATCATCGCCACCTATCCAAACGTCATTTATCGAGTGATTCAAACTGACGGCTCGGAACTAGAGGTGGACAACCCGGTGCACATGCCAGATCCATCGATCATCGATTGGATTGAGGAACCCATCGTCCGAACCCATATCATGTGCCCGAATGAAAACATCGGCGACATGATGAATTTGGTTTCCGAAAAACGCGGCATCGTCGAACATACTGAATCACTGGACGGTACACGCGTCATGCTTCAAGGCACCGTCCCAATGAACGAAATCCTCGTAGATTTCCACGACCGCATCAAAAGCCTAACCCGCGGATTTGGTAGTATGGATTACGATCCCGCCGGCTACCAACAGTCCAAAATGGTGAAGCTGGATATGCTGGTAAACGGCGAACCCGTCGACGCCTTTTCAAGCATTGTCCATTTCGATAAAGCCGAGCAGCGGGGCAAGGCGCTGGCAGCCAAACTCAAAGAAGTTATTCCACGCCAACAATTTAAAGTCGCCATTCAGGCTGCTATCGGCGGCCGCATTGTCGCGCGAGAAACGGTCGGCGCAGTACGAAAAGACGTGACGGCCAAGTGTTATGGCGGCGATATTTCCAGGAAACGCAAGCTGCTTGAAAAACAGAAGAAAGGTAAAAAACGGATGAAATCGATCGGCTCGGTAAATATTCCGCAGGATGCCTTCATTAAGGTGCTCAAGGCATGAACAAAGAATGGTCCATCAACGATGATTTTTACATCTCCTATCTCTGGGATATAATCCCACTTCCGATCCCGAATACACGTGTTCTACAGGCCCGCGAGGAACACAAACAAATCCACAAACACCTGCTGGCTCAACGCGATCTTCTAAAGCCAAAAGCCACCGAGAGTCTTCAGGAAGCTCTCGATAACTTAAAAAAAGAATTCAAGGGCAAGATCATCCGATCCCGGGACGCAACGGCACTCAAAGAGGCCCGGGAGAGCTTGTTTAAAACTGCGAGCGAGACATTGCATCTGCCCGATTCCGCTGGGCGCGATCTGGTGGAGACATTTCTTCTTGTAGCCACTCTGGTGCTTGCCTTTCGGACTTTTTTCTTTCAGCCATTCAAGATCCCCACCGGTTCCATGCAGCCCACGCTCTACGGCATCACCGCCTCTGATTTGAGCGAAAAAAATTCCGGCGCTCTGCAAGGCCAAGCAGAGCAGGGGACCTTCGTAACAGACGGCAACATTTTCACCCCAGATGACCAAGGACGGACGCTTCAGTTTAATTCCGGTCAAAGCGATGCCCGTATCCAAAAGGTAATTTCCCCACAGGAAGTCAAAATCAACACCGGCGAATCAATCCACAGCCAACCGTTCAGCATCAAACCAATCGTACCGCCAAACCTAACCGGCAAGATATTAGATAAATTAAGAGGTTATTCTTACCACAATCTAAAGGCGGAAGGTGATTGGGTTTTGAGAAAGATTCACCCACCAAAGCAATTATTTCCGCTAATTTCAAAACAGACCTTTGAATTCGTTGATTCACAAGGAAAGTATATTACAAAAAATATATGGTTCCCGCCCGTACGCGCTGGTGAACCATTTCTTAGCCACACGAGTCCCTATATAAACAAAACGACCTCCAAAAAGGGTGAGTACGTTTTCAACCTTCAGGTCAAAACTGGCGACCATCTATTTGTCAATCGGATGACCTACAACTTCCGTAAACCGAAACGTGGCGATATTGCCATCTTCACGATTAGCCAGGACAGTATTCCCTCACGAAGTACGGCAGCCCCAATCGCTGAAACATTTTACATCAAACGACTGGTCTCCGTTGGCGGAGACACTGTGACCCTCGGTAATGACCGACAATTACATATTCTTAATGAGGGATTATTTGGAGACAATAAGGTCCACCGAATTGATAGCACCTATTCAGGCTTCGGCAATCTCTACAGTCATCCTAAAGTGATTTTGCAAGATGGCGACCAACACGTCCTCGAGGCCCGATCACCAGCACAAGACTCCATCTATTCCGGTCACACACCCATGGGCCGTTTAAATTATGGCAACGAATTTTTTGTTAACCCGAACCATTTCTTGATGTTTGGCGACAACACCGTTAACAGTCGCGATTCACGCGAATGGGGTGAACTTCCACAGGAAAATGTTATCGGCCATTCCTCTTTTGTTTACTGGCCGCCATTATCCCCAAGATTTGGCTGGAGCCACAGTCAATAGCAATCACCACTAATTGAACCGCATAAACCAAACACAAATCTAAAAGATTCGCACAATATATGTTATATGCAATACGAGTTTACTTTGTTTTATTGGTTTTGTGCTACTTCTTATAGCAATTGAGATAGTGTGTGGATGCATTTGCCCATCCGAAATCGGCTTTCATGCCGCGCTGGGCCATTTCCCTCAATTGATCTGAACCATGAACACTGCAAGCCTTCTTAAGAGCGTCCGATAATGCCTGAACAGTTAACTGGTTTAAAACCAATCCAGTAGGTTTATCATGGCCAATATCAATTACGGTATCAACCAATCCACCCACCCCATTGACGATTGGAATTGTTCCGTACCTCAAACTGTACAATTGATTTAACCCGCAAGGTTCAAACCTGGACGGCATAACGAAATAGTCGGCGCCAGCCTCGATCTGATGAGCCAACGCATTGCTGTAACCCTCCACGAACCGAACTTGCTTCGGGAAGCGGCCCTGCAGTGATTTCAGTTGTCCAGCAAGTTGTCCATCACCTGACCCCAGCCCTACATACTGCATTGCATTTTCGCACAATATATCAGCCAATGCCTCAACTAGTACGCTGATTCCTTTCTGCTCAGCGAGCCGTGACACAGTGCCGAATAAGGGGGCATTAGAAATCGGCAATCCTACTTCTTTCTGAATAAATTGTTTGCAAATATTTTTGCCGTCAAGATCGTCCGAATGATACGGAGCTGCTAGGTAAGGATTATTGGTCGTTCTCCATTCTCTGTAATCAACGCCATTCAGAATCCCGGACAACACCCCTTGACGGCTTTGCAGCACGCCCTCCATCCCTTCCCCAAATTCCGGCGTGAGAATTTCTTCTGAGTAACGCGGGCTCACCGTAGTGATCGCATCGGCATAGTGTAACCCGGCTTTCAAAAAATTTAAGTTACCCCAGAATTCGGGGCCTTCTGAATGGAACCAATTCCACGGCAAATTGGTAATCTCAAATCGCGTCGCTTCGCATTGGCCTTGATAGGCCAGGTTATGGATTGTGAGCACTGTGCGTGGAATCTCTCGTGAACCGCTAGCGCGCAACAGCATCGGAACAAAAGCTGTCTGCCAGTCATGCACATGGACCACATTATATTCGCCAGCCAACTGTGCCACGGCTTTGCTCAGAAACATGAACCTTTCGGGGTTATCCCAATATCCATTCCCATTCGCCATGTATAACCCCGGACGATCATAAAAATCTTCCTGCTCCAGAAACAAAAGTGTCAGCCCATTCGATTCAGTCGCTTTCCACCATCGACCGGTAAAAGTCTGTTTACCGAGAGGCAAAATGACTTTGGGTCCAAACGGCTTGAGATCGGGTACTTGTTCTCGAATACCCTGGTACAACGGTGTGGCCACCGTGACGTCTTCACCCAGCTCGGCCAGTGCGCCGCTGAGACCGGCGACCATGTCGGCAAGTCCGCCGGTTTTGGAGTACGGGAAGAATTCGCTAGTCGCCTGCAGGATGCGCATGGCTAGGCGGTCGGAATGGTGTCTGCCCGCAAGTACGGCCGCAGCGGCTCGGGAATCTTGATTGAGCCGTCGTTTTGTTGGTGCGTTTCTATCAGCGCCACAAACAATCGCGCCAAGGCGACGCCGCTGCCGTTCAGGATATGGGGTAGTTGATTGCCGCCCTGCTCTGCCTTGAAACGCGTTTTCATCCGACGCGCCTGAAAGTCCTCGGTATTGGAGACGCTGCTAACTTCCAAATAGCTTCCCTGCCCCGGCGCCCAGACCTCGATGTCGTAGGTCTTGGCGGCGGCAAAACCCATGTCACCGCTACTGAGCGCGAGTACGCGGTAGTGAAGTCCTAATTGCTGGAGCACCGTCTCGGCGTTGATGAGCATTTTCTCAAGCTCATCATAGCCGTCTTCCGGCTTCACCACCTTGATTAGCTCCACCTTGTCGAATTGATGCACGCGGATCATGCCGCGCGTGGCCACGCCCGCCGCACCGGCTTCCGCGCGGAAACACGGACTGTAGGCGCAATAAGATTTCGGCAAATCCGTTTCGCTCAAAATCTCCCCGCGATGCAGATTGGCTACTGGCGCTTCTGCCGTGGGGATGAGATAACGTTTACCCAGCGTCTCTCCGTCCAGCCCCTCTTGTACGGCGTATGCCTGATCGAGAAATTTCGGGAATTGCCCCACACCCTCCATACACTCGGCCTGAACCATAAACGGCGGACTCACCTCGGTATAGCCGTGCTCGTGTACATGCAGGTCAAGCAGATACTGAATCATCGCCCGTTCCAGGCGCGCGCCCCAGCCGGTGTAGAGCAAAAAACCGCTGCCCGACAATTTGGTGCCTCGCTCGAAATCGATTAGGCCCAAAGTGTCGCATAAATCCACATGTCCTTTCGGCTCAAAATCAAACGCGGGCTTGTCACCGTGCACTTTGATCTCTTCATTGGCTGATTCATCCGGTCCCACCGGCACGGAGGCATGTGCCAGGTTCGGCAGTGTTAAAATCAAATTATTGAATGACTCATCCGCCTCATTCTTTTGCGTGTTCAGCGCATCAATACGGCCACCCAACTCACGGGTCTCTGCCTTCTTGGCTTCCGCCTCTTCCTTTTTCCCCTGCCCCATCAAGGCGCCAATTTCCTTGGAGGCCGCATTACGATCAGCCTGCAGGGTCTCCACCTCAGTGACAATGCCACGGCGCTTCTCATCTAGCGCCAGCAATTCATCGATCTTGCTCGTATCCTCGCCCCGTTGAGCAAGGCGTTCACGGGCAGCGTCGGGTTCCTGACGGATGTATTTGATGTCCAGCACGGCGCGGATTATAGACCCGGCTTTCGCGAGAGCAAGGCTGCGCGGCCTCCGCTAATGCATTTCCACCGAGCAAGAGCCGAGACCGCCGCGGTAAAAGTTGAACTGCACATTTGGATGATCCCCCAATAAACTCATTGGCACAGCGCTATCAGCAATGTTTTTGGAAATCATCAAGGTGGTCAGGCGTTGACCCAATGGATTATCGTGTGTGCCCGCGTGCCAAATGGACACTTTTTCAGCCTGCCAGGTTTCCTGCGGCCCGACGGTGATCGCCTTTTGGGGCACCATGGTAATATTGCCCCCGCCGCTAGTACGGGCGTTTTGTGCCAGTGTCACGGGATGGAGATCCACCACGCGGGTGCCGAGCTTGCGATATTCCTTTGGTGACGGCGGCGTATTCTTCCATTTGCCTTTGCGCGGCAATGGATCGTTAAAAGCCCAATGCTTGATATCGCCCTGCCCGCCCTGCATCACCGCACATCGCACGCCTTCCCAACTCGATATGAATGGCGCCGTGTCGGCTTTAGGGAAATGCATGTTCTCATCCGGCATACGCAACCGCCGATCAATCCGATTGAAACAGAGTTCACGGTCGGCCTTCTCAAAAGACAGCGGATGATCCAACGACACCTCGCGTTTGCCATCATGCCATTCGTCCATTCCCCAGAAATGCGACGAACGCAGGTTGAGCCCCAGCGAATTCACCAAACGCGCCACCAACGGAAGTTGCTCAGTGGGGCCAATCGGCCCGCAAATACCCACGGGATTATCCGGCGTGGATTGCCGCCATGCAGTGATATACTCCAAAGCTTCCGCCAGATAAAGATCCTCCAGCGTATCGTACATCACGACTTTGAAACCGGGACGAGAGAGACGTTCCATTTGGCGCGATGTCAACTTAGCCGCGTCATTGATGATCTCATTATCTAACGTAGTGTAATCCCACCAGTCCGGCGCAATGGTGCTGAGTTTTCTGGGCATGATCAAATTCCTTTCTCGAGCGAGCGTTCGTATTCGCGGTTGATGCGATAACCTTTCCCCAAGGCCTCCGCCAACGGGTCCAGTTCCTCCGCGCTAAATCCGTAATGCAAGTGCCGTCGCCAACCCTCGGCATGCTTGAATTTCTTGGACAATTTCCCGACATGACGCGACATGTCATCGGCCGTCTTGAGATAAGAATTCATCCCCTGACTCGCATCCAACCAATCCTGCTGACTGGCGTGCGCTGCCAGTGCCTCAATCTTCCGCTCATGAACGGCCGTCGTCTCCACAAAAGCACCGGGCACAATCTTCTCGCGAAGTGGTCCACGCAAACTATGCGGCATGGCGTGATACACGGTCACATCATTGCCATACGGCCGCGTTGCGGGAGTCGTTTTGAAATTAGGCATCCCATGCGTAAACGCCGCTGTCACCGCCAATCGGCAGGTATTGGTGTGATCTTCCATGTAATCCACCGGCGAATGCGTCAGGACGATGGACGCCTTACTTTTCCGAATGGCCGCTGCTACTTTCCTCAATGCGGGAACAGTGTAGAGAATTTCAAGATCCCTACCAATGCTAGGATAATACGTCGCACCCAAGACTCGGGCCGCCTGGTGAGCTTCCTTGGCTCGCGTTCGGGCGGTTTTTTCAGACGACATTTTAATGCTGCCAAGATTGCCGGAGGAGAGATTGAAATAGTGAATTCCCCACCCTACGGCCTGCAGCTGAAGCAACGTACCGGCCATGTAAAACTCGATGTCATCCGGATGCGCTCCGATGGCAATGGCCGACGGCTTGGGCATGGTCTATTTTATCCGAACCGGCTTCCCGGTGGCCGCTGATTGGTCTGCTGCAAAGATAATCTCATGCGAGCGAGCCGCATCCGCCAAGCTCGTGTGCGGCATCTCTTTACCCGCCCGCAACGCCTGGAAGAAGGCCTCAAATTGCGTTTGATACGGGTGATCACTGACATCCCCCGAGTCCACCAATTGAGTGGCCAACGTGCTCCATTCGCTCTTGTTCAGGGCACCCATCTTACTGGAGTAGAACTTATTATCCAAAATACTTCCCTCACTGCCCACGAGGTGCGTGTGGAAGTAATACGGCTGCAGGCAGTCGATCACACTGGCCACCTTGCCAATTCGGCCATCCTTGAACTTCAGGATTGTGACGCTGGTCGTGTCGTATTCGTACTTTTGAAAAATTCGGTTCTTGGATTTGGTGGAATGACTGGAAACCTCCACCACATCTTTGTTGCCCATCAGATACAACAGCGCATCCATTGCGTGGCAACCCGCCGAAAGCAGGCTACTACCGCCAGCCTCCTTCTTGACGTTCCAACGATACTGCCCGTACCACGGCCCTACGCCGTGATAGTAATCCACTTCGCCGTAATGAATCTTACCAACGAGACCCTGATCAATCACAGATTTGAGCGTCAGGAATTCCGCGGAGAACCGAACCTCAAAGCAGACACACGTCTTCACTTTGGCCTGCTTCACCGCTTTGGCCATCCGATTAAGATCACGCTTCGCCAAAGTCAACGGCTTCTCAACAATGATGTGTTTTCCCACTTTCGCCGCCGCCACCACCTGATCGGCGTGTTGATAAGGATAACTCGTGATGTCGATCACATCGATATTCGGATCGGAAAACATATCCTTCAGATTCACCGTCGATTTGATCCTCCCCCCGTGCCGCGCACTGAGTTCGTCATCATCCAGCAAACGCGAAGAGTAAACATGAGTCACCTGCGCCATGCCGGTGGCGTTAATAGCGTCAATATGGGCCGTAGCCGCCCATCCGTATCCGATAATCCCGACGTTAATTTTTTTCACAATATCCGAAGGTTGAAGTCCGGAAGCGATGGCACAATGATTGGCCCTGAAAGTCAAGGATGCCCGAACCGTTGATCATCGTTTTCCTCAAGGCACCCCGCCCTGGCGCAGTAAAAACCCGACTTGCGCAATCCATCGGACCAGAGGCCGCCTGTCAGGCATATGACGAAATGTCCCGATCGGTCCTTAAAACGCTCCGGGAATTCCAGCATGTCCAATTACGTTTTACCCCAGATGACGCCCAACCGGAAATCGTTACGCTCCTCCAGCCGGGTTGGAGCATCGCCCGGCAAGGCAATGGAAGCCTAGGAGACCGCATGAAACGGGCTGTACTTGAGACTGGTGGCCCCGCCATTCTAATCGGGACAGATTGCCCTGCTATTGAGCCTTCCGATCTCACCAAGGCCCGAATAGCCCTCAATGATTATCCCGTTGTCATCGGGCCGGCCCGAGATGGGGGCTATTGGCTGATCGGCGTGCGTGAATATAAAGCGAATCTGTTCCAGGACATTAACTGGAGTACCGAAACCGTGCTTGAGGAAACACTGACCCGAGCCGAACAGGAAAATCTGCCGGTTCACTTACTACGGGAATTATCGGACATCGACACAGAAGCCGATTGGAAAGAATGGAGCGGGTGAAGGGAATCGAACCCTCATCAAGAGCTTGGAAGGCTCCCGCTCTACCGTTGAGCTACACCCGCAAAGGGGCTACAATAACGTGTTCGCTTGCGTTGTCAATCGGACAGCAGGTAAGGTGGCGGCGATGAGCTTGGTGCTGCTTCAAGGCGGGCGCGTTGTGGACCCCGCCAATAACCGCGATGAAACCGCGGATGTGCTTCTATCCGACGGAAAAATCCAATCCGTTGGCACGAATCTCACGGTCCCAGATGGCGCAGAGGTCGTTGATTGCCTAGGCTTGGTGGTATGCCCCGGCCTGATTGATCTGCATGTGCACTTCCGCGAACCGGGCCAAACAGCCAAAGAAGATATCACCACAGGCGCTACCGCAGCGGCCACAGGCGGCTTTACATCGGTCGTTTGCATGCCCAACACCACCCCCTCGATCGATAGTCCGGCGACCGTAAAATTGATACAGGAGCGCGCCGCTGAAGCCGCTCCAGTGAATGTCTACGTCACCGGCACCATCACGCTGGGGATCGCTGGGGAAGAACTTTCACCCATCGGTTCACTCAAAGATGCCGGCGTGGTGGCCATCACCGATGACGGCAAGTGCGTGCAGAACAACGAACTGATGCGGCGCGCCCTAGAATATGCCGGCATGTTCGATCTGCCGGTCATGGATCATTGCCAGGATTATTCTATCGTAACCGACGGCGTCATGCACGAGGGCTACTGGAGCACCAATCTTGGGCTCAAAGGCTGGCCGGCGGCTGGCGAGGATTTGATTGTCGCACGCAATATTGAGTTGGCTGAACTCACTGGCACGCACATTCATTGCCAGCACATCAGCAGCGGTAAATCGGTGGAATTGATCCGACAAGCCAAAGCTCGTGGAGTGCCAATCTCTGGCGAGGCCTGTGTCCACCACTTCACTCTTACTGATGCCACGATTGGCGGCAGCGAACATTTCTGGGCTGAAGACGGCCGCGAACTACAAACCGAAGCACAGCGCACGGAATGGCCTACGTACGATACGCACTTCAAAATGAACCCCCCGCTCCGCTCGGCAGACGATCGCGCAGCGGTGATTGAAGGGCTCGCCGATGGCACACTGGAAATCCTAGCCAGCGATCACGCCCCGCATTGCGCGCATGAAAAGGATGTTGAATTCGATTACGCGCCCTTTGGTATTACCGGCTTGGAAACCGAGCTGGCAGTCTCACTGACCTTCCTTTACCACAAAGGCCATCTTGAACTATCTGATCTGATCGCCAAATACACCGTGAATCCTGCCAGTCTCCTCAAACTACCCAAGGGAACGCTGAGCGAAGGTGCGGATGCGGATGTGACGGTGATTGACCCAGATGCCGAATGGGTTTTTGATGCCAACACGAGCCCAAGCAAGAGCAGCAATACCCCCTTCAATGGCTGGACCTTCAAGGGTCGCCCCACTATGACAGTGGTGGGCGGCGAAATTGTGTGGCGTGCCGAGGCGGAAATGGCCTAAACTCGATCAACTCAAATCCCTATGAAAACACTCATCGCCCTAATTACCCTCATAGCCTTCAGTCACGGTGCGTATGCCGAAAAAGGATGGCTAACCAACATTGACGCCGCCAAAAAAATCGCCAAAATCCACAAAAAACTAATCCTGCTTGAATTCACCGGCTCGGACTGGTGCCCGCCCTGTAAGGCCCTAAAGAAAAACGTGTTTGATAAGCAGGCCTTCAAAGATTACGCGAAGGAAAATCTCGTGCTGGTGGAGCTGGATTTCCCACGCGATCGCAGCAAAATCACCAAAGAGCAATACGCCTACAATCGCACTCAGGCCAAAGAATACGGAATTCGCGGCTACCCGACCGTGTTTGTTCTAGATGCCACCGGCAAGGAGCTGCTCAAGAAAGTGGGCTTCGGTCCCAACTCAGTCGAGGCCTATATCAAAATGCTAAAGGACGCAAAGTTCCAATAGGCGCACAGTTATTCACCGGCGCGGCCAACAACTGGCCGCGCCTTTTTTATGTGGCCGCTTGACCCATCGGAGACTCATTCCTAGTATCGCCCTGCTTCACGGCCGCCCCATGGCAATTCTCGCATTAGAAGACGGTACGGTTTTTCACGGCAAAGGATTTGGCGCCAATGCCACATCCTGCGGTGAGGTGTGTTTCAACACCTCCATGAGTGGTTACCAGGAAATCCTGACTGACCCCTCCTACAAAGGCCAGATCGTGACCATGACCTATCCTGAGATTGGCAATTACGGGGTTAATCCGGAGGATATCGAATCCTACCAACCGCATGTCTCCGGCTTTGTGGTGCGCGAATTATCGCCCGTGGTCAGTAACTGGCGCTCAAGCGAATCATTGGATGACTACCTCAAGGCCAACGGCATCCCTGGCATTGAAGGTATCGATACGCGAGCGCTGACCAAGAAACTGCGTGTCCATGGCGCACTCAACGGCGTGATCAGCACCGAGAATCTTTCCGATGAGGAAGCACTCCAGCAAGCCGCGGATTGGCCGGGCATGGTGGGCGCCGACTACGCAAAGATGGTCACCCATAAGGAATCGTTTTGTTGGGACGAACACGACCAACCAAATGAGGAGTTCACCCTTCCCCAAGGCGCGAACCCTTCCCCTGCCCCGCCCCCTCTCCCGCCGGCTGATATTCCGATTGTCGCATTTGATTTTGGTGTAAAATACAACATCCTACGCTGCCTGCGTCGGCATGGATTCAAAGTGCAGGTGGTGCCGGCCACGGCCACAGCCGAAGAGGTGTTAAGCTACCAACCCGCCGGCCTCTTTCTTTCCAACGGTCCCGGCGATCCGGCGGCCCTGGATTATGCCGTGCGCAACGTGAAGAAACTTGTGGACCATGGCCTACCTACGTTTGGAATTTGTCTCGGCCACCAGGTCCTGGGTCAGGCGCTCGGAGCAAAGACGTTTAAACTCAAGTTTGGCCACCGCGGCGCCAATCAGCCGGTGAAAGATTTGGAATCCGGCCAGATCGAAATCACTTCCCAAAACCATGGATTTGCCGTGGATGACAAGGCCCTCCCGAGTGAGGTGCAGGTGGATCGCATTAATCTCAACGATCAAACCGTCGAAGGACTGAAACATCGCTCCAAACCGATCTTCAGTGTGCAATACCACCCCGAAGCCTCCCCGGGCCCGCACGACTCGCAGCCGCTGTTCCAGCGTTTTCGGGACATGGTCGCTAAAGTGTGACCCTTGACATCCCTGAAAAAGATAGTAGTGTAGTCATTGCCCGACCGAAAGGTAGAAGCGTTGTTTGATGCATGGCTACGCTGCTCTACATTATCACCGAAGGAATCCAAGGCGGTCCTTTCGAATTAACCGATGGCACCCATGTTCTGGGATCCGCGGAAGGGGCTACCATTCTCGTTCCCGACTCCACCATCTCTGCCCAGCACGGCCAGTTTGATGTGGCGAATGGCCAAATTGTTTATCAGGATCTGGGATCTCAGAACGGAAGTTTTGTCAGCGAACAACCCATTACTCAGCCGGTCGCCCTATCCGCCGGCCATATCCTCCAGGCAGGCAGTATTTATTTTCAGCTGGTGGATGACCCCAACGCGGTGGAAAGCATGAAGCGCGAAACAGCCGTTATCTCCAACACTCCCAAGGCCATCGAACCCAGTGATTTTGGTTCCGCAGATCCCAGCGCGTCCCCCTTCAAAACCCGCAATTCCGGTTGGGTGAAAATTTACATCATCGCCATCACCATCATCGGCATCGTTGCCGTAGGCGCATTGTTAATGACTCTGTTTCAGGGCTAATCCGCCACCGCCCAGTAGTCGATGACAAACACGTTGTCGAGAATGGGCTTCAGCAGTTCCACGAATTTCTTGTGCTCCGGATGCGGCAGGTATTCCTTGCGGCCCTGTTCATCGGCGAAGGTCACCACAAAGCAATGGGTGAATCCCTTATCCAAACCTTCGGGGCTATTATTTGTTCCCATCTCGAAATCTCTGATGGTCGGGATCTTTTTCTCCAGAGCGGCAAACGCCTTCACGACCGCATTTACTTCAGAAGCTTTCGCGGTATCTTTGAATTTGAAACAAACCACATGACGTAACACGCCGTTCTTTTTCTCTTTAGCTTCCATGGTCTGCGGGTTAAGTCCAAAAGCAATGATCGCCATAAGGCAAAAGGCAAGTCGTTGGGTGCAATGAATCATGGCGCCCGAAGGCTACCGACCCAAGCCCCAGGTCGCAATGCGTTTCAATTATTCGATGCGGCCCTTCTCCCGGAACTGCTTCAACATCTCCGCCTTTGAGGCCCGCGGACGATGGCGCACAGGCAGCGGCAAGCAGGTCTCGCGATCAAATTCATCCGGTGCCTCAAATTCCGGTTCGTGGTCGTCCGTGCGTTTTTGCCAGTCCTTCAATTCCGCTCGTAAACGCTTCAAGTGCGTGGCGAATTGCGGCTTGCCGGCCAGATTATTGAGTTCATACGGGTCATTTTTCAGATCGTACAATTCCTCCTTTGGACGCGGCTTGATGAAACAATTCATTTGGGCCGCGTTCAGTTCCCTAGTGTCGCGCAGCTTTTGCATGGTGCGAAAAACCGGACTGCGCAACGCATCGGCAGAGGGCGTGTTTGGATAGTGCGGATAAAAATTGCGGATGTATTTGAACCGCTCACCACGCACATATCGACAACGGTCGGAGAAATCATGCCAGTTCTTTTCCCCAAAGGCATAATCGCGAATGCCGGCCTTAGGATTTTCCAGCATCGGCGCAAAGCTTTTTCCCACGAAAGTGTCCCCGTATTTGGCCCCCGCAAAATCCATGAAGGTCCGCGCAATATCCACGGAACTCACCAGATTCGGATTCACCGTGCCGGCCTTGACCTTGGCGGGCCAGCGAACAATCCATGGCGTGCGCACGCCGCTGTCATACAGAGTCGTCTTATCCCGTGGCATCGGCCGACCATTGTCGCTGATAAACATTACCAGCGTATTGTCATCGACCTTCTGCCGCTTCAGCTCGGCCAACACTTCGCCAACAAACCGATCCAATCGGCGAATCTCATCGTAGTACAGCGCGTAATCACCACGCACTTCCGGAGTATCCGGCACATAGGGCGGCAACGTTACGTCCTCAGATTTCGTGGGATTCGTTAGAATCTTTTGATCATATGGCCGGTGCGGATCCAATGCAGCCAGCCACAGGAAGAACGGCTTATTCTTGGGGCGTTCCTTAAGCGTCCGCACCCATTCACTGGCACCGCTCTTGGCATCGCCCTTGGCGGATTCCTGAAACGTGCCCTTGGCGCTCGCAATGAATCCACTCATGTCCGCCTCTATCACTTTATCGAACCGATTTTTCATTGCCTCGCCCATGTGAAATTTCCCGACCGAAGCGGTCCAATAGCCCGCCTTCATGAGACGTTCAGAAAAGGTGATCTGCTCCTTGGGAATCGGCCAGTGCAACTGCTCGGCATCCGTTTGGTGCGGATATCGACCGGTGATGATGCTGGCGCGACTGGGGCTGCAGGAGCTGATGGTCAGAAACGCCCGGTCAAACCGCATCCCTTCCGAAGCCATCCGGTCGATATTTGGCGTCGGCAAGCCCTTGTTTCCGTACAGGCTACAGTCATCCCACGCCATGTCATCGGCAATGATTAGTACCAGATTAGGTCGACTCCCGGCCAATTCCGCATGAGCGGCGATCACACAGAAACAAAACGCAACAAAAGTGGAAACAAATCGCATCCGAGATTCTTCAGGGGGATTGGGCCAAGTTTCAACCACAAAGGGTTGCACTTTCGCGCGCAATCCGTATTGATTTGTCCCCCGTGGAAGACACGAATCAACTCATCGAGCAACGCCGCGCCAACCTCGCCGCTCTGGCGGAGGCCGGTATTGATCCGTTTGCCAACAAGTTTACCACCAGCGAAACCTGCGGAGCAGCCAAGGCAAACTACGAGGAGGAACGCAATGTGGCCGTCGCTGGTCGGCTGGTTTCCAAACGGGAGATGGGCAAAACTATTTTCGCCCACATCAGGGACACCAGCGGCAGTATCCAGTTGTTCATCCGCAAAAACGATGTCGGCGAAGAGGCGTTCAAGATTTTCAAGGGGCTCGATCTGGCGGATTTCGTAGGTGCCAACGGCGCGCTGTTTACCACCAAGACCGGCGAGATCAGCGTGAAGGTGACCGATTATGTCGTGCTCGCCAAATCCTTGCGCCCGCCGCCCGATAAATGGCACGGCCTCGCCGATCAGGAACTGCGCTATCGTCAGCGCTATCTCGATCTGATTGCCAACGATGAGGTGCGTGATACGTTTCTGAAGCGCAGTGCGATCATTCGCGAGATTCGCAATTTCCTAACCGAACGGGGCTATGTGGAGGTGGAGACGCCCATAATGCAGGCCATCCCTGGCGGTGCCGCCGCGCGGCCTTTCGTCACGCATCACAACACCTTTGGCCGCGACTTCTTCCTGCGCATTGCTCTGGAGCTGTACCTCAAGCGTCTACTGGTTGGCGGCATTGATCGAGTATTTGAGATCGGCCGCAACTTCCGCAACGAAGGCATCTCGCGACGGCATAACCCGGAGTTCACCATGCTCGAGGCCTACGAGGCTTACGGCGATTACGAAACCATGATGGAGCTTCTGCAATCGATGATCTGTCACGTGTCCGAGAAAGTGCTCGGCACACTGGTCATTGAGCAAAAGGACGAGGAAGGGAATGTCACCAAGACGATTGACCTCACGCCCGACTGGCGGCGCGCCAAGTACAAGGATCTCGTCCGAGAAAAGGCCGGAAACGATTGGTTCGAGCTCACGCCCGAACAACGCCGCACTCGCGCCACGGAGGAACTGAAGATTGAAGTCGACCCGGAAGAGGCAGATTTCGAGGTGACCAATGCGGTATTCGAAAAACTCATCGAACCCACACTCATTCAACCGACATTCGTCACGCACCTCCCCAAGGAACTGGTTCCGCTCGCCAAGCTATCGCCCGAGGATCCTGATTGCGTGGAGGTCTTCGAGTGCTGTATCAATGGCCAGGAAATTGCCCCGGCCTACACGGAGCAAAACAACCCCATCGAACAACGCGAACGCCTTGAGCAACAGGCCGGCGGTGAACAGC
>Ga0315320_10001493_pt1 | contig 19468 bp, 27 predicted proteins | sample M140m21515metaG_FD_203458 | JGI IMG/M metagenome (GOLD analysis project Ga0315320, IMG submission 203458) | Ammonia-oxidizing marine archaeal communities from Monterey Bay, California, United States - M1 40m 21515 | ecosystem: Environmental > Aquatic > Marine > Coastal | place: USA: California... | reverse complement strand
ATGAGTTGCTTTTGAAGCTCAGCTAAGGTGATGTCATCTTCGTCCTCTCCGACGAATTTCCAAAAACTTCTGTAATCATGCTTACTTTTGAAAATACCCTCCTTAATCATTTTATAAGAGAGTTCATCATGCTCTTTATGAAATGATACACTTAATTTACACCATTCTGCGAAGTCCATTCCAGCGTCAAAGTCGCGCTCGAGCTGCACGCGATCATCTTGGTTTTTCAAGTATTCTTTTGTGAGCGCGACGTGGCCGTCGATCAAAAAAATACAGGGGTCGGCAGACGACATCGGCTCCATGTTGACCAGGTGAGGAATGACCTTGCTCATTGTTGGTTGTTGTTTGTTGTTTGAAAATTACAAGGTTTTGGGTTGACTTAGGTGCTTTATCGAAACCAATACCCATTCGCAGGTGATGATGCGGGTACGTTGGTGGCACTATTTGTTCTAGAAAGGGCTGGTCTAATTTTATCGGGGATGAAAGCGTAGAGTTTCTTTAATTCGTTGCAGAGGGATAGGTAGACGTTCTCAGGGATTTTATCAGATATACTGTCTATTATTTGCATTACATTTTGAAGTACATTCATTACTATAGTACATGGCTATTTTTCTAAACATTTATAACATCGGTATGTCAGCGTGACGGTTGAGCCTCTGTGCCTCGTCGATTATGTCTTTGACGACGTAGGGGCAGTTACGCTTATCGTGACCCACCTGGCGGCAGCGACCACAGCGACGCGGACCCGAAGATCGCCGGTGGGCTCCGTTACGGATACCATACATTCGGTCAATCGCTTCTTGGTAATCTTGAACATCCACGTATCCGTGTTCATTTGGGGGAATCTGTGGAGCTTCCTCAACGGTGTACATGCGTGTTTGGTGGCGACCACGTCCGATACGGGAAAATGATCCAGTCTTATTGTGAAGGTTTTGGAGATGATCACAGAACTTGAGGTAGAGGCCTTCGGGGATTTTATCCGAGGCGTCATCCAGCTGTGTCATCATCGTGCGTAAAATATCTTGTTGAGTAGTCATGTTTTTAGATGAAATTTACAAATATTCTTACAAACTTAGGTGCTATTTTCTATTTAGAAGCGACGCAATCCCTTAATTCCTTTATGTTTCAATTGCCATATATGTTCCACCACTACAGTCGAACCCAATCCGGTAAGTATAGGGTTATCATATACATATACACCATACCACATAACAATAAAACCCCACACAAATGCGAGAATATCTGTCACAGGCGACGCGAGATAACTACAATTTGCTTCTTTTGGAATAGATTTCTCCATCAACACATAGAATGCTGAACCAACAATGACAGACAACGCGAGTGCGCTGGGGTGATTCATTACTATATTACACTGCTAAATTATTTAACGGCGCCGCTCGACCCGCGCCACAAACCCGTTGTCCACCATTCGTCCACTATCACTCACCCAAAACTCATTTACTGCGGACTCCCAGTAATCACGGTGATAGACGCATGCGTCAGCTAGCCTCAACTCGATCTCCCTATCCACACAAAACCTCTCCAACCTAGACATCTCTGCCTTCGACTCAACCACCTTTAACTTAGCGTTTTGGAGGGCGACATACCATTTCCTTTGGCATTCTTCCTTGTAGTCCTCGTAAATCTTCTTCTCAAAGGCGGGAAGCTTTTGGATTGTTTTGAGTGAAAGTTCATCGTAGTAGACCGGTGCCCAGCCAAGGCGGTTCGCCAAGGCTACCTTCTCCTCCTCGGTTGTAATTTCCACCACAATTGTCCGAAGACCGTTTTCCACCAGCTTTTCCCAGGTCCATTCGCTTGTCGGCACGGCGGCGGTGGATAGGCGACCAACGAGTTCCCCAGCCTCACCACCGGGAGCCCAACGAGTGTTCTTTTCACACCACAACTTGATAGCCTGAGTCTTTCGAAACGCAGTCATACGCTTGATGGGAGTCCAAGTACGCCTCGCTTCTTTTTCCCACTTCATGAGAACCTTGTACTCCTCGTGCATCTTCTTCACATGATCCAGAAGCTGGTCTCTGAGAAGTGCAATATCAGAGAGACGTGTTCGATCGAGATTCGGGGCGAACGGGGCACGAACCGCTGGTCGTGGAGACCCGTAGTCGCTGTCTGATTCGTCATCACTCGCAGTGTCGCTGTAGTAGAATTCGTCTTCGTGAAACGGTTTATCACCGTTGAGCTTGTCGTAGACGCGCTTGAACTTGTCGGTCATCTTCAGATACATCCCATCAGAGATCTGACCGGAGATTTCGTCGAGGCATGTCATGAGGCTTTGGAGATCTTCCATTTTTTCAGTTGAAAAATTTCAAAAGCTCGATTGACTTAGGTTGTTTTTTTGAATATCAATGTAGAAGTGGAGAATGTTTAATCTGTTTTTTATCAAGAAAAAGTTTTACTTAGGTTTAGATTATGACTCTATCTTTCTTTTTAGACCAATGCAATTTATTATTGTTCATATATTCATAATATTTTCCATGTGTACCATCAAATGTTATATTATTGTTATATAACTCTCCATCTTCTTCATATATGGAATAGTTATAGTATTTTAATTTAGGTGCAATGGATTTTGTATACATATTTGGTCCAGTTATTTCTAATATGTCATTCGATTTGTTATAATTTATTTGATGACACATATCATCTATTACACCTTCCAATAATGGATGTCGTTTTGAAAACATGAAAACACTTTGTAACAATTGTTTTTTATTACCTTTTGGTTTGTGATCAATATCGTAATATTCGTCTAATTCCATGTAATCATGCCATAACCACACACCTATATGAATTTTATTACCCATAAGCCATTGATTTAAAGGGGTATTTATCTTTATTTTTACGTCTAAGTATATACCACCTTCATTATAAACTATTATATACCTAAAGAAATCACTAATACACGTATAACATTCTGGGTTTATTTTTTCAAAGCATTTAATTATTTTTTTATTTGTATTTTGATACACATACCTTTTTATATCATCATAATCATAAAACATAAAGGTGTATTCTGGATTTTCTTTTTTATTTTGTTCAATAACATTTTTAACAAAAATTGGTAATTTATCTTTTCCCTGTATGTAAATTTGATGTACAATTTTAGGAACGTTTTCACGCCTTTGTTTAATATAATAAATAACAAAGGTTAGTGTTATTATTAACAATAACAACACTAACATACTATAAGTACAACTTTTTTTAAAAAGAAGTACAAGACTTATCAGCAAAACCTACGAAGAACGCTGTGCATATCATGATGATAAATACTAGGGTTTGTCGGCGTTTCGGTAAAAAATACATTCCACCGAGTAGAGATAATACGACATAAAAATAAAAAAATTGTGCATATTCCACAAAAGCTCTCAAATATCTTGTTGTGGATATAGCCCCGGGGTATGATATGAAGATACTATCAACTTCATTTTCATTTTGTAGAGGACTAAAGTTTTTGAAAATTTTTTCATCTTTGTCTACCTTTATAAAATCGTATTTATTACAAAGTTTATTAAAATTGCGTTGATCGTCTTCACATTTTAAAAGCAATTCATCTTTTAAAACTTGTTTGAGTTCTTTAACATATCCCATATACAAACCAGCGTTCGCAATTGAATTATCACACGTTCCAAACATAAATGATTGTAAAAGCCAAGGTGGGTTATTTGAAAATAACACTTTACACTTGTAGCTTTCAAAAAATTTCTTTACATTTTCCGTGTTTTTATTAATTTTGGTATCAAAACCATCCAGATACACAACTATATCGTCGTCATTTTTAGTTTCAAGATGTTTAATAACACCTTTGGTCTTGTCAGAGAACCCCTTCCATTCTGTTCCCCATCCCAAAACCTTGATTGGAATTCCAAATTTATTATTGACGAGTTCTTCAAACATACCCTGGCTCTTATTTGCATATGTAACTATTTCTACACTCATATATAATTCGTATATATAATAATTGATGGTTATGAAGAAGTAAATTTTCTTTTTATATCTCCGGAAATTTTTACTATGGTGACGAGCGATGAGAACCACCATATATATTTCACATCCATCGTAGTAAATCTTATCGTAGGAATTCGCAGTCTGGGTTTTTTCAATTTTTCATGTAGTCGTTTAAGTGCGTCGCACATTTTTATGTATTTACCTTCCGGTAAATTGTCTCTATATTCATCTAAACCCTTCATGACTATAGCTAGATCTGGGTCTACACCCATTTAACTTTAGAGAGTAAAATAAAATACCAAACTTCACTCAAAATTATAACTTGTTGTGACATGACTAACATTTTAGCACGGTCACTCTTAGGTACTATATCGCCGAATCCCACACTCGACATCGTTGTCGTAGCGAAATAGTATGGATCTAACGGACTCTTAAAATCGAAATCTTCGGGTCCCATCCTACTATAGATGAATCCATACACGAGAGTCGTGAGAAAAATTATAAAGAAATTATTAACTACACGTTTCATTAGTATACGTAAAGAAATAATTAATTTCCGATATCTACCCCTTCCCTGACAGCTTTTTTTACGAGACTGTTATACCAAAAAAGTATTTCGTTTTTCGTTTTAGATACACTTCTGGGGTGTATACGTTTAACTAGACCAAGTTCTCTATTTTTTAAAGACTTTATGGATACTTTAGGTTTGTTTGTAAAACAAGAATAACACACCGATTCTACCTTTAGACCTATGAATGAATAATATTGTTCGTTATTATCTACAAATATAGGATTTGTATGTAAGTAAGTTCGTATAAAGTTTTTAGTCTGACGATTTCTCGACACGACTCGGGGTTTCAGAGGAGCTTTACATCGACTACATTCTCGAGTCCATTTGATGTGCATAATATTAAAATGTATGTATACTTTAAATGTCTTCAGCAAAAGGTATTATAGGTCTCATGGTAGGAGTAGGCTTGGGCTTACTCATCATGTGGCTCATAAGGTCGCGAACACCAGGTGGGTCTCCAAAAACAATGATTAATGGTATACCTTTTAAACCAGGTGTGAGCCCTATATTGGATGCTATAGGACGTGTTCAAAGTGAAACAAACGAAGCATTACGAGGACCTTTATGTAATGCTTTTCATACAGCCGAACTTGGATTAATGAAAAGATTGGAAGGAATTCAAGAATCTATATCGTGCACAGAGTTTAAGATTTTATTACAGCAAGAAAGAGATGAATTCGCAAATAAGGAAATTGGTGAAGATGATGAAGAAGGTAAGAAAATATTAATAAATATGTACACGGAAATAGATTTACTTATTGATAAAATAAATAAACGTTTCTGTGATTCTGATACTAGTACTATAACTGGTCAGGACATAACAAAATTAATAAAAGAAGTTCGTGATGGTTTATGTTATGATAAAGATGATTACGATGATATCACTATGGAAGACTTAACTGGAGAAATTGGAAAAACTGTGGAGCGAGTTAAACTTCATCTATACGATCCAACAAAACCTTACACTGATGTTATACGCGAATCTATTTCATGGATTGAAAATTCTTTCAAACAGGGAGGTGTCACTGCAACTCCTCCATGGAAAAATAGATTATCAGGGGGTGGATGTGAACAATTTGATTCATATGAAATATCTAGAGATGAATCCGGTTATCGTATTTTAGAAAATCTATCATCTGAAGAAATTGAAGTGGCTGGCTTTAAATCTTTATGTGGAGAAGTTATAGCAGCTATACCAGTTATAAATGAAGATACAGTAATACCAGAAGAAGGAACACAAGAAGAATTGGAATTATATACCCCTTTATATGAAAAAATTAATGAAAATTGTAAAAACTACATGCTCAGCAGCGCAGATCCCGATACTTATATTTTTGAACAGGGTAGACGTAAGGCATGTGAAACCTTTAACGAAATAAAGGAAGAATATGAAAAATTACGAGATTCTCTGGCAGCCGCAGATGAACCTGATTAAAATGATACCTAAGTCAATCAACAAAATTATTAAAATAATAAAAAATGGAGCAACACGCAATGAACATCTGTAGAGTGATCGAGCCAACCGAAAAGTCTGAGCGGTTGGCTCGAGCGCTTGTAAATTTAAAGCGAAATTATACTAATCATGAACAAAAAAGGCAGGCCAGGTCCATCGTTTTTTTGGAAGATGCTCCTAAGCAAGAGGTTGTTCAAAAGCACACAAATCACACATGTAGGGCTACAACTCTGAAGGGTAAGCCGTGTAGCTTTAAGGCGGTGTGTGGTGGGTATTGTAAAAAACATGGAATATCCGAGGGTGGTGTAAGTCTTGGTAAAAAAATAGTCGTTTAATATAAATGTTTGATCAGGACACACTTAAACCAGTCATCATATCTATGATCGTTTATATAGTCATCGCGAAGGTATTGCCAGATCTTATGAAGAAACCTACGGGTATAAGCTTCATAGATGATATCAATTCCATGTTAATCTCTCAAAAAGGATCTATAGGTTCAGGTGCTCTCCTCACCGGTATCGTCGTTCTCATCACCAATTACATTTACGAAGAATTCTCTTAAAACGTTTTCACGATTTACAACCTGTTTAGTAAAAATGTGATCCATAGTATATACCCTGTTCTCGTACGCGTGTTTCATGAACTCCAAGAGTTGATCGAAATTGGGTTTACCCCAAATCATTCCTTTTTGAAATAGGAAATCGTCATTCTCCAATTCTTGAAGTTCACAATTAATCATGTAAGGTGATTTAATATATTCAGAAGGTCCTCCAAAATCTGTTAAGATGACAGGCTTATCCCGAATCGCCGCTTCTATGGCCCCCATTCCAACACCTTCAGATTTGGAAAAGTTTACATAGCAATCACACCTTCTATGTAAATCATCCATTTCATGACTATCTAGCATATTGTTTATGACTTCAACCCTGGGAAGTCGAATATCTACATCTTGATTACACGTAGCTTTGACAACTAAACGAGTGTTAGGTTCATTTAGACGAACAAACGCTTGTAAAATTTGTTTGAAATTTTTACGATCGTCCATGATGTTGCCTATATGATAAAATACATAAGGTTTCTCTCGTGGTTTGGGTATATGTGCGTGAATGACATAAAAGTCATTTTTTGGAAATTGTCGAGACAGGACGGATTTACAGAATTCACTGGGTACGGCTACACGATCAAATTCTTCCATGATCATCCCGTAATCTTCGTGTACCGTGGTAGTTTCACAAACGGTCATACAAGCTAAATGCTTTACACGCGTTTTTGCATACTTGGCGTATTCTATATGTTCTCGTAAAGGTAGTAAAAATATCAGGCCGTATTCATCTTCAGGTATTTTACTTCCTATTGTGAAATACGAAGCATCTGGAAAAATTTTGGTATATTTATTCGCATGTTGACCTATCCCACTTTTTAGGGATGAACCAATGAATAACATTTAGTATAAAGATAATCTTACTTTTATATATATAGCAATGGATTCTTTACGTGATGAGATCGAACAGGAAATGAAAATTCTCAACCTCGATAAAAGGCGTCTCTGTAACCTTCTCTTAAAGGTTCTCGATGCGTCTGGATCGGGTGGCACTGCCATGGAGGGTGCCCGTGGCGCCCCAGGTCCTCCCGGCCCCCCGGGACCCCGTGGTCCTTCCGGGCCTCAGGGCCCACCCGGTGCGAGTGTTGCCCCCGCAGCCAAGTCGGATGATAAACCCGCAGCCAAACCTGCGGCTAAAAAGGCTGCCAACACTCCAGCTAAGAAGAAGGCGTTAGCCGGAGTTTAAATAAAAAAAATAATATCGGGTCATAAACCCTAATATGGACATGAATGTCCCGACACATAGTCAGGAAACATTTCTATATTAGAGTTGATTTATTTATCACCATAAATTTGTAAAATATCTTTTACTATAGGAGATCTTTCTATATCTTCATGACTAAAAGTTATACACTCTATGCGTTTATAATTTGTCTTTTGTATTTTTTCATAAATATCTTTTAATCCGTTATCATCATATTTTCTATCGTGTTGATTTAAATCACCTGTTATTATCATTTTACTATCATTACCTATACGAGTGAGAAGCATTTTCATTTGATTGGGGGTACTATTTTGCATTTCATCCGCTATTATAAAAGCGTTCTTAAATGTTCTTCCTCTCATATAAGCTAAGGGGCATATTTCTATTATTTTTTCTTTAATCATATTTCCTATTTGATGTTGACTGTAAAATTCGGAAAATATATCCATGATGGGTCTCGTCCAAGGATCCATTTTTTCTTCTAGCGTTCCGGGTAGATATCCTATATCTTCTTCGACCGACACGGCTGGACGTGTTAAAATTATTTTATTGAAATCGCCATCATTTAAACCTTCTATAGCGGCGTAACACGCAAGCATGGTTTTACCAGTTCCAGCAGGACCTATGGCGAATATCATGGGTTTACATCCGTGTAAAACTCGTTGATAATCTTTTTGGTTATCATTTTTTGGTATGGCTGACGGAATTGGCAGTTCCATGTCGAATTGGATATCTTGATATTCTGTTTCAAATGAACACGGTGATAATTTTTCTCTTTTTTGCTTCTTACCTCCCATACTTTTTACTCAGAAGTTTTTGGTAAATTACCCATTAAGAGTCTCGCACTGGGATCTGTTATCTTTGTCCATTTCGGCCTCCATATTTCACTTATGAGATGGTTATGATGGTCTCCGTAATGATCCCAAAAAATGATTCTATAAAGAGCTTCTTCTTTCGTTAGAGGTGTGTTGTAGTCCTTTGATAAAATGCGCGCTTTACTAAACATCTCATCAGTAATGACCTGCTGTGAATGTGTTTTAACATGATTAACCCACCTACTTCCAACCGCATCACTCATACCATCCTTACGTCTCCATAAAATTTTATCCGGAAGATATCCTGTAAAAGCCTTCCTCAAAATATGTTTTTCTAATTTATGTATTTTGAGTTTTTGATTCATGGACATACAAACTTCTATAAATTCTTTATCCAAAAATGGGACGATAAGATCAAGACCATGGGCACCTGCACAACGATCCGCCCGAAGTCCGTCGAATTGATGAATTAGTTTTAGGCGTCTCATATTCTCATGAGCAAACTCTTCAACATCCGGGGCGTTGTGAAAGTATAAATACCCTCCTAATATTTCATCCGCACCTTCCCCGGAAAATATATACCTACAATTTGTATTCTCTTTTATATATTTACATAACATCCACATGGGTATACTCGCCCTAACGGTAGTCGTATCGTAAGATTCTAGAGAACGAATAACATCCGACATGTATTTAATACCATCATCAAGCGTGAAAATGACTTCTGTATGGTCGGAGCCTATATGTTTTGCCACTATTCTCGCAGATTCAAGATCTGGACTATCGTGTAGACCAATTGAAAATGTTTTAATTTTTCCAAGTTTTTTAGACGCAATCGATGCTATGAGACTACTATCCAAACCACCGGAAAGTAAAAATCCTACATCACGATCAGAGTGTTCCAATCTTTTATGTAAAGCTGATTCTAGAGTTTCTTTTACGATTTGAGTAGAATCTGTGGAGAGATATTTATACACGTGCCAATATGTATTGTAATAGCAAATAAAACTATCCACATACGAATCGTAGATATATCCAGGTGGAAATACGTGTATTGTCGATTGTAAAAACTTCAGAGCTTTGACCTCACTCGCGAAAGCTATAGATCCTTTATCATATCGAGTGTAAAACAGAGGTCTTACACCTACGGGATCTCTAGCGGCCATGACACGCTTTCCATTCGTATAGACGAATGCAAAATCCCCTTGCATCATATCAACGGTTCTAATTATTCCAACTGATTCGATCATAGGTAACAGAACTTCACAATCACTCTCACTCTTTTCATCACCTGTTGTAAAATCATTATAATTGTATATTTCTCCATTACATACTAGCATGGATTTGTTATGTCTAAAAGGTTGCATACCATTTTTAGATAAATCCTTTATAGAAAGCCTATAAAAATCCATACGACATTTACCCATAACATCCGACTTATAATCATCAGGACCCCTATGTGTCAACAAATCTACGGGGACCTCTACTTCTTCCCCGTATAAAGCTAGAATTCCACACATGAATATACTTACCTCCTATCCTTAAACTGATTAAAGGTAAACACATCATATTTTATAATGATTGTGGATTGTTTTACATTTCACAATGAAGTTGATTTTATCATTAAACGCATGACATATTTAAATTCCGTGATAGATAAATTTGTTATTGTTGAATCTACTTACACGCATAGGGGAGAGCCGAAAGAACTTTATTTTCAAATGAATAAAGATAAGTTCGATGTATGGAAAGATAAAATAATTCATATTATTCTTGACATAATTCCACAAGATTCAAATCCCTGGACTATGGAAAATTTACAACGTAATTATATTTTGAAAGGATTGAAAACAATGCCTGATGATGCTATTATTATGATTTCGGATGCGGATGAAGTTCCTAAAACCGAACTCATTAGAAAACTTCCCAAATCGTTGGACACTATAAGTTTGCATATGGTTACATTTAATTATTCTATCGAATATTTTCAAACATTTGAAAAATGGTTCGGAACTGTTATATCTACAAAGAAAAACGTAGTTGATAAAACTCCTCAATATTTTAGAGATAATAGATGGAAATTTCCACACATAGAATTTGGTGGATGGCATTTTTCTTCATTTGGAGATGAAAAATTTTTAGCAAATAAACTCAGGAGTTGTGCGGAATGTTATGATGAAGGGTTTGATGAACATATGGCTGAAACGTACATGAAAGAAAAATTATCACATAACGGTAAATTTAAATTAACACCTTCACCACCAGAACTTATAGCATCTTTACCAGATATTTTCAGATAATTAACTTAAAAGATCTAATAGCATTACATATATGCATCCCACACAACTTTATGTGGATATTTGCAAACGTCTCAAAACGTATTTCAAACCTTTTAAAACAAATTTGAAAAAGGTTAGATTTGGACCACACGGGGATGGTGGGTACGTAGCTATAGATATGAAAGAATGTGACGCTTTGTATAGTTATGGTTCAAACGATGAAATTGATTTTGAAAAAACCTTTTACGAAAAATATAAAAAGCCATGTTATGTTTATGATCACACTATAAAAGAGATAACTGATAAACCTAAATATGTACACTTTTATAGAGAGGGTGTTTCGTCTAAAAAGGAGGAAAATTTAAATACTATTGATGCACATATAGAAAATAATGGACACACTGAAAATACTAATTTATTTGCACAGATAGACGTAGAAGGAGCTGAATGGGATTCGCTCATAGCATCTAAATATCTTAAAAATTTTTCACAGATGATCATAGAGTTTCATTTATTTGGAAATATTCTATCATACGATAAAAAGATAGATGAACTTTATCAACATTTAAATAAATATTTCGTATGTGTGCATGTTCATGGAAATAATTATCCCTTGGTTCCTTGGATAGATAATAATTTTCCTATGGTATTTGAAGTAACGTATATTCGCAGGGATTTGGTAGATACTATAGAACCTGAGACTGAACCTTTCCCAATTAAAGGGCTCGACTATCCAAATTATATAGGTCGTCCAGATATGCACATAGATTACTTTGTTTAAAGAATTTAAAATATTGAAATGTATGGAGTTTGTTTATGAGAAGGATATAACACCTATAAAACCATTAGACAATGATAAATATTGGCCGGGTAGTACATATTCAATGTTTAGGTGTGTGTTAAAAAAGAATGACAAGTACATAACTTATGTTAGAGTATGTATAAATAATAAAACAATGCTCATGCATGAATCATTTAATCTAAATTGGGAAAGTAATGAAGATAAACGATATTTGGGTAGTGATATAAATTCCCAAGATCCTCGTATAATAGAAGTCCAAGATAAAGTATATGTGATTTTCATAGCGAAATCTCCATTTCCAAACCAATATTACACTTTATGGATTTTGGATCACGACACGTTTGAATGTAAACCTTTATACACAAAGGGTTTAGATGTGATAGAAAAGAATTGGGCGCCGTTTGTAAAGGATGGTAAAATGATGTTTGTATATAATTATGATCCAATTATTATACTATCATGCGACACTTCAACTGGGTATTGTCATGTAATCAAAGGCAGTCTACCTTTCAGTACACAAGACACTTTTATACGAGGTGGATCTAATTTAATGGATATGGGTGATTATTATATGGGATTTTCTCATTCTAGACTTCCTATTAATTCAAATGTTAGACCTGGATTTTTACATCTTACACATATGGTTAGAATTTCAAAACAAAATTTAGAACTCATAGACGTTTCTGAACCTATTATTTACAAAAAAGATGGAGATATAGTTAAGGAAACTATACAAGATCCGGTATCATGTTGGATAGATAATGACATAATTTATATTACAACAAATATGAGAGATAACTTTTGTGAAATTTATAGCTTTTCACAAAAATCATGGAATGAACGAGTAAAGAATATGTTAGAAAATACTAATAAAACTTGGTTTACATAATCCCTGGAACCATTTTGATCTTATTCACGTAGTATATATAACCACCTACTAGAGCTGCGAGTGCCAATAAAATATAATTAAATGATATCTTTTTACGTTTTTTCTCAGTTTCCTTTATAATCTTTTCAGCTTCTTCTTTAGTCGGGAGTCTTTCCACGCTCTGATGTAATTTTTCAATCTTACCTATGAGAGCGTGTATAGCTTCTAAAATCTGTGTTTCTTTGGAAATGGGTGTTTCTTTATGGTCAACGGTTGTGACTTCTAATATCATGTGCCACTTCGTAGCTGGGTTTAGTTTTACATAATCCCCGTCATCTTGTTCTTCGAATATTTCAAAGTCTAATTTTTGTATAGACATGGGGTTGAAATAATTTGTTTTTCTGTTGAAGCTTTTCCATTGTTTATCTCGCAAAAGAATACCATCCGTTCCGGTAAAGTGTCTCTCCAAAGGTACACGTGCAAAAATATGTCCGTGGCGTTCATCGAGCATTTGCGCAACTTGAGGTATATTTGGACACAAAACATCCACATGTTTTGCTATGTTAGTGTTTAGGTCAGTCGTGGTGGCTCCAACCTGTGTTATGTAAAAATCTACCATCTTTACACCTAACACGCGACTGAAATCTTCCACATGCGTATTAGAAGTTAGTGATAGATCTAATGAAAATGTGTTATTAGTTCCATTTACATAGTTGGAATCAACCACTATGTATTGAACTTTTTTAGGTATATCGTGGATCGACACCATTCTAATATTCTCACAGAAATAAAATTCACCTAAGTTGCGACGATGTTTGTATTTTTATCAAGTAAAAATGGAATTCTGTGTGCCGTGTATATCTCCCACGATCCAATTAGATGAATATATCAAGGATAGTTTATTTGCTGATGAACTGCGAAAGATGTTTCAAGATATTGCCAACGAGAACGATAAGTTGCGAGGGGAGATTAGCGAACTCAAGAAAAAGGGAAAAGTTTCAAAAGTAAAGGTCGAGAAAATCAGATGCCCGTGTCAAACGGCTAAGGGGGAGCAGTGTAAAAAGTTTTGCGCAGAAGGTTTGCAGACGTGTAAAGTCCATGCGCGTCCTCCCAAACCCGCTAAACAGCCAAAGCCTCCAAGAGTGAAGAGACCTGCGTGTACGGGAATCAACATAAGGGGTAATCCGTGTCGCAATAAATGTATCGAAGGTGAAACATTTTGTGAGAAGCACGACCCTTCCAAACCTCCGACGACTAAAAAAACAAAACGTCCTAAAAAGAGAGAGGTCCCCGTTCATAATCATGCCCCGGGAGAGACTCCGTCAGAACCTTGTACACTTTGTCAAACGCACGGTGATATATTCGATCCTAATATCGTCAAAGTAGAGTTTATGGAATCTCAAGGAGATGATGGATTGATGCTAAAAGATAGAATTTAAAACCTTAGTGGATATAAATTGTAATGAAAATAAGAGAAATGTCAGCTATTCGAAGATTAAACGTTTTACAAAATCATTTTAGAAATTTTTCTCCTTTAGCTTTATCCGAGCAAGTATTATTCGAAAATAGAGCTCCTAAAACTTTAGAAATTTTTCCGGAAATTCCTAAAAGATTCTCTATTCATTTGGATATTAATCACGATCACAAGTTAATAGAATTTGAAACTGAGAATATGTCTGTACACGACAAAATTAACGTGTACCTAAAATATAAGGACCACGTGAGACAGACGTATCCAAATTACATTGTCAAGGAACGACATGAATAATACCTAAGTCTAGTGAATGTTTCTTATATTTTATGAAAAATGAAATATTGTACCGTGACGAGTTCTATGTCTAAGAAATCTGTAGAGGTGGATAGCACGAATCATATGTGTGCAGAGAGGCAGTTAATACGAAGGTTATATAGGGAATGTATACGAAAAGGGTACAAGCCACACCAGTTTTCTGATTGGGTTCACCGAAAGTATGGACACCTCATAATATCTAGAAATACAACGTATGGTGCGGGTATATCAATGCCTTGTGTTTTATGTAGAAAGATGATAGAACGATACGATATATGTTGGATGGCGTATGATGGAGATGAATGGGTGCATAGTGTAAAAACTGCGGTGCTACCCCAATCTATTCCTACAAGAAAGCAGAAGGACGTTCTCGGTTTTGGAAAATGCACCTAAGTTGTAAAGTAGTATTATTTTTGTAAGATGAACATATTTTTTCTTTCGTTGAATCCTAAGGAAATCGCCAAACTGTCATGCGATCAACACGTCGTTAAGATTCAACTCGAGATATGTCAAATGTTATACACCGCTTGGTTTTTTTCGGGTCAAGAAGAATACGTCAGAGAACACGCCCCCTTGACGAAAGATGGAAGTAAACGTGGATACAAACCCGCACATAAGAAGCACCCCATGACCATGTGGATAGGTTCCAGTATCAAAAATTATATGTATGCTTGTGAAATCGGACTCGCTCTCAGTCATGAATACACAGAGCGGTACGGGAAAATTCACACGTGTGAACATCATTTGCGTTGGTTATACGAAAATCACCCATCTCATTTCGAAGAACGTAAAAGTGAGACTGCTTATTATTCTATAGAGGGTATTCCAGAATGTATGCCCGAGCAATACAAGTCTCCAGATCTTGTATCAGCTTATAAAATGTATTACGTCGCCGACAAAGCCCCCTTTGCAAGATACAAGTGTGAAAGACCTAGTTTTATGTGTTAATTAAATCTTGGAATGTAATAATATCTTCTGTATCTATTAATTTTGAATATTCAAGTTCGTCATCGTCAAAGTAGAGGGGGTTTACACCCGCTTCATGAAATACACGCTCCAAAGTGAACCCCATAGTGTCAAACTCTTTTAAGATGGATCTCAAAAGATCATCATCTAGATTTTCTAGACAAAACTGAAACTTACCCGCGGAAAACTCTAGTCTTTCCATATAATTACCTTTGACGAAAACATTTTCTTTTATAAATTCTTTTAGATACGATTCTTTCATAGATTTGATCCCATAGTCATCTAATAGATATCTAAACCCGGACGAAACTTTTTTAATAAATAATCGTTTTTTATTCGACAGAGGCATTATTATATAGTATTAGTTAAAATAATATCTCTAAGATGAATTATGAACATAATTCGAAATATATGTCCACACCAAAAAAGACTTATCCAGTGTAGTGTGTGTAATGGGGGTGGTATATGTATACACGGAGATATAAGAAGTATGTGTCGCAAGTGTGTATATTCTGAAAAGTGTGAACACGGGTATTCTAAAAAGGCTTGTAGTATATGTTCAAATAAATAATTTCTTAGAGTACTATAAGATGGATCGTAAAATTTTGATTCTATGTATAACCTTGACGGTGGTTATACTTTTTTTAAGTTTTAGGAAAGAAGGGTATGAGGAAAATGTACAGGAGGTGAATGATTCGGATGTGTATTACCCAGAGGAGGAGCTTCTCCCAGACGATGACGAGGTGCTTGAAGATTCCTTCGATTTAAAATCGTTTCTTGAAAAGTTAAGAGCTTTAAAAGATGATAAAGATGCGGCGGCAGAGGCCGTAGATGCATTTTATGGAGATATATTCAATTCTACAGATTTGGCAGCGAGTAATGAAGAGGCTCAAGAAGGGTATAATCGGGAAATGGAAAGTCAAATTGGATATCTTCGATCTTGGATGAGAGCGGCGCAAGAACAACGTGAATCTGAAAAAGACCGAATTAAAGGAGAACTTCAAGAGGGGGTCGATCAATATATATACGATCAAGGCGCTGCATGGTATGATAATGAATATGACATATCTCAATATACTAATTTACTTGCTCGTAAAAGTTTAGTGAAGGTAGACAATCATCTAGGATCCAAAACGGATGGCTCGCCCGACATCAACCGATCGAATCGACCTGTATCATTTAATACTTTAATGAGTCAGGCAACAGGAGATCCTTTATATCAAACTACATCAGGACTTTATAGGAAGGAAGATCCTAAAATTCACGACTATTATATACAAGTTCCTAAATGTGGAATACGTACACAAGATGGTGAATTTTCATGTTTAAACATGGATGGTATTCCTGCTAATGTAGATGAAAATGGTATAGGTATAGAACAAAATTTACAAAACACCAACGATGCATTTGTAAAATGTGCATCTGCTTGTGTAAATTCCGATGAATGTTCTGGATTTTCTTTAAGTCTTAAACCTGACGAACAATACAAATACAAATGTAAATTAACTCGTGATAAGTTTGAAGATGTAAAAACTAAACTCATAGATGATGAAATAGATATAAAAGGAAATAAATTTTTAGTTGGAGAAGACGTATATGCTATCCATGAAGGGTTCAGTGAAAATGATTGGGAATCGAAATTGAAAAATCCTTTATATTTTGCATTATTCAATGGTTTTTATGGTACCAAAGGTCTTAAATTTGATACCATCGGACCGACAATGGAAACTATTAAATCGGATAAGTGTAAATGGAGAACGGATTGTGATGATATACCCACCAACTGTCCAGCCCCGGACTACTCAGGTCAAGAACGTTATTTCGGTGATGCTGTATGTGGCTCAGTGGATGTAATCTTAAATGATGGCTTACCTGAAAACTGTGAAGGTAATTGGGAATCGATCGTGGGAAGTGGGGTGACGGGGCCTGCTTATGATCCAAATAACCCTAAAAATGATGCTACTTGGGAAAATGGATGTCCTAGAAATATTCCAAATTATGGTGATGGTGCCTCAAATGGTAATATTTGTTATAATCACGATCCCTCAACAGCATGGAATCGTACTAAAATTCCTTATTATTATAAGAAATTCGTTGCTAACGGGGCGGATGCGATAAATGGAGGTTCATGCCCTGATGGTTTGACTGTAAAACAAACCTGTAGAGAAGGAGACGGTGGTGAAACTGGTCGGGAAATACAAATATGTGAATATTCGCATGGTGGGTGGTATGACAATGACCCAGATTACGTACCTGTAAATTGTGGAGCGGATGGACCTAACCAACCAGGTAATGTATCCACGAGTCAGGTAACATTGGGTGATTGTGATTATGGGAATCAGTCATGTCCAGATTACCCCGGATATCAGGGTGGTAGGATTGAAGGTACTAAAAAAGTCATCGGTTATGATAGTCAGGGAAAACCGGCAAAGAATGGTGGTAAATCGTGCGACTCATTAATGAGAGAAAGAATTATTGCAAATGATCCTTATTGGGGCTTGTACAAGATTGTTGGGAATGATATAGTTGCAGAATGTGGTAGGGCTTGTTTCAGTGTACCAGACGCGGGCCCGCCGCCATGTGATCCACGGTTTTCACTATGCGACTCGGTTTTTAATCCTGGTGGAGGTGGTGGAGGGGGATATAAACCTGGAGTCCCGGGGAAAGGAGAAGGAGGTGGCCTTTTTCCTGCTTAGTGAGTCGGTCGGGACCACCTCTGACCGGAATTAGTTTATTATAGAACCATCTTCATACATAATAGGAGGTGCGCCATTTCTATCTTGTGCAGACAAAATAATAGTTCGAAGTGCCATATAAGATGTACACCAAACAAACGATAATCCGGATAAAAAAAGGATAATAATGTTCATCTTATATTGTACCTAAGTAAATATTTTCTAGATAAAAAACACGATAAAAATGTTCGCTTTAAAGTGTCCCGTTGTTCATCATAGGTTCAATAAACCTAAGATTTCTAAGGTTTGTAGAAGTTATTATAACATTGACGACTCGAATAGCAAACCTCTCGAAAAGGTGAAAAAGCGTGATTTGTTTCATATATTGAGTTTTGAACATGAAGATGCGCAATATGAAGGTATATACGCTGTGACTAAGTTCAACGTTGATGATCTTCCTATAAATAATATAGTGGCTTTCACAAATTTTGACGACGTCTTTCGATATAAAACACTTCTCGAAGCTGAGATGGATAAAAAACCATTTATACAGTTTGCAACAAGATTTGAACTTGAATACATGTGTGATGTTGGAAACTATAAGTGTATAGTCATTAATGAAAATGTTCTGGTGACTCCACCTACAATGACTGAACGGCATACAGATTGGGAACGAAGAACCGCACTTCTCAGTGGTAGATGGTCTGTTAGGGAAAAGGGTGATGACAATTCATTTGAATGGCCATAGTATTAAAGAGTTTATTACAATACATATATATATGGAGCAAGTTTTTACATATATATACGAAAATAATATATGGGGGAATAATCTTAATAATAAATATTCTGGAAGTAGTGGAGATGGTAGTACCATTGAATTTAATAAAGATACATATATAAACTTTGTTCAAAATTTTATAAAAGATCATAATATAACAAGTGTCGTTGATTTGGGTTGTGGTGATTTTAGATGTGGTGGTCTAATTTATGATGAACTGGATGTAAAATATACCGGATATGATGTGTATAAAAAAGTTGTAGATTTCAACACTTCAAACCGCTCAGGTACGAAATATAATTTTATTCATTTAGATTTTATGAATGAAAAGGAGCAAATAGTAGAAAGTGATTTGTGTATTTTAAAAGATGTTATCCAGCATTGGTGTCTGAGAGACATATACACATTTCTCGACTACATTACAAATACTAAAAAATTCAGGTATATATTGATATGTAATTGTGGTCATCAAAATTTAGATAATACTGACATTTATAACGGTAATTACAGACCCTTGAGTTACAAGTTTTTACCTTTAAAAAAATATGATCCGGTAAAGCTGTATGAATATAACGGTAAAGAACTATGTTTAATAACCCCCCAACCCCCCCAACCCTAGCGGCACGTACACAAATATAGTGATGCCGCGAACGTCCGCAAATCTAGGGTTGCGAAAGGTATGTCATGGCCGCAAATCTAGGGTT
>Ga0315320_10001492_pt1 | contig 19473 bp, 13 predicted proteins | sample M140m21515metaG_FD_203458 | JGI IMG/M metagenome (GOLD analysis project Ga0315320, IMG submission 203458) | Ammonia-oxidizing marine archaeal communities from Monterey Bay, California, United States - M1 40m 21515 | ecosystem: Environmental > Aquatic > Marine > Coastal | place: USA: California... | reverse complement strand
GACTTCAGAATTAGCACTATTTTTTGCATCCCATTCAATAGTACCCAGCAGGTCATTATAAGACACTTGAGAATTACTAAATAATGTAAGGTCAGGAGTAGTTCTACTATCTATCGACCCTACATTCGAAGAACTATTAGTAGTTTCAATAACAAAATTATTGTTAGTTGCCTGTCCTGTTTTAAAACGATACCCAAGAGCACCGTCTACAGTAACTATACTATTAGCATCTATAGATATTGTTGCAGCTTTAGTAGCATCATCTTCTTTTTCAATAGTAACAGTACCTGCTTTTAATTTAATATCTCCACCAGATTCATAGGTTGTTAAAAGAACATTATTTATACCTTGAAAAGTAGAAGTACCAGCACCGTCTAAAGTAATAAGAGGCTGTAGCATGTTACCTGAAGTGTAACCTTCAGAATTTACAAAGAACCTTACTTTACCTGAAGAATTAGTTTCCGTTGTAGAATAGCTTGTATTTGATTCTGTAACTATTCTAAGCTCTGGCCTAACAGTACTAGTACTATTACCATTACTAGCAATTGATTCTATAACTATTTCACCACACTTATCGCCAGCACTAAAAGTTTCAAATTTCCTAGCTATAGTTAAAAATGGATGACCCGCATTTTGTGAAGTAGTATCGTTGTCTGTTATAAAAACACCATTATTTCTACTATTTCCAGCGTTTAATTCAATACCAGTCAAACTACTAATTTTATAGTTAGGACTATAGGCTCCACCCGATGGATGACTAACATTGGACCACGGACTTGTAGTCTGGTCGTCATACAGCGTATGTGTTACGGTATCTCCACCACTTCCATTTTTAAATAATACAGTGTTGGTTTCAGAATCTAGTACAACAGCACCTGAAGAGTTTACTGTAAAGTCTCCTGTCACAACCATGTCAGTAACATTATTAAGTGTTGATTCAAGACTAAAAGTAGTTCCTGTTAAATCGAGATCCGTACCAGCCGTATAGGTAGTGTCAGTTACAGTAACATTAAAAGTTGTACCATCTAAAGTCAAACCTGTTCCAGCAGTATATGTAGTATTTGTATCTGTTATGGTAACATTAAAAGTAGTACCGTCTAAAGTTAAACCTGTACCAGCAGTATATGTAGTGTTATCATTAGTATCCGTGGCATTAAGAGTTGTACCAGTAATAGCTAAGTTTGTACCCATAGTAAGCCAATCAAACTTACTTGCACTATCATCCCAAAATGCAACACGATCCGCACTGGGATCAGCTAAATCTTCTATCCCTAAGTGGGACAAAGCAACACCATCTGAAGTAACCGCAATACCTGTGTGTGGGTCTACCGTAAGCGTTCGTGTTGCTGTTATATTACCGCCACCTGTTAAGCCATTACCTGCCGTAATAGTTACACCGCTGTGGCCTATGTGTTCATCAGCAACAAAGTTACTTAATGAATCATGGTCTATGTTACTATCGTCGGATGTAATAGTTATGGTATTAGAAGTAGCACTAGTAGATATGCCTGTACCGCCTGCTATAGTAAGTGTTTCACTGTCTAAGTCAATAGCTATTGTACCACTATCCGTAGTAACGTCTAAGTCTTCTGCAGTTATCTGTGCATCTACGTATGCTTTAATAGCCTTTGCAGAAGCTAAGGTAGTGTCTGTTCCTGCAACAGAGGCTAAGTCTGTGTCTACAGCAGTAACGGCAGTGCTAGTACCTACAACAAGACTACTTAAAGTTGCAGCGCCTGTAGTTTCAAGTGTAGCGGAATTAACTTTACCACCAAAGTAAGCGTTATCAAATTTTCGTGTGGAACTACCAACATCTATACTTGTAAAACTATTTTTAGGAATGAGTGCATCGTTATCAAATTCATATCTATGGTCTGCGCCAGCTTTTGTTATAGGTGCGCCATTACCAGAAGATGTATCACTGTGATCGTGTCCCCCAGTACTTCCAAAGGCAGTTTGTAACGTGTTAAACTCATCGTTGAAATCGTCAGCATCAACAATGTTACCGTTTGCTATCTTACCTGTAGTATCTTGCTTTGTATAACCTGCCATTTTAGTTTTCCTTATTGTCTATCATTTTGTCTAAACTCAAGCACTGCAGTGTCGAGTGTAAAGGTAGGATTTGTACTGTTGTCAGTAACACGTAATGCTACGGTTTTACCAGAACCTATAACACTCTCTGAATATACATTATCTATTTGACCACCGTAAGTTGTTACGACTGTAGAACTAGGAGGAAGTAGTTTTATAATAACCGCATCCCCCACAGTAGAAGCTACAGATAATGTAACTGTTATATCATAGTTACTACCATCCGCAACACTGCTTAGGGTGTAGGCAGTTATTTCTGCACCATTTACAGTAACAATAGCCTTACTTGTAAGCGTCACATTGTAAGGATTATCTTGTATTACGTATTGAGTTTGACCTGCTGTAGCTGTAAAACTTTCTACATTAATATACCTAGCATTAGCATCACCGAATACAAAAATAGAATTACTTAATGTACTACTAATATTTATAGTATCAGGTTGAATAATAGAAGTATCAGAAGAGGGAGAAAAGTCAAATTTTAAGTTAGTGTCTATATCCATACCACCCGAAGGCTCTATGTATAGTGACATCTTGTAAAAAGTCTTACGTACTTCAGGATCTGATATGGGCATGTAAGGAGATTCGTAAATAGATTCAATAGCTTCTCCATCAAACGTAGCACCATTGTCCATCTGATATACATAACCATCTTCATTGGCAAAGTAAATAGTTTCAACGGAACCAGAGTAAACGCTATCTGCTACAAATGCTTTAATACCTTTTGTACTAGACCACTGAATGCTTTCACCGCCTTGAGATATAAACTTAGTGCCTATCAAACCTGAAGAAGCAGAATCCTGTGTCCCATCAACGTATGCAAATATTCTGTATTGAGCTTTGTTTTTTAAAAGAACTGTACAATATTGTGTAGTACTATTTAAAAAATCAGTAGCAGTTTTAGAAATTTTATCTGATACAATGTCAAGTCCAAAGTCGCCAATTCTTTCCGTAGCACTTAGCAGCCGTATACCATCTGCAGCTAGATATATAATGTCGCCACCAATTTCTTGAATAGTATCGCCATCTAAACAACCTATTCTGTCTACAATAGGCGATACTGTAAAGTCTGCTGCAGAACTACCTGTCAACTTCTTAATACTATTTTTTGTAAATATAATTAACTGGTCTCTAAATACTACTAAACCTGTTATAGGTTGGGTTATATTTATTTCACCCGCATTATTAGCAACAGAAAGATCGTCTACCGTATACGGTGCTGCAAACTTTAACAAATTGTTTACTGCGTAAAACGCTGTATTTTTAAACATGGCTACATCTGTAGCTCCAGTAACTGAAGAAGAGCTTACTGCTGTTAAGGAGTCATTACTAGTGTTATATATTTGAGGAGAATTTACACCATCTACAAATATAACTTTATCTGTTCCAGTTAAGTTAAAATCTACGTGCCGTACTTTACCGCCAACAGAGTTTAGTGCATCGCCATTAGTAAGTAACGACCAACCTGAGCCTATACTTTTATAGTACTTAGTTTCGCCTGAGTCCTCACGTGCTGCAATTATTTTCGTGCTTGATATAGCTTTTAGTGCCAGTAGTTTACCTGTACCTGTAACGGCAGAAGGATCATACTTAGCGTACCCTAGTATTTTAGAGTACCCACCATCCTTTTTAACTTCAAAGTTTTGTAGTATAGTGGCTGACCCAACAGCATTTGTACCATGCTGAAGTGGGCTAAGGTTAGATATTAAACCACCCTTAAACTCTACAGGAAATGTTTGCCATTGCGTTGCCATTAATAATGTACTCTTGTATCTCTTACATATTGTGTTCTATTTATGTGTAGACTTCTTAGTTGTTTTATACCCTGTTGAAACTTTTGTAAAGATAGCTGCGCAGCCTGAGTGTCGCCCCTAAATTGATATACATAATACATAGAACCATCTATGATAACATACCTATATTGCTCAGGAAAAGTAGGAACATCTGTTGGTAAATCTAAATCAAATCCTATACCATAGTATTCATACACTACTTCATATTGTTTATCAGGACTAGGAAATATTATTAGTTCTCTACTGGGCGCTCTTGCAACAAACCTTGGAACAGATTGTGTTGTACCACTATTGTTATATTCGTAATCAGCGTATTTGTCAAGGTATTCTTCGTAAGAAATCTCTTTTAATTTAATTGTTTGATTACCCAACTCTGCATTTCTTTTTATTCTAAAGCTATTCATGTTAATTGTTTTAGCATCATAAGGCATACTATAACGTACAGTACCAACATTTAATACTTCTTCTGTTTCTATGTGGTTCCAAGGCCACTCAAATTCTTCTGAGTTTACGTGTCGTATTGCAGCATTAACGGAGTCCTTAGCAAAGCTGTAATAGCCAGTAGCGGTACTAAAGTTTTTATTTGAGGCAGAATCATTTACTAGTTCAACCTCATTTAACCGTCTGTTAATATCATTAACAAGCCCTATAAAATTATATTCGTTAGCCATCTACTTATCCTTAATTCTTAAAAATACAGTTCTTTCATAGTAGTTTGCTGGAGAAGTATTAGTAGCGATTCTACAAGTAAATTTATACCTACTTACTTCTGTAGATCCTAGAGATAAAATTATTGTAGTTACTGTAGCCGTATTAGAAAAAGATACAGCCTGTATATTATTTACTTCTGTAGCATCTGTAAGTTTAGTTCTGTCTCCTGACATAACGCTGCCTGAAACATGCGCAGATGCAGTAGTTCCATCAACACCTCTACTTAATGATAAAGCACCTGACCCACCACTTCCCACTACGGTAACTCCTCCATAACGCAGAAGCTCCTTACCTATTCGCACTCTACTACCTACAGTTAAATCACTAAACGCACTTATATCCGCTACCTCAATACTGGTTTGAGTTTCTGTAATTGCTTGCGTAAGAGTACTTTCCGTATCCATATTAACAAACCACTCAGCACTAGAGAGACCTATTGCAGATCCAGAACTTGTAGTTCCTAAAAATCTAGACCAATCTATACTGTAGTCTAACTGTTCTTGTGGGTCTTTGTCGGGCCATTTATATGACATGATTTGTCCTTATGCTGCAATAAATACTAATCTATCTTTTCTATAGTCGGATACAATTATAGTACGATAGTCTTGTTCTATATACACTGTTCTATTATCTACGTAAGTAGTTAAGTATATAGTTCTTTCTCTGTTGTAGTTTGTTGTGTATATACTGAAGTCAACATCTTCAATATCAAATACCCAAGCTGCGTTTTGGGTAAGTACTAAGCCTACAGTAGGTAATGGATTAGTATTTGCTGAAGCCTTACTATCTATTATACTAGGTACTGTAAATGTATTTTGTATACCTGTCAAGGCATTTGTATTAGCCTCGGCATCAAAGCCTACATCCTGTGTTGTAAATACCATACCTGCAGTAGTTTGTATTATGATATTTGCGGTAGCTTTAGTTGGTAGTGTAGCGGGTGTAGTAAAAGTTGCAGGTGTTGCGTCTAATGTTCTATTAGCTTCACCCTTATATAAAACATTAGTTGCGTCAAATGATATAGTAGCTTCTACTGTAGGTAAAGAATTAGTATTAGCTTCTGCGTCAAAGCCTGCGTTAGCAGGTGTACTAAATGTCATAGCTACTGTTGGAGATACAAAGTTAGCTTCTGCATCAAAGTCTATAGTAGTAGGATTACTAAACGTAGCCTGCACTGTAGGAGAAACTTTGTTAGCATCAGCAGTAACTGTAACATCTTGAGTACTAAATAGTGCAGATACAGTGTTAGGTAAAGTAATGTTAGATTCAGCATCAAAACCTAGCGTGTTAGTAGTAAACAGCGCAGCTATTGAAGGAGGTACAAAGTTAGCTTCTGCGTCAAAAGGTAGATTAGTAGGATTACTAAATGTTACAGTAATACTTCCAGAGTCGGCAAAGGCAGCACTACTTCCTAATGCAGATACAGGAGCTTCTGATAATGTAGTAAAGCCTAGCATTGTAAGTCCTTATACTGGTTTAGTGGGCCAATCTTCATCGTTTAAGTTAGGCCAGTTAGCGTGTGTTGACAAATTTCTTAAGGCCTGACGATACTCAGTTTGTTCTGTAGTCATTGTTAAGTCAGAGGATGCCCACCAATCAGTTTCTAGTAAAAAAGAATCCCGCAAAGACCTTGATACCATTTCCTGTTCTTCATTTGGTACGAGACCAAAAGGAGTGTTTTGATTAGCGGCAGCTACAACCCCTAACGATTGCTCAGAGCCATCACTCCATATTTCTACGTGATCAAAATCTCCGTCATCTCTGTCTCTTAAAATTGTGTAACTTCCCACTGTGTTTCTCCTTGTGTTTAAGTATCCGCCATTGACCAAGAGTTAGCACGATGCCAACGTATACTTCCTGCTTGTGGTGAAAATAAAAGGTTGCTAATAGGTCCAACGGAATCTCTAACGCGAAGGTTAAAAGAAACATTGTTAATCGCCCCACTTGAACTTTCGTGACTTACATTTCCGTACACAGTAGGGTGTGCGAATGGTATCTGAGTCTGTTTAGTATTTACAATATACATCTTTGCTCTAAAATGTTCACCCGTGTACGAAGTATTACCAGATGCGCCCAAACCAGTATAATTGAGGTAGGTAGACGAAGAGTTAGTTTGGTTGAAGCTATTAGTAGTATTATTAGTCCATGTCCTGTTCGACACATATAAAATAGTATTGCTAGAGTTACGTACACTAAGAAGTCCATATAGATTAGTAGTGCCTTCAGTTGTAAAGGCCCACTCTGCCGTTACAAGGGTAATAGTTACATTTGGATCTATATCAACAGCAAAAGAAGTTACGGGACTCTGCGCTGTGACTTCATCGTATTCTCCTATACCTCCCGCTGCATAAAACTGTGCCATATTAAGTATCCGCCATTGACCAAGAATTGACACGAAACCATCTAAATGATTGCGCCTGTGGTAAAAATAATAGACTAGCTATTTTGTTGGTTGTTTTACATTTTATACTATACATACAATCATTAGTATATCCACCATTAGATTCCCACGAGGTTCTTCCATAAACTGTACCGTGTTGAAAAGGAATACTTGCGTTACTATCATTATATATCCACATCATAGTTCTCATATGTTCACCCGTGTACGAAGTATTAGATGCTGCCCCCAAATTCCAGTAGTTCACCTGCGCTTGGTTAGTGTTAGTACTGGAAAAGGAACCAGTAGTTCCATTAGCCCATGTTCTGTATGAAATATTTTGAAGACTACCTCCACCGTCCCTAAGAGCTACACGGGTGTTAAAGTTATTAGTTTCACTGGTAGCAGCCCACTCTCCTGTTACAAGGGTAATAGATACATTTGGATCTATATTAATACCAAAAGAACTTGCGCTACTAGAGCCTGTAGTTTCATCATACTCAGATATACCTGCCGCTCCATAAAACTGTGCCATATTATTCTCCCAATTTATTTTTTAGGGCGTCTATCTGAATCTGTTGTTCTTTAACGGCCTCAATTAAAACACCTACCAGCTCATTGTAGTTTACCCTTTTGTCTCCGTCATTATTTTCAGATACAGCAGATGGTAGAACTTTTTCTACCTCTTGGGCCATGACTCCAGTAGATGCTTTTCCATCTTTCTTCCAATTAAATGTATAGCCATTTAAGTTACTCAACATTTCAAGAGGACTTACAATCTTTTTAATATTTGTTTTTAAGTTTATATCAGACGTAGCTTCAAAATAAGGAGCAGCAATAGGTTCAAGCGAAGTTATATCTGAGGGATTTATAGTAAGGCTATCTACACCACCTGTCCTGAATACAATTTCGTTAGTGTTAAACTGCATATAGGTATCTGTGTCACCTGAGTGAATAAGTTTACTTGGTATAGTAAGATCACCCGTCAAAGTGCCACCGCTTAGGGGTAGACCAGGAGCAGTATTCGTTGCACCAGCAGCAATACCGTCTAGCTTTGTACCGTCTGCTGCAACGTCACGTCCATCAACTGTTCCTGTTACAGCAAGATTACCGATCAGGTCTGCACCACTGCTAGTAGTCTCAAAGACGTTAGAACCATTATAGTACATTCTGGTTAAACCATTACGTCTGCCGTAAAACAGCCACTCATTGTCCACGTCATTGTAGATACCACAGGCATCGCTGTTGTCGTGCATAAACACCATACGGCCACCAATGCTATAGCCTTCCCAGCCACCATGATTACCACCATCAATCTGGATAGAGCCGTAGTTACCAGAGACAGGCTGGAAGTATCCATTGCCACTGTCACCTAGACGGACGCCTGTGGTATTTACATATAGCGGAATAGAGCCACCTACAGCTATATTTATTTGGTCAGTATCAAAGTTTATACCTGTGTTGGTGTCACCAGTGTGGATTATACTAGTAGCTACATTTAAATTGGTAACAGACGGGGATGCTGTCAAACTTGCGCTTATAGAAGCATTGGCGCTCCCATCCCAGCTTACTGACCCTGTTACGTCACCAGAGAGTGTTAGGGTACGTGCTGTTGTCCACGCATTTGCATTAGGGTGATAGCCATCGTTGAAAACACGCTGTAGGCCAGAACCCTCATCTACATAAAGCGCTCCGTTGGTAACTTTTTTAATATCCCAGTTGCCCCAATTTGCATCTAAGAAGCCATAGTTAGCACCGTCAGCGTATAGATTGAAACCAAAAGTACCGTCACTTTCGTGCATGGCAAAACCTACAGAGGTACCGCCGCTATTTATTCTAAAGTTACGATTACTGTCTTCCCAGCCTGTTGTGCCTGCATTGTTATATGAGGTGAAGTATTTATTACCCTGTACACCATCCAACAAATCAGCATCTAGTCCTGATCCAGAACCATCATTGCCTGCGGTCCAGACGGTATCCCCATTAACTAACAATTGTTTATTAAAGTAGAAACTACCACGGTCAGTATAAATATGGGCATAACTTGAGTTAGCAGGGCCAAAATCAATATAGCCGCCTGCTGTGGTGTGACGTAATCCACCCCAACTGTTTACTGAACCACCATCAATGTTACCCCATACGTGATTGTGGCTGTCATCTGTCACCGCCACAGTCAGCGAAGCATTAGCAGAACCATCCCAAGAGACAGAACCTGTTGCGTCACCTGCTAGTGTTAGAGTACGTGCTGTTTCCCAAGCACTTGCTGTCTGAGCATTACCTTTGACTTCTCCAGACAGCCACAGGTCTTGCCAACGACCATCAGTAGTTCCTAAATCGACGCTTCCGTTTGTGCTTGCGGAGTTATCTCGTGGCAAAACAGAAGCGGCTGAAAACATTAACCCTGTATGGTTAGCTTCTCCATCTATTGTTAAGCCGCCAGACTCTATCCCAATACTTCCTACTTGTGAGCCGTCTTTATTAAGCTGAATAATTTCACCATTGTTAGACAGTCTATTGAAGTTAGCAACATTGCCACCGCTTCGGACTGCGCTTATAAGACCATCATTACGGAGGACAAGTCCAGTGTTGCTGGAATACTCCAGAGTAGTTTTACCCACTAACACGTTACCGCTGGCATCCAGTGTCATGGCTAAATCAACGGCACTACCCTCTGGCTTAGTATAAAACTTTAGCGTCCCACCACTGTCATCACCAGCATTACTGTCACTTGTTACACTGTGAGCGGAGATTCCTGCAATCATCTTCCCTGTTGCGGTTGATGTACCACTATTGTTGCGATTAACAAAGCCATACGTCCCTATCCCAGTGCTACCAGTGGTGTCTTTTGATAGCATTACGTTGGGACTGTCTGATCCACTACTGCCGTCCCAAACTTCAAGCATTGTACTTGTTGTAGGAGTCCATTCAGTAGATAAATCCAATTCAGATGTTTGCCCACCTAGTGCAGCACTTCCACCGCTAAAGATACGCATGGCTTCCGCACCAGCGGTTCTTACAAGTAAACTGTCATTGTTATGGTCGTAAGAAAAACCACCCCTATATGCAGCAGACCCAACCGTCCCATCAGAGAAATATAAGTTAGTTCTTTGGTTTGACCCTGTACTTGCGATTGTGATGCCAGTGTGACCCGAAGATGCAACAACTAGATTGTCTGCTTCTCCGTCATAGCCAGTAGGCGAAGACGTGCCGATTCCGACATTACCGCTGGAATCTATCCTTAAACGCTCTGTGTCAGTACCATGTATAGGGTTTATACCGCCTGATTTGTAGGTAATTACAAAAGAATTTCCAGTATCATCTGAGCCAATACGATAACCATAATTCTCTACACTGTCAGCAAAGGTAATACCCGCATCTCCAGCACTACTAACCGTATTCTTAAGAAGAATGTGCGGAGAGTTACTAGCGCCAGACTCAATAGTTAGATCACCCGTCATGGTGTCGCCAGAGGTATTCACATAACGACCATCTGTATAGCTAGTATCAATAGCAATATCATTAGCATTAACCGTAATGCCTGTGCCACCACCTACAGTAAAAGTACGGTTAGCAGTTAAGTCACCACCACCAGTTAAACCATCTCCCGCAATAAGTTGTCTTGAAGTATTAGTTTTAGCGTCTAGTGCAGTCTGTAATCCGTCTACGTTAGAAATAACATGAGCATGTGAATCGTCTTGTACAGCAGTAGTAATGTTAATATTAGCAGAGCCATCAAAGGTTGCACTACCAGTTACATCGCCAGAAAGTTGTACGGTACGTGCTGTAGCTAGTGCTGTGGCTGTAGCTGCGTTACCTGTAGTGCTTTGATTACCTGCAGCATTAACACCAGGAAGATTAATGTTAGCTGTACCATCAAAAGATACGCCACCAATGTTACGTGCACTTTCAAGAGCGGAAGCTGTAGCTGCGTTACCTGAAACATTACCTGTAATATTACCTGTTACGTTACCTTCTAAGTTTGCAACAATAGTACCTGTGGCATAACTTGAATGTCCTGTGTTAATAGTACCTGCAGGTACAGGGTCATATTCATCAACTAAGCGCCACTTAGATTCACTTGCGTCATAGAACAAACCCATATGAGTGTATCCTACGCCGCTTGTACCTGTATTCCTATTAGAAAAGAAACCTGTATCTACGTTAATAGGTGCGGCTGTACCTGTCCAAACATCGTTAAGCGTGTGGCCTGTAGTAGCACCAAACTTTACAGATATATTATCTGCGCTGTGGATCATCTGCTCACTACCAGTAATAGCATTACCTGTAGTAATAGTCGTAGTAAAGTTATCAGTACTTACTGCAAAAGTATCAGGCGTTCCTACACTATCAATTTTTACATAGTAATTAGTAGACGCTGTTCCTGTAAAGTGGCCTGCAAAGAAGGCATCATCTAGTCCAGAACCTGTAAAGGTTGTGTTGGCATCACCAATAGCATCACCTTCATTGGCACGATAGAAAGGCGCACCAGCAGTAACATCAGATGTAGAGGTTGTATTTGTAGAGCCTGTGACGTTCAAATCACCATCAATGGTTAGGCTACCACCAATATGTTGATCCATTTGAACACGGAAAGATTTAATAGAGTGATTTTGTTGAGCAAGAAAGGCTACACCATTTGTGGCATCTGACCTAACAACAAAACCAAGACACATAGGAAAGTTAGGATAAACAGGAGCAGCAGTTTGGGTAGCCCCATCTGTAATACCAGTAAAGAATTGACCTACACTTAAATGGCTAGTATCAATACCCTCTAACCTGCCTGCAGTAATTATGTACCCATAAGAGTTGTTTGTTATATCAGCGGCAATCATGCCTTCTGATTTATACTTTGTACTACTTGTAGCATTAGCAGCAGCCACAGTAGGTACATATGTCCCATTAGAAGTTTTAGTACCTGCAAAATATACAGGTGTACCTTTTGACAGGGTAGCACCTGTCTCATTGTACACTCTAGCATGTTCTTCAATACCTAACTCGTGTACAACTCCCGCATCGTCAGAGTAGTAGTTAAGCGTTTTATGTACGTTATCATACCATAAGCGACCTTCACCATGCGCAGGATGGGATGCTTGTGCAGCAAGATCTATCCAATCATCTACGTCAAGTTGACCACCAACAGTAACATTTCCAGTAGCATCTACCGTAGTAAAATTAGAAGCGGCAGCTTGGGCAGCACCAATAATAGCACCATCAATAGCACCGCCATTAATATCAATATTACCATTGGCATCCGTATATACAGCTTTGTCTGAAGGGTATGTCATAAAGACATCTTTTTTACCTGCACCAAAGTTTACAGCATTAGTTCCGTTAGACCCAGACAGCACTGTAGTACGAGTAATAGTATTACCCGTATTCCATGTACCTAAACCTACTTCCCATTCGTCTGTACCCGAGACAGTAGTTATAATAGCATAGTAAGTAGTATCGCCATTTGTCATATAGGACTGAAATGAATCAAATGTTGCAGAAGAACCCTCTAAAGATACTGCTCCAGTACCTGTAGTAAGAGTATTTTCCTTAACCCTGTCTTTTAATATAAATGCCATACTATAATTCTACCTTAATTAAACTAGTCGAATAAGTGCTGTTGCGCCCTCTGAACCTACTGCTGGGAAGTCTACTGTAAAGTTACCCGCTGTAGATGTAACCGTTTGACCAAAGCTAAACACTGCAATAGCGTTATGGTTAGCTAAAGAATGGTTATATATAAGAGCACCTTCTGCTGAAGTTGTAATATCTGCCCAAACTTTATCTGAAAAAGTTACGTATGCACGGTCATCTGCTGTAGAAAGTGCAATAGAAACTCCTGCTAAAGTATTATTAGTGACACTATAAGCAGCACCTGTAACACTAGCTTCATCGTTTGTGCCAGTTGTTAGACCCGCACCTGCAGGAAGTGTTCCGCCTGAATACGTACTATCTGCATTATCATATGTTTTTGTTTCTGCACCGTAAGATTCAGTTGAGCCTGCTTTAATTAATGCAATCTTTATTGTGTGATTGTCCAAGTCGTGCAAACCTTCAAGAAGTTCTTTCTTAAAAGTATTACACATTGCCGTTGTTACACCCATTGTTTTTCTCCATGTAAGGGTAAGGGGCCAGCATTAAGCCAGCCCCGAACTTAATTTATGCTAATGCATCACGTGCTACTTCGGCAGCACCTTCTCCATCAACGTTCATCAACAAAGCCCAAACACGCAGTTTACCTGCAGTTGCTGTGCCTGTCAGTGTGTCTACGGTGATGTCCAATGTGTCAGCCGCTCCCATGTATGAAATGCCAGCAATTGAAGGTGCAACAGCACCTACAGTTTTACTAGCCATTTCATACGCAGCAACAAAAGCATCATCATCGGCAGCACCAATGTCGAAAACCAGTGAAGACGCACCAGTTAGTGCTTCAGTAACTTCAACACCAGCAGCCAGTACGACTGTTTGTGCAGGAAGAGACATAACACTATTAGCGCCTGCACTCAGTGCAGTTGCGGCAACTTCGACAGAAACATTACGAATACCTTCTAAAGCCATTTGTTATTCCTCCCTTATGCCAAGTGGTACTTAGCGTTCACAAGAGCTTCAGGACGAAGGATCTTGCGACCATATAGATGCATACCGCGAACAATGTCAGCGAATGAATCTGGATCACGATAAGTTTCAGTTTTGTTGATCTGCTCTGCAGTTGCAACGGCTGAATCGTGACCAGCAACAATCATACCATAGTGAGTAGATGAGTTTGCTCCTGTGTGAGAAGGCCCATTCTCAGCGGCAGGTAGATTGTTGGATTGATAAACACGGAAACCATGAATGTTTGTACCAACTTGACCGTTCTGCAATCCAGAACCACCAAAATCAGCGTTAAACAAACGTGAGTCTTCATCTTTAAGCAACTCCATAAACACAGGATCTACTACCAACCAACGACCTTGAGTATCCACATTTTGTTGATCCAACAAACGTGACATACGTGCAATGACAGTCAATGGGAAAGTATCACCAGCGGCAGGAGTAGTATCGGTTGCTCCACCAGCACGAGGCTGAAGGGCAAGCGCATCACCTGCAGAACCACCAAAGGATGCTGCATCAATTTTCATATTGGCAAGCAATTCGTCAGTAGTTGTGCCAACAGCGTTTGTACCATTAACCACATTGTTTACCGTATCAGGTGTACCGTGAATAGCTGACTGTTTGAAACCTGTCAAGTAGCCAAGTACATCTTGGTCAAACTGATCTGACAAACGATAAGCTGCACGATCACTTGCAAGGCTTTGGAAGTTTACGTGACTATGGGCTTCCTCAATATCATCGACTTTGAAAGCAAAGTAGTTAGCTTTGTCAATGGTTAATGAGAAATCTTCATCGTCAAGATCTTGTGGTGTGATAGTTGTACCACGCTCATATGCTTTAACGGTGATCTCAGGTTCTTTAATAATTTTAACTGAGTCGCCCATTGCAGCGATTTCTCCGAAATAATCAGAGTTAGTGATTGCTTCACAAATAGATGCCTTGCGGAATGCAAGCTGCACCTGTTTGCTATAAATTACTGGTGAGAAGTTACCATTGGGTAAGTTGCCATAACCAGCAGCGGATGTAAATGCCATTTCTATTTCTCCTTAGCATTGTATCACAGATGCAAACTGGCAATATCTTATTAGGGGCTAAAGCTTTATTGGGTGCACTATTATAAACATCGGCCAATGTTTAAGCTAATGGGCCATAAGACATTAGGTTGTCCGTAAGGTTTTATTGCTGTTTGCTGTAGTATAGTTAATCCTGTGTGGGTAACTGTAGTTAATACCTAGCAGGGCCACAGAGGGATTGTACATATAGTTATATCATATATATTCTATATGTCAATAGTCTAACGCGCAGAACCCGATACATCGTATACAAATTTTCCAGTTCGTATAGCGTCCATAATGTCGTCAGCTTTACTTTCGTATTCACTTGGTGACATTCGTTGCACTTGAGATTCTTTATATGCTATATTAGAATCTGCACTGTCGGGAGCGCTGCGTGTATTTTTTGTAGACACAGACTTGGCTGCATCTTTATTAGAAGATTTTTTAGTCTTAGTAATACCACGATCTACTTTGTATAGGTCTATGGCACGTGCAGCGGAACGGGCATCTTCTGAATTTTCGTACAAAGCATCTTGAACCCACTTAGGCTGTTCGTCTGCCCATTCGTGAAAGTCATCGCTGTCTCGAATTTCTGTAAAGTCAGGATGAATACGAAGTAATTCTACTTCTGCTTTTTCTTTAGTTGCCTCAAACCGCATTTCATCAATCATCTTTACACGATCTTCTAATTCTGCAGAATGTTCCTTAGCTTTTTTAATAGCAATAGTCTCTACGATAGCAGCTACATCTGGGTATTCAGAAATCCATTTCTCTAAATCTTCATCGGATGTAGGTAACTTAATGTTATTCTTAGTTGACTGATTAAGCTGGCCCTCTAAAACACTAATACGTTCTTCGTAGCTACGTTCTTTTTCTTGTGTGTGTCGTCGTAAATCACCATATCGTTTTTTAAAACTTTTTTCTTCTGCGTTAGCTGGCTCTTGTTCTACCACTTCTTCAGAAGGTTCTTGTCTAGCTTCAATTAACTGATCTAGTTCCTCTTGTTCACGTTGTCGTTTTTCTTCGTTAGTATATTTTTTATTGGCAAATGCTACCTTTTTAGGAGTTTGCATTTCTTCTGCCATAACTGTATCGTTCATTTTAGTACTTCCTTCTGGGGCCACCGTAGCCTAGTGTTGGTAGGGGGATGAGTAGCCAGACAAATATAACAGATTACTTACGTACTGCTAAACCACGTTTCTTTTTAGGCATACCACCTTTTGATAATCCAGATATACCAAAGGCACTATCTAACGCTGCACCACCTTGTTTTTCTGTAGGTGATAAATTAAATGTTTTAAGAGAAGCTTCTTTCGTAGCTTTTTTTGCTGCTTTAGCTACAGCTTGAGGACTAAACACATTAGAAGGGCCATCGTCATTTCCACTATTTTGATTTCTAGATATTACTCTTGGGGCTGTAACTACAGGTTCTGCTGGAGTAGGTGGGGAAGAATCTTGACTATCTTGCCCTGTCAACTTTAGTATTTGTTTCCGTCTTTCTTCAGCCCTGTTAGTATTATAATTATCTGAAGCTATATCTACGGTTGGTTCAACGGTAGGTGTAACACGAGGATCTTTACTTGTACCTGCAATAGGGGCATCTCCTAGTGTGTTGATACCTACTAGTTCTTTAATCCTGTCTGATAAGTTACTTTGCTGCCTAGCTAAATTTCTAGCGATTAACTCATTTGCATTATTTTGTGCAATGCTAGTCCTAGATGCTAACGTATCGGGATTTACAAGAGATGGGGGTCTATTGGCATCTGTCTTTGCTGCACCATCTAGGGATAATGTTACAGGACTAGTATCTGGCATCTGTCTTCGCCGCAAAGCTTCATCTTGAACGAAGTTAGGAAAGCCTGTTTTAGGTGAAAAAGAAAGTAAAGGATTTTCATAGGAGTATATAGGAAGACCATTAGCTCTATATTCAGCGTTCTTCTCAGCAACTCCTACTGCCATGTCACCAGCAGCATCTCTTCCCTCAGATGTAATTGGTGGATAGTCTTGTACTTTAGCCATAGCAGTTTCAGCGTCATTCGGTTGTGTTTCTACATTAAACATCTCTAATACAAGATCGCTGGGATCTACAGGAATTGTTCTTGTTAGTCTATTCATGGAAGAAGGAATTTCGTCATAAGAAGAACCTATAACCATATTCTCTATAGTAGAAAAAGCAGCTTCAGCAAGTCCTGGATCTAAATTGGCAGCTACAAGTTGACGCTTTTGTTCTGGCGTTAATGGTTCCACTCCACCGCTTGTTACTGCGTCTACAACTTCCTGATCTCCTTCCCCTAAAGATGTTGGCCCAGATGTAGAACTAGTAGGAGCGGAAGTAGTAGGAGTACCTTCCGCAGCAACAGCAACCTTTTTAACTTTGTCTTTTTGATCAGACGTAAGACCTAAAGAATTACCTATACTATCTACAACATTAGAAAGCACGTCACCTATTTTACCTAATATACTTTGATTATCCGCTTTACCTTCTAGTTTATCTTTCATAGCCCTTAGTGCAGCTACTTGTCCAGGAACAGTAGTTTTCTTAGCCTCTTCAATTCGAGCGTCTATAGTAGCTAGTATTTTATTCTTATTAGCTTTTTGTGCTAGGTGAGCAAAAATACCAACTACAGGACCGCCAATAACCGCGACAACACCTGACATAATAGAACCAGTTAAGCCTGTAATTTTTTCTGCTTCACTAATATAAGTTTCTAAAGGTGCACTATTCCAACCACCTGCTTCTACAAATTTATTTACAGGTGTTGGAGTGGAATCATTATCATTACTAACAGCTCTTTGTGGCGCTGTAAATGCAGTAGGTTGTGTAGCAGGTGTAGTAGGAGTGACAGGCGTAGAATCAAATAGTACAAATCCTTCAGGTACAGCATCTATGGGTACGCCTTGTTGTGTACGCACTTCTATTTTTTCACCTGTTTCTGGGTTGTGGTATGTTACAGTTTCAACAGGAATAGTTGGATGTGTAGGCCAAACTATACCACCTGTATTATATTCATCAACCATTCCCCCATGAGCTTTTTCTTCTGGCTCTTCTACAATAATTAAATCCGCCATACCAAATGGTAAGTCATCAGGCATAGTAGCTTCGTCAGAGTTACCCATCTGACCCATAGCTTCCATTTCTTTTAGACCCATCTTAGCATCTTGACGTATACGCATTAGTTTATCTAGGCCAATGTAACGCACAACATCTGCAGGAAAAATAAACTCACCCTCACTGATCATTGCAGGTATATCATCTCGAACTTCTTTACGAGTACTTCCTGATGGGACATCGTTACCAGATTCTTCATCTATCATACCGCCCTCATCTCTAAGACCGCCATCTTCAAAAAGTTCCATTTGATATTTCATAGTAGCTCCACCTTTACTAAACTCAAGAGAATTACTACGGCTTTGCGCAGCCTCAATAGCTTCTTCTAATTCATTATGCACACTAGTAGGTTTTATTAAACCCTCGTCTAACATTGCTAGTAACTCACTTTCGGAGTATTGCTTACCACCATGTATAGTGGGAACATTAATCCACTTACCTCTGTATTCAATAGTTGTAGATTTTTCAGATACCATTTCACCTTCAGGAGTTTCGTAAACATCTTTACCTGCTTGTGTTTGTTTACCTGTTCTTTTACCTACATCAGCCATTTTTTAATACTTCATCCCTAAGTAACTGTAGTCTACGTAACTGATAGATTGCACCCTGTGCTCTATGTATTGCCACGACATTATCTGACTGTTCTATTGCACGATGCTGTTGAGCAATAATAAAATTTAAGTACTCTTTAAAATCATTCCATTGCTGGGGGTTGTTGACCAGCGGCTTGAGCTTGCTCAGGTGCTCCTTGTCCTTGTTCATTTCCACTAAATCCCTGTTCTTGTGGTGTCGGTACTTGACCTGTTCCTATGTTTCCTCCACCAGCGCCTGTTGGGTCCATAGGATTTGCGCCTTGTGCAGGTGCTCCTTCGGGCGCAGGTGCTGCAAAACCTTTCATAAGTTCCGCCTGTAGTGCAGCTTCATCTGTATTATTAGTAACCTTATCTGGATCAAGTTCCATAGACTTAGCAATTTCACGAATAATATATTGGAACTTTGCAAATGGTGCTAGAGAAGGCTGGGAAGCTACTTGCAAAAACTGCATCAATCTTTGGCTACGTACTTCATTAGCCATAAGGCTTTCTGTACCACGTGCCTTAACTTCAAGATCACCTTTAATTGCAGGATCATAATCAAACTGCATATTAAAACTAAACAAACCTTCACCTAATGGACGAAGTAAGTAATCATCAATGTTTTTAATTACAGTTTTAATGCCGCCTTGCGCAGCACCCATAAGCATACTAATCCCTGATGCTGTCCGACCTACTCCACTGACTCCAGTTTGACCATGCGCAAACGATGGAAAGCCAGTTGACTCATCTGCTAAGACTCTAGCTTTGTCAAATAGCTGTAAGTTTTCTCCTGCAACATTAGGGAACTTAGTTCCAAAGATTGCTTGTCCAGGAGCACCCCCTTGACGCCTAAAGACTTTTCCAGGATATACTGATAAGTCTTGTCCAGGAACTAGATTAGTTTCATCTACCTCAATTAAAAGATTACCAGATAATACAGCATTGTCAACAGCCATTCGCATAAAGCCGTTCATTAATGTTTGCGTATCATCCATATTTTCAGCTAAACCTACACCAAAGAAGCTATAAGGATTTAATTCGTAGGGTGCAGCATGATAAGGAATGCGAGATGGTTTGAATGGATTTAGTACCATGCGAAGTAAGTTACCGTTACATACCCAAACGTTTGCTTGTAGCTCGTCAAAGCCTCTTAACTCTTCGGGTATATCAACGTTTT
>Ga0315320_10001490_pt1 | contig 19484 bp, 32 predicted proteins | sample M140m21515metaG_FD_203458 | JGI IMG/M metagenome (GOLD analysis project Ga0315320, IMG submission 203458) | Ammonia-oxidizing marine archaeal communities from Monterey Bay, California, United States - M1 40m 21515 | ecosystem: Environmental > Aquatic > Marine > Coastal | place: USA: California... | reverse complement strand
GGTGTATTTCCTTGTTTTATATCATCAATAATACTGCCACCTGGTGTAAACCAGATGTCATCTAAAATTTGTACTGTTTCTTTATTATGATAGTCGCCACTGTGTAGTACAAATCCACTTTGTGTTCCAATAGGGCCACCATAGTATATTTTATCCCAGTCTTTGATACCCAGTTGCTCTGCAATAAATTTTGATTTATTGGGAGGAAGACGCTTGTTGAGGATAAACCCTACAGCACCAGCTTCATCACTTTGCTGTACAAACACCAGACTTTTACTAAACACACCTTGTGTGATATTTGGTAATGCAACTAATATTTTACCGTCTAGTGATGTCAACCTACAAATGCCTTCTCATATACATAGCACCCACGCTGGCTAGCACTACCACATTGTCCACCAAGACTATCAAAGTATTGGATAAACTCCTGGTTCATTTCAGTACTGCCACATATCATAGCTGCATCTGTATTTACATCAAAAGCAGGAATATCACACGTTTTAGATAAAGTTCCATTTTTTAATAATGTACTGCATCGCCCTTGTAGTGCAAAACCACTCTCATCATGTTCACGTGTTACTGTGGGTACGTATACAAACTTGTTTGCTACTATGTCAGCCAAATACTCATGATGAACTAAATTACCAAGTTCTTGCTTGTAAGCATGTTCAGCAGTTGTTCTCACAGTGTGTACAAGTATAACTTTTTCATAGTGTTCATAAGTTTCTGGATCAAATGCTACACTCATAAATGGAGCGAGCCCAGTGCCAGTTGCAAACAAATACAAATTACGTCCAGGCTGTAGTGTGTCCAATACAAGTGTGCCTACACTTTTACGATTCATAATTACTTTATCGCCGGATTTCATATGCTGTAACCGACTTGTTAGTGGTCCATCAGCTACTTTAATACTTAAAAATTCCAGATGTTCTGCCCAATTTGGACTTGCAATACTGTATGCTCGCAGTATCTTTCCTTCATCTGGGTCGTCTAATCCAATCATTACAAACTCACCATTGCGAAATCTAAATCCGTCTGGTCTGTCTATCTTAAAACTGAATGTCTTGTCAGTCCAGTGATGTACACTCTGGACTGTTTGTTCATACATTGCCATTATTTTCTCTTTTTTAATTTTACAATAAAACTGCCCTGGTTGGGGTCTTGCCTATTACATGACACAACTTTATCATGGTTGTGTGCCCATGTACTTATCTCACTTTGAATTGCTCCATATCCAGTTATTACTCTACATTTCCTATAACCAGAATAGTATGCATCGTCTATTCTAGATCGAAAGACGCTCCAAGCCTGATGTACTGTGTATCCATGCAAGTCTATTGTCATGTGTTCTGGCCCGCTCTACAGGATTCGAACCTGTGACCTACTGCTTAGAAGGCAGTTGCTCTATCCAGCTGAGCTAAGAGCGGGTATAATCCATTTCTGTTAAAATTTCATCACCATCTCGATCCATAGCAATGCCCAGTGCAAGTGATTGTATATCTTCAATCAGTGCCTGACATCCTGTGTGATCATAGGTTTTTTCTGCTAGGGTACTATATTGATTACGCAATCGGTGTAATTCTATAGCTTTGTCGTGCATTACATTTATTCGTCTAGTCAAGTCCTCAATAGTGTGTTGCATTCAAATCATCCTTTATACATTAACTATATACTTATATTTACCAAAAGTCAATAAATAGTTATGGAGAAAAGATATGGATAGTGACATTTTATCAGCCAATGCTGTTGGCTTAGAGATTACAAACTTACTAATGCCTTTTATAAGTGCATTACTACTACTGGTTATAACATTATGGTTTAAAGACTTTGCAACTAAGATTGCAAAAGGCATGATGTTTAAAATGAACAGAGCATTCACTGAAGGCGATAAGGTAATACTGGATGGAAACGAAAGTATTATTGTTAAAATTGGACTCACTGAAACAGTTTTTGGTGTATATGGAGATCGTGGTTATACTTGGCGTTATGTGCCAAACGAGCGTATTCCAACACTTAAACTGGAAAAGGTTATTAATCCAGACCTCCACTTAGACACCGACATGGAAAAAGCAAGTAAACTTCAAGAGATGATAGACAAGGCACAAGATAGTCGAATCTCAGCAAACCAATCGGCGATTGACAATTTAAACCGCAAGGATGGATAACATGGATTTAAAAGACTGGTATTTTGACAACACACAATTTGATTATAAAAAAGCACACTGGCTCGCAAAACTGGCAGGAATAGCATATGCACAACCGCTATCGGCTCGTAAAATATTTAAAGCGGCACAATTCACAGACAACAAGTACTTTGATAAAGATGGCGCTCAGGCATATGGCTTAGAAAAGAATGGCATAGTATTCCTTGCTTTTAGAGGAACTGAACCCAAGGAGTCTTCAGACTTACTTGCCGACGCCAAAGCATGGCATAAAAAATCTCAGTATGGCGGAACAGTGCATGCAGGTTTTAGAGGCGAAATAGACAAGATATGGACAGAAGTGGAAGAATGGCTCAAACTACACCCAGGCAAACCAATTTATGTAACCGGACACAGTTTGGGAGCGGCTATGAGTACACTTGCTACTAGCCGTTTACCAGCTGGTACAATATGTTATAACTATGGCTCACCAAGAGTAGGATCACCAAGTTTTAGTAAAGAGTTTGACAGCAAGTACGAATTACATCGATTTGTTAACAACAATGATGCAGTTTGTAGAGTACCGCTTTGGGCAATGCTGTTTAGACATGTTGGAGACCTACATTACATCAATACTTACGGAAATATAAGAAATGCTACGCCTTGGCAACGCTTTAAAGATAGATTTAGAGGATACAGACAGGCCTGGAAGAAAAAGCAAGTATTTGATAGTTTATATGATCACGCTCAATCAAATTATATAAAAAGAATTGGAAATTTTAAAAATGATTAAAGTTAAACATAACTTAGCAGGATTAATTTTTGCTGTACTAGGAATTGTATTCCTATATTTAGACATGCAACCTGCTATGGAACATATGGATCATTCAGGACATGCTGGACATGATATGAAAGAAAGTACAACTCATGGCGCAACATTATTAGGCATTGGAGAAATGACTTGGATGTGGTTTACAATGGCAATTGTTCACTTCTTTTTAAATGACTGTCACTGCCCACATTGTAAGAACAAATAATATAGAAGAACCCGGTAAGGTAAACTTACCGGGCCTTTTTTACTAATTGTGATTCTAATAACGGCTTCTAAACTGCCTTCATTTATAATATTTTATTTTGCATTTACGAATGAATAGAACTTTTCAGCTGCTTCTAATACTGCATCCGCACCTGGCACTTCTGGCATCTTTACATTCATTGTAACTTCTCCAGTTTCAGCATCACGCTTTACAGTTTGTTCCCAACCTGCCCACTTGGCATGATAGTCCTGCCAGATATTACTTTGTGCCATTTCTAGCACTTTGGTTCTAATTTCGTAACCGTTTTTATTTGTTGTGATTTTTGGCATTGCAGCTTTAAACATTTCAGCAACTTCCTGTGTTTGTTTGAAGATGGCTTCGCCGTATTTTGTATCTACGCTCATTGTTTTCTCCTTGTGTGTATGTGTGTAGTGTTACAATTGTAACGTATTATTTAGTGTATGTCAACCGCCTGGAACAAATTCTTTTGGAGTATACCATACCTTCTGATGATGTATACGTCCTAGCAGTTCTTGTATCTCATGCATTTCTTCTTTTAGCCTTTCAGATACATCGCCTTGTGCAATGGCCAATCCTCTACGGCCGGCCTTTGCTCTTAGTGCCTGTTCGATAACTTCAATGTCTCTCACAGTTAATTCAAAGTTTTTATTTGGTTTCATAGTCCTAGACTCCTCATCCATATTGGTATTACTACAACGTGTAGAAATACGCATAGGGCTAACATAAGCCAAACTATTTTTACGTTACCCCTATCGCCGTGCATTATTTATTGCTTAGACCTGTTGGGCTATACTGTTCTCCATTATAACCTGGATACTGGCCTTCTTCAACACCAAAGTTACAACTTGCAACAATAAACAAAAATGCTATTGAAGCATAGGTTGTGCGTTTGCTCCACAAGATGAAACCGTCATATGCGGCTTCAGCTTGCTTCTGTGCATCTGCTCTAACCTTGTCCATTATAGTCCCAGAATACCAAATAAGTTAAACCAGCCCATTACTGTTCCAATAAAAACTGGTGTACCAATCATCATTAGAGCAATAACTAAAAATGCCCATATTGCACCATCATTGTGGTACGGCTCGTTTGGATTACTCATAGTTCACCCAACAATGCTTTTAGTTTTTTCTTTGATTTGCCTTTTACTTTGGCTTTTGAAATATCATTGTCTCCGTCACCCACAACTACAATAGCAATCATGCCCATTGATTTGTGCGGTGTACACTGATACAGATATACGCCTGGCTCATTAAACTGCATCTCAACTACTTTGTTTAGTTTTGATTTCTTTGGTGCTTTCCAACCGTCTGGACCTGCAATGAATTCTACATTGTGTCCTTTTGAGGTTGGTACCCATGTGATGATTTCACCTACTTCAATACGTGTAATATCTTGTGAGTAAACCATCTTTGCGCCATCATCACGTTTGTTTAACATTTCGAGTGTGACGTCTGCTGATGCACTCGTTGCAAATAGTGCAACGATTCCTGCAATGATTAAATTTTTCATCTTACATTTTCCTTTGTGTATGTGTATACTAGTATATAGTACTGGTTGACCCAAAGATCAACCAGTTTAGATGTGTAATTTTGTAGCAGCTTATTTGCCGCCTTTTTTCTTTTCGCCTTTTGGCTTTACATAGCTATGATCAGGATCTAGCATGTTGGATACATCTTGTGTTTGAATTCAGAGATTTCGTCAGCTTTTTTAAACTCTCCCATATCTCTAAGTTGTCTAATACTCATACAGTAACTTCTATACTCCATTGCTTTTAAAAATTTCTTAAACATTACCTGTATCCTTTAACATTAATGCTTTTGCTTCTTTGTGAAATCCTTGGCGGTGTAGTTCACTTGCGGCTCTGGCTCTTCCGGCGCTTTCACCAAAAGCAACTATTCCCATAAAGATAACAGTTAGTACTTTTGAAATTACATTACAAATTTTACATGTGTAAGTCCATGTTGTGTTAGTCATTGTTGCTACAGTCATTATACAGATCCTCTCAAGTTTTCGTTGACTTCTATACCACGTACGATTGTTCTATCGCCACGTGCAATGTTTCTAATGTCGCCACGGCAAATGCCAATGTCGTTTAGTTCAAAGTCAGTTAACCTGTTAAGTTCTTTTAAAGTTCTTTTATATGAAGCTCTACGTTCTGCACGTAGTCGCATTGATCTACGTAAGTCTTTATACCCTTCAATTGCATCTTGTATCCAATTTGACGCTTCTAATACATAATGTGCCATTATTGATATACTCCTGCTCGTGGACCACGTCCACCGTGTGATAGCATATATGCGTAAGCATACTGCCAGTCTTTTCCGTACTCTGTTTTTGCGTAAGTGAGCATCTCTTTTTCGAACTTCCTGGTTGGAAGTGGGTTTCCAAGTAAACTCACAAGGCCGCTGAATGTTTCTCTAAACATGTTGTTCTCCTTGATTAAGTTTTTAGGATGCTTGAGGAAAGCAATACCCCGGAACTTCCCCGGCGGTGCAACTACCTTTGGTAGTCGTCGTTCGCTTTTTAAGGCTGTCTGCGCCAGCCCAGTGTCTTTCCACTGTGTCTATGTGTGTTGTACGATTCTTTGTACACTTTTATTTAGCACAGAATAGTGCAGTGATGCTTACTTATTTCAGCATACCTGTCTTGCGTCGAAAGCAATGGTGGAGGTTAGATGCCTGAGGCACTCAAACTAATTTGAGCAAACTGCTCACGTGGCCCAGCTTTTGTTGGAACAGCACTGATACCAAATCCAGTAATGTGTCCAGCTTTGCGTAAGTTGACAATGTCTTTGCCAGTTGTGCCCATAGCAGTTTTTTGTCTAGTGAAACTAATACACAAATATGCATCAAAGTTGTCACGGTTTTTATACCATTCGAAGTTTTGTTCTACATACGCTGCAATCACAACTTCAGGATCTTCTTGTTTAAATGTTGCGGCAATTGGTGCGGCATAACTACCAAAGTTTGGTGTAAATAATGCACTTGCAATTTGTTGACGTTCATTTGCATTATTTTTTCCGTCTGCACCAACCACTGGCAATTCTGCATTCATACTTTTAACAAATTCAGTAATACTAATACTATTAGTGATACGTTCAATAGTGTTGGGGATTAGTTCTTGGAACTTCTTTAGTACATTCATTTGACTTGACTGGCTTGCACCACCATGTCCTAAACGTCCGCCAGCGCCACTTGATCCCACAGCTGCTTTGACTTCAACTTTGCCAATACCATCAATCTCAGTATCGCCTTCGCCTTGTGCCAAACGTATTTTATTACTTAACACTGCCAGTGCAAACTCGCCAGGGCCTTTCTGGTTTTGGCCAACACCATAAAGTTTAAGTGCATCAAATGCTTTAATAGCAATACCATCTCCATCAAATACTGCATTAAAACTATTGATAGGCTGTTTTAATGCATCAATATTAACCACACCGCCACGTTCTAACTTCTTGAGGAAGCCGCCCATTGCTTTGTAGTCACTATCAAGTTGACTTAGTATTTTTGTAATTTCAAGCCTGTGTAGATCTTTAACCTTGTCACTCATAAACTCGTCCTTCATAGGCTCCATGAAGCTGTTTGTGATATTGTTGGTTACTGTTTCAGTATTAAGTAGTTTCCAGATACGGTCAAGCAGTGCGGCTTGCTCCTCATCCTCAGCAGCCAAACCACTAATAGTTTGAATAATTTTTTGTTTCTCTTGGTTTAGGTCTTCGTATTCACGTAGCTCGCGGTATCTCATAGTTCTATCCTACTTGTTTGTTAGTACTATTTATACAGTCTTAAAGTTTTGTTGTGGTTGATTCATATGTACGATTAAACTGATTGTTTACACGGATAAACGTTGTACACTTACTGAGTTGCTTTAGTGTGTTAGCACCAACATATGTACAAGTACTGCGTACACCTCCCAGAATGTTTTGCACAGTTTGAGCAACCTCTCCACGATAAGGAACCATAACTTCACGTCCTTCACTTGAACGATACTCTTTAAGTCCACCAAAGTGTTTGGTATTTGCGGCGTCACTACTCATTCCGTAGAACTGTACAAATTTCTTTTGTTCTACTTTACGTTTACGATTAGTTAAATGCTCGCCAACTTCATATTCCAGTTCATTAGTTTCGTAATATTTTGTGATTACTTCGCCACCACCTTCATTGTGTCCGGCAAGCATACCGCCTAGCATTACGAAATCAGCACCTCCAGCAAATGCTTTAGCCACATCCCCAGGGCAAGTACAACCACCATCAGCGATAATATGACCGCCAAGGCCATGAGCGGCGTCTGCGCATTCAATAACAGCTGATAGCTGAGGATAACCAACACCAGTTTGTATGCGAGTAGTGCAAACACTACCAGGACCAATACCAACTTTAATAATATCCGCTCCATTTAAGATTAACTCCTGTGTTTGATCTGCGGTAACAACATTACCTGCTACGATTACTACTTTGGGAAAGCGGAATTTAAATTCTCCCACAAACTCCACAAAACGTTGACTATATCCGTTTGCCACATCAATACAAACGTATTTTAAATTTTCTTTACACACCGCATAAACTTTTTCAAATTTGTTTAAGTCACGATCCTGAATACCAATACTCATGGCAACATAGTCACTGCGCTCAGGTAGATCAGATGTAAAATATTTGATTAACTCTTTTTCACTATATGTTTTAACTAGACATGTAAAGATGTGTCCTTCAGCAAGTTTGTCTGCCATTTCAAATGTACCAACACCGTCCATGTTGCTTGCCATAATTGGAACACCTTTCCAATCATATTCTCCAGACATAATGTCCTGGTTATCATTGTAATTACGGAAAGTAAATTCACGTTCTAGATTTACTTCTTTGCGTGAGCCCAGGGTACTACGCTTTGGACGAATCAAGACATCACTATAGTCCAATAGTACTTCATTTTCAATTCTCATGTTTATTCTTTCTCTAATTCAACCTGTAGTGAATAGCCACGGCTACGACTGTCAGCAAGTGTTTCGCTTGCTTTTTGTTCGGCAATCTCATACACAAATACACCTGCTACACCACGTCCGGCTTGATGTATTGACATTGTGATTTCAGTTGCTGCATCAACATCATGTCCAAATATATTCATGAGTACTTCAATAACATATTCCATTGGTGTACTATCGTCATTAAAAAACACTACCTTCCATCTTCCTGGAGGTTCAATTATTACTCGGTTATCAGTTTTTTGTATGGTTTCAAATTCTGTTGACATGATATCTCTTTTTCTTAGTTAAAAGACGGAGAGGACTATCCCCTCCGCCCAATGTGTATTTACACTTCAGTAATTGAAATCTTCTTGGGTTGAAGTTCTTCTGGAACTTCACGCTTCAAATGAATGTTAAGCATACCTAATTCCAAGTGTGCATTTTCTACATGCACATGATCCGCTAGCGTAAATGTACGCTTGAAGCTTCTACTACCGATTCCTTTATGTAAGTAAGTTGTGTCCTCATTGCCTACTGGCGCTGTGCCAGTTACTTCAAGTTCACTTCCGTCCTGTGTTACATCCAGGTTATCCATTCCAAATCCTGCAACGGCTACACTAATCATGTATTCGTCATCATTAATTTGTACAATGTTATACGGGGGGTAGTTACCATTTCCTGATGAACCTGCGAACTGACGATCCAAATTTTGGAACATTCTGTCAAATCCAACTGTAGCTCTGTGAAATTCAGGTAGGTTTAGTGTTGTTAGTCTTGTCATATCTTTTCTCCTTTTAATAAGCAAGAATTATGTGGAGCCCTATTGGCGCTCCTATGCACAACTGAATACATTTCTGCTGTACACATTATATTTATGTACTTAGACATAAAAAGTCAATACCTTTCGTAAAAAATTAATACTTTCTATCACTTTTACTGGGTAATTCCATTGATGCTGATTTCTTAAGCCAGCGTTTACGTGCGGCCGCTTTTGCTTTTTTACGTTTAGCACTTGGTTTTTCATAGTACTGTCTTTCACGTAACTCTTTAAGCAACCCATCGTTGTTAACTTTTTTCTTTAATTTACGTAGCGCACGGTTAACGTCATTGTTAACTACTGTGACTACTAGACCCCTGTCGGGTTCTTTTTTATGATTTCTACTCATTTTTCGCCTTTTACTATTGCTATTAGTCGGTTGCCGTTCAATGAGGGTTTAGCTTCGAATCCTAAACCTTCCACTGTTTCCATTAACCTACTAATTATTTCAAATCCAACTTGTTTGTTGGCCATTTCTCGACCTCTAAAGCGGACCATTAATTTTACATGGTTGCCCTTCTCTATAAATCGTTGAACATGCTTACACTTCGTTTGAAAGTCATGAGTATCAATGTTTGGTTTAAATTGAACTTCTTTAACTTCAATACGACTTTCTCTTTGTTTTTTAGCTTGTTCTTTTTCTTTTTGTTTCTTTTGATACAAAAACTTGTTTAAATCTACTATCTTACAAACTGGCGGGGTTGCGTTCTCAGTAACCAGTACCAAGTCCAATCCACGCTGTCTGGCGGCGTTAATTGCCGCAGCCTTGCTTAAGATTCCTAGAGCTTCACCTTCAGCATTAACTCGCACTTCATGAAAGCGTATGCTATCGTTAGTTACCACATCGGGTAACTTTGGTTTTCTTCTGTCAAATTTTGACATATGTTTTTACTTTTTCTCCATTGTTTTAATATTATTATTATATATGATTATATACGATTAGTCAAGTACTTTTCATTTCAAATTCATGTCTAACATCAGTTTCCATATCGTTAAAACTATAGTATACTTTTAATCTATAGTTAGTGATTAGTTTACACAAACCTTTATTAGTTTGTTCTGGAGCAACAAAAACTATAGGCACATCATCTGCCTTTTGCCATTCCATAGTTGCAATAAACATCTCTACTGCATTTGCCGTATCAGCATTAACAATAATAAAGTCAACCATACCGCACACAGCTCTTGCCCAAGGTGCAGTTACATCACTGATGCCTTTGACATCATAATAGTATGTAATACTGTTTTCAGTAAATAATGTGTCGTATACTTGACTAATTCTTTTTACTTGTTCTTCATCCATGCCCATTAAAAATATACTTGGGCCATTTTCATTCAAGTAAAGTGTAGGCGGGGTTACGCTATAAACGCTATTATCAAATTCCATGTTATGTATTTAACCAACTGTTATCAGGGTGATCTTTTTTCTTTTTGGGTTCAGGGGTATTAGTTTTACCAGCGTCTGGTTTTGCTGGCTTTCTTATTTTTTTGCTGTCAAACTCTCCAGCACTTCCTCCGGCGTCCTGCACGGTATTAGTTTGCTCTTGGGTTTGGTTACTGTCAGGTACTTGTTCTTTTGCTGGTTCCACAACGCTCCGTCCCGATAAATCTTCCTCATCATCGGCTTCTCTATCTCGTTCATTATGTTCCACATCACCATCTTGTATATTGCTGTCTGTAGATTTATTAATTGTGTCATTTTCAAGTTCATATCGATCTTGCTCCTCTAATCTTTTTCTACCAAACTTGTGTATTGTCATTACACCAGCCAGTACAAGTACAATTGCTAAAGGATCAAACACTGCAACTAACAGAAGGATTACCCAACGTACTGCTTGCTCTAGTATATTTTTATCGGCTTGATCACCATACACCATCTCAGCAATATATTTAACTGGACCTACTTCTGCTTCAAGTTTTCTATTCTCAGCTTCTAAACTATACTTTTCTTCTGTTAAAATGTCAATAGAATTATTTGCTTCTCGTATTTTATTCTGTTGTTCATCTATTATAGCATCTATGTCAGCGCCGCCGTCAACACGAATTCGCTCTCTGAGACGCTGTATCAATTCGTTGCTAGCAGCTATTTGTGCATCAGCACCTTCACGCAATTGTTTGATACTGTCACGAGCTGATGTGATACGTAAATCATCAGCTTGACGTAATGCTGTAATATTTTCCTGTGCAAGTAAACGTGCTTTTCTGTTTGCTGGAATGTCAGTATCAAGAACTGTATCAATTTTAGATTGTATATCTGACTTGGCAGTCTTTGCGTTATCAATAGCACCTGCACGTACACTGTCAATAGCCTCTAATAATCCTTGTTTACGATCTTGTATTGCTGTTGTTTGTGGACCACGAAGATCTTTTACTAGATCAGTAAGGCGTGTACGTTCTGTATCCAGTGTTGCCTGTGCCTGTGTACGTAAATCTAATGCCTGTGACTGTAATTGTGTAATACGTTTTTGTTGTGCATCTACCCATTTGTTCAATGCACGTTGGGTATTACCTCCAAATAAGCCATCACTTGTTACACCAATTACTGCCTGTCCTGCTTGAATTTGTCCACGCTCAGTACTTTGTAATTGATTGGTAACTTTAATAATAGTTTGTTCCACCGCGGTTATCTGCGTTTGAAGAGCATCTAAGGCACTGTTATCAATATCTACCTCACTAATACGTGCCTCGTATTCGTTTGCTTGTGTGTTTATTCTATCTAGATCTGTATCCAATTGTGCAATTTGATCTTTGTATGGCTGTACCTGTTCTTCAATACTTGCTACAGTTGTGCCACTAAGCTCTGCTCTGAATTCAGATACCAAGTTGTTGAGACGAGTTAGTTCTTCATCCAAACTATTAATCTCATCAGTATAAACTGCAACTCTATCTTCCAGTATATCTAACTGTGTTTGTATAATAGCGTTCTGTTCATCAATAGCAGGCTGTACACGACTGTATGCACTGTCAATACGTCCTTGCTCTTTGTCAATTTGTGCTTGTATATCTTCGTTTAAATTGCCAGTACTTGCTTCTGCTTTGATAATCTTTTGTTCAGCTCGTGATATAATACCTTCGTTTCTACCAATTTCAGTTGCAATACGTTCAATTTGTGCAACACCTTCAGTAGCCATACTAGTTTGTTCAATATGTGCTTTTGACAGGAAGCCAAAAATGCCCATACTAGTGATAAACATCAGTACTATAGTAGCAATAGTTAAGTAAAATTTCATTAAGAATGGTGCAATATGCCAGTATCTGTGTAACCACACTGCCGTGGTTACCTTAGCAACTTCTAATGCACTGCCCATAATAATAATAGGTATAACAGCCGCCGCAAAAATAGCAGTTAGTCCTATAATACTGTAATACGCCGCTACTCCGCTAATTGCAAGAGCGATTAATAATGTCCAATATCCAAATACTTTCATATTATTCCTTGTTTAACTCATATTTTATAGCGATGCCTTCTTCGACTAAAATGTCATTAATGCATTTACGTCCAGCGTCATCATCGATATATACATATCCCAATGTACGTCCAAATTTACCACGCTTATTAAGAACTGTATTTACAACAAATTCTTTGGGCAATAACTCTATCAAACGTGCCTTGGCAGCTAATCCTTTTTGTTTAATCTCAACATCAGGCGTTTGCAATGATGCTGTTTCTATTCCATATAACCGAATTCTTTGACGTACTAAAACATTAAACCCTAGATCTATTTCTGCTTCAATAGTATTTCCATCAATTACTCGTTCTAACTTACATTTATACTCATACATTATAATAATACCTCTGTTATGATTTTACTGTAAAGGTATCATTAATGCTATCACCATTGATAGCTAATTCGTATCCACCTGATTCAGTTGGTCCATATGTGAACCCATGATCTGGCAGATTACCCAACACTTGTTTTAATATATCTTGACTTGTTGTTCGGTTATCCACAAACGTATAACCGTCTATCCATTGTTGAATTGTTTCTGCTGTATGTATTGCCATTATGAATTATCCTGTATCCATTTTCTAGCAACTCTGTTGCGTACAGGAGCAGTAACAAATGCTCTTATGGATTTTTCTACCTGTTTAAAATTTTCTGCACGTGTTGGATCTTCAAGTCCGCCACTGTTATCTACAACGTGGAAATCTTTAGCACCAAATATTTGTTGGAATTTCATAATATTTGATTGTACTTGTTTCCACATATCAGTAACTACTTCACGTCTAAGAACTCTTGGACGATCCTGGTTACGTTGTTGTGACACTTCTTCACTTGTGTTAACAAAAAGCATCATTGGTTCATATCCTAAGGATTTTAGGGCGGCACTGTGTTTGGCAACTTTATCAACATCTTTGCCTGTGCCATCAATAATAATACCAAGTCTGCCATCCAAGTGTGATGTTTCTTTATTCTTAGTAATCTGTTTTGCACGATTACGAATTTCTTGTCCTTGTGGACTGGCAATAGCATCTGGATCTCGTAAATTAAGATCCTGCTTCTTTGCTAGATATTCGTATATATCATCACTGTTGATTGTTTTCATTCCGAGTCCAGACAATAATTTTCTAGCGACAAAACTCTTGCCGCTTCCTGGACCTCCAGACAAGAAAATTGCTTTAAAAATAGCAGGGTCATTGACGCCTTCAGCAAAGTTATCTTCTTGTGTTATTTCTTCTATAAGCATTACACTAAATCCTATTGTTTAGTGTATTTATGCTTTTGTTGTGGTATTAATCCCAACGATAAAAGATATGAGCACCAATTGTACCAACCAAACTCAGGCTATTAGCCCAACTTGGATGTACATATGTTGCATGATAATGAGTAGCACCTTCTGTAATGCCACGAAATTTGCCTTCTTCTATAATGTAATAGGCAAGCATCTGAGCGTTAATCCATTCATCTTTATCCTGTGGATTGTCTGCTTTGCCATCGCACCACCAACTAAACTGACATTTATTACGAATAGGCACATCATCACCAGTTTTCCAACTCTCTACTGTTGGACCTTGTTGAATGACTTCACAAATGGTGTTTGGATATCTAGTATCTTGTACACGATTTAATACCACATCAGCTGTAGCAACTTGATCTGCCATGCTACTACCACGTGCTTCATAATATATATTCATTGCTAAACATATATGTTGTTTTTGTTCAATTTCATCCAACAATTTTAGTTGTTGTTCTTTTGCTTGAACATACGTAATACTACCAAAAACAATCGATGTTACGACAGCAAAATTCATTATGCCGCTGATAATGTTCATTCCAACTACTTGATATTTCATGTTACTACCTCTTATAGTATTATCATTATTAGTAAGATTCCTATGACTACTCCAAGTAGCCAGCCTGTTAAGAATCCTGTAATAATATCTATTATATTTCTTATCATACTTATACTATATAGTAAAACGTCTTACTTGTCAAGTAAAAAGTTATACTTTAATCACATTCTGGGAACATTTGTACCACAAAGCTCTTTACTTTATCAATATGCTGTGGTTTCCAACGTTGGTCTACAATATTATATGGTACAGTTATTCCGTACTCTCGAATTGTATCCTTTGCCAGTTGATATATCTGTCGTTTATTTAATTTTTCAATCCCATGCATTGGGTTTGCGTATTCTTGGAAACTAGGATGACCAATAGCGTACACAGCAATTTGTGTCCCATCTACAGGTACTTCTACCTTAGCAATCATCCTGCGCTTTCCATCTTCGCATAATGCGCTTCTCATATTTTAAACCTCTAACCAGTAATTGGCGTGTTATTGTTTTCTCCGTGCAGGCACCATTGCCTACACAATACCATTATAATACGGTAAAAAGGCTTGGTTGTCAAGTAAAATTTAATGGTTTTTTATTAAAAAGTTACGAAGCTGCAATTAACTCTACTTTCACTGTCCAGTTAATATTGGTTGCGTTTGCACCAACCACATACATACGGAAATCATTGTTGGAATCATCTATTATTAAATCCCATGCACTGCCAACATTGTTGTTGTATTTTGTACTGGCACTGTCATCACTTACAATAGTAATTGCACCACTACTATTATCAACTACACCTTCACGCTTAATAGCCATACTTCCAACACCGCCTATAACTTTACCAATAGCTGTAATTGTAAAGAACCAACTGGTATCAGCTGGAGGTCCTAGACGTGCGCCACTAAACAATACTTCAGTTTGTGCGCTTGTGCTTGTAGATGTAGTTGTATATTTGACGTTTTGATCACCACTAATGGTGATTGTATCGCCCACTGTGCTTACACTGATGTTGTTATTGGCATCAATGCGTTTAAACTCAAAATCGTTACCGTTACGTTGCTTGAATGTACTTTGTCCAGTACCTACATTACTTGCAGTAATATTATCACTAATAGTAATAGTATTACCATTATCAGTAAGTTGTATACCGGCAGATTGTGTTAGTGTTTTAAACTCTAGGTTTCCTGCATTATTTTGTAGGAATAAACCAATGCCGCCGCCTAAGTTACTGGCATTATTAACACTTGATCCGCCAGTGTTAAATGCTCTCCATCCAGCACTTGATCCGCCAAAGTATCCTTCATATACATCATTAGTTGTGTTGTATCTAAATTCACCAGGTTCAGTGTTTGGTCGTTGAGATGTTGTGCCTCTTGGAATTTGTACTGCCGCAGTTCCTGGAAGAACTGGATTTGCCGCCATACTAATATTAATATCGCCACCCTGTCCAGTGTCATTTAAAATCTGTAGTTGGCCAGATGTTGTTGTTAATTTACGTACTTGACTTAGTGATCCATCTTTAACAACAATACCACTTCCAGAATTAGCATCCAAGTCCTGCAAGTAAGTTCCAACTGGAGTTGCCATTGCAGTGTAATCAGCAAGTGTACCAGTAGCAGTGCTATTATTACGTGAATATGCAATATTGATATCACTACGTACTACAATATCGCCTTCATTTAATGAGCTTGCGAGAGATAACTGTGCGCTTTCACTACCAACAATTCTCACTGTGCCGCCAGTTACAGTTGTACTATTAATAATTGTAGTGCTTGATCCACCTGTGCCAGATCCATTACTGCCAGTGGTATCAATACCTCCAGCATTATAACCAGGATATGATGTAATATCTACAGTTTCACCTTCTGGGGTAGTTGTTGCTGGTACATATCCACTACTGTTGTCTGGATCATCTTGTGTTATTGATGCAGTGTATCCCACAATCTCACCACAATAACTGAAAACTGGCTGTCTTTGGCTAATTTCTGGGCTTGGGTCTTGTAAACTATCCAATAATGCTATTAACCCTGGCTCCAGTATTAGTTCAAATATATTTTTGTATACCTTACCGTTTTTGTCAACTACTGGATATCCGGCCAATCGGTCATACTGTGCTTTTAATTGACTTGCTAGACGTGTGTTGCCTTGTATCCCTGCCGCATCTGCATTATGCATCAAGCCCATATCAGTGTTTGTGGTTGTACTAACATCATTACTAAACATACTGCCGCCCAGTGTACCTTCAGTACCTACAACGCTGTTTTCACGATCCATTAGTGACCTTAGGTCATCTTTTACACTGTTAATACTTGCCACTAAACCGTTAAGTTGGTTTTGTGTTAGTGATCCGCCTTTGATAGCATCCCACTGACTGGATATATCACCAAGTATACCGCCATTAAATAAATTTAAGTTAAATTCCTGTCCATTAAACCCAAGACATCCACCAACTTGATCTGGAACCATATTGCCAATAGCATTAATAATGTCTTTACCAGCACCAAGGAAACTATCCATAGTTTGTTCAAGTATGTTTGGAATTGCTATTGGTTCAATTGGTGTAGCACAGAAGTTAATCATATTTGCTATCTGTGTTACTTCAGCAAGTGCGCTGTTTACACGGCCCAGTGTTTCTTCAATACCAGTGTGTGTCATAAACTTATCAAATTCACTGTCAAGTTCATTTAACGCATCCAGTAGTTCTGCTTGTATTCCAGGCACGCCCAAGATTGCCTTAAGGTTAACACTCAAACACACTTGTATGTTTGGTAATTTAATACCACGTCCAGCCAACAGGTTACATATGATTTCACGTAATGAGAAATCATACTCACTCTTTACAACAACTTTTGCGTTATCGCCTATCTGGCCTTGAATATCAGTATTTGTGTGATGTCGAGTATCTAAGTACTCATTAACACTTGCTAAACCATTTGGAAAATCTGTTGACGCCATTGTTACCCTCCAATAAACACATTATTACTACCAGATGTAGCACTTGGATTACAATGACTTCCGCCTGGAATAGGGCATAAACTATCTGCACCTGCACTATTGCCTACAATAACAGTGAGTATTCCACCAATATACACATTAGGATTAGCGGCATTTAGGTTGCCTCCGCCGTGACTATTGGGATTACCATCAACTGATGTTATTAAATTGTTTGTATAAACACGTTCACATGCGGCGTTTGTTTGAGCACCACATGCTCTTGCGTCTGTATCTCTATGAACTGCTGGCATAACTTTTTCCTATCTAATGATATTTATCAGAAAATAAGTTTAGATCCCTCAGCACTGGTGTCAATACCAGTGGTTGCTTGCATATAAGCATCTTTAAATGGCTTATGTGCTTTGGCTTGTGCTACGACCAAGTTTTCGTTAAACGAAATCTCTGGTGTGTCAGTCATAACATCTGCTGTTGCAAAATATGGAGCCATTGCTGGGCCTTTTTCTGTCATTACCATAGCAAGTGGTTTACGCATACGTATTTGACCGTTGCTGTGTTCTTGCCACACGCCAATAACCTCTTCTCCGCTTGTAAGTTTAAGGGCAATAACATCGCCCTTTTTATTAATATCAATAATCATTATGTTCTCCTTGGAATACAAAACCAATCTCGGTCTTGATAAAAAATGTAACCCTGTAACTCTAACCAAGGCTTAATATAATCTGGTAATGTTTCGACAATCAGTAATGGTTTATGTTTTTCTATTGTTGATCTAGCACCCACTAACACATTTCCGTCGTGGCCTTCAACATCCACATTTATTATATCTACCCTAAGTTTATTTTTACATAAGTTATCTATTGTTTGACAGGGTACTATAACTTCTCCTATCACATCTGTTACATTACTTCGAACTAAACTGTCATACCCTGGAGTACCACTAACATATAAAGTTTTTTGCCCTATACTATCACTTATAATGTAATTTTCTATAGTATACCCTGCTTTATTCAGTTCATTACAGTAATATGGATTTGCATCATAGCCAACATAGTTTGCAAATGTGTTAGCAAATAATAACATTTCTTGTTTTTGGTGTACACCAATATCTAAGAAATATCCTTTAAAGTACTCGATATCTGTATACGTATCTATGTAATGTAGTATCCGTATATAATCTTGCCGATGCCTATCAGAGGCTATAACCTGTTCCATTAAATCCTGTAGTTTCAATATATGTAGCTAATTGATCATAGCCACCTATTACTTTATCATCTATAATAATCTGTGGTACTGTTCTTGCATTTGGAGCCGCCTCTAATAGTTGCTCACGTGTTGCATCTACACCAACTACTCTCTCAGTAAAAGGTAATTCCATCTGATCGAGCAGTCGCTTTGCTTTGACACAGTAAGGACAATTTGGTTTACTGTATACAACGATTTCTCTCATAAGCTCATTCCTTTAAAAGTATCTTCGCTAACATCTTTGTTAACTCCACCGATCACATAACTGCTAATTTCTGTTTCTTGCGGTGCTACTTGTACGTCTGCACCACTGATCCATTTTTGTGTCCATGGTAATGGACTTGCCTGTGGAGTTTTATATGGGCTTGGCAATCCAACCGCTGTCATACGTTTGTTTGCAATCCACTCTACAAATTCACTCAGTAGTTGCTCGTTAAGACCAATCATACTACCATCTTTAAACAAGTAACTTGCCCATGCTTTTTCTTGGTCAACAGCATCAACAAACATTTGTACCATTTCATCTTCACACTCTTTGGCAATCTTAATAAAGTCTGGATCGTCTTTTGGTAAGATTTTCAACAAGTATTGTGTACTTGCCAAGTGTAGATTTTCATCACGACAGATTAATTTAATAATCTTAGCATTACCTTCCATCTTTTTAAGTTCAGCAAACGCCCAACTACATGCAAACGATACATAAAAGCGAACGCCCTCCAGAATGTTTACACTCATAATAGTTTTATACAATGCTTTCTTGAGTTCGTAGTTGCTAACAACTCGTTCTTTTCCATTAACTGTGTGTTTGCCTACTCCTAGTAAATTATAGTAACCAGCTTGTTCAATTAGGTCATCATAATACTTTGAAATGTCATCAGCACAATCCACAATCTCTGGAATGTCCATAAGCTCATCAAAGATTTTAGTTGGATCATTATAGATGTTACGAATAATGTGTGTATAACTGCGTGAGTGAATTGTTTCACTAAATGTCCATGTGATTACCCAGTTTTCCAATTCAGGAATACTT
>Ga0315320_10001488_pt1 | contig 19490 bp, 19 predicted proteins | sample M140m21515metaG_FD_203458 | JGI IMG/M metagenome (GOLD analysis project Ga0315320, IMG submission 203458) | Ammonia-oxidizing marine archaeal communities from Monterey Bay, California, United States - M1 40m 21515 | ecosystem: Environmental > Aquatic > Marine > Coastal | place: USA: California... | reverse complement strand
TGGGACGGAACCTATCAAGGAAACCCAGTCCAAGACGGTACCTACACCTGGAAAATCAACTTCAGATGGTACGATCAAAGAACCTTTGAACTCACAGGTCATATTACACTCATTAAGTAGGACACACCCCTATCACCTAAGTTTTAAAGAGCTTCACAATGGAAAATTAAAGAGGTATGCTACGCTTCATATGCTCAACGTTAGCAAAAGAAAAAGAATAGTGATTCCAAAAGATAAATATATGAAAAGAAAAATCTGGCACCTTGCCGAATAGTAAAGTGAGTCGAGCAAATGTCGCGAAGTACCTTGTAGATTCTTTGTCCCGTAATACCATGGCTAGGCACTCAATTTGTGATGCCTAATTTCAATCTAAAGTGGAGTATTTATATTTCGTGAGGCTTCATAAATACTCGAAGTATTCTTGTGAATTGTCTTTCTTAATTTTTTCATTTGGTGTATCTTGTGAACTTCTAAAAATAGCTTCGAATGAAAGATCAAAGGGTACTCAGATTTTTAAAAGACGTTTTGGTGCACATGCCACCAGATTGGTTGCATCTAACTACGCATCGTCTGGATATTTATGACGAGGCACATGCTAAAAGTCAATTTCTAGATCTATTTTCTGAATTATATGCTCAGGAATCGTCACTTGAAGATTCTTTACAAAAACTACCGACAGCATTTGATTATATTCGTTTGGGACATCCGTTATCTTGTGTTTTGGAATGGGCAATTGCAAAACAATACAATGTAAGTGCTGACCATGTAATTGCTTTCTCATCACAAACTATTCCCGTGATGGCAATTCTGAGAGAGAATACTCTAAAAGGAAGAGCTACTCAAATTATTTATGAAGGGGAGTGGCCCGCAGCTCTTAATCTAGATATTTTAGCCTCAGTTTATACCTATAAATTTGAGGTCAGAAAGATAGCACCCGAGGCACATATTCCCGAATTTGAGGGTAGTACAATTGTATTCTCTGATAAAGAGAATCTGGATATATTTGACACAAGACCTCAAGTTGACTTTTCTATAAATTATCAATCTGGACTTGGTAGTATTCTTCTTGTTAATGGTGTGCGTAATGCGGATTATATTTCGGAAATACAGCACGTTCGCAGAAGGGAAACCATTGCAATGACGCCTGCAAACACTTTGTCTGTCCTAGAGTATGTGCTCGGAAAAAGGACTCCGATTCCATCGCGGAATGAAGCGGATAAGTTACAGGTCTTGTCAGCAATCAAAGAAATCACAAATACTGAGATTTCTCCGATTGTAGCATCAAGTGGTTTGTCAATCCAATACGCTATAATGATGGGGCTTATCGACGATGCGATTGAGAGGTATGGAGGCAAACCAATAAAAATAATTGTCCCGCCGAATTGTTATGGTGGAACAAATGATCAAGCGCGACGGGTTGCAGAGGTTGTTGGTAATGTTGAAGTTTTGGACTTGCCTGTAGACGGTGGAAGTGACATGGTTCAGAGTATTGATGCTGTGCTTAACGAAATTTCGGAGATTGATGCCGTGCCATTTATAATTGCTGAAATACCGACGAATCCAAGGGTCGAGGTTCCTGATTTGTTAAAGCTTCAGGACGCACTTTCGAAAAAAAGATTAACGCGCCAAGGTTCTGAAGCAATTGATCCCATTTTTATTTTAGATCAAACTTTTTGTCCCAATATTCAATTTTTGGGAGTAGGGGGTGTATTATCTTCAGTTAGAGCAATTTCATACGCTAGCGGTTCAAAGTTTCCAAGTGGTGGCAAGTGTACCGCAGGTTATTGTGTTTCAAATAGCGGCGCGAGCGCGCTAATGTCGAAGATTCAAGTACATTTATCCCTCTGTGATAACGAAGCTACTTCGGCTCAATATGCGATTCTTGCTAAGCAATTGCCTTCTATGAATCAAAGAATCGAAGATGCCTATAAAAACACACATGAATTTGTTAGGTATATTAAAAAGGTATTGCCTGAAGCTAAAATTAATTTTGTCTCTGATGCCTTAGCTAAAGATGGTTTTACGCCTTCTGTTTTTTCTCTAGATCTTCCAACAAAAGGAGCGAATGAATCAGAAAGAGAGGCATATAAACGCGCTTTGAATCATAAGTTAATCGTTAGAATGATTCAAAATATCCCGAATGAAAGTAAATATTGTGTCAGTTATGGTCAGCTCAAAGGATGTTATTGGACCATACCAGCTACATCTACACAAGGAACAACTAAAGAGGGGGATAAAGATTACATTGCTCGTGTTTCGCTTTCTCCTCAAATGGATTTAGAGGCGCATAAAAAAGTATTTTTAGATTTTGTGAATGATTTAATTTAATAAGTGCTTCATGTCGTTTAAGCTTTTTTATTATATCAAACGCTTTACTTATAATGCGCTTCCTGATGTCTTTTTCGAAAGAAATGTCAAGCGACTAAAGGAATATGAGCGTAATTGTGATGCCGAAGAGTTGGCATCGAGACTTGCTTATTACGTAAAGACAGTCGCGCCCTTTGAATTACCTCATACTGCACAGAAAATTGGAGAATTTAAAAGAACAAAGGGAACAGACTATTATCTTGATTTAAAGGATTTCTTGAACCATTTCCCAAAGGATTTTATTTTTCTCTATCATTTTGGTGATGACACGAGCATAAAAGTATTGCCAACGCTCATTAAGGCACGTTCGCTCGGGGTAAGTAATGAAAATTCAATTTTATTTAAGCTCAATAAAAAGCGTCATTTTCATTGGGTAAACGATTTGAAATCCTTTAGTGAAAAGCAAGATAAACTTGTCTGGAGAGGGGGCGCCTATAAGAAGTTAAGAAGAGGGTTTGTTGAACGATTTTACAATCATCCTCAATGTGATGTTGGGCAAACGAACAGTCCCGAGGAGCAAGTGCCATGGCAGAAACCTTTTATGTCGATTGAGAATCAATTGGATTACAAGTTTATATTTTGTCCTGAAGGTAATGATGTTGCAACCAATTTAAAATGGGCGATGTCATCAAATTCACTTTGTTTTATGTTAAAGCCGACCTGTGAGACATGGTTTATGGAAGGGCTTTTGGAGCCTGGCGTTCATTATGTTGAGATTGCAAATGATTATAAAGATTTGGAGGAGAAAATCACTTACTACACCACGCATGTATTAGAGGCAGAGCATATAATAGATAATGCACACAGGCACGTTTCTAGATTTCTTGATAAGAATTTGGAAGACTTGCTTTGTTTAAAAGTCTTAGAGCTATATTTTGAAAGAAGCGGCCAATGCTCGGTTAAGCATTAATCCGGTTTTCAACTTTTCCCATTACCCATTCTAGCTGTTGATTTTTGGAAAGCGAACTATTGTCGAGAATAATAGCATCCTCAACCTGTATCAAAGGGCTTTCGGCTCGTGTAGAGTCAACATGGTCTCTTTTTGTAAGGTTTTCTCTAACTTCCTCGATAGTTTGAGGTATTCCTTTTTCTTTGAGTTCATCGAATCTTCTTTGTGCTCGTATGGTCGGACTAGCTATAACAAATATTTTAAGTTCAGCGTTTGGAAAAACAACAGAACCAATATCTCTACCATCCATTACAATGCCGCCATTACGACCCATTTCTTGTTGCTGTTTTACCAACTGAACACGTACCGCTTTTATTGTGGCAACTTTTGATACTACTTCAGCTACGTGCGCTTGTCTAATTTCATCATCTATATTTTCATTCTTTAGAAATAGACAATTCTTACCTTCAATCAGTTTAAAATTGAGACTGAGATCATTGATGGCGTTGTGGATGTTGTCTTCGTCAAGATGTGCCTTTGATACAAATCCTAACCGATAAAAAAAGAGGGCAGCTCCCCGATACATTGCTCCTGAATCAATAAAAGAATACCCAAGTCTTGATGCTAATTCCTTTGCTAGTGTGCTTTTGCCACATGCAGAAAAACCATCAATAGCAATAGTGATTCGTTGATTCATAGCCTAAAATTAATCAATGATTACAATAAATCAAGATGAAAATACTTTTCTTAAAAATCTACCTGTTTCGTTGTTTTTTTTTCTTATCAATTGTTCAGGTGTGCCTTGAAAAAGAATGTGTCCACCATTTTCACCACCTTCAGGACCGAGGTCTATAATGTGATCTGCGCATTTCAGAACCTCTGTATTGTGTTCGATAACGAGTATGCTGTGGCCTTGCAGAATAAGTGCGTTAAATGCAATGATGAGTTTGTCTATGTCGTGAAAATGAAGACCTGTAGTTGGTTCGTCAAAAATAAATAAGGTCGCTCCAAGTTTATTTCCTTTCGCAAGAAATGAGGCGAGTTTAATACGCTGTGCTTCGCCACCACTCATTGTACTTGAGGGTTGGCCAAGTTTGAGGTAGCCAAGTCCTACATCTACAAGTGGCTTGATTTTCTTTAAGATTTTTGATTCTAAACGCTCTTCTTGTGCACCGAAAAAGACAAGGGCGTCGTCAAGGCTCATTTCTAAAATGTCATGAATGGTTTTGTCTCTGTAAATAATGTCTAATGTTTCAGTCTTGTACCGTTTGCCTTTACATGTTTCACACTCAAGATGAACGTCTGCCATGAATTGCATTCCTACGGTTATAGTTCCTTCTCCCTCACACGCCTCGCATCGTCCTCCTTGAACATTAAATGAAAAGAAGCCAGGTTTATAACCTCTCATTTTCGCAAGCTTTTGTCTTGAGAATAGTTCTCTTATTTCATCAAATGCCTTTACGTAAGTCACCGGATTACTGCGCGAGGATTTTCCAATTGGATTTTGGTCTATAAATTCAACGTTCTGAATGGTATCGAGGTCTCCGCTTATTTTTGAGTAAACCCCTTGTGTATCATTACTAATACCCTTTGCTTTGCGTAAAGCAGGGTAGAGAATGTCTCCGATGAGCGATGATTTACCGGATCCAGAAACACCTGTAACGCACGCAAGACAGTTTAGAGGAATATCTACGGTTATATTTTTTAAATTGAACTGTTTGGCACCTTCAATTGTGATTTTCCTTTTAGGTTTTCTTCTTTTCTCGGGAATAGCAATACTTTCTTTACCTGTTAGGTAGGCGGCAGTCAGGCTATTCTTTGATTTATTAAGTTGCTTAAATGTACCATTAAAGATAACCTCTCCTCCATAAACGCCGGCATTTGGTCCAATATCAATAATTATATCAGCTGCTCGCATTATTTCCTCTTCATGTTCAACGATCACAACCGTATTGCCAACCTCCTGGAGGCTTTTAAGAACGCGTATAAGATTTTCTGTATCCTTTGGGTGTAAACCTATAGAAGGTTCATCTAGGATGTAAATTGAGCCAACTAGTGCGCTTCCCAATGAGGTTGCTAAATGGATTCTTTGCGATTCTCCACCGGATAAGGTGTTGGATTGTCTGTTTAGTGTTAAATAACCGAGACCTACTTCACATAGGTAGGTTAATCGATTTGTGATTTCGGGTAATATACGCTTGGTAATACTACTGTCATTAAAATCATCTTCAATTTGCCGGAAGAATTCAAGACATTTTGTAACGGGCATTAAGACGAGATCTTGAATGGATTTATCGTTTATTTTTACATAGCTTGCATCGCCACGTAAACGTGTACCGTTGCATTCGTGGCAAGTTGTTCTCCCTCTGTATCTTGAAAGCAGTACACGATATTGTATTTTATATGTTTTTCGTTCTACCTCTTTAAAAAATTGATATAATCCCTTGAAATGCTTATTCCCATTCCATAGGAGTTTGTATTCTTCTGGAGATAAATCTTGAATAGGCCGGTGTATTGGGAAATTGAATTCATTTGCAGCGTATATAAGTTTACTGAGGTGTTTCCCCATAACATCTCCTCTCCAAGGCGCTATCGCACCATCATAAACACTTAATGAACTATCAGGAATAACAAGTTTTTCATCTATGCCTAGGACCATTCCAAATCCTTCACACGTGGTACAGGCTCCGAATGGGTTATTAAAAGCGAAAAAGTGGAGGCTCGGTTCCTGAAATGCAACACCACTAGATTCAAACCGTTTTGAAAATGTTTTCAATTGATGTGAGGTAGGATCAACCAACAGGCAAAATCCATCCCCTTCGTCAAATGCCATATCAATAGAATCTGCAAAACGACCGAGATTGCTTTCTTCACTAAAGTCACAAACAATCCTATCGACGACCAGGTAGGGCACGTCATTTTTCTTAAAAACATAGGAGTGAATATTTCTAAACTCTTTATTTACATAAATTCTCTTAAAACCTTGTTTTACAAGTGATTCAATATTATATTTTTCTGTGTTTTGAAGCGGGGAAAGTATAGCTATTTTTTGTTTTTTATCTAGCGTTTTTATGTATTCAATCACATCACTTGTGGTCTGTTTGATTACAGGTTCATTGGTTTTGGGATCGAAGGTAGTTCCTGTTCTGGCAAATAATAATTTCAGATAATCATAAATCTCCGTTGTCGTTCCAATGGTCGAACGTGGGTTGTTTGAGGTTACTTTTTGTTGGATTGCAATTGAAGGTGCTATTCCTTTCATAGAATCCATATCAGGCTTGTCAAGTTTTCCAAGAAATTGTCGAGCGTAGGACGACATACTCTCTATAAATCTACGCTGACCTTCAGCAAAGAGCGTATCGAAGGCTAATGATGTTTTACCTGATCCCGAAACACCGGTAATTACCGTGAAAGATCCATGCGGTATTTCAACATCAATGTTTTTGAGGTTGTGAACCCGAGCCCCTTTAATTACAATGGAATCCTTCATAGTACAAAAATAACAGATGGAGCGCAAAGGGGTTCATTTGTTGAAAGATTATTATCCGTATTTTTGGTTAAAACCATTCTGTATGTCCGCGAAAACAAGGTCGCCAAAGTTTATCGAATCCCTTATTCCTATTATTGCTTTAATTGCTCTATTGGCTTTTAATGTCTATGTTTTCGAAGATGATGCCACGGGCGGACCAAATCAAATTGCTCTGCTTTTTGCGGCAGTCATTGCATCGGTTATTGGTATTCGACAAGGTTATTCATGGAAAGACTTACAAGAGGGAATGGTAAATAGTATTAAGTCCTCTTTGGGTGCAGTTTTAATTTTACTCATTATTGGAGCGTTAAGCGGAACATGGATGATTTCGGGTGTTGTTCCTACTATGATTTATTACGGTTTAGATATTCTTGATCCTAGTTATTTCTTGGTGGCAAGTTGTGTTATATGTGCAATCGTGGCCTTGGCTACTGGGAGTTCTTGGAGCACCATAGCGACTGTTGGTATAGCGCTTTTAGGCATCGGCAGTGTCATGGGTATAAGTGAAGGAATGATTGCAGGAGCTATTATATCAGGAGCTTATTTTGGCGATAAAATGTCACCGTTATCAGATACAACGAATTTAGCTCCAGCAATGGCGGGAACAGATTTGTTCACGCACATACGATACATGATGTATACCACAGTGCCCACATTATTCATTACTTTGATTATTTTCCTGTTTTTAGGACTCTCACTCGATGCCAAGACAGATGTTGCTGGAATTGAATCTATGCAGCAGGTTTTGGGGGAGACCTTTACAATTTCGCCTTGGTTGTTTTTAGTTCCTGGGGTTGTGATTGGTTTAATTATAATGAAATGGGATGCCTTGCCAGCATTGTTTTTTGGGACACTAGCAGGAGGCGTAGCCGCGATAATCGCTCAACCGAATATCGTTAATCAATTATCAGGAATCACAGATGATTATTTTATGTCATCCTACAAAACTTTCTTTAGTACTATTGCATCGAGTTCAAATATTGAAACTAGCAATGTGTCCATAAACGAATTATTGTCAACTGGAGGTATGAGCGGTATGCTCAACACGATCTGGTTAGTGATCTGTTCAATGTGTTTTGGAGGTGTTATGGAGGTGACAGGAATGCTCAAAAGAATCACCTCTAGTTTTATTAACAGTACAGAATCTGCGGGTTCACTAATTACGAAAACCGCGGGAACTTGTATCTTTTTTAATGCGACAACTTCAGATCAGTATCTAGCCATAGTGGTTCCAGGAAGGATGTTTTCTAAAGAGTTCAATGATAGAGGTTTAAAGCCTGAGAATTTAAGTAGGGCTTTAGAAGATTCAGGAACCGTTACTTCGCCTTTAATTCCATGGAATACCTGTGGAGCATATCATGCAGGAGTTCTTGGTGTCGCCACTGGAACGTATTGGATGTTTTGTTTTTTTAATCTTATCAGTCCATTAATGACTGTGTTTTATGGCTTCCTAAATATAAAAATAAGGCGATATTCAAAAGAGGAAATGGAAGCGATTAAAAAGGAGCAATTTAAGAAAGCTTAAGAGACGCTTCTATGCCGTCAATTAGTGCGTGTATTACTTTGATGTGTATTTCTTGAGCCCGATCGGCATATTGGCTTTTTGGTGCTCGGATTTCAAGGTCTGCGATATCTGCAAGAATACCACCTGATTTACCAGTGAGCACAATGGTTTGAATTCCCTTCTTTTTAGCCGTCTCAACTGCATTTATCACATTTTGGGAGTTGCCTGAGGTAGAAATCCCTAATAATATATCTCCTTTAATACCTACAGATTCTAGATATCTTGAGAATATATATTTAAAGCCAAAATCGTTTGCTACACAGGAAATATGACTTGGGTCTGATATGGAAAGGGCTGCCAATGCTTTTCGATCATTTCTAAATTTCCCACTAAGTTCTTCAGCGAAATGCATTGCATCGCACATCGAACCCCCATTTCCACAACTAATTATTTTATTTCCATTCAATAAAGCGCTTGACATAAGTGCAATAGCATGGCTAATAATGTTTAGGTTTTCATCCGTATTAAAGGATTCCAATACCTTAGATGCTTCATCAAAATGATTTCTAATTCGGTCTATGCTCATATCTTGAACCGTAAAAGTAAGGAATCTCAAAAGAAACAACCTTTATTTGTTTTGTATCTTTGTTTTATGGCAGAAGCAAATAATTTTGATGGTAAGGTTGTATGGCTTACGGGAGCAAGTTCAGGCATTGGAAAAGAGCTTAGTATTCAACTTTCGCAACAAAATGCAAAACTCATTCTTTCCTCACGAAATAAAAAGCGATTGGAAGAGTTAAAAGGTAATCTTGTCAATACTGACGAACACATGGTGCTTCCTTTAGATTTGGCGGATTCAGCGAGTTTCTCTGAAAGGTATCATGAGGTCATCGCAAAATATGGAGTTGTGGATATTTTAATTCAAAATGGAGGTATAAGTCAGCGCGGAACTGCTAATGAATCATCAGAGGAGGTAGTTCGTCAGATAATGGAGGTTAATTTTTTTGGTAATGTCCTTTTATCCAAAACCGTATTGCCCGCATTGAGAAAAAGTAAGGGTCAAATTGTCGTAATAAGTAGTATAGCGGGGAAGTTTGGTTTCTTTTTAAGGTCGTCTTACAGTGCTTCAAAGCATGCGTTGCACGGGTATTATGAGTCTTTGGCATTGGAAGAGGAGTCTAACGGTTTATCCGTAACTATGGTTTGTCCCGGCAAGATAAATACTTCAATTTCTACAAATGCCTTGTCCGCAGATGGTAGTAAACATGGAGATATGGACCATAATCAAGAAACGGGAATGGCTGTTTCTGCTTGTGTAGAGCAACTTTTAACGGCTGTAGTAAAAAAGAAACGTGAAGTTCTTATTGGGAACAAAGAAGTAAAGGCGGTCACCCTAAAGCGTTTCCTGCCGGCTTTGTTTTGGCGGGTGATTCGAAAGCAATCGCCAACTTAAAAATAGAACAAAAAAAAAGCCATCACAACGTGATGGCCTTTAAAAATCAAATAAATTCTTAGTTTACACTTGACGATAGGTCAGCTCCAGCTTTGAATTTAACAGTGTTTTTAGCTGCGATTTGGATAACTGCACCCGTCTTTGGGTTACGTCCAGCACGTGCTGCTCTTTTTGTGATCGAGAAAGATCCGAATCCTACTAAAGAAATACGGTCACCTTTTTTCAATGCTCCAGTTGTAGCACCTACAAATGCATCTAATGCTTTCTTAGCGTCTGCTTTAGATAATCCAGCGTCACCTGCCATTGAATCAATTAATTCTGCTTTGTTCATAATGATTATTTTATATAATTAATAAATATTTATCAGAACAAATATATCCGAATATCAATGTCAGTCAAGGTTTGGGGGCTAGAATTTGCACAAAATGTTGATAAGTGACTAAAAATGTTGATAAACCTACCTGAATTACTTGTAAAACATAGGGTTATTGTCATTTTTACATTTTCTAAATATGTTGTTTTGTATTTTTAGTTCTATTATCCGAAAAATTAGAACTAAAATCAAACCGTAATTGTTATTTTATAATATGATGATAGCAGCAATTGTAGGTTCTGGAATTGGGGGTATGGCAACAGCTATAAGGCTAGCTTCGTTAGGTTTCGAGACTCATGTTTTTGAACAAAACTCTTTTTATGGTGGAAAAATCAACTCAAAACACCTTGGCGCTTATCGTTTCGATCGAGGTCCCTCTGTCTTTACAGAGCCTCATTTAATTGACGATCTGCTGCGATTGAACGCAAGCGAGCGAATCAACTTCGATTACAATAAATTGCCTATTTCGTGCTGTTATTTTTTTGAAGATGGTACCAAAGTTTCTCTTCCGTCAGGTTCGGATGCGGTTGCAGAAGTACTAAGCAATAAACTAGGTGAGGATAGATCGAAAGTATTGAAGTTCTTGGAGCGGCTTGAAAAGAATTACAATGCAGTTTATCCCGTTTTCATAAAGGTGTCTTTGCATCGTGTTGGGCACTGGTTGAATTCTAATATTTTTAAAGCATTTAAAAGATTGCCATTTTATGGGATGTTTTCTACTATGAATGGCGTGAATAAATCAACTTTTAACAATAAAAAAACCGTTCAAATATTCAATCGATTTGCCACCTATAATGGGAGTGACCCTTACAAAAGTCCAGGAATGTTTAATATTATTGCCCACCTTGAACTCAATGTGGGTCCATTCATGCCAAAAGGAGGAATGGTTGCGATTAGTGATGCTGTCTATAAAAAAGCTGTAGAAATGGGCGTGGATTTTCACTTTAATACACGTGTTGAAGAAATAATGCATGAAAAAGGACGTGTGACAGGGATTAAGCATAAAAGGGGTATTTTAAATTGTGATTTAGTAACAAGCAATATGGACGTTCATTTTACTTATGAAAAGTTATTGCCTGCAATTACTGGACCTTCTAAAGTTCTAAGTCAAGAAAAGTCAACATCTGCCATTGTTTTTTATTGGGGTATTAAGAAGTCTTTTGATGCATTGGACGTACATAACATATTTTTTTCTGAGACCTATGAAGATGAATTCAATCAGCTGTTCGTAAAAAAGACTTTGATTGATGATCCTACAGTTTATATTCATATTTCATCAAAAGTGGAAAAAGAAGATGCGCCTTCGGGTTGTGAAAATTGGTTTGTTATGATTAATGCGCCTGTTGATGATGGACAAGATTGGGAAGTTCAGAAAAAACGTGTTAGAGCGAATATTCTGAAGAAGCTGGGTAGAATACTAAATCAAGATATTGAACCACTAATCGAAGAGGAAGAGAACCTAGATCCAGTTATGATGCAGCGAATGTATTCAGGGAAAAATGGTTCAATTTACGGTAATGCTTCAAATTCAACTATGGCTTCATTTTACAGGCATCCTAATTTTTCATCGTCGCTTAAGGGTTTATATTTTACAGGCGTAACCGTTCATCCTGGTGGTGGAATCCCACTAGCACTAAATAGTGCTGCAATTGTTCAGCGATGTGTTCAAAATGATTTTTCTATCCGTTAACCTGAGCGGGGTTTTTTTCAGGTACATTTAAATTATCCTTCATTATTTTACGTGCATTTTGAATAAACAATTTCATTTTGGAGATATGGTTAGTGTTTGTAATGCTTTCCTGAGCTGGATATGTTGAACAGGGTAGGACTTCAAAAATCTTTTTGTTTTTTCGCGTCGGCTTATTGACCCAAATGAGATGGTGAAATGCATTATTTATTATAAGCTTTCCATTTACTTTTTCTAACTCTATTTCCAACAGCATTCCTCCATCCGTATTTGTACTTGCCTGATTTGATACAAAATTACCGAGGGAGTATGCGATAAGCTTATTTTTTTTTGTGTCAAATTGTGTTTTTTGTATGACGTGTGGGTGTCCTCCAATAATAATATCAATACCATTGCGAAATAAAAACTGTGCAATCCTGATCTGATATTTATTGGGTTTAGTTTCGTATTCTTTGCCCCAATGTACATAAGCGATTAGGCCATCAAGCTGCTCTTTTTCACTTTGTTGAATATCTCGTTTTATTTGGTTTGTGTCGATATAATTAACGCTAGTAGGCTTTGGTGCTTTTAGTCCATTGGTTCCATATGTATAATTTAGAAGTCCTATCCTGATATTATCTTTTCTAAGAATTAGAAGATTTCTCAATCTACGGTCTTTTTCATTTTTATAGGTTCCATTATGAGCAATATTTAACTTATCAAGCGTTTGGATTGTTCTTTCAATACCTGTCCCTCCGCGGTCACATGAATGATTGTTAGCCGTCACCAAAACATCAATACCACTCTCTTTACATGCCACTGCGAGCGCCTCGGGAGACGAGAATTGAGGATATCCTTTGTAGGGTGGTCCTGCCAATGTAACCTCAAGGTTAGCGATAGCGAAATCAGGTTTCGATAAGATGGGCTTTATTCGTTCAAATACATTCTTATAATCGTATGAGTTATTTTTTGATTCAAATGCAGCTTCAATTTGACTTCCGTGCCCCATAATGTCGCCTACGAAGATGATAGACATGTGCTCTTGGGCAATTGAACTGAAACAAATAAGAAATAAAGAAGCAGAAAGAAATCTCATAAAATAATTTATCACTTGAAAATACTATTTTCGTACCATACACAAACCTGAAATAATCTTTTTTTATTGAATGCAGGATATCAACCAACTTATGAAACAAAAATTGCTGGATGAAATGCACGTTTCAATAAGAAATAGAATTGACGCTTCCTCCAAAATTTTGGACGAAATTCAACAATCAATAGATGCTGAATCGCATAGCACAGCTGGTGATAAGCATGATACTTCTAGAGAACTCATGCAGCAAGAACGCAATAAGGCCGCTCAGAATCTTCAAAATCAAGTGAATCTTGATGTGCTTTTTTTAAAATTGAAGAATATTAAGGATTCTGATGAAATTACTTTTGGAAGCTTGGTTTCAACAAGTATAGGTTTGTTATTTATCGGTTTGCCACTTGGGAAAATTAAATTTAATGAAGCAGAGGTACTTTGTGTTTCGGGTAATTCTCCAATTGCTCAAAATCTCGTGGGGGCAAGAGTAGGATCAATAGTTCTTGTCAATGGTCAACAAATTGAGGTATTCGATTTGACGTAAACAAACTTATCATAATTCTTAATTGAAAATGTAAGTCTATTAGCTATTTGTAACCATCTGCTTAAAGTTATTAGGAGCTAACGCAGTAGATTAATGTGTCCGGTTTCATAGATTCGTTTAGCCTCTCCTAAATATTGATATTCAATTTGCCATGTTTATGTACCTTCGGGAACATAAAGATTTCTTTAGGTACCATACCATCTTGCTTCAATATCGTATGATTCCCAAATAGTTTCTCCCCATCGATTATAAATTTTCAAAGAATAAGAAAGGGGATCTGCACCTTCCAGTATTATGAACCAGTTTTGATTGTGTTCATCAGCGACTGTTGTTAATGAATTTGGAATATAAAAGTAGGTTTCTGATAACTAATGTTTTAGAATAGTATTAATAAAGTTTTTTGAAGAATGAAAAGTAGTTTTTTCCTATAAGAAGTCCAAAAACATGTATCCATAATAAAAATCCGAAAGGGAGGATTACAAATGATAGTTTATTAAAATCCCATGCGGTTTGAAATTCAAGATGCATGAGGTGCATTACCGCACGTGTTATTCCGCAACCAAGACATTCTATGTCAAAAAGCCATTTAGATGCACACATACTTTGGCCTGATTCAAAGTGATCAGCTGGCAAAAAGAATAAAAAAAGAAATGCTACGAGCATAAAGGCTAGAAGCATTTTAAAAATAACTTTCAATACTTTATTTGTTTTCCAATATTACAACTAAAGCGTGAATTAATCCTGGTAAAAAGCAAAGAAGTGTGAGTAAAAGGTTTGCAGTTACACGGCTAGTCCAAGTGCCTTCATAAAGATACATGGAGATTGTCGTTCCAAATGGCACAAGTAAAATTAATAAGATATAGATGATTGTATCTGTTTTTGAGTTTTTTTGCTGATTCTTTTTAACCGCTTTGATGATTTTCTTCGCAGCTTTCTTTGTCGACTTTACCTCTTTATTATTCAGTTTTTTTAATGAGTTGAACGTTTTTGGTTTTTCCGACCGAATCTGAAATTTTTCTGTGTTTTGAGAAGTCTTGTCAATTAATGAAGGATCATAAACGGATGGTACTGACGATGCTACATCCATTGAAATAGGAGTCTCGTAATTTCTGATGAGTTTTTCTTTTTTTGTCGAATTCGACACGATAACCTCTTCTTGAATCGTTTCAGCATGAACAACCTTTCGGTTTTTCTTCATATTGACGTAGGCGTTGTTCCAATTTACTGTAATTCCTTTTCTATGGTAACGTTTTTGAACGGAACAAGAGTCCAAGATAAGCGTCATAGAAAATGCCGCTATTAGTAGTAATGCAAATTTTTTCATTTTTATTATCGTTAGGTTTCTCAAGATAATAAAAAGAACATTTGATAAATTAAAAATCAGCTATTGTTAATAAAAAAAATCAATCAAAAATGATTTTAAATTCGACGCGACGGTTCTTTTGTCTACCTGAAGCTGTGGCATTATCCGATATGGGTATTGATTCACCGAAGAACTCTGTTTGAAGGCGACTTTTATCAATACCTTGGATACCTAAAAATCTTTTCACAGATTACGCACGTTTTTTCACAAGAATCATATTTGCATCATTATCTCCAATATTATCAGTATGACCAGATAGTTTTAGTTTCCAATCAGATTTCTTTTTGAGGGTGTTTGACAACTGAACGAGTGCAGGTTTTGAGCCTGTTTTGATGATATCTAAATTGGTTTCGAACTCCAAATTATTTCTTTCATATTTTGAATATTTCATTCCAAGGGGCCATTCTTTTAATGCAACTGACTTGCAATATTAAATATCAGGTGTTATCTTTGCAGCCGATGAAGCAAATTTTAATTTTTGGTCTTTTGTTTGGTATGGCTCTCATCCATGCACCAAAATCTTTTTTACACCAATGTGAGCATCAGGTTCATCATTGTCACAGTATAAAAAAGGAGCATCATTCAGATCAGAATCAAGAGGGCACGCTGTTCGAATCAGCAGATTGTGATCTCTGCTTGTACGCTTTTCAAGCCATAGATACGCCAGACTTTGTTCTTGTTAAAGTTCCTAATCGGGAAATAAGTCAACAAATCGGAGCTCAAGAAAGGTTCGTCCGTTATGGTTCACGCGCACAACTTCAACTTAGAGGTCCCCCTCAAATCGTTATAAACAGCTAGTTTAGAAAGTAACGATTAAAAAATAAAAATGAATAAATTTTCTTTGATTTTCCTGTTTATGTCGGGATACATGTGTTTTGCACAACAACTGTTCGGAGTAGTTACCGATGGTTTAAATAGAGAACCTATACCCGGTGCCAGAATTGAGCTTAAGGAGTTGCAAGTTGCCACTTACACTAATAATGATGGTTCGTTTTCGCTTGAAGGTGATTGGCCAGAAACGTTAACGCTTCAAGTGAGTTCCGCTACTTATGAATCCAAAGTTCTTTCCATCTCATGTTGTGATCTTATTGAAGTCGTACTCCATTCTGATCCTCACAACATGGAGGAAGTAATGGTTCGTGTTGAACGCAGAGAACTTCAGGGAAGTATGACGCAAAAGACGGATTACATTGAATTGGATAAGTTGAATGTAATATCGCCCATGACTATTACAGAGGCGCTGACTCAAATAGATGGAGTTCAAATGGCCTCTTATGGACCACTGAATGCGAAACCTGTTATTCGAGGAATGCAAGGTATGCGCGTTGTTACCTTTTTAAATGGAATGCGGATCAATAACCAGCAGTGGGGTGGAGACCATGGATTAGGAATCTCACAAGCGGGTATGGAAAGTGCAGAGGTAATAAAAGGACCAATGTCACTAATCTACACAGGAGACGCAACGGGTGGACTTCTTTATCTAAAGGACGGTTCATTTGCAGCACAGAACTCTTATTCAGTAGACGTAAATACACAATTTGAAACTGCTAGTTTAGGCAGTCAGAATTCAGTTGTTTATAAACTCTCAGGCAAAAAGCTTCGGATGAGTGCCGCTGGTATTTTTTCGAGCTATGCAGATTATAAGCTTCCAAATGGCCGTTTTTTGAGCGATTCTCGAATGCAAGACCTAGGTGGTAAATTTAAGTTGGGTTACAATTCGGGAAAATGGAATTTTGTACTTAATTATTTGTATTCTAATTCTACAATAGGAATTCCAGGTCACACCCATGATGTGAACCCATTGGCAGAATCATTCATGGTCGATTACCAAGAGCGAGATTATTCTTTACCACATCAGAAAATTGAAAATCATTTCGGCAACATCAAAGCTAGTTATTTTATCAATTCAAAAAATAAAATGGAATTTTATGTAAACCATGGCTATAATAACCTAGCGGAGTATGCAGAGAAGATATTTACACCGGCTATCGATATGTATCTCAATTCTAGCTCAGTGCAGGCGAGACATCATTGGAATCCAAACAAACGACTGCAATTGTTATCAGGGATTCAAACAATTCTCGAAAGTAATGACAATGGTCTTGACGCTGAGGAGCGCTTAATTGAAGACTCGGACCAATATGACGTTGGGCTTTACAGCTCTCTTTCATATGACTTAAAGGGAGTAAAATTAAACGCAGTGCTTCGCTTTGATAATCGATCTATTCGAAGTACGGATTTCAGCGGCGATTACCCGAATGTAAATGCAGCATTTGGTCTGAGAAAACAATGGGAGGGTGAATCCATAAAAGATCTTTCGGCTCATTTGTCTTCTGGGACTAGAGCTCCTCATTTGTCTGAGTTGTTAAGTGATGGTGTACATCATGGTGCAGTGCGATATGAGTTGGGTGACCAGAATTTGAAGTCTGAACGATTTGTTCAGTTAGATATCAATTATGAGTTCTCTAATGAACATTTCTCTCTAATGTTTAACCCTTACGCTACCTATGCCAATGGCTACATTCAATTGGCGCAGGTCGATTCTGTAATTGATGGAATGGAGGTGTATGAATACGCAGCTAAGGATGGTGTATTGTTGTATGGATTAGAAACACGCGTTCATTATCATCCACATTTTGATCACCGTATTCATTTTGAAACAGGTTATTCAAACTCATTTGGACGTGATTTAGGAATCGTACAATCTGGAGAAGATTTATATTTTATGCCTCAGGCGAGATTGCGGTCGAATGTTCGCATTGAACTTTTTAAAAACAAAGCTTTCGGTTTTGCTTCTGTTATTGTTCAGCACAACTATTTCTTCAATCAAGATCGGGTGGGTCCTTTGGAGACAGCAACAGATGCTTATCATCTTTTGCAATTAGGCTGTCAAATGAAGTGGGATAGCAATTCGCCGGTTCAACTTTCTTTTGGTGTGAGGAATGCACTGAACACGAGTTATATCAACCACATGTCAAGTCTTAAATCACTCGGCTTAAAGGAGCCGAGTAGAAGTTTCTACTTTAATATTAAATGGAATATTAATGGTAGGAATCAATCAAATAAGTAATCAACAATAAATAAATAATCAATTAAATTTTAACTTATGAAAACTAAAATGTTTTTTGCAGCGGCGCTGCTTATGGCAAGTGTTGCTTGTAACAAAGAAGAGTGTTTCGAATGTCATTATGATGGTCCTAACGGAGAAGAGGTAGAATTAGACGGTGAGTACTGTGGTGACGCAGCTGAAGACCTCGAAAATACTGGTTATGTTATGGACAGTGTAGTTTATACTGTACATTGTGGAGAGCACTAAGATTCTTCTAATTGAATTGAAAGCGTCTCATTTGAGGCGCTTTTTATTTTTATAATTATGCCTTATCCAAAGCCAAAAACATCACCTTGAATGATTTGAACAAAAACCCAAATTATTCCAATTAGTAATGCTAACAATAGGATACCTAGAACCACAAGAAGAATCATTAAGCCATTTCCTGTTTGATTTTTCTGAGTCTCATTTTTATTGATTTTAGAATCATGCTCCCTAATTGACTCATTCGTGTTAAAATAAGCAATACGCTTATATCTTTTTAAAACTTTGCTCTTCGCTATTCGATTTACTAATGGTTCCACTACTACAATACTTTTTTTTATATCCTTTTCTATTATTTCAGAAATCTGATTTTCATTTTCTTGACTTTCTGACTGTTGCAGATTATCTTCAATGGTCTGAAAATCTAAAATGGATGCTGATTCTCTTTCTTTAACCATTTCACTCCCTATAAATGAATATTCGGAATGCGTCTTGTGGTTGTATAGTGAGCAACTTGAAATCAGAATCAATACAAAAAGTATACAGAGGTTTTTCATTGGTCAGTTTTAACTAATCAAAATTAATATTTTCTTAGTACCTTGTAAAAAAAATTATTTTGTTTAAAAAACTTACTCTTGCTTCCTTTCTTTTACTGATTAATGGTTTTATTTATGCGCAAAGCTTCAGTGTTGATGCCACAAATATACCTTTAGATGCCTGTACTGGATGTACAGGCCCAAGCAATAATACAAACCTTAATGCTCTATCGGATGCCACACTAAATTGGTCTATAATTGATGTTGATGTTCCTGAAGGTTGGGAATTCTCCAATTGTTTTCCCAATTGCTATCAAATTGGTGTTACTTCAGGGGTCCTATCTATTATTTCAGGTCAGCAATACTATTTAAACTGTCATGTTTATCCGAATGAAATTATGGGTGAAGGAACGATAACCATGCAAATCACCGACAATGGCGGTACTATTGAGGAGGTAACATGGAATGCTATTATCGGAAGCGCGGGGCTTATTGAAAATATCTTGGATGAAGATGAACTAACTATTCAAGCAATTTATAACCTTCAAGGCCAGCAGATTCCGGAATTGCTTATAAATCAATTGCAAATCGTTGTCTTTAGTGACAATAGTAGAAAGCAAATATTCATTACTGAATAAAAAAATCAAAACAAATAAATACAACGACCTTCAGTAATGAGGGTCTTTTTTTGTCCTTATATTTTTTAGAATTCTATAATTCTTGAGATATTTCTTTGATTCTACATCACGTATCTTTCTACAGCCCAATTAAAACAAAGGTTTTTTATCGAAATTTAGTGCGTCAAAAAGGGTATTTTTTTTAGGAGTTAATTGCTGAACTACGTAGTATCACCGAAGTCATATGTG
>Ga0315320_10001487_pt1 | contig 19499 bp, 12 predicted proteins | sample M140m21515metaG_FD_203458 | JGI IMG/M metagenome (GOLD analysis project Ga0315320, IMG submission 203458) | Ammonia-oxidizing marine archaeal communities from Monterey Bay, California, United States - M1 40m 21515 | ecosystem: Environmental > Aquatic > Marine > Coastal | place: USA: California... | reverse complement strand
CTAAAAGAAACTAATAATTATTTAATTGAGGAGAATGCTAAACTACACTCTTTATTAAAAAACGAATCTTCATTTATTGATTCTACGCTTATAAGAAATAAGCAATATAATTACCTTCCAGGAAAGGTAATTAAGAATTCTGTAAGCAAACGGAATAACTTTATTACACTAAATAAAGGAAGTAAACATGGTGTTGCTGAGGGAATGGGTGTGGTTACCAAACAAGGAGTAATTGGAGTTATTCATTCTGTAAGTCCACATTATGCAATTGCAATTTCTTTACTTCACCGAAAATCAGCTATTGGTATTCAGCTGAAAAAAAATAAGCATAATGGCATCCTAAAATGGAAAGGATTTGATTATAGATCAGCTACTATTTCTGATTTTCCTAATCATATCCCTATTTCACTTGGCGATACAATAACGAGCAATAGTCATAGTGTTATTTTTCCTGAAGGAATAAATATTGGCACAATAAAAACTATTCAAAAAAATAAAGACGATGGATTCTTTAATGTAAGTGTTAATCTCTTTGAAGATTTTAATCAGCTTAATTATATTTACATTATTCACTCTGATGAAACTGCAGAACAATTACGGATGGAGCAAGAACTAAAAGAAAATGAATAACTATTTTATAAAGTACCTAGGGTTACTCCCTTTATATCTGCTACTACAAGTATTAGTGTTAAATGAGGTGCTTTTTTCATCTTACATCAATCCGTTTTTATATGTACTGCTTATTATTACCCTACCATTAAAAACTCCAAAATGGTTTTTATTAAGCTATGCCTTTCTACTAGGATTCTCAATTGACCTTTTTTCAGGAAGTTTAGGATTTCACTCTACAGCAACTATTCTTATTGCTTTTGTAAAACCACTAATTAGCAAAATAACTATTCCGCATAACATACTGGCAGAAACAGATGAAATTACTTTGAAGAAAATAGGAAGTAAATCCTTTATTACCTTTTCCTTATTACTTGTTCTTATCCACAATAGCTGTTTGTTTATTACTGAACATCTCAATTTTAACCTTGATTTATTAGGGAAGATTATAGCTAGTTCAATCGTCACCCTTATTATCATACTCATTACCCAGTTATTTCAGCAAGAAAAATAATGAACGCTAACAAAAACAGGTATAAAGTTGTTGTTGGTATATTTCTTTTAATTGCAATTATATTTATCACTAAGCTATTTTACATTCAAGTAGTAAATGATAATTATAAATTCTCTGCCAATAATAATGTATTGCGTTATGATGTGCAACAGGCCGCTAGAGGATTAATATACGATAGAGATAGTAATCTGATTGTAGCTAATGTCCCTGCTTATGATTTAATGATAGTGCCTAAAGAGCTTAAAAATAAACCAATTGACACCTTAGATTTTTGCAGTCTTACTGCTATTAGTAAGGAAGAATTTATAAATAGGTACAAGAAAGCAGCAGAATATTCTGGCTATAAGGAAAGCGTGTTCATAAGACATATTAACTTAAAAAATTCAAGCACCTTGTCTGAAAAGCTATTCCAATTTCCTGGTTTTTACTTACGTAAACTTACTATGAGAGATTATCCCTCTAATGTAGCTACACACGTAATTGGATATCTAGGAGAAGTTAATTTACGAAAAACAAAAGAAGATAAATACTACACCAAGGGAGATTTAGCAGGGGTAAGTGGTGTTGAAGCAGCCTACGAACAATATCTAAGAGGCAAAAAAGGAATGGCTATAAAGCTAGTAGATGTGCATAACCGTGATCAAGGAAAATTTCAAGAAGGAGAATTTGACACCTTATCTATTGCAGGAAGTACCTTAACATCAACAATTGATATTCAATTACAAGCATATGCAGAAGATCTTATGAGAAATAAGATTGGCGCCATTGTAGCTATTGAACCTTCCTCCGGGGAAATTCTTTCCTTGGTTTCAGCTCCCACTTATAATCCCAATCTACTAATTGGACGAGAACGTTCAGAAAATTATAGTCTTCTTTCACAAAACAAAAACAAACCATTATTCAACAGGGCCTTGCAAGGCACTTACCCTCCAGGTTCTACCTTTAAGTTAATAACTGGACTAATTGCCTTACAAGAAGGGGCTGTCAGAAAAAATACTACTTTAATCTGTAATAATGGGTACGAGTATGAAGATAATAAAACAATAGGGTGCCATCCTCATACGAAAAAAGTAAACTTATTAAAAGGAATTGAAATTTCTTGTAATACATACTTTTGTAATACCTACGAAAAATATTTTAATAGATTCAACTCCTCAGTTGAAGCATATGACAACTGGCACAGTCATGTTTCAAGTTTTGGAATAGGCGATTTTATGAATAATGATTTTATTACTGGAAGTCCTGGGAAATTACCAAAATCATCTTATTTCAACACTCTTTACCGAGGAAGTTGGAATGCAAATACTATTATCTCAATGGCAATCGGGCAAGGAGAATTACTTCTTACTCCAATACAAATGGCAAACATGACCGCCATAATAGCTAATAGAGGATATTACTACACTCCTCATATCATTAAAGCTATTTCAGGTGAAGCAATAACAGATAGTAACTTTACTATTAGAAAATATTGCAGTATTGATGAAAAATATTTTAAACCCATAATTAATGGAATGGAAAAAGTAGTTTATGGGAAAGAAGGAACAGCACAAAACTGCAAAATTACTGATTATGAAATTTGTGGAAAAACAGGGACAGCACAAAACCCGCACGGAGAGGATCATTCCATATTTATTGCGTTTGCACCCAAAGAAAACCCTAAAATTGCCATTGCAGTATATGTTGAAAATGGTGGATGGGGTTCTACCTGGGCCGCTCCAATTGCATCCTTAATGATAGAAAAGTATTTAAAAAAAATAATTACAAATAAAGCGCAAGAAACCTTTATCCTAAACGGAAGCTTAATAGCAAAAGAATGAGAGCTGCAAAAAATATATTTGCCAATATTGATAAAGTAAGCATCTTCCTTTATGGGGTACTTATACTTTTTGGTTGGATAAATATTTATGCTTCACAATACAATGAGGACACAGCAATAGCACTTGATTTTAGCAGCCGATACGGGAAGCAACTCCTTTTTATTGGCATTGCTTGCTTTGTTGCTTTTTTAACCTTAATCATTGATTGGAAATTTTACTACTCCCTCTCTTACCTCTTTTATATTAGTATCATTCTACTTCTAATTATCGTGCTATTTAAAGGAGAGGTAATCGGTGGAGCTAGCTCATGGTTTGAGGTTGGTATATTTAAATTTCAGCCTTCAGAGTTTGCTAAATTTACCACAGCGCTTGCGCTTGCCAAATACTACAACAACCTAAACATTAAGCGTGTTTCTTTACAGGATAAGCTTAAAACATATGCCATTATTATACTTCCTTTTCTGCTAATTATTTTACAAAATGATTTAGGGACAGCATTAGTATATGCTGCTTTTATTTTAGTATTGTATCGCGAAGGGCTTTCAGTTAACATTTTAATATTTGGAATAATACTAGCTATACTATTTATTCTCACATTAGTTATTGAGAAAACAATACTCATTAGTATTATTTTTGGTATTTCAGTCATCCTTTATTTGCTCTCCAAAAGAAAAAAGAAAGAGCTATTACTCATCTTGGGCGTACTCATTAGTTGTACCTCTTTCATCTTTAGTGTTGATTATATCTTTAATGATATATTGGAGACTCACCAAAGAAAAAGAATAAATATTGTATTAGGAAAAGAATTTGATCCACATGGTGCTGGATATAATTTAATTCAATCAAAAATTGCAATTGGATCAGGAGGAATTAGTGGTAAAGGTTTTTTAAACGGGACTCAAACCCGATTTGATTTTGTCCCTGAGCAAAGTACTGATTTTATATTTTGTACTATTGGAGAAGAGTGGGGCTTCCTAGGTAGTCTTTTTTTTATAATTTTATTTGTTGGCTTGCTAGCAAGAGTCCTCTTCTTGGCTGAACGCCAAAGATCCAACTTTAGCCGAATTTACGGATACAGCGTTGTTACTATACTTTTTATGCACTTTGTAATTAATATAGGCATGACAATTGGACTACTTCCTGTAATTGGGATTCCTTTACCTTTTATCAGCTATGGAGGCTCTTCCTTAATTGGATTCACCATCCTACTCTTTATCTTCTTAAACCTAGATTCTTACCGCTTACAGATCTTGAGATAAAAAAACGCCCAGCTTTTCAGCTGAGCATCCTATATATTATCAATAAAGCTGATTAATAGAAATCTGAACGATTATCTTTTACATCAGCCTCAGTGTTTAGTGCTTTATATGCTGCACCATTAGCGTAGGCAGCAGCATCTTTCTGTTCTTTTTGTTTTTGCTGAGTAAAATCACCAGGAACTCTTACTTCATCTTTAGCAGTAACCTCAACGATATATACAGCATTTTTACCCTCAATAGGTCTTGAAACAGAACCAACAGTTGTCCCAAAAATAGCGCCAACTAATTCTGGCTCATAACCAATGCCTTGTAGACTTAAGTTCGCCAAATTAGCTGTTTGTTCATTTACTACTGTTTGTCCATTATTAGTTGCAATAGTTTTTAAGTCTGCAGCAGTAATAGAAGTGCTTATATATTTCGCTTTCTTTTCTTTTAAAACAAGAGAAGAAATTTGCTCTTTAATATCTTCTAACGGAACAAATTCATCATCATAGTTTCTTTTTAAATAAGCAACAACATAAGAATTGTCAAATTGAAACACTTCAGAAACAGTTCCTTCTTCAGCAGTATTCATCCATCTTACCATCTCTCTTGAGTTTGGCAAACCAACAATACTCTGCTTGTCAGGTGTTACTTTGCTATCACTTCTTTTTACTAAATTTTGCTCCACTACTAATGAATCAAAAAGAATGCCTTCATTCAAAATTTTACCAGCAAACTGAGCAGCTTCAGAATAATAAGAATTAAATGTTTCCGTACTTGGTTCTATATTTCTATCAATAAACGCTATCTTAACTTTACGAACTGCTTTACTTGTTTTGATTACCTCAATAAGATGAACCCCAAACTGAGAATTTACTACTCTTAAATCTCCTCTTTTAGAAGTAAAACAAGCTTCATTAAATGCATCCACCATTGCTCCTTCTTGAAACCAACCTAAATCACCTCCTTTAATAGCTGATCCTTGATCTTCAGAATTCTTTTGTGCTAAAGCACCAAAGTCTACTCCAGCTTCTACCTGTTTTCTTATTCCATCAATTCTTATATTAACAGAGTCCAGATTCATTTTTTGGGTTGGCTTTATCAGAATATGACGAGCCTCAACTGAGTCAGGACGATTTTGTGCAATTGCTAGTTTAGCAATACGATAAACTCCTTGACTTGTTTGATAAGGCCCAATCACTGTTCCTTCCTCTGCAGCAAATAATTCAGTCCAATTAGGATCTTGCAATGCATCCTTAGTTGCAAAAGTAAAACGAGCAGCTGTATTGTCAGAATTTCTTCTGGCCATTAAATCGTAATCCTCATAAATAGAAAAATCCGTTTTTAAATCTTCAATAGCTAATTTAGTAGCCTCATCATCATCATCTGATGGTATTACTGTAAATACTACAAAATCGACATCCTTTGAAGCGTCTTGTTTATAATTTTCTTTATGGCTTTTATAATATGTTTTTATTTCTCTTTCAGTAGCGAAAACAATACTATCAGCAATTGAAGAGAATGGAATTGCCACATAATTAAAAGTCACATTCTGTGAATTCTCATTAAGATTCACTTTAGCATCTTCATTTGTTGCATACATAGCTTTAGAGACCAGTGCATTATATTTTGACGTCTTGATTAATCCAATTAAATATCTCTGAAAATCTACCCATCTTGTACGCGCCTCTCCTGTTGGATCTTGATCTATTTGCTTTAAGTATCCTAAGACTTTTGTTCTATCGAACTGACCCGTATTTTCATCTTGGAAAGCAGGAACTTTAGAAATCTCAGGATGTACATTTACACCTTGTAATAACTCAAAAAACTCATCATCAGAAACATCAATCCCTAATTTTTCATATTCATTATTCATTACTAAATCTCTTACATACTGATCCCAAATCTGAGATCTTATCTGTCCTGTAATGGTTTGAGTAAGTACACTTTGTTGATTCTGAGATTTCCAATTATTAATTCCTTCTTCAACTTTTACCTCATAAGCTTGACGCATTACATCTTCACCTAATACTTCACCTACATATATACTGCCACCCCCTCCGGACCCTAAAGAAGACATAAAGTCTGTTAATATAAACGCTAACATTGCTAATCCAATTACAGCTAATAATAGCCCTGATCTATTTCTAATTTTTCCTAGTGTTGCCATACGGTTTTTTATTTTATAAAGTTTGCGAATATACAATTGTTATTTAATAAATAAAAATAGGATGGTTTCCTATCTACTATCTAGAAAGTACTTCTAATTGCACTTCTTGTATTGCTGTATTATTTACTTTTATGATAGTAAATTGAAATTCTTCAAGGGTTATCACATCTCCTTGCTTAGGTATTTCTTCCATTTGAGATAGAATTAATCCTGCTATAGTTTCATAATGATCTGACTCAGGAAGATTTAATTCATATTTTTTATTTACTTGCTCCACATCCAAACGTGCAAAAAGTTGATATTTATTATCTATTAACTTCTTGTCCATGATTTCTTCTATATCATGCTCATCTATAATCTCTCCAACAATTTCTTCAGTAACATCCTCAATCGTGAGCATTCCTGAGGTACCACCAAATTCATCTAAAACTACAGCAATACCCTTGTTTGTTTCTATAAACTGATTAAGAAGCTCCATTGCCTTCATGCTCTCAGTTACAAATGGTAATGGCAATAAAAATGACCTTAAATTATTTGGATTCTTAAACAAATCAGAAGAATGTATGTAACCAATAACAGTATCAATATTTCCTTTGTAGACCAGAAGCTTTGATAGCTTAGTAGTAATAAATTTCTGTTGTACTTCTTCAATTGAAGAAAGAATATCTACTGCTATAATCTCAGTCCTTGGCACCATACATTCTCTAACTTTCTTCTCGGATAAATCTAAGGCATTTTTTAACATCTCTACCTCTACTCTTGCATCTACCTCTCCTTCAGTTGATTTAGCATTACTTAAAAAATCATCTAGGTCTGTTTTGCCAAATACTTTTTTATCCTCCGCAATATTCTGTTTTAACACATGCTTTAATAAAATATTAGCAGTATTTAACATCAATATCGCTATTGGTCTAAAAACAATAAAGAATAACCAAATAGGAATGGAAAAAATATTTAAAACCTGATTAGGGAAAATTCTAAAAACTGCTTTTGGCAAAAATTCAGCAGTTACCAAAACAATTAGAGTTGTGATTATAGTCTGCACTAATAACAATGCTAGATCAGAACGAAATAATAGTTGTAGCTGAGGAGTTAGAATCTGAGTCATAACAATACCATAAACCACTAAAGATATATTATTACCTACAAGCATAGTAGTAATAAAATCAGAATCATTTTTACTAAAGAAAGTAATCATCCTAGATGAGAATCTACCTTTATTTTTATCTAATTGTAATTGTAACTTATTAGCTGATATAAATGCAATTTCTACACCAGAGAAAAATGCAGAGAATAAAAGAGTAATAGTAGCAATAGATATTAGCATATGTGTAAAAATACTAAAACTTAATTTATTTCAGATTTAAAATCAAAGGTTCCGTGGATCTTAATAATTGAGTACTCAGTAAAATCAGGGTTTGAGGTAAACCCTTCTCCATAAACAACTTCTTTGTTGGTTATTATCTTTACTTTCTTGTCTGTGTATATCTTATTATTTTTCTCATCCCAAACTAATTCCTCTGTTTCTAGTTTCTTGTTATCACTACTAATAAGTTCTACATTATTTTGAGCTACCATAATCTTCTTTTCCTCATCAACTGACCCATCATACGCCTTAAGTGTAGATTGTAACTGAGATGAGTCATTATAAAAATATATTTCTAAATTCTCAGAAAATATAAGTTGTGGTTGCAGGTTTTGGAAGCGCTCAATTTTACCAGCAATTATCCTTACCTTTATCTTACCGTTTTCGGTATGCAATAGTTCTGCTCCTTTTATTTGCTCAATTGCCTGCTCTTTATCGCTCACAAATTCTTGCACCAATTTAGGGTCGTTAGCACATGCTATCAAGATAACCAAAAATAAAAATAATAACCGCATGAGATTCGTTTAGTCACTTGTGCGAACTGCAGTTGCTTTGTTAATCCAACAGCCAACAGTATGTGAATTTCCCGTTTCCACTCCATTAAAAAAACAGGTTTCGGTGCTAGGAAAATATTTTGAATACGTATTAATACTTTTTGATGCCCGATCTTTTGTTTCCTCATCAGATAATGCCTTTTTAAAAGAATCAACAGCTACCCAATATACAGTAGAATTATCAAAATTACTACCACAACTTTTCGCTCCAGAAATGTAGATATTACCTAAATTCATATAGGCCTCCCCCCAGCCACTTCTAAGTTCTAATGCGTTATATACCTCAGCTCTTGCAGAAGCATATGAGCCTGCATTGCGATAAGCATCAGCTAATGCTAAGTAGTAGATTGCTTTTTGGTTTGCTTCTTGTTCCATCTCAATTGCTTCTTTAGCAAACGTAATCGCGTCAGAAGTTTTACCTTTTGCTACACTCATTTTTGACATCTGATCAGCTGAAGCGGCAGAAGGATCTAACTCATATAATCTACTAGAAGCATTAAAAAATAAATCTGAATTGGTGCAATTTTTATTATCCAATAATTTTGTAATTCTTTTTAAAGCATTTATATCTTCAGTAGAGGTGTCAAACTTTTGAGAAAATAATTCAATTAAATCCTTACAATTAGCATAAGGAGTGAATAAATCCTCAACCTTTTCGGAGTACTTTACAAAATTCTTAGTTGCTTTTGATTCGTTCACAATATTAAAGTCAATAATTTCAGATACCACAGCGTAGGCGTCTAATACATCAGCTTTTGTTTTATCACCTGATTTCTCAAGATTGACCATTGCTTTCATATATCCGTAAACCGCTTGAACAGAAGCGTTATTCCCTTCTAGATCTAATGACTGTTTTAAATAACCAAGAGCTTCTTCACTTCTAGTTTTATCAATTCCTATTAATTCATAACCTTTAAGCCCTAATACATATCCATTCTTTCCAAAATACTGAATTCTCTGGTCAAAAACCATCATTAATGTATCGATATAAGCCAACTTATTTTCTTTATCAACCTTTATCCTTTCCTTAATAATTTTTGGGCCGTTCTTATATATATTCCCACTTGATGCAGGACAATTTAAAAATGTCCAACGCCAAGAACTTAAAGCATCAGCATAATTCTTTTGTTTATAGTACTCCCTGAACATTGAAAGATTTTCTTTGCACTTTTGCTCATCTACACCATACTTACCTTGAGCATTTGCACTAAAAATAGCTAAAATTGCGATAACTAACATTACTATATTTTTCATCATTCTATTAATCATATTTTCTTTTTACAAACCAAATCCCATCATAAGAAACTCTTAATCCAACTCTTATAAATTCTTCTTTTATTAAATTACCTGAGGTTGTACCTCTATGTCCGAAAGTGCAAGATAAATCATATTTAGTTCTTGATTTCTTAACAGGTATCCCGAACCCAAAACTTATACTTTTTTCTGTTAACTGAATATTATCAAACTGTAAAGGGGTGTTACTATATGAAGCCCCAAACCGATAATTTATTCTTTTGTAATATTTAGTTACTGCATTATACTCAGGAGTATATTGCATTCCACCTGAAATTCTCATACTATTTGCAAGATTATCACTTTCATCAAAAATAGTGTAATCTTCCCAATCTTGCGTATTGTAATCAGCAACAAAAAGCCATTTCTTATCTTTATTATACGATATCCCAACACTAGTATATTTAGGCAATATGACATTGCCCCTCTGAGTTACATTTACAAATGTATCTTTTGGTGATTCAAAAAATCCAGAAAACTCAAAAGACTCAATTACCTCTGATTTCTTAGCACTTATTGAGGAATTGTTATTAGCAGTAAGACCAAAAGTGAAATCATCATTCTCATTTAGGACTGTCTTATACAAAAGTCCTATCTCATAATAATATCCTTTTAAATTTATGCTTGAGTTTGAACGAGCATCTAAAGAAGATTCGTCATGAACATCCAGCATTTTCCTTCTATTTAATCTTCCAAACAAATAAGAAGCATTTACACCAATTGAGAATACATTAGAAAGCTCATAAGCTCCGCCAAAATAAATCTTACTAAGCCCACCATCTCCAGAGTAATTAGCGGTACCCAAATAATCGGGGTTATTGATGTCAGTTATACTTTTTCTAATCTCATATCCAGTACTACTAAAGGGGATCATACCAAAACTTGCTCCTATTTTCTTGCCTAATGGAAATCCTACAACTAAATGGCTAAATGCATTATTATTTGCTATTTGTTCAGCTGTTGCATTCAGCATTTTTGTAGTTTGATGCCATCCTCCAGTTGAAAATAAAAATGAATTTGGACCATAAGCTGTATATGTAGCCGGGTTACTGGGGTTCACACTTTTTGAGTTGCTCAATGCAGTTGAAGCACCTCCAAAAGCATTAAACTCAGAAAAAAAACTTTGTTGTAATTCACCTAAACCAAAGCGTGAATAAGGGGAATTTGTAGAGATCTGTGCCTCAGCATAACTTATAATACCAATTAAAAAAAATACTAAAGCTGAAAATCTATTCATTATAATCTAAAATTTCATTTAACCCAATAAATACTAAATTTGGATTTGCAAATATGCTATTTTTTAATTCCTTTTCAAAGAAAAAACAATCTCCTCCTGTAACTACTGCAATAGTATCAGTATTTCGTAATTTATACTCTGATATTATTAACTTAACCTCCGCCAAAATACCTTGCTGAACTCCTGAAGAAATAGAAGAATCTGTATCATTACCAATATAGTTCTCTAAATTTTCTTGGTGAACTAACGGAAGCTGATCTGTAAAAGTATGCAAAGCCTTAAATCTCATTTTCATTCCTGGTGAAATTCTTCCACCAATATATTCCTTCTGAGCATTTACAAAATCAATAGTAAGACAAGTTCCGGCATCCAAAACCAAAATATCTTTTTTAGGATACAAAAAAGTTGCTCCTATAACTCCCGCTAATCTATCTTTCCCTAAAGTATCTGGTGTTTTATACTTGTTAGTAAGCGGCACTTTTGTTTTTTCTGTTAGAATAATAGCATTATAACACGACAAAAAACTTGATACTTCAGTATTGATTTCTTTAACAGATGAGATAATTGAAGAGCTAATAATTTCAGAAGAAATAAATCTCTCTATTTTTAATAGCTCACACTCATCAATATTAGAGGTTCTAACTATTTCTTTCCCGTCAAATAGAGCAAGTTTTGTACTAGTATTTCCTATATCAATTATGAGCTTCAAAGAATGTGACTTTTTTTCAAAAATATAAAATTACATTACGTTATGAGGATTTACCTAAAATATTTCTTCAAATAAAAAAAACAACTAAATTTGCAGCCCAACTAAGTTGGTGCTATAGCTCAGTTGGTAGAGCAATGGACTGAAAATCCATGTGTCCCTAGTTCGAATCTTGGTAGCACCACTTAAATAAAAAGCCCGCTCTAACGAGCGGGCTTTTTATCTTTTCAGCTAATAGTTACTCAACAATTATCTTCTTTGTCAGTCTCCCTTCAGTATTAGAAACTGAAATCAGATAAGTTCCTTTCCCGTAACTTGAAATATCAATATGCTTTTTATAACTATCTTGAATTTCTATTTTTTCATCATACACAATCTGACCCAGTAAATTTCTAATCTCTATAATATAATTATCAGTAAGCAAACTATTCATTTCTAAAATTATATTTCCATCAGAAGGATTTGGACTAATAATAATATTAAGATTTTCAATATCATATACTGAACTGATTAAAAAACTAGTTGTTTGTATGTCAATATCACCCATTTCAGAAGTAATTGTTGAAGTAAATATTAATGGTGCACAAGGATTAAAGAAAGAATTAGTAAATGTTATAGAACTCATATTTCCTGCAGTGGAACTATTACCATCCGGTATTAAAGAAGTAAGAACTGAAATGCCAGGAAACTGATTAGTAATACCAAAACTAGACACACACCCTAATAGAGAGTCGCAAGTTACAACTACAACCTGATTAGCATTTATAGCGCTTACCATAATGTATGTATTAATACTAAAAAGACCACCTCCAGACATTAAAGTTGCAGTACCGATAGTATCACCAACATTCATTGATGCTATATCAAATGATCCTATATTAGACTCAAAAAGAGATGATGACATATCTACTTCTCCAGAGTCTTGAATTACTTCAATAGTTAAATCTGCTAAAGAATTACAATTAGTGTTTGATAAAGTAACTGTAACTGCTGGTGAGAAATCTATTGAAAAATTCATACTAGCTGAATCAGAGCAACCATTTGCATCTATAGCCACAAAAGTATAATCTCCTGAAACAATAGGAGTAATAGAATCATTATTTCCAAGATTATTTGAACTTATAGAAACAAGCAATCCATTTGGATCAATAAATTGATAAGTATAAGGGGCTACACCTCCTGTAGTATTACCTATTAATACCCCATTACTATTAGTTATTGACGGTAATATCTGAGTAGACTCCATAACGATTATAGAGTCAGTCACTTCACAACTATTTGCATCAGTTACATTTAAAATATACGTTCCTGCCACAAGGTTTGATATTGACTGAGTAGTTTCTCCATTAGACCATAAATAAGCATATGGTGCTTGACCTCCTGTTTGAAAAGAAGCAATACTCCCATTACTTCCACCATAACAATTCATAATTGCTGACAAGGAGGTGTTTAAAGGTAATATAGAGGGTCCTGCAACAGTAATTGTATCAACAGACTCACATTGTGTAGAATCAGTAACCCTAATTATATAATCACCTGCTGCCAATGAATTCGAACTAACAGGCATGCCATTCATGTCAAACCAATACGCAACATATGGAGGAGTACCTCCAGATGGTGAAGCCTGAGCAGACCCATTATTTAAGCAACTCGCAGGTGTTGTACTAACATTAGTTTTTAAATTATCACAAGAAGGATAAACCGTAATCGAAATAACTTGAGAAGTCATTTCAATAGCTGGTGAAGGGCAAAAATCATCCGACACCTTAATGACAAATGTATAAACGCTAGGCCGTTCTGTTCCACAAGAATTCACAAGATGATTACATGAAGTAATCCACTCAAAAACACCACTACCACTTCCTCCAGAAGCAATAAAAGGAGGAGTAGCTCCAGTGTTTATTTCATTAAAAGTTGCACAAGGAGGATTCTGACAAGGAATATTATTAAAATAATCATAAAACTGTCCTCCAGAAACCTCAAACAATAAATCTTGTTGTGAGCCATTTGGATAAACATCATTATCAATAGCATTAAAGTCAAAGCTTATAGTGTCTCCGCAATGAGCTAAAGTATCCCATTGAAAAGGGGCAGGTGTGCCAGGATAGAAAAATGGAGGCTGAACTGATGGCCTAACATTGCAGAGTGTATCTGCTCCAATATTACCATTAGTAGTATCTCCCAAATTACAAGTTGGAGGAATTATTACAACCTGTATCTCTCTAAAAATCTCTGAGACTAATTGTCCGCATTTAAAAGCAGACACCTTAGTGCACGTAACAAAATTTCCTTGTTGATTAGCAGGATACCAAGTTCTACCCGTTGTACTGTTAAGGAAAATATTATTAATTGGATTAGTATAAGAATATGGAGCACTAAAAGGCAAAGACGTAGAATTTGGGTTTAAATAATCATATCCATAACCATCTAAAGGTATTCCCCATGTATAGCTGATAGAATCCTTCTCTTCATCAAAAGCATTATGGCTATAAGTAAAGCCATTAGAAAAGGCAAAAGGATCATATCCATTTCCTACTTCAAGAATAGTCCTTGGTCTCTCGTAGAATTTAGGAGAAGAGTCATGACACTGATCGTTAATTGGCAAAACTTGGCCTAAAGAATCAGTATAAGAATACATCACAGCTCTTAATGTAAAACCAGCATCTGCCAAACCATTAGTAATATTTGAATTTCTACAACAAGAACTCCAAGTAAAATGCCATCCATTTGCATCAGGATTTCCTGATAGCGAAATTGGATCTGACTGATAAATATGTTCCTCTACCGCTCCATTTCCATTACCTGAAGTAACATTAACACCTCCACAAGAAAACTGCATATTTGGGCCATTAATAGTATTACAAGATGGAGAAATATCATTTGCACCAAGATACGTTAAAGGTATAAAGTCAATTCCAGGCACATTATGTGCATCTAACGACATACTTGTACTAATAGGAATTCCTTGACAATCCCTATATACTTTTACATTAAAAATATACTTTCCTGTATTTGGCCCAGCCTTAATACATTCCCATGTAATTTCTCCTCCCATTAAGTGGGTTGCCTTAGCATTAGTAAAAGCAAAAAACAGAACTAAACAAAACATTAATTTTTTCATAATTTATAATTTTAGATTACAAATATATATAACCTACACTACACAAACAACTAATTCTGAATTCTATATTATAAAGCTAAATCGGCAATCTATTTATAAACACTAAGCTAACAATAAATAAAGCGACTTATTCTTTGTTAAAAATGTATCGAAAATAACGCATTTCTCGTAATCTAATAGACTAGACACATAAAAACCAATAAATCGCCTTGATCAATCAAAACTTAACTATTTTTTTAGTCTCAAATAAGGTATAATAATTTCTTACTTGATAAAAAAGTATTATCTTTGCGAGACAATTAAAAATAATTTAAATACACCTAATGATGAAAAAACAACTACTCTTAAGCCTTTTAGTTATTATCTCTACTAGCAACTTATTTTCTCAAATTAAAATGGAAGCAAAAAAGATGCACGAAAAAGAGATCACAAAAAACGTGGCTAATAATAATAAATCCAGCGCTAGTAGTGCTGGTGGTTGGTTTAATTTCGCAGATGAAATTGAAGCAGGAGAACTTTCAAATGATGCTAGCTTTTATACTTCAACAATGCATGTTGATTCAACTGTTGTAGCATGCTATATTGATGAGGATCCTAGTTCTCAAACTAATGGAGATACTATTTATTATAATGTTAGTAATTTTTCAGTAGGGCAACTACTTGACCCTACCTCAACTGCCTTTGAAAATACAGGTTACTGCGAACCCTTTCAAGCTCAAGAAGGATTTATATTAGATTCTATTATGTTTGGGTACTCATATGCAAGACCAATAGATGCTAATGATAAAGTAATTATTCAAGTTTATTCTACTGGTAATTCTGGAATTACTTCAGGGGGACTTCAAAGTGGTGGCACTTTCTATAATATTGAATATGATCAGCCAAATAAGAAAGGAAAAAATGCGGTTTGGGAACAGGAATGGAACTTAACAGATGCTGATACTGTGGAAGATGGGTATGTAAGATTTAAGGTATTTGCTATAGACCCACCAATCACAATGCTTACGGGAGGATTATTAGCTGCAACATACACCTTTCATCCTGAGGATGGATCATGGAATGCAGAATTGGGAGACACTATATATCGTGCTGGTCAGCCATGGATTCAGAATCCAATAAATAGATTTTCAGGGCGAGTAATGCAAGATCTGGGGCCTTTTAATGATGGTACTACCAACTACAATCTAGAAGTAGGTCCTGAGATACAATATAATGTAAGTAGTGGTGGTTGGGATGGTCAATATTATCCTGGTAATAGTTACACAGTCAACAATTCTCCGATTATGCAACACCAAGACATCTCTTTTCACTTAAATCCTATACCTCCTACTAGCACTACTAATATTAATTCAACTAATATAAAGCTATACCCTAACCCAGCAAATAATAAGATTAATATTGCATTTAATAATTCAACTGATGTAACTAACATACGAATTACAGATATCACAGGGAGAACAGTTTATACTGAAATAATCGCTAATAATACTAACGCTATTACAGTAAACACAAGCCACTATACTCCTGGAATATACTTCTGTGAGATTAATGGAGGAACAACTGTTGAAACAATAAAGTTCACAAAAATTAAGTAATTAGATATTAAACTAATGTGATAAAAAAGGAGCGGTTAATACCGCCCCTTTTTTATTATATCCTTTTATAATTTACTTATATATAATCCGAGATTGGTGCACAAGAACAAACTAGATTTCTATCACCATAAGCATCATTAACACGCCTTACTGTAGGCCAAAATTTATTCTCTTTTACCCAGGCTAAAGGAAATACTGCCTTTTGCCTAGAATATTTATAATTCCACTGATCATTAACCACCAATTTCATTGTATGTGGTGCGTTTTTTAATACGCTATCCTCAGTAAGAGTTTTTCCTGAAATTACTTCAGATATTTCTTCTTTAATGCTAATCATAGCTTCACAAAAACGATCTAGCTCCTGCTGGCTCTCACTTTCAGTTGGTTCTATCATCAATGTTCCTGCTACAGGAAAAGAAACAGTAGGGGCATGAAAACCATAATCCATCAAGCGTTTAGCAACATCAACCACCTCAATGTTATCTTTTTTGAACATTCTGAAGTCTACTATCATTTCATGTGCTACTCTACTATTATCTCCTGTATAAAGTATTTCAAAATGTTTTGCTAATTTCTCTTTAATGTAGTTTGCATTTAATATTGCTATCTCTGTAGAGGATGTTAATCCTTCCGCTCCCAACATCTTAATATATGCATAGGAGATACCTAATACTAACGCACTACCCCATGGTGCAGAAGAAATTGACATTCCATGTTCACCCCCCATTTTTACTAAAGGATTATTAGGTAAAAATGGTTTTAAATGTTCGATTACTCCAATTGGCCCCATTCCAGGACCACCTCCCCCATGAGGAATGGCAAATGTTTTATGTAAATTTAAATGGCAAACATCTGCACCAATCAGCGCAGGATTAGTAATGCCAACTTGTGCATTCATATTTGCTCCATCCATATAAACCTGACCTCCATTATCATGAATAATCTGATTGATTTCTACAATTGCTTCCTCATATACTCCATGTGTTGAAGGGTAAGTTATCATCAAACAAGAAAGATTATCTTTATGCTCCTCTGCTTTTAATTTTAAAGCATTCACATCAATATTACCATTCTCATCACAAGGGATGATTACAACCTTCATGCCTGCCATTACAGCAGAAGCAGGATTTGTGCCATGAGCTGATGATGGAATTAAACAAATATTTCTATTCTCATTACCTCTACTTTCATGATAAGCTCTAATTACCATTAGTCCTGCAAACTCACCTTGAGCACCTGAATTTGGCTGTAAACTTATAGCATCAAAACCAGTAATCTCACATAACATTTCTTCTAACTCATGAAACATAATATGATAGCCCCTAGCTTGGTGAGCAGGAACAAAAGGATGTAAATTCCCAAATTCTGACCAGCTTAATGGAAATAATTCAGAGGCAGCATTTAACTTCATAGTACATGAGCCCAAAGGAATCATCGAATGAGTTAATGATAAATCTTTATTCTCCAAGCTCTTAATATAACGCATCATATCGGTCTCAGAATGATATCTATTAAACACATCATACTGCATAAAAGTTGACTTACGATAAAGTGCATCTGGAATTCGTGCAATTGCCTCTGTATAATCACCACTTAACACTTCTTGTATTAAATCTTCAGAATCAGAATGATTACAACTTTTAGCAAACACTTCTAATATATCGTTAATATTATTTAAATCATCTTTCTCATCAACACTAATAGATAACGTATTGTCATTAATATAATTAAAGTTAATTTTCGCATCTTCAGCATAGGTTTTAATGTTTTCCATAGAAACATTCCCTACTGAAATTTGCAATGTATCAAAGTAAGTTGAATTTAATTGATGATAGCCCAATTGCGTTAACCCATCAGCCAAAGTAGCTGCTAATGAATGTATGTTCTTACTAATTCCTCTCAACCCTTCCGAACCATGAAATACACCATACATTCCTGCCATAACTGCTAGTAAAACCTGAGCAGTACAAATATTTGAAGTTGCTTTCTCTCTTTTAATATGCTGCTCTCTAGTTTGTAATGCCATACGCAAAGCTCTATTCCCATCAACGTCCTCAGTCACTCCTATTATTCTTCCAGGGATATTTCTTTTGTATTTTTCTAAAGTAGCGAAGTAAGCAGCATGAGGACCTCCATATCCCATAGGAATTCCAAATCTTTGTGTAGTCCCAACTACAACATCAGCCCCCCATTCTGCAGGAGGAGTAAGTAAAGTTAAACTTAATAAGTCAGCAGCTACAATAACCCCAACCTCTATAGCTTTTAATCGAGATACAAAATCAGCATAATCAATGACTTCTCCATATTTTGCAGGGTATTGTAAAATAGCTCCAAAGAATTCTTCATTAATCTCCATCTCATTATGAGAACCAACTACCAGTTCTACTCCAATTGGAATAGTGCGTGTTTTTAGAATTTCAATGGTTTGCGGGTAACATAACTCAGAAACAAAGAACTTAGAAACATTCTCTTTTTTCTCCTTCCTACTTCTGCTATTATAAAGCAAAGTCATAGCTTCTGCTGCAGCAGTCCCTTCATCTAATAATGATGCGTTAGCAATCTCCATACCTGTAAGTTCACTCACCATAGTTTGGTAATTTAACAAAGCTTCCAGTCTTCCTTGAGCAATCTCAGCCTGATAAGGAGTGTAGGCTGTATACCAACCTGGATTTTCTAAAATATTTCTTTGAATAACCCCAGGAAGAATAGTATTGAAGTACCCCATTCCAATATAGGATCGGTAATTCTTGTTCTTTTTAGCAATTCCCTTCATGTGTTCGGCAAAACGACTTTCTGACAATGCTTCAGGTAAATTCATTGGACTTTTTAAATGAATTTTATCAGGGATAGTTTCATCAATCAATTGTTGAATTGAGTTCACATTGACTACCGACAACATCTCTTTAATATCATTTCCTCTAGGACCTATATGTCTACCTGAAAATTTATCTATTTTCATCTTTTGCAGTTTTAAGCTTCAAAAATAGTTAATGAAATCTTAATAACAGCTGTCTTAATAAAAAAAGGATAACTCTTATTTTATAGTAGTTATGGGGGAAAATAGAGTAGTTTTGCAAAAATTTTAACGCATGACATTTTCTGAAACAGGATTAAATAAAAACATCCAGAAAGCAATTGCTGATTTAGGGTTTGAAATACCAACCCCTATTCAACAAGAAGCAATTCCATATTTATTGGAAAATGAAACTGACCTTATTGCATTAGCACAAACAGGAACAGGTAAAACTGCTGCTTTTGGGCTTCCTATTTTAC
>Ga0315320_10001483_pt1 | contig 19516 bp, 8 predicted proteins | sample M140m21515metaG_FD_203458 | JGI IMG/M metagenome (GOLD analysis project Ga0315320, IMG submission 203458) | Ammonia-oxidizing marine archaeal communities from Monterey Bay, California, United States - M1 40m 21515 | ecosystem: Environmental > Aquatic > Marine > Coastal | place: USA: California... | reverse complement strand
CCGTTGGGTTGGCCCTGTTGCTGTTCGCCGTTGGGTTGGCCCTCTTGCGGAGTTTGGCTTTGCTGTTGGCTATTGAGTTCGCCATCCTGCTGGCGGCTCTCTTGTGCACTTTGTTGACTAACTTCTTGCCCACTTTGTGGGTCACCTTGTTCGGTGCTTTGCTGGCTCGTTTGTTGCTGGTTTTTATCTCGATTGGCAGGATTCGATTCTGCGAGCATTTCAGCAAGCTTCTCGGCGGCTTCGCTGATTTGTTCGGATGCGTTGGCCACATCACGATTGGCCTGAGGGCTTTTTTCGGATGATTCGGCAGCCTGCTGCAGACTTTCGGATGCGTTTTCCGCAGCCTGCGAAGCTGATTGTTCAATGGCATCTGCAGCCTTAGCAAGTTGTTCAGCCAGTTCCTCTTGGCCCAGTCTTTCTTCATGGCGTGCTGCTCGACGCAGTTGCTCCATGGCATTATCGACTTGTTCTTCAATTTTGTCCTGCTGGCGGGCTAATCGTTCGGCAGTCTCTTGAGGCACTCTCAGTTGTTCTTCGCTGGCCATTCCTTCACTGAGTTTCCGCAAAGCTTCCTCTATTTCGCCCAGCTCGTTCTTTGTCTGTTCTTGAAGTCGTGATGCAAGCTCGGCAGCGGGGTTGGGCTCATTCAATGGTGGCAGGCTTTGGTTCCTCGCATCTTGTTCCCGTTTGCCAGCAGACTGCTCACGTTCTTCAGCAAATGATTTTGTTTCGCGGGCTGCCTGTTCGGCCGCCTCAGCGTTCTCAATGTTTTGTTGAAGTGTTTGGATATCCTCGTCCAATCGATCCGTATTATCTTTTTCGCGACTTCGCTGCTGCTCCAGTTGACGTTTCCGATTTTCAGCATTCCGCTTCTGGTTGCGTGCGTCGTTCGCGCGGCGATCAGCTTCGCGTTTCGCAGCTGACCATTGCTGGCGTTCAGCGGTTGCATTGCGTACCTGTTGGGACCTCGCGTCTCGGGCAGCAGCTTCAAGTTGCTGCTGGCTACGTTTTCGACTGGCTTCATCCTTGTGGACTTGCTCTTGCACTGCCTTTTCGGTTGGGGGCTTCGCATCTGCGATTGCTTCTTGGGCATTCTTGATTGCGTCGGTCATCGCATTGGCTGTTTCCTGCATCTCGCTAAGCAGCGAGGTTTCACCATCGAGTTTGGCTGCTTCTTCGACAGCATTCCGCAAAGCTTCTCGAGCTTCTTGCAGATTCTCCTGTGCTTTTGGCGCGTTGCCCTGTTCTTTTGAAAGTGCGAGTTCAGCTTTTTCGACCAGTGCTCGTTCTAAGGTATCGGTGCGAGCTGCCAAGTTTTGCAGTTGCTCAGCTGTGCGCTGCTTTTGTTCGCCGATGGTGGGATCCGATTTCTCAAGATCCCGATTCAATTTTTGTTCCCGTGATGCTGCATTTTCCAATTCCCGTTGTGCAGACTCTGCAGCTTGCTGGGCGATTTCTGAGAGTTCCTGTCGCATAGGCTCGTTGGTTTGTAGCTCTCGCTCAAGCTGCTCCATCAACTCTTCTGGTGTGCTTTGGGCTGACTCAGCGATTCGTTCGGCTTCATCAAAGCGTTGTTCGATTTCGTTTTGCATCTCCAATGCGGCTTCCGCCTGACGTAGCTCATCACGTGACTGTTCTAGCTCTTCTCCGTTCTCTGCTGCTTCAAAGTGAGCGGCGGTTTGCTCAAGTGCTTCAGCAAGCTGGTCCAACGCCTCGGCGGTCTGCTCAAGGGCTTGCTGACGTTGTTGGGTATCAGTGGCCTTCTGCGCCTCCTGCATGGACTCTTCAGCCCGCTGGGCCGCATCCTGAATCTGTGCTGCCGCTGCATCTGCGTCTCGGGCGAGTTCACGCTCTGCTTGTTCAGTGATCGAAGCTGTATTGGCAAGGTCAACAAGGGCCTCCAAGGTCTCTTGTGTCGCCTCAGCGGCATCCTGTTGTTGATCTGCTAATTCGTCAGTCGTTTCAGATGAAGAGTCGTTTCTTGTTTCGATGCGTTCTTCTGCCTGCTTGACTTTTTCGGCTGCTTCACGGGCCTGCTCGGGCAAGCTTAGGACATACTGGCGGATTGTTTCACGAGCCTTTTCAACACCATCGCTGAGCGCAGTGATCGCAGAAGTATATTCACGCTCCATATCCGAAAGGTCTGCATCCGCAGCAACCATTTGCTCGTCTCGCCATCGGCGTGATGAAACGCGTCCTCTGGCTGCGTTGAATTCTTTGCCGTATCGAAGGCGGTCCAGCTTTCTAAGCTCTGCATCGGGTGCGAGCCTGGCGTTGATCATGGTGTGAACAGGCCATTCCATTCCAACACCGACGCGATCGAGCCTATGAGGGTGATCGATTTTCGAAGTGGCGTTTGTTTCCAGTTGTCTTTCCGCCAACATCAATTCACGCAACTCGGTCAGGAACATGTTCGCTGTGTGATAGGCTTCCAGAGTTTGGAACGCGTAGCCGAGTTTCTGGTGAATCGGCGTGGGGTTTTCCTCTCGGTAGGCGGTGAATCCGCTTTCCGTGACGTTGTCGATGGCGCGGTGCATCAAATTCAAGTCAGCTGCAAACTTTGGATCCAGATTCATTCGGCTGCGGTGCAGGGCTTCGTGCTGTGATAGTCGTTTCAGAATCGATTCACGAGCCAAATCGAATTGCAGTTCAGCAAGTGCCAATGATCTTGCAGCCTTTACCGCGTTGTCAGAGTTGTCCGCTGATTCTTCTTGTTGCTTTTTCTCGCGATTGATGGCTTCGCCTGAAAGAAGCAGTTGACGTACGTTGTCCCCAGAACTGCTGAGCTGGATCTGGAGTTCCCTTAGCATGTCTGAGAGTGTAGCGGTGATTCTGGCGTCGAAGATGCTGGAGCGATGTTGGTTCTGCAGTTCTTGTTCAAAACTGCTGGTGAGGGCGCGTGCAGATGCTTCGTTGGATGGTTCATCGATCGATGCCTGTAACCTGGATGCCCAAGAATCGATCCAGTTGGTCCATGTGTCTAAGTGAGTTTGAGTCGAATCGGGCAACGTTTCGGTGTGCTGTTGGATTAGCCCTTCGATCGCTTCCAGACGGCCTATCGCGACCTTCAGGTGTCGTGGCAAACGATCGACTGAGGTTGGGCTCGTTGTGTCTGTCAGCGGGGTGATACTGTCTTGCAACGCCATGACATCGTCGATGATTCCGATCGACAACGTTTTTCCGAAAATTGCCTGAGCGTAGCGTTTGATGCGTGATGCGTCTTGGACCATCCGCTTTGCCCGGTTTGTCAAATCCTGTGCCGCGCGGTCACGATCAGCTTTCCATTGGTCACTGTCTTGATCACGCAACCAAGTTGATTCAGAGATCCAGTTCGTGAGTTCTCGATCAACTTTGGCAATGCTTCGCCCCAGCAGTTCCCATTCGCTGGACTGAATTGACTTTCCTGACGATTGGATCTGTTGTTTGAACAACTTGGTCAATGCATCACTGTTCGCGTTTAAAGCCTTGGCTTTCTCAATTGTTTCGCTGAACGTGGATTCCTTGTCTTCACTTGCACTCTGCATCACCGTTGAGACTTCTTCGCTCCAGTTGGATATCGCCTCCGTGAGTATTCGCATCGGGGTGAGATGTTCATGACGGTTGCGATCAAATCCAGGTTCAGCGATCAGCACTTCGAGGAAGCGTGATGCGCCCGCTTGCCCTTTTCGGTCGATCGCGACCACACGGGTCTGAATGATGTCACCCCCGGAGAGTTGTAGTGTGTTTTGAGACGCCGTGTTTTCTCCGGTCCTGGTTTGTTCGCTGTTGCCAAGATTCAACAGATCCCAACTCCAGTCGATTCTCAAGTCGCGGTTCGGAGCCTCGATCGGCAGAGGTACACGCACCAAGGGGCCGCCATTGATCCTGTATTCTTGGACAACATCATCCAGTGGTAGGTCATCCGTTGCGATCACGCGCATTGGCAGCACGTCGAGTGGCGAGGCGAGTATGGTGTTGGATAGGGATGCATCCCACTGGACTGCGGGTGAGGCATCCGGCACTGGGGTGACGGAATACTGGGGGCTAAATGGATTGTTCAGTCCTGAGCGAAGACTTGTTCCATCAATTTGGTAGTTAGCGGCCGAACTGATTGGAAATGTCGCAATGAACGCGTTGTCGTTGCCCTCAACAGCCTTCAATTCCCATGGAGTGACACCGCGATCACCAAAGCTGATCTCAGCATTTTCGACGGGTTCATCAAAGCGGACAGTAAGCAGCACCTTCGATCCAGTCATCGCCTTCAGGTCACCGTGCTCAGCGGTTTCAATACGGTCTGGCAGTTTTGCGTACGAGGGAAATTGATAACGCTTTTCGAACGAATGAACGCTGGGACGTGGAAGCGGCGTCAATTCATGCCAAAGCGTGATGCCGTCGCCCGCGACGATTCGATATCTAAGTGGCGCGGTACCGACCGAGAGGTTTGCTGCATAAATGTCTTGGTGATCCAGAGTGCCCGTTTGGGTGGTAACCGATCCATCGATTCGGGGAGTCATGGCCGTTTCACCTTCAAGGCCATCCGTCGTGATCCATTGCAACCAAACCTCATTGGCTGGCTCACCACTGATTTGGGCGACCACCCCGACGGCATCACCTTCAGCGACGAATCCTGTTGCTGGTGACGGTTTCAGAATTTCAATTTCGGTGGAGGATGCGCGCTCAATCGCCACCATTGGGAGCATGGCACGGGCGATCCGTCGAGCGAATTGTAATTGGGGGATCGCGAAGAGCGTGAGAAAAGCGACAATGACTAAAGCCGACGTAAGCAACCAGCGTTTGATTAGCTTTACTGGCAGCACTTTGCCGAAATCGAGTCCGGCTGAATGACGCCCGACTTTCTGCTGCAGTTCATTTCGGAAACCGATTGAACCATTGGCTTCATTGGGGTCGGCCAGTTCAACAGCCGATAGCAGGTCCTCGCGTAAAAGAGGGTCTGCGGATTCCAACTTGCGGGCAATGGACCGCGGATCATGCTGCCCAATATGGCGCAGCCCTAAAAACCAGAACGCAAACAATGCAGTCGCGTAACTTGTAAGGCTCAGTGTCCATCGGACACCATCGGATAACAGGAACAGATAGTCGCAAATCGCAACAAACGCCATTGCCAAGATCAGAAACGCAAGGCCACCTGCCACGCTGCGTAGCAGCAAGAGCATTCGACGCCGCTGAGCGAAATGACTCAGTGCATCGGTGGTCTGGGGGTCGAGTTTCAGGCCACGTGAGAAATTACTATCTAACGACATTGCTTACACCAATCCTGCCCGTTTGCGCAACCACCACTCTGCAGCAAGCAGTGCGACGATTGCCCAGAACCAATAAAAAGACTGCCAAATCAAAATGTCAGATTCGATGATGGAGCCACTCGAAAGTGGTTTCAACGTTTCCAGTATGTCGTCTCCAGATGACTCGTGGAAATATTTTCCACCACCTGATTCAGCTATTTGTTGCAAAGTGCCAGCACTCAGGCTGACACGGTCCAATTCGACCATGTCGGGGGTGCCTACCCAAATGGGGGCACTTGCCTGCAATGCATTGGAGTCAAATCCGCTGGCACGAATGCGGATGTCATAGTTCCCCGATTCCAATGGTGGGGTTTGTCCGCGGTAGGTACCGCGAGCCGGGTCGTCGATGGACAACGGTACGGTGGCGACAATTTGGTCGTCCTCCATGAGTAACGCATCAACCGTAGCATCGCCGACAGGTTTTCCTTGGGGGTCCTGAATTCTTACTCGAATGGTGGCGGGCTCCCCGGCGTCGTATTCGACTTTATCCGTTCCCAGTGCCAGATACTCATCAGAGGCTGAGTAGGGTGGTTGCATGACGGCGCTGAGTAGTTGATTCCAGAATCGAGCATGGAATCTGTCGGCGACCTTGTATCGCCAACGCCAGGTTTGATCGCTGGCGAGGTAAAACACACGCCCTGCTCCAAACATTCGGGTAACCAGCCACGGTGATGTCACGCCATCTTCGGAGAATGAATTGGCCCAAACCTCCGCACCTTCCTGAGGTTCCAGTCGAACTGCGGCGGATGGAGGTGGCAGGTTCTCCCAGAATTCTGCAAGTGTGTTTTTGTCGCTCCACAAATTGAGCACAGGCCGCTGCATGCCGATCCGAGTCGGGCGAACGTACTTGACTCCCATTCGATTCTCATCGAGATAATTGACGGGCACAAGTTCAGGCAATTCTGTTTCAGCAATTTCACGCAAGCGTTTGTAATGACCGTCGATCAGGATCAAGCCGCCGCCGCGAGTGACAAAGTCGCGTAACAGGTTTGCATCGGTTTCGCGGAACTGATCCGGAGGGACTTCACCCATGATGATGGCATCGTACTGGGCCATCGCTTCGCGCGTGTTGGGGAATTCACCGCTTTCCTCGCCTCGTTTAACTCTTGGCTGGTCTGTTCCCTCTCCGTACAGCACTGTGTCGACAATCCACGCCGGATCTCGCTCGAACAGGTTCCGGAGATAGCGTGTTTCCCACCGACTGGATCCGTCGAGGATCAGCAGGCGACGGTCGCGTGTGGAAGCTGAAACACGGAACGGCAAGGCGTTGTTCTTTGCATTTGTGTCACCTTCCGGCGGATCGATCGCCGCTCGCAGGTCCATCACCACTGAATTGCGGCGTACGCCGCGTGGATTTTCCCCCCCGATTTCGGCCAGCACTTCGGCAACATCAAGATCAAAGGCAATTTTTTGAAGAGGTCCATCTGCAGCCGTCACTGTTTTCTGCCAGACAACTTTTCCTTTGGACTCGATTCTTAATACGCGTTCCGCGGTATCCAGATCGGTAGGGTTTCCCAAGTTTCGGAGAATGATCTCGCCCGCCAATCTCCCATCTGATGCGACATTCTCGGGGCGAATAACATTAACGATACCAAGGTCACTCGGCTCATCTTCCGAGCCCAATCCAAATCCATGAACGGCAACTCCGGTCGATTCCAGGCGTTCGGCTAATTCAAGCGGGGCATTGCCCGTGTTGTCGCGACCGTCGGATAGTACGACCAAGGCTGCTCGGCTCATCGTTGCGCTCGGGTCGCGTTCAACTTCATCGCTTGCCAGTGACGCGATCGTTGCCAGTGTAGTAGCCATTCCTGTGGACAGATCGGTTCGTTGCCCATCGGGTTCCATTTCAAGTGCAGCGGGCAGCGGTTCGTCGTCACTGCTTGACCACACGAGCGATGGCTCACCCGATGAGAAGGCAATTACATCGACTTCATGTGTCTCCTGCAAGGATTCCAGCCAGCCGAGGTTGGTGTCGTCTCCCGTAAGCATGCGGAGAGCACGACTGAGTCTGGAGGAGCTCGCATCGGATTCAGAGGTGTCCGTCATCGACATGCTTTCCGACGTGTCGACGGCGAACACAACGCGGCCCAGTGTGCCCACGACCTGACGCCGGTGCCAAACGGGACCTGCAAGAATCAAAATAGCAAAAGCGACTGCGGCAGCGCGCAAGGTGGGCAACAGGTATCTGTAGGGAGATGCTACCTTGCCGCTCTCGCGCAAGTACAGCCAGAATACGACGGCAGCAGCGGTTGCAGAAAGACAAAGTACGACCGCGGGGTGCATCTCTCCCGCAAAGCGGATTGACGAAATCATGTTGCACCCACTTTCGAAACCCGTTGTTGCAGCAGCAATTCACCGATCATCAGGACTAGCAACCCGATGAGCAGCCAACGCCACATTTCTCGGCCAAATCGTCGGGTTCGGTCATCACTTTCGAGTTCCTGCCTATCGGTGTAGACATTGGCGTCTATCAAATCTGCAGCAGTGGCTAGTCTTGCGGACTCGACATCTCGCAGCTTGGATTCATCCGCGGGTACCTCGACAACCCGGAGCGTTGAACTAATCTCACGGATGCCCTCTTTCTGAGGCGTCGTTTTTCGGAATACATAAGTTCCACTGACTTGGGTTGACGGAATCAGTAGTTCTTTGGCTCCTTCCTCAACGTTCTCGATGAGCTCTTCTGGCTCCCCAGCATATTCGACGCTGTACGTGACACGTGTATCCTTTTTCTCGTCTTTGGTTGCGATGCTGCCTGATTCTTGTGGTTGCTGGTCGGGAGTGCTTTTGACGTCAAATTCTTCCAAGGAGACGGCAAAGCCTCGGCCAACGTCCACTGTTGTCTGTTTCCGCGAGCCCGCCAAGTCCAAGACCAGTTGCTGCACCATGGGCAGATACACCAGTCGCATCGGAAGCGAAGACCAAGCGGTGTTGCAGGGAATTGCAAATTGCAACACTCGTCCTTTTCCGCGTCGGGCTGAAACAGCAATCGGGTCACCGTTCGCCATCGTCAATAAATCGATGGTGGAATTTGTCTCAGGTTTCGAGGTGTCTGCTGATGTTATCTCGGGGCCCGAATCGCTGGCGATATCGTTGTTCGATTCGTTGTCAGTCACTCGGTTGGGAGTCAGCTTGCGATAGCGGTAAATTTCGACGTCAGCAAATGGACGTTGATCTTCGGATCCGAGTAGATTCCATGGCGTATAAAGCGGATTGGCATTTCCAATCGGGAGTGGCGGTGGTCCATCACTTCGGAGCTGACCAGTGTTGCCCGTGGAGTCGCCAGCGATGTTGCCAAGTTGTGCTGGTAGGGTCCATGAAGTGCCGCCGGACTCCCAAGGTGCGTTGTAAGATTCTGCATTGACTTGGTCACCGTCAAACAGGACTAAGCTTCCCCCATCTTTGACGAATTCTGCGATCCGTTGCCTCGACTCCCCTTCAATGTTCTTGACATTTGCCATGATGATTACGTCCGGCGTTTTCTCATCCAGATTTGCTAACAGCTCTTGAGGCTCAATCACTGAGGTGCGGACTGCGTCGGGTTGGTCCTGTCCCCCAAAAGCAAAGGGGCTGAGTGCGATCGCAAGGTAATCGGTCTCACCCTCGAGTGGCTTATTGCTGGGCTGTCCATCGACCAGCAACACGGAAACTTCGCGAATCACGTCAACTGCAATCGAACGTCGATTGTCCGGCAGCAATGCGTCACTGTGTTCGACCAGCAGGCTTATTTCATGCACGCCAACCTGTTCAATATTTCTTGTCAGTCGGGATGTGATACTGGATCTTGGTGGAATGGTGATGGTGCGTGGCTCAAGCGGTTGTCCATCGACAGACCAGATGAGGCGAAGGTCGCGAGCCGGTGTGTCGCTGGAGCTGCGAATGCGTGCCGTGTAGCGGGCATTGCGCCCCGCCACGACGGCGGGCGATTCGATGTCAATTGAATCAACTGAAACGTTTGCCAGTTGTTCTGAATCCTGTCCAAAATTCAGAAAGCTGATCACGGGGCGAATTGCCATGGCGGCAAGGGACCTGTTCATCCGCTCAAGCGATTCAAGTACGCCGCTGTGTACCATCTGACTCTGGAAGTCGGAGGCAATGATCACTCGGCGTTGTGGGTGCGAACTGTCGTTTGAGGCCTCGACAGCGGCACGGACCAGACGATCCAGGTCGACGGGGCCATATTCAGTTTTGAGCGTTTTAATCTGCCGTAACGCTTCTTGAACACCCATGGAAGCCGCCGGCGACTCCACATCACTGGCTCGTATCAGGATCACCTCGTCTCGTCTCGTTAAACCGCCAACGATGGCGGTTAACTCTTGCTGCAAACGTCCCATTCTAGAAATGCCGGTTTCACCCGCGTCACGGGCTGACATGCTGCGGCTGTCGTCGATGGCAATGATCAACGATTGCGGAGCATCGCCGGGCAGGGTTTGGAATCCCGTCAGAATGGGACGTGCAAGACACAACGCCAATAACACCGGCAATAAGCATCGCAGCAAAAGTAGGAGCAAGTGCAAGAGTTGAATTCGACGCCGATTGACACGGACCACGGTGTCCAGCAGATGCATGGCACCCCAATCGACCGTCTTGAATCGACTACGGAACAACAAGTGAATCGCAAGCGGTATGGTGAACGCGAGAGCACCGAAGGCAAGGAGTCCGTTGAGCAGGGTCATCTCAATCTCCTCCGTAACGCCAGGTATTCATGCAACGCTTCGGCAAACGGGCGATCCGTCGTTAAGCGAATCAAGTCAACCTTGTTCGTCCGGCAGGCGGCGCGAAGTTTCTCTTCGTGCTCGCGAAGACGCTTCAGGTAAGCTTCGCGGATCGAGACGGCCTCGACAGTGTGCTCGTTGTCAGTTTGTTCAAGATCGCGGAATTGAATCCGTCCTGAAAAGGGAAAGTCAACCTCGTCTGGATCCATGACTTGGAAAAACAGCACTTCATGCTTCGAGCTTCGGATGTGTGCCAAAGAGCGGGAAATCGAAGTTGTGTCGCCCATCGCATCTGAAATGATGATCACCAAGCCACGTCGTCCAAGCTTGGATGCAATTTTTCGAAAGACACCGCCAAGATCCGTTTCGCGTTTGCTGCTATCGAGCGCTAAAGCTGTCAGTAACGCCTGCAGGTGAGAGGGGCGGCTCCGTGGGGGCAACTGGTCCCGTAAGTCATCGTCGAATGTAATCAGTCCAACGGTGTCTTGCTGACCGAGCATCAGGTATGCAAGCGAGGCGGCCAACTGCTGTGCATATTCATACTTGCTGCGACCCTCCGAACGTTCACCTCGATATCGCATGGACCCACTGCGATCGACTACCAAGGTGCAACGAAGGTTAGTGTCTTCTTCGAATTCCCGAATGTACAGTCGGTCGCTTTTTGCGAACACCTTCCAGTCAATGTCCTTGAGTTCGTCCCCGCGGACGTACGGACGGTGCTCTTTGAATTCGACACTAAAGCCTTTGTGCGGGGATCGGTGCCGGCCAGAGCACAGTCCCTCGACAACCTGCCGGGCAAGCATTTGTAGCTTGGCGACCCGAGAAAGATCCTTCGGTGTGATGAGATCCAGAATGCGCATAGGTTTGGGGGGGATCTTCCGGTGGGCTGGACGCCTGGTGGTTGCGTCAGGAATCGGCTTTCATGGGGGGCGACGTCTACCTTCGATTATATCCACTTTCACTAGCGATGAGGCACTCGGCAGCAGTTTTAAAATGGAGGGTCACGCGGATTTGTGTGATATTTTCCGGTTATTTCGTTGTTTGAGGGGGCAGCCTACCTCGAAACGGCATGTCGGTAACCGCAATTACCGGAAGCGTCTCTGGCGGGGGAAAGGGGGCTTGGTGCCCGTGTTCAACGACCGTGTTTCTGGCGTGCCCGAAAGGTATGTTCTGTCGGACAATCAGGCTGCTTGTTTTTAACTTCCGGACCGAAGGATATTACGGCTGTCAATTTACTTTTTAAACGGACTCGTGTCGTTTCCTTGCACGAGCTCGCCCTGTCGCTAAGTTGGGGTGTTCGGTGGGGAATGGGAGGCAACCACTTGAGCAAGTCACACCCAAGACGTTCGTTTTTCCGGCTGCCGGCTCGTTTTTGCGGCTGCCGGCTTTTGGGCTCGAGCCTCGAGTGCAAAATCGGTCGATCGAACAAGTTAATTTAAACCAGAATTTGCGACTTTCATTTGGTAGAGGCGATACCACCCTAGGGGCTATTGGTCCTCAGCGAACTGGCAATCACGTCCCGCGGCGCCTTTGACGAAATTGATTTTCAAGCTTACTTGTTAGAGGATGGGGATGGCATGGGGGGCCCGCTGAGTCACCAATTTCTTGTTGTCGTATCGTCCGCCTGATTTGGCCCAAGTGGCGAGAGGTGCTTTTCCGCTGCATGATTTCCTGAGAAGATGGAGGCAGCGGGCTCTCTTTTCTTTGCTTTTGGATTGTCTTGAGGCAGCGGTGCCCGACCTTGTTGCAGGAGCTGCATGTCGATGCAATCCAACGATTGGGCCTGGTTGCCGACGCCGCGTGTCGAAATTCTTCCCACGGCCCGCGAAGCTTTGGCGGACAAGTTCGTGTACAGCCAAGAAGTGGCTGACCTGATTTCGGCGGCTTTCTATGAACCTTGCAACCTGTTGTTATGGGGGCCTGGTGGCCATGGCAAATCAGATATGGTCCTCACCGCTCTTCAATCACTTGGGCTCAAGGACGACGAAATCTTCATTCAGTCCTTCGGCGAAGGCATGAGCGAGGATCGGCTTTGGGGGGGGCCTGATATGGCTTCCCTTGACACGTGTCTTCGATACGACACAGATCGATCTTTTCTCTCATCGCAGTACAAAGCTGTTGTCTTTGAAGAAATTTTTGATGCGCCGGCCCAATCGTTGTTGCCGTTGAAAGACGTTCTGACTCGACGCGTTTTCATGAATGGGCCTGACCGGGTTCCCCTTTCTGCCAAGGTTGTCATCGCTTGCACAAACAAAGATCCACGTGAGTTTGGTGATGGAAACGATGCGGTGCAGGCCTTGATGGAGCGGTTCCTGCTGCAGAAAGAGGTTCGTTGGCCCAGTTATGAACAGAAGAATTATGCCGAGCTGTTTGCCAAAGTCAGGCCAGATGCAACGCCCGGTGGTAAGGAACTGCATCGACTGCTTTCAGCAGTGATTGCTGGTTTAAATGAAACCAAGACTTTCGTCATGTCGCCGAGGATGGCGTTGCAAGCGTTAGAGGTCGTTTCAAATACGGCAAAGATCAGAGGGGATCGTTGTATTGTCGCTGACGCGTTTCAGAGCATTCGTTTTGTTCAGGGCATGCAGTCCTACACGGCTGACTTGTCACGGAAGATTGAAAGGCGTTTGCCCAACGATGAAAACTTCGTAATTCAGCTTGGTAGTGGAGATTTTAGCAGTCAGGACGAAGGTCCGCTGAAGGCATCAAGATCTGCTATTCCTGCTTTAACGGCGACAACGCTGAAGTCCCGCTTTATCCATTGTGACGAGATTGTGCAGGTTTTGACGCACAGTTTTTTTCAGCCCTGTAACGTGTTGCTGTGGGGGCCCGGCGGGCATGGTAAGTCTGAAATGGTGATGGCCGCGTTGCGAAGCATGGGATACTCCGACGAACAAATTTTCCTGCAGTCGTTTGGCGAAGGCATGAGTGAAGATCGCCTCTGGGGAGGGCCGAATATTGCAAAGCTGGATGTTTGTCTTGAATACGATACGGCACGCTCGTTTCTACCGTACGAAGTCGTGGTCTTGGAAGAAATTCTAGATGCATCCTCGCAGGCATTGCTCCCGCTAAAAGATGTGTTAACCCGCCGGACTTTCATGAATGGAAGCACCCCGGTTGAGATGAAGTCGAAAGTAATCATCGCCTGCACGAACAAAGATCCGCGGCAATTTGCAAAGGATAGTGATGCCGTCAAAGCTCTGCTGGAGCGATTTCCTTTGCAACTGGAAGTTCGCTGGCCATCGTATGAGCAGGCGGACTACGAAGAATTGTTTCGGATCGCGAATCCAAATGCCAGTTCGCACAAGCGAAAGTTGCAACGCATTTACGCTCACGTGATTGCGAATCTAAATGATGATCGCGAGAGCGGTTTTCAGGTGTCACCGCGGATTGCGCTTGGGGGCTTGCGACTTGCTGGAAACAGTGTCGGGCGGCATGGCCGTAAGAAAATGATTGTAGAAGACATTCTCACAATTCGAAATGTGCAAGGCATGGAGTCCTACAAGCGAGATGTCGAAGGATTGATCAGGTCAGCGCTACTCGAGGGTGGGGTGGAAGTGTTGCTGAGTGATATTGACGAGCGAACTGAACGCTTGCATGGGAAAATGCTGGAGATCAACAAGATTTTTGAAGAGGCAAGTGGCCTCGAAGAAGATGCGAGGTTGGAAATGAATGATCGGGCTATTGCTGAAATGCTGGAACTGATGAGCAGTATCGATGCCCTCAAGCACGAACTGGAGTACTTGCAAGTGTCTGACCCCAAGTTGCAGCAGTGGCAACGGCTGTCAGAGGAACGGGTTGATGAGCTTGCAAGTGAAATTGAAGCGGGGAGATGAAACCAGTGGAACGCATTCGTGTTGATCGGCGTTATCGAGACTTCGTTCGGTTTCATACTCATGTGACCTACCCGGAAATGAGCGAGCGTCGTGAGCAAATTAATTCGCTAGAGGTGGTTAAGAAACTTGATGCCATCGGGATGCAGCATCTGCCTCTGCCCATCATCTGGGATGGAGTCCACTTGGTTGATGAGGGTAAGCTTGCCGGGAAAAACGAGATCGAACGTCGCACTCGGCTGACCTATCGCATGCGGATGTGGAAAGCATGGCGTTTGATGGATGACTTTTTGCAGCGTTCCACGCGTGACGCTGAGTTGTACTATCGGCTTTCACTGCTGCTCGGCGGGATCGACTTTGAGCAGATTCATGGACGCACTGACATCGATCGCGCTATCGCCAATGTTGCTGTGATTGCGACTGCCAAACGGTCGCTTGCGGTTGGGATTCCAGCGGAGAAGGTTGCCGCGCAGATCAACTGGGCTCTTCAAGAGGTTGGCGGGCTTGAGGCGGATGAAGTTGAGTTGCTTGAATGTTTACCTGACGAAAGCAAGCTGAAACCAGCAGACCAGATAGATCACTCCCAGATGTCTGTTGACCGTGGTGTGACAGCGATCCAATTGGTTGAGAACATCGACACGCGGGGAAAAATAGCGTCATTGTTTTCCGAGTGTTTTGGGGGGAAGAGCGAGGACTCGGCGGAAAAAGAAATCCATCCGCTTTCTGTTCGGCGATTGAATGTTGCCTCAAGATTGTTGGCGGAACCCAGCATGGAGGCTTTGCTACGCATTTCGAGAGTTGCCAACGAGTACGTGGCGTTCCAGCCGCGTTTCGAAAAGAAAATGCTGCCCGCTGCGGATGGAGATCAGACCCGCATGAGAATGATGGCGTCGTACGATGAGTTGCCACGCATGGCACCTGCGGCCTGGGCGGTCAAGGTTGCCTCGGCAAAGTATTTTCGATACCGGCTTGCAACCAAAAGCTTCATGGTTCGCGAAAAAGTTAAACGGAGTGACAAGAAGCAGCTGTTTTACGCGATGCTGGATCGCAGTAAATCAATGCAGCAGGGTGAACGGATTTACAAACTCTTGGCAATCCTTATGAATCGCTTGAGAGCAGTGATGCGAAGAGAGGCGGTGCTGGGCTACAGTTTCTTCGACTCCGCCGTCCACGAGCAGGTAATGGTGCAGGATATTTCTGAGGCCCAAGATGAAATACGTCGCCTTGAATACGATTTTTTCATGGGGGATGACACCGACATCAATCTTGCGTTGCGCGAGGGTATCAAGAGAATTCGAAGTGTCGTTGATGACGTGGATGCGGAGCGTCCCGAGCTCATCATCGTCACAGATGGTGATCACGGAATCAACGTGAAACCAAAAGAGCTCAAGGGGATCATGTTGCACGTTTTCATTGTCGAAGAAAACAACGAAGATTTGATACAATTAGCCCAAAAGACCGGCGGTGTGGCTCTGCAAGCCTTGTGAGTGCTCATCGACCACTGCGAGAACCGGTGCACGTCTCAGGCTCGCGGGTGGCCGCGACTCGTGATGGCGTACCGTCAGCTTTGAATTGAGCGTTTGATCTTTTTCTTGCGATACTTATTCGGGTTTTCAGCCTTGCCGGTGATCTCATATAGGAATCGGCTTGGGGTGGTTGGCCTTGCTTTTCCCCATTTGCGGCGTGTCAGTGCTAACGACATGGTCAGGTTTTCCTGTGCGCGCGTGATGCCGACGTAGCAGAGACGTCGTTCCTCGGCGATATCTTCTTCTTCCCCTGATTTGACACTGCGGCTGTGTGGCAGGATTCCATCCTCCATACCGACCATGTATACCACAGGAAACTCAAGACCCTTGGCCGCATGAAGCGTCAATAACCAAACCGCATTTTGTGCCGCGAGTTTGTCTTTTTCGTTGCCCATTTCGCGTCCCGACAACGCGATCTCAGAAAGAAACCCGGTCAGGTCAGGATCCTTCTTCTTTGCGTTTTCCTCGTAGGCATTAACAGCGTTGGTAAGTTCTTCCAATGAAGCTTGTCTGGCTTGGCGTTCCTCGGGTTTCTCATACAGTCGGGTGATTTCTTCGTAATAGGCAGTGCGTTCCAGCAGTGTTCGCATGGCGTCCGTCAAGGATTCATTACTAGCTCTTTGCTGTACATCTTTCGCTAGCTCGGCCAGTTGCCCAATTCCTCGTTGTGCGGCGGGAGTCAGGTCGCTCGTAGCAGCGCGGTCCTGCATCACGTCCCAGACAGGAACGCCTCGCTCTACCGCTCGCTGTACGAGTAGCTTGACGGTTTTGTTTCCAAGACCACGCGCCGGTGTGTTGATGACCCGCAGCAAAGCGACTTCGTCACTTGGCTGCTCAATCCATTTCAGATAAGCGAGGATGTCCTTGACTTCTCGTCGATCAAAAAAGGATTGGCTCCCAAGCATCACATACGGAATGTTGGCTTTGCGCAATTCAGTTTCAAAAAGTCGGGGTTGCTCATTGGTACGAAACAGAATGGCTATGTCACGCGGTTGAACATGGTCATTTTCAATGCGACTTTTGATCTCGCGAACGACCGTTTCGGATTCCGTTAGTTCGTCCTTGTGTTGTTCGATGCGCGGACGCGGGCCTTTGGGGCGACTGGGAATCAGGATCTTGTCGTGACGTTCTGTGTTGAAAGCGATCAGCCGATTGGCCATCGCTAGAATTTCAGCTGTGCTGCGGTAGTTGTTTTCCAGGCAGACAACCTTTGCCTCGGGCCAGTCGTCTTTAAAACTGAGAATGTGAGTCACATCCGCCCCACGCCATGCATAGATGGATTGGTCATCGTCTCCCACAACGCAGAGATTGCGATGGTTTAGCGTTAAATGTCTGGTGATCCGGTACTGACTTCCATTGGTATCTTGATACTCATCAACCAGAACGTGGTCGTATTTGGCAGCTTCCTCATCACGGATAGCGGGATGTTCGTCAAACAACGTTTCTGTGTGCAGCAGCAGATCATCAAAGTCCATTGCGCCTCGCGCGTGTAGCGCATCCTGATATCGGCGATAGCCAGCCGCGGCAAAATGTTCACGATCTGTTGCGGCGAGGAAAGCTGCTTTGTTGGGTTTTACAGACTCGTTTTTCCAGCCACCGATGATCGAAAGCATGTCACCCGGACGCAACGCCGTGCCAGGTAAACGCAGTTCGCGGAGAATCCCTCTGGCAAGTGATTCTTGATCTCCGCGATCATAAATGGAAAATTTCGCTGGAAACCCCAATGCCTTTGCATGCCGCCGCAGAATTTGCACGCATTGAGCATGAAAAGTACTGATGACCGGTTGAGGCGATTTGGTTTTTTTCTTTGCGATGCGCCGTTTACCGCCGGGGCGTCGATTCTGCCGCTGCGTTTTTTCGATCAGTTCGCTGACTCGCTCCTGCATCTCGCCAGCGGCTTTGTTGGTGAATGTGACCGCCAAAATTCGTTCAGGCGCGGTGCCATTACGAATCAGATTTGCGATCCGAAACGTCACCACACGGGTCTTTCCTGTTCCAGCTCCGGCCAACACCAACATCGGACCACTCAGGGTGGCGACCGCTTCGGCTTGCGGTCCGTTCAATCCATGATTTTCTGCGTTCAATCCGTTATGCGCTTGTTAGTTGGAGCTGGTCTGGTCTGTAAGAAATTATCAATCGGCTACACCGAACAAAAAGCTTGGGACGGCGTTTACTTTCGGGGGCGAAAAGCCCTGCTGTTAGCGAAGATTGTCGCGATCAATGACCGGGTTGGCAGTGCCAGTGGTTAGCAAACGCATTACACCTTGTTGCGGGCGATTTGCGTTGGCGGTGACCCGGTCGTAGGGGATGCCGAAACAGGCATAGTTTCCGGTCGCGGTGTCCATGACGTAAACCACGGTGGCTGCAGCGGGGTTATTGCTGGCCCTCGGAAATTGAGCACGACCGGTCAGCATCATGTACTTGCCACCTTTTGCACCTGTGCCAACAGCTTCATTTACGTTGGTGGAGAAACGCGCCATGAATTTACCTCCGGTTCTGGGGTAAATCACATTGCACTGCAGTAGGCCTGAGTTATGGTCCAAAACAAAGAACCCGTCAGCTTCTTCGCTGACGATTCCGGTAGCGATCGAGTATTTCTCGCCAGAAACGGCGGCGGCCGCATTCAGCAGCGGCAGTTCCGACAGTTCTTGATTCAAGGGAGATTGGTTGCGACCAGCAAAGTAGCTCGCGATCCCAACAGAAATGAGCGTTACCACGGCGAGAAACGCTATTCCGGCACGCTGAAGGTCACAGCACCGGACACGCGGCTGATTGAGCTGAATAGGGGGATTTTCGAGTGACGGCTGGGTCTGAAGGTCAGTTGGCTGAGACATCGTTGGTGACTCCATGCGTTAACGGGAGGGATTTGACGAGTGTGACGGGGGGCAAACTTTGATAATTATTACCGTTTTGCGGAGCAAAACAGCAGCAGATCCCGGCCTCCGTGGACCTAGTTCGCCTGCAGGTAATTGTACGCGCTTCGATTGATCTTTACGATTGCCTTCTCAGAAAGACGTTCGACATCTTGTCCTGCCGTCGCCAATTCTTCGTTTTTCCCCCCCGAGAGCATCAAAAGACCATGGGTATCAACGCACCACTGAATCGAAAATTCCGCATGGCACTCGTAGGCGGGGGAAGCGGATCCTTTATCGGACGAGTTCACTCGATTGGAGCATGTCTTGATAATCGGGCTGTGGTGACTGCTGGAGCGCTGTCCAGCAACCCAGAACGAGCAAAAGCATCGGCACCGGAATACGGAATCGAGGAAGACCGCGCCTACGGCAGCTATGAAGCAATGCTGGACGCTGAAAGTAAATTGCCTGAAGATGACAGAATCGATTTCGTCAGTGTGGCGACCCCCAATCATACGCACTATGAAGTAGCCAGAGCCGCTGTTGAAGCAGGTTTCAATGTTGTCTGTGATAAACCGATGACTTTCGACCTGGCTCAGGCTGAAGCACTGCTTGAAACAGTAACAGGAAGCGATGTCGTTTTTGCCGTTACCCATAATTACACGGGGTACCCGCTTGTGCGTCAGGCACGAGAAATGATCTTGGGAGGTGAGTTGGGCGAGATCAATGCGATACGTACACAATACATCCAAGGATGGCTGCGAACTTCTCTGGAAGCTGAAGATCAAAAACAAGCAGCTTGGCGGACTGACCCGACCAAGAGTGGTGCTGCTGGAGCTTTTGGTGATATCGCCACGCATGCTTACAACCTGGGTCGGTTCATGACCGGCGAAATGCCTGAGTCAGTCAGTTGCAGTCTCAAGACATTTGTCGAAGGTCGGCGACTGGATGATTACGGAACTGCAGTCATCCGTTATGCCAATGGTGGACTGGGAACGGTCACAGCCTCGCAAATCAGTCATGGTCGCGAGAATGATGTTGAAATCGAAATTGATGGAACCAAAGGTTCGCTAAAATGGCGACAGGAAAATCCAAACGAATTGATTTTTCGGCAAAATGGAAAGCCTCACCAAATCTACACTCGCGATCCCAACGCTCCGTTCACCAATGAATTGGGCGCCGGTGCATGTCGTTTGCCTGCTGGTCACCCGGAAGCGTTTTTTGAAGCCTTTGCGAACGTCTACACAGCAGCGTTTGATGACATGGCAAAGCGAGCGTCGGGTGAAAAATTTGAACGACGCGATACGCTTTATC
>Ga0315320_10001482_pt1 | contig 19523 bp, 8 predicted proteins | sample M140m21515metaG_FD_203458 | JGI IMG/M metagenome (GOLD analysis project Ga0315320, IMG submission 203458) | Ammonia-oxidizing marine archaeal communities from Monterey Bay, California, United States - M1 40m 21515 | ecosystem: Environmental > Aquatic > Marine > Coastal | place: USA: California... | reverse complement strand
GTGGTTTGAGGCACAGTGGTTTGAGGCACAGTGGTTGTTTTGAAGTTGGCTTGCTGGTCACGAATCTGACAAAACTGTCGGCTATTGATAATCTTTTCAATCGCGATCTCAACCTTAAAACCGCCAACATTCAGTGCCTGGTGCATATGGTCCAGCAAGGGCTCATCTGACAATAAAACCTCACGACCCAGAGAAAATCCAAGCAACTTCCGGCAAAACTGCCGAACGATATCTTCACGACGATCTTGCAGAAGATAATGTCGAAGACCATCGGCATCGGCAATCACTTTTCCATCTAACAACGTTGCCATGGTATCCACATCGGATGCGCGTTTTCCACCAAGTGCATCATAACCTTCAAGTGCAAAACCGAAGGGATCAATGTGGGCATGACACTTCGCACACGCGACCACAGAACTGTGCTTCTCGATCAGTTGTCGAGATGTCAGTCCCTCCGGGACTTGCTCGGGTAACAAAGGAACGTCGGCGGGCGGCCGTGGCAATTGTTCACCCAGCAAAGTTTCATAAATCCAATTGCCTCTTAGAACTGGACTAGTTCTCGACGCACCTGACTGGCTGGCTAAAAACGCAGCCATTCCCAGCACACCTCCGCGACCTTGCGAACGTACACCTTCAAATCTTCGCCAATGACCATCATTTGGAGCGGCGTTCCAACGAAATCCGTAATGATGGGCCAACGCCTCATCCAAAAAGGTGTGATCAGAATCGATCACATCGAGAAGTGATCCATTGTTTTGAAACATATCCTCAAAGAATCGGAGAGTTTCTCCGTACATGCTTCTTCGTAACGCTGCAAACTGTGGATATAGCTTTTCATTCTTGTCATCATTTTGGTCAAAGTCGCGAAGGTGCAACCACTGACAGGCAAATTGCGAGGCGAGACGTTTGGCTCGGGGATCTTTTAGCATACGTTCCATCTGCTCACCCATGACCTTCTGGTCCTTCAAGGCCCCGCGGCGCCCAAGTTCCAACAACTGTGAATCCGGTATCGACGACCACAAAAAGAAACTGAGCCTCGCTGCCAGTTCCTCGCCTTCAACGTTGGATTGCCCAGTACCCACTTGAGGTGTCTCGAGCTTGTAAAGAAAGTCAGGTGCTGTCAGAACGTGTGCAATCAATGTCTGCACCGCCTCGCGATGTTGGACCCCTTCACTTCGCAAGCGTTGGTACAACGCAATCATCCGTTGCTTTGACCTCGGGCCAATTTGACGTCGCCATGCGCGTTCAGCCCAATTCACAACTGCCGCAACTTGCAAAGGCTCTAATACAATTTTTTGTTTCTTAAACTCTGTAGCCTGACGATTGATCGGTAGCCGCAACGGCTCAAAAGCGATCACCAAGTCAGGTCGGTCCTGAGTAGCAAACTCAGCAATTTGCTCGAAAGCAACAGCTTGCTTTAGCGGCGCATCACTGACAAAACGCAATTCATCCCACAGTCGATCCAATTCGCGGGTCTCCGCCGGATTGAGCATCAGGCGACGTAGATGATCATCTTCACGGTGGAACAACCGCAGTGTCACTACTTCATCGACAGGAACAATGCTCGAGTAACACAGCACAGGTGGAAACAAAGAGCCGAAAGAGTGCACAGCCGACCTCACCGATTCCCCAATGACTCCCTTGGGATGCACAAGGAATGGACCACCAAAATCAAGCACAGGCTTCTCAACTGATCCCACATGAACCTGAACTTGCACGCTTCCTTCGACCCCATCACCTGAATGCAACTTCACATTTGTCACAAATTCCGTGGCAGCGAGTTCTCTTGGGATATGAAATTGAATGCTCGAGGTTCCTCGACGGCAAAGATCATTTGACATTAAGTTGCTTCCGTCCGGATGCAGCCCGAATGCCAGGGGGTTTTTATCATCTGAAGATTCCCGCTTATCTGCAGTGACCGCCAACTGCCCTAAATTGAGCCAACGCAACGGACCATGCCAATCGAGTGCCAGCGTTCGCAGATCCTGATCAGCCGACGCCAATCCTTCGGGATCGCCTGTAGTTAAAACACGAGTAACTTCGTTGGCGAGCTGTGCTACTTCTCTTTTTTTAACGCTATCCGGCATACCTGCTAAAGCAACAACCTGCTTACGCCATCGTGAAAGAACTGACGATACAGGAAGCTGGGTCGTTGATCTTGGAACGCTTTTTCCAAAGTGCCAAACATCTTGGTTGCCGAATGTATCGGCCAAAGGATTTCCTTCTTGCACTCGATCGACCACCTGTTCACTCAAAACCCATTTCCGCTGTTCTCCGGCTACCTCGAGCATCTCCAACTCAACATGAGTCATATCACAGCTGTGGTTTTTGTCTCTCGGAAGTACCATCAAAGCAACAACATCCCCAACGGCTAGCGTCAGTGGCTGCACACTGCTCCATTCTTCACGGCCGCCATTATTGAGGACTCCCTGAGCGACAGGACTTGTACCTAAACGACTACGATGCTCGATTTTCCAAACTGCTCCGTTGCCGCACTGATGATCTGCATCAGCCACGGCTGATTTTACTCGAATAGTTCCAGCCATCGGACTCTTCCAGGCCACCACCGCGGCACTGGTAGGAGATGGGTGCATGACCACCGAACGTTCAGGGATTGTCAAAGTCAGAAAGCTAATGCTCTTGTCGGATCGATTTGTAAGCAGACTGGGGGTCGCTTCAGATCCCCAGCCATTGACCGACTCGTGCCCTCGTACCTTCGCCAGCGAATTTTTGAACAAACCTTTGATCTGAAGATCAACATTGTTTCCCAAGCCAAGAAAGTTGGCCCAATTCACGACTAAAGCAGGATTCAATTCGATGTCGGCCCCCCCCTCGTTAACAGCCAATGGCGCATGAGATTTTGATAATTTCGAATGATCCAATATTGCGCTGAGGTATCTTTGGGTTCGCTCCAATTCCCGCCGCTGCATCGAGCGTATTTTTCCACTGACAGCTTTCACATCACGCAACATGATTGATGACGAATCTGCCTCGGCACCGGTATTCATGAGAAGGCGAGGCTCTGACCAAACCACAAAATCCTGTTCATCACCATCTCCCAAATCATGCGTGGTCAGGCTCACCTGAATGTCTTTCTGATCTCCTGCTGCCGGCAACAGCAACCGCAACTCTTGATGATCAAGTACAGGAACGACCTGATCCATCCAGCGTTGCGGCCCACCTTCACGCCCGATATGCCCAATAGAGTTGAACTTCCAGAATCCTTGCTGCGATTGCTGCACATGATTGAGCAACGAATCAATCTCTGTAACAGCGGTTGCACCTGAGATTGATCGCAATTGGCGAACAAGGAACGACTCCGTTTCCGTTTCCAACAGCGTTTTGCTAATCGTCTTTAGGTATCGAGGATTCAAATGAAATTGCTCCGCAACCTCCTCGATCGTGGTTGAGCCGCTCTTCAATGCATCCTCACGTTCAAGCAAGGCCCTGAGGTACTGCTTGATTGGCAGCAATCCACCTTGGTTACCCTCAAATTTGAGGCCATGCAAATTAATGGTGGAACCACCTCCGGTCGTGGTATACCGCTGATAAAAAGCCTGGATATCAGACAATTTTTTATTCGTGCGGTCACGTTGCGTTGTTGACGAGCTGAACTCAATCCCCGTGGGTAGCAACACAACATGCTCTGCGACCCGCTTTGCAGAATCAAGATATTTGCGAATCAGTGAAGGTGACATCGCCTGACCACTTCCCACATTCGTAAAACCCTCTCCGGCTGCCCCGTCGACAGGCAAGTCACGTGAGGGATCTAGCTCACTGACTCCTGTTAAGTCGCGAATCGCATAATCGTATTCCGCATTACTCAACCGCCGCAACAAGACAGGTCCCGGATCCCCAGCCTTCGCAATTGCTTCGGCCTTAAGAAACGCATGAGTCCATGATTGCAGTCGCTTCAAATCGAGATCATCTGGTTGCTGCGCCTCTGGTGGTGGCATCTGGTGACTGTCTAGCACTTTTCGTACTTTCAGCCAAACATCAATGTGTTCACGAGCTTCCTCGATCGACTTGTATGCCTCAAAGTTGATATCTCCTTCACTTGACTCTCCACCGTGACAGCTCCCGCAATGGGTTTTAATTATTGAAAGCGTCCTCGAATCCAATACCGCTGCATCCAGCATGACCGTCTCGCCAAACAGTCTCTCGGGGATGTACGACACGGTAACGCAGCAGATTAAACAAAAGAGCACCAGCACATGATTCCCGCCCCCCCGAAGAGACGGTTGGCGCTTATGCGGGAGATTGAACGCAGCAACGATCACAGTCGCTGCCAATAATAAAAACTGCTTTTGCATTTTCTCAACTACCACGAGATCGATTGTCGGCTTGTGCAATGCTTGCTGTTTCTACCGTGAATGCTGCGGAACTGTCTCCACCTGCCAACACACCAAAACTTGATCACCAAAATTTGATCACCAACTGCGCTAGAATCGAATGGCATTTAGCAAAAGAAGAAATCGCGGTTGTCACTACTTTCCTTCGATACACGTGACAACTGGCACCAACTTGGTGCCAAGCAAGCTGATAGCGTACCACCTCACAATATAGACTGCGATTTAGAAGCCCAAAAAGATACCTGAAGAACCACTTTCCAGAAATTGCGGTGACGCAATTCTTTGCTGGACTCACAGTGAGCTGACCAATCGCTTAAACACCATTAGCGGAGTTTAAGCTCGCTTCTGGCTCCGCTGATGGTAGTGGTGCAGGCAGATTCTCTGGTTGCTGATTTTCATCCGGCTCAATCGATTCGACTGCCGAAGGTGAGACCCGAATGATCTGCCCTTGTGAAGGGCTGGATGGACGACCCAAGTACTTTTCCAGTAGATTCTTGGTTTCGGTAAAGCCTGGTGTAGAAGTGATGTACCGAAGTTCTGGATTCGCAACCACACCGTCGTAGTGCGACATAAGCTCTTGCAACTCTGCAATCTTTCCACGAGTAATCAACGATGGCAATTCTCGAGGTCCGAGATACTCGAGCCACGCCTCACCATACTCACTCACAGCCAACCCTCTGGCGAGCTGCTCTGTAACCTTGCTCCATTGACGATCTGCTGATCCAGAATCAGCCAAGATCGATGAGCCACTGCGGTTGATCGGTTCAACGATTTTGAGTCCATACAAATCGTCTATTACAATGGGTGTCGAGGTACGCGGCATTCTCGGTGCGCGATAACGCCCGGGATACTTGCTGTCATAGCGGTATCGCTCGCGAAAGTACGGATCCTTCAACAGATCTGGTGCTTCAAAACTGCCATAGCGATACGGATCATAGCCGTATCCATCAAAGCGATACGGGTCGAGATAGCCGTATCCACCAAAGCCGGAATAATAACCGTATCCAGGATACGCACCGATCCCGATGCTGATATTCAATCCCGAGGATCTCTTATAAGACCGATAACCCTCATCCACTTTCGCTGTTTGTCGAGTACTTTCATAGCGTTGAAGTTTCGCGCCGCGACTAGACTGGTGCCGGCGTCCAAACAGAAGCTGGGCCTCTGCGTCGCCGCAGCTCAAAATACTCATACTGACAACGCTGATTATCAATAAACGATACATACAACACTCTCCGGCAATTCAAAGACTTCCAACAGCTGAACTCTAGGACGCGGTGAGCCGTGCCGGGTGAGTTTGAACCAGTTTTATGAAACGCCTTTCACATCAATCCCTACAATGTGCATAAGTCGAATGTCCGGCTGGATGTCGATCGCCCCCAACATGATGAACTAAGCAAGAACGGCTGCTATTCAATACTAAATGCGATTTCGCAGCCATGTACGGCATCAGTCATCTGAAGCTAAGTTTCCCGCTTAAGCACCCACATTTTTTCCCCGAAGAATGATTTTCATGAGATTACTGACAACCCTCACATTATTTTTCAGCGTCCAACTCATCGCAAATGCCGATGTACGTCTGCCAAATCTATTCAGTGACCACCTCGTGCTGCAGCAAGAGACGGATAACACCGTGTGGGGCTTCGCGGATCCCGGCGAGAAAGTCTCGGTTGAAGCGAGTTGGGGGAACACCGCCGCGACGACAACTAATGCGGCAGGTATGTGGCACGTCTCACTAGAAACACCTTCACACGGAACTGGCCATTCGCTCACCATCCGTGGAAACAATACGATTGCGTTAAAAGACATCGCGATTGGTGAGGTTTGGTTGTGTGCCGGCCAATCGAACATGGGCTGGGCGGTTGATAACTGCTTTGACGCTGACAAAGAAACGGCAAATGCGAATGCACCCAACTTTCGAATTTTCAAATCATCGCGTGAGCACTGGCATGAACCACTCAATGAATCACGTGATCTGCTTTCGACCTGGGTTTCCTGCACGCCCGATACCGCTGCAACGACCTCAGCAGTTTCGTACTACTTTGGCAAGACGCTGCACGAAGCTCTCGGGGTTCCAGTTGGAATCATCGTCCAAGCTTACGCGGGAACACCGATTGAAGGCTGGATGCCCATGGATATTCAAGCGGGTGATAAACGCACAGAGCAACACATTGCTCAGCTAAATAAAAATTCGCGGCGTTATGACCGCGATGATGCTATGAAAACATGGAAACAGGAACACGTCACCTACAAGCAAAAGATTGCTGCTGGTGAAACGATGAAGAATCAGTGGAAACAACTGCAACCACCATTCATCACGAAGCCGGCTAACCTCGGCCATCAATATCCTAGCCATATCTACAATGCGATGATCCACCCCATCCGACCTTATGGCATCCGCGGTGCAATTTGGTATCAGGGTGAAAGAAACTCAAAGAATGCCCCCCAAGCAGAACACTATCGCGAGCAAATCAAAAAGCTAATCAGCTACTACCGATCCAGTTGGCACGAGATGTCGGCTGGAAATGTTGCAGACGACTTTCCATTCATTCTCACCCAATTACCCAGCTGGCACTCACCGCAAAACGAGCCCACCGAAGGTTTGGAATCACCGTGGGCTGTCAACCGCGAGGCGATGCGTTTGGCGAGCAAGGATTTACCCAACGTAGGACTGGTAGTCTCCATCGACACGGGTGACGCCGTTCTTTTGCACCCGAAGAACAAACGACCGATCGGAATACGTCATGCGCTACACGCGCTTGAAAATGTTTACGACATGAATGTGGTCGGCTCGGGACCGCGTTTACGGAACCAGAAAATCGACGGAAATCGAATCTTCCTGAACTTTGATTCCATCGGCAGTGGGCTGATCACTGCCAATGATTTGATCCAATCCGGTGATCCTAAACTGAACTCCTTTGCAATCGCTGGTGTCGATGGGCAATGGCAATGGGCAGACGCTGCCATCGAAGGTGACCAGGTAGTGGTATCGTCCAGCAAAGTAAAATCACCCGTTGCGGTACGCTACGCGTGGGCGATGAACCCATCAAAACGCAACCTGCTCTACAACCGCGAAGGTTTGCCCGCATCACCATTTCGCACGGATGATTGGCCGCTATTCGATCCAGAAAATGAAGTAATCGAAGTTCTCAAACCCAAGGCTCCAGAAGGTTACGTGCCAACGGACTGGGTACGGCCAGCCATGCTACAAAGCGTTGACTCAACTGCGACCAGAGCCAAAGGCGGAACACCTGACACAGAAACTCAAGACACAGAGATTCCGAAACCTAAAAATAGCGAGAGTGACAACGGAACAGCTCCTGAAATTACCGACCTCAACGCAGAGGATGTTTCCTATGCGTTGGAAAAAGATATTCCTGATCTGAAAACTCCGTTTCTCAGCACGTCTCCGCAAAACAGAATGGACGGAATCGCTGTTGGCACCCTAGAGAAAGATAACGATCTCTCGAACACCATTCTCGCTTTCGCAGAGGAGATTGCTGCGGGTGATCACGGAGAAATTGATAGTCTTCTTTTGTATCAGAACAACAAATTGCTTTTCGAGTCTTACTACCGACGTGGTCGAATCAATTACCCTCACTACCAAATGTCGATCACCAAATCCTACACAGCGATGGCGATCGGTCGCGCGATTCAATTACAACACCTGAGCATGAAGGACTTGGATCGCCCAGTAATTGATTTTTTGAAGAACCTTGATCCATCCAAGCTCGTTTCCGGAGCGAATCAGATCACCCTTGCCCAAGCGCTGAACATGAAATCCGGAATTCGGATTGATCGCAAGAAGGTGAATGAGCTCAGAAAAGAAAAGGATTTGTTATTGGGTCAGGGGCAGATCCAAGCTTACCTGCAATACAGCGCCCCAATTCCCGTGGAAAAAAAGAGCTTCAAGTATCAGGGTTCTGATCCTTCGATAGCAATGCAAGTTCTGGAAGCTGTCGTGCCAGGTTCTGCGAGAGATTTCATCGAAACAGAACTGCTCGAGAAACTGGGAATCACCAACTTTGCCTGGCAAGACGATGTCAGTGGGCTCCCTAAATCAGCAGCTGGAAGCAGCATGCGTTCCCGCGACATGCTCAAGTGGGGCATGTTGGTGAGCAGCGGCGGCAAGTGGAATGATGAACAACTGATTCCGGCCGACTTTGTCCAAAAGGCAACGGATCGTATCAACACGAATCCCCAAGGAACCTCTTACGGCTATTTCTGGTGGCGACACGACATGCGGGTGGGAGATCGCATTTACGACTGTCGCTCGGGTCGTGGTGCTGGTGGCCAATTCATTCTGATGTTGCCAGAACTGGATCTGATCATCGTCATGACAGCGCACCAACAAGGCATGGGTAAAATGCTGAGTACGGTGCCGAAAAAACTCCTGCCAGCATTTGCCCGCAACAAATAGCGATTGCTTCAACAAGACGCACAGGCAAACTGCTGCCGTTGCTCACCAACACGCAAATCGCCAATGGCCGACGGAGTCACAATCACTGGTTCAAGCTCAAGCAAACAGATCTGTGACAACCTTTGCCTCTTCCGGTCCGGTCAATTGGTGTAGACGACCTTCGTGCTTGAAGTTCAACGCACGATGATCAAGTCCCATCAGATTCAGGATCGTCGCATGCAGATCACGGAAGTGTACTTTTCCTTCGACTGCCCGGGCACCTGTTTCACTGGTTTTCCCATGAACGTAACCTGATTTGACTCCACCGCCCGCCAACCAGAAAGTAAATCCCTTAGCGTTATGTCCGGTCTCGTCTTTTCCGTCATCAGGTGTCAAACCCGGCCGACCAAATTCACCACCCCACACCACAAGAGTGTCATCCATCAGTCCGCGGGCGGTTAGATCTTCCAGTAACGCCGCGATAGGCGCATCAGTGGTTTCGCAATTAGCCTTCAAATCACGACGGTGATTCTTGTGCTGATCCCAGCCACCATGGTTAAGTTCAATGAAGCGTACTCCTGCTTCGGCAAATCGGCGTGCCAGAAGACACTGCCTGCCAAAGTCAGTGGGCCGGCAGGTGCCAATCGACAATTTTTTTCCGACCCGGTAACGTTTCAGCGTCGCTTCGGTTTCGTTACTCAGATCCAACAATTCAGGAGCAGTCGATTGCATGCGGAATGCTAACTCCATCGATTCGATCACACCCTCCAAATGCTTGTCTCCCGAACGCTGCATGGCATGTTCGCGATTCATTTGCTGCACAAAATCCAGTTGCTGCCGTTTGATTGAACTCGGAAGATGAGCACCGGAAATATCACGAATGGTTGCCGCTGACATGTCTTCGCCATTGGTACCGATCGGCGTACCTGCGTATTCGGTTGGCAAAAATGCACTGGAATAGACAGATGGTTTGGCAGCATTCAAGCTGATGAAGCTGGGAAGATTCTCATTCTCACTTCCAAGACCATACGAGATCCACGAGCCCATGCTTGGTCGTTTTCTGAGTCGTTCACCCGTGTGCAATTGTAGAAATGACTGAGCATGATTGCCCGTATCAGCATGCATTCCATTAATGACACAAAGTCGATCCGCATGTTTTGCTGTCTCTGGCAATAGTTCCGAAACCCACATTCCGCTTTCGCCTCGCTGCTGAAAAGCGAAAGCCGATCCTGGATGTTTCTTGTCACCTGTTTGTGGCTTGTAATCGAAGGTGTCCATTTGCGCTGGACCACCACTCATGCAGAGAAATATCACCCTTTTGGCGCGGGCTCGATTCACCACAGCCGTGGCACCCAGCGACTTCCCTACCGAGCCGGCTGCCTGACAGAGCGAAGACTGCAAAGCCAGGTAACCAAATCCGCAGGACGCCGATTGCAACATGTGTCGTCGTGAAATCATATCAATCATCAATCCACGTAGCGAAATTCGTTTGTCATCAGCATCGCCTGACAAAAACTTTGCCAAACGCGCTTCCTTCGCTGACCCACGTCAGCGGCTATTTTCTCAAAGTGAGCGTCCATCGCTACAAGATAATCCATCGCGTCTTGTAACTCGACCTCACTGGGCAATCTCTGGAAACAGGCTTGAAAGACGCTTCGCACCCTGGCTTCATCCGCTGACGTCCCACTTCCCTCAAAGTGGGAACCATTCAGTAAATTACGAGCGTAGAGCCCAGCTTGTGAAACAACAAAGTCACTGTTCAAAAGAAACAGCGTCTGAGTGGGCAGAGTCGTAACATCACGTCGACCCGTGATTCCCACTGCATCAGGCAGGTCAAAGGCAACTAATTCCTGGGGTTGTGCATGCCTCAACATGCAAAGGTAAACGCTTCGATGATTCGATTCCTGGTGAAGATTGGTCGCTTCGCCTGGGGGCCAATTAATCAACGCGTCAATTTCCGCAATCGCTGATCCCTGCTGTGGCGAATGATCCAGCATCCCCGTGACATGCAGAATGCTGTCACGCAAAGATTCAGCATCGAGGCGTTGGCGATAATGCCGCGCCATCCAACGGTTATCGGGATCTGCGTTTAACGAGTCGGCATCATGTTGACTGGCAAGCTGGTATGTGCGTGACGACACAATCTGCCTGATCATCTGTTTCACAGACCAACCTTGCCGAACAAAGTCCTCAGCCAGATAATCGAGCAACTGTGGGTGCGTTGGCCGGGCACCATAGACACCAAAATCATCCGGCGTAGCAACGATCCCGCGTCCCATCAGGTGCATCCAAATCCGGTTGACCATTACCCGTGCGGTATGAGGGTGATCATCTCGAGTCAACCATTCCACCAACTCGAGTCGACCACTTCCACCTTTTTCCACTTTGAATCGGCCATTTTCAAATCGATGCGTGGCAGACTCAGGCAGTGTTTCGTAAGCCGTCAAAACACCTCGATTTACTGAGGCACCTTTTTTAGCACCATCGCCATTGATGTGTATTTTAATGTCGGCCGGTTTTGCTTTTTCGCGAACGCCCATCGCATACCCTTCGATAGGTGTCGGAACAATCCCTTTCGGCTGGCCCGACGCCGTATGCAATCTGAATGCAGCATCACTGTCCAAGGCACGGTCATAAGCAGAAAATTCGCCGACGTTACCCTGAAGCGGAGCGAACTTGTCACTCCGTCTTGCAAGACTGAATTCCCGTGACTTACCAAAAGTTGCCTCAAGCTCGGTGTTCAACTCAAGCTGACCATTCAAGTACACCTCCACGGTTCCACCACGCCTTACCAGAACGATGTGGTTCCATGAGTTGGGAGCAATGACCGTCGAACCTTTCACTGATTTTTTCTTGTCATTTCCATTGAATACAAATAGCTTGCCAGTCACGGCTTTCTCATGTTTTCCACCAATACCAAGATGGTCGCCCGGCAACGCTTTATCACCCAACTTTGCTCGTGAGAACAGATAGGTCGTGATCGGCCGCGCATCATTCGCCAACGTATTGCGAAACCAGAATGAGATACTGTAAGACTCCGCATTACTGGAGAATTCGCCATGCAAAGCAGTCTCTTTCACTTTTGCAAAATCAGCTTGATTGAACGAAATTTCTGTTTGCGTTTTCAAGTCCTCCGGATGTTCAGTCAGTGATTCGTTGATCACCGCTTGAAGATCCTGCACCGTGTCCCGATAACCCTCAGGCAAAACGGGAGTCTTGCTGCGATCAGGCCGAGTCTGATCACCTAAAAGATTCGATCGCAACTCGTGCAATTCAGTCGGAGGCGCGGTCAGTTTTTCATTTCCGGCAGCCCCATAAAGTGTTTGTGTGCTCGAAAAAATTCCGGCTAGCGCATAGTAATCACGGGTTGGAATCGGATCGTGCTTATGATCATGACACCTCGCGCAGGCCACACTGAGTCCCAGAACGCCAGTGCAGACAACATTGATTTGATCGTCAACCACATCCATGGCAAAGTTACTGTTCATGGCCGAAGCCGGCTTGGAACCCAGTGCCAGAAACCCAGTCGCGACCAGATAGCGGTTTCTCTCCGCAGCGTCATTTACTTTGAGCGTGTCGCCGATAATCTGCTCGCGAAGGAACTGGTCATATCCAGGATCGCGGTTCATTGCGTCGATCACATAATCACGGTAGCGCCATGCATGTGGAAACGTCGCGTTTCTTCCCAAGCCATCGTCACCATTGGATTCACCGTATCGTGCTACATCCAACCAATGCCTTCCCCAACGAACCCCAAACTCAGGTTCTGCGATTAGCCGATCAACCAAGTTCTCAACTGCTTGTTTTCCATGCTGTTGATGCTCCTGAACAAATTTTTCGACCTGATCATCGGTTGGTGGTAAGCCTATCAAGTCAAAATAGATTCGGCGGACCAGCACTCTGTCCTCAGCGTCATGAGTTGGTTTCAGCCCAACTGCCTCCATCCGAGCAAGTACAAATTGATCTAAGGGACTACGTGGCCAACTCCGATCATTTACCTTCGGCACAGGTGAGACTACCCGCGGTTGGAAGGACCACAATGCATCTAAACCTTCGCTACCCTGAATTGGCTTCACAGATGCCTCGGTCCTCGGATCAAAAGCACCTTGAGCAATCCATTTTTCAAAGTCCTTCAATACCGAAGCTGGCAGTTTCTCTGTAGGTGGCATTTCCATCCCGTCGTACCGCATTGCCTGCAGCAAGAGACTCTCGTCTGGTTTTCCCGAAACAATGACCGCCCCGGACTCACCGCCCGAGATCATGCCTGCTCGACTATCGATCAAGAATTTGCCACCGACCTCCTTCGAATCAGCGGCGTGACATTCGTAACAATGCTCGACAAGAACGGGTCGAATCTTCTTTTCGAAAAAATCCGTCTGCTCACGAGCGGACTGTGAAAAACCGGTTGACGTTTGGAAAGCGACCGAAATCCCGATCGCCAGAACGATTAGTTTCCGGGCACTCAATGTGGTCAGAATTCGCGAACGAAACACGACAGATACCAATCGGAGGGGAAGTTGGTAGGGGCAGGCAGTTCAAAGGGGGACCCTCAAGTTTAGTATGACAATTCGCCCATTAGCAATGACTTTTCGGAACGATCCACGCTGTGATAACCGAATTAAGGCCCTGACTCATCCGTCAAAGCCCCACGATTGCCTCCTTGGCAGGAGATTCGACCCGCACCAGCGATTCTACGAGGCAAACAAGGAAAGCCTCTGGACACGAGCCTGAGTGCCTAACCAACTGTTTTGTACGCTGCCGCTGAGCAGCGTATGCAGGGCGGCGTGGGTGGTTAAACTAAAAAGAACACTTCGCAGAGTCGGTCGCTATCGACACCCGCTTTTAACAACCATGTGCAATGAAACATCTGTTCCTCCTGCTGAATCTGACCCTTCTGAGTTCCGTCAGCCTGGCCGCTGAACGTCCCAACATTCTGTTCATCATGTCAGATGATCACGCATGTAACGCCATCAGTGCGTACGGTGGCAGGCTATCTAAAGTCGCACCGACTCCCAACATTGATCGACTTGCCAAAGAAGGAATGCGACTAAATAAGTGTTTCGTGACAAATTCAATCTGCACGCCAAGTCGTGCGGTGATCCTGTCCGGTCAACACTCCCATGTGAACGGTGTAAAAACTCTCATCGACGCCTTTCCTGGACCGGACAAGGGTGTCCCCAACGTTGCCGAAACACTCCGCCAATCTGGCTACCAAACAGCACTCGTTGGCAAATGGCATCTTCGTTCAGCACCATGGGGCTTCGACTATTGGAAGGTGGGTCCGGGCCAAGGTCTGTACCACGACCCAGTCTTCATTGCATCGACTGACGGTGTCGCCTATTCATCACGCGTTCAAAAAACAGCGAAGAGAACCCAAGGCTATTACACCGATCTTGTTACTGACTACGCATTGGAGTGGCTCGACAACCGCGATAGCGAGAAGCCGTTCTTCATGATGCTGCACCACAAGGCTCCTCATGGAAAATGGGAACCAGCTGATCGGCACAAGGAATATCTTGCCGATGTTGAAATCCCCGAACCCGAAACGCTTTGGGAAGACTTCTCGCACCGCTCATCAGCCACTCGGGAAATGGGAACTTCCATTACAAGCAGGCTGCATCCGCGACGCACGATGGTCACAGATGTTCAAAAACCTGACTGGCCCGCTGGATCAATTGACCTCTCTGGAATGACCGAGAAAGAAAAAGGGAAAGCCGCATATCAGAAGTATCTGCATGATTATCTCGGATGCGTCAAAGCGGTCGATGAAAATGTTGGACGTGTTTTGGACTACTTGGATAAAACAGGTCTCGCTGATAACACCTTGGTGATCTACACCGCTGATCAAGGAATGTTTCTCGGCGAGCATGATTATTTTGACAAGCGTTGGATATACGAAGAATGCTTACAGATGCCATTCCTCGCTCGTCTTCCCAAGGTGATTCCTGCGGGCGCTGTGAATGACGCTCAGCTATGTTCCAACCTCGACTTTGCGCAAACCTTCCTTGATTTCGCCAATGCCAGTGATACGCCCGAGATCAGCAAGATGCAAGGACAAAGCCTGCGCACAATTCTTAGTGGGGAAACGCCAACGCAATGGCGTGATGCTGTTTACTACCGGTACTGGATGCACCTCGCGCATCATAATATCCCAGGTCACTACGGTATTCGTAATGATCGTTACAAGTTGGTTTTCTTTTATGGGCTGCCGCTGGATGCAAGTCTTGGGAAAGGCAACTTCCAACCTTCGACGGCCGGATGGGAACTGTATGATCTAAAACTTGATCCTCAGGAAATCAACAATGTTTATGACAAACCTGAATACGCAGCGACCATTCGTCTGCTGAAGAATCGCTTGTTGGAACTGAAACAGCAATATGGCGACCATGACGAAGCCTACCCCAAACTGATGGAGCGACGGGAACAGCTGTGGTAGGGGGTTGCAAATACAAGAATGGCAAGTGAGTTGGCGGTTCAAAGACCCATTTGTGATCCATTTGTCAAAAACAGTTCAACGTCACGTGGATGAGGCTACTCGAGAATCGACACCGCCGCTCATTCTCGGATCAACAAACCCTGATTGGTTTGCAAAATGCCCACCTGATGGCTGACGCCACGCCCCTGTCCAAGATAAAATTCTTTCTTGCACAATAGTTGGGTTTGAGGGGGTAACCTGACCAACCTATCTGCTTTCTTAAGCAAATGAACAATTCATCGCCCCCATCCGAAGCAGCGATTGAGAACGCTGTCCGCCGCACCATGGCTGGGGAACCCATGGCGTTTGAGGCCATTGTGCGGCAGTTTGAGCGACCATTACGAATTTGGTTGGCAACGCAGGCTCCTCCGGCAATTGATATCGACGACATCGCTCAGCGAACTCTGATTGCTGCCTTTTCTCAACTCAGCAAATATCAGCTAGGCACCAATTTCGCAGCTTGGCTGTTCACCATTGCGCGGTACCAACTGAAGTCCGAGCTCACCCGGATACGCCGAATCGCTGACTATCACACACGATTTGCTCCCGAATTACTGCAACGGGAACTGGAAAGACGCAGCAATTCAAATCCAGAACTCCAGGAAATGCGGCTGATGCAGTTAAAGAAGTGTGTCAAATCTCTCAGCGAGCAAGAAAGTCGATTTGTCTCGTGGAGATACGACGAAGGCTTACCGTTAGAACAAATTGCAGCGGACAGCGGCAGATCAGTTGCCGCAATCAAAAAGCAATTGTGGAAAATCCGACGGCGACTGCAGGAATGCGTTGAGCGACACATGTCGACCGCGGGAGAAATTTCATGAATGACCGTAATGAATTTCAAGAACTTTGGAATGATTATCTCGAAGGTGAAATCACCGGCGATGGCATGATCGAATTGCAGAATTATTTTGCCAGGGACGAGCAGTTGCTACAGCATTCGGTAGACAGTTTTCAAATTCATCGATTGCTGGGCTACGATGCAAAAGCCGATGAGCAGCGTGATGAGTTCGTCAAGTCAACGATGGCACAAGTGCTGGCTTCACAGCAGGTGATAGCAACATCACTTGAATCTTCAATTTCCCCCATCGTTCCAGATACAGGTCGATCACGAAAATCACTGATGGGTCAACTTCTAGTCACTGCGGTGGCGTTGGCTGCTTCGATTTTGGTGGCGTTAAGTTACTTCCCTGATTCCTCCACGAGTCGCGGATCAATCATTGCAAAGACAACCAATGTCCACGGCACGATTGAATGGACTCATGAGAACGGAGTGGTAGAGACCCTTACAGAGACCAACGTACCTTTAACCGGCGGCACGCTTGAAACAATGACAAGCGAATCGACGATCACAATGCAATTCACGGATGGAACGATCGTCACATTGGATGGCCTTTCCTTGCTGACCATTTCTGAGCAGGAACAGAAGATCCTAAGATTGAAGCGGGGCAATTTGTCAGCTGATGTAGAACCGCAGCCCAACTCAAAACCAATGATGGTCTTTACTGAAGCAGCCGAACTGCGTGTTGTAGGCACTCAGTTCAATGTGAATGCCCGAGACGAGTCAACAAAGTTAATCGTCAACGAGGGCGAGGTTATTCTTAAACGAACAACTGATGGTGAATCAGTCAATGTGACCCCACAACACCAAGTGGTTGCGTCTCTTCGCGACGCCAAGCAGTTGAGATCAATCAAACGTGCCAGACAGGTACACGCTTGGAAAAGTGATCTGCAGTCTGAAACCTCCCATGGAAAATGGATTCCATCAACAATGGAACTTGTCAGGGAATTGAAATTGGCAGTTGCAAATGGCAAGCTCACTCACGCGGAAGCAACCAGAATTTACAAGAAAGCAGCCTCATTAAGCGACCAGCGGGGGAGCACATTCGCTCTGCCGTCACGCTTTGGTCTGTCAGTGGTCGTGTCAGTAAATCAGGAAGCTACCATCCCTGTGGTACTTGAGCAGAATTCAAGCATACGAATCACTGGTCGTGCATATGCCGCAAATGACCTTGTGGTGGGGATCACCACCAATCACCTCGATGGTGGTTTTTCCGGAAAGTACCAGCAGCATGTTGACCTGACTGACTTGCTCGACCCGGCAACACACGAATTCACCCTTGATATCCCAATCAACGCGATGTCTCGAATCAACAGCAACTTTCCTGCTTCGCCGATTGGAAAAGAATTTGTCAGTTGCTGGTGCTCGCACCCAACCAACAAGGTGACAAAAATCGAATTGACCGACATTGAGATCGTCAAAACCGAAGAGTGAATGGATTTCCCACGTGTTCTACACGTAACATCAGCGAGCAAGACTCTTCAATTAATTTCCACCTGAGAATCGACCTTAATATGCAATTTCAAAACCTTTGGAAATCAATCATCTTCATCGTTATTGCACCGTTAGGGCTGGCCGCCAGTGAAAAACATTGGAACCAGTTTCGCGGACCTGAAGGAGACGGTTCTTCATCTGCGACTGGTCTACCAGAGAATTTTGACGAAGCATCCAATGTCCGGTGGAAAACTGCCATCGCGAATCAGGGGTGGTCATCGCCCGTCGTTTGGGACAATGAAATCTGGGTCACGTCGGGCAGCGATGATAAACAGGAACTCCGTGCACTGTGCGTTGACCTCAACAGCGGCAAGATCGTGAAAGACATCAAAGTTTTTGACATGATCGATCGACGACTGGACCCGGCCTACATTTACGATTCACCCCACTTGAACAGCCCGGCTACCCCTACGCCTGTCGTTGAAGAAGAATGCGTCTACGTCAGCTATGGGTCACAGGGCATTGCATGTCTGAACCGCAAGAGCGGCGAGAAGATTTGGGAACGCCGTGATCTACGGGTTTATCAACCCGTGCGGCAAGGATCATCACCCATCGTCGACGATGAAAATCTTTATGTCGCTTACGATGGCACCGATGAACAGTTCTTTGTTGCCCTCGACAAGAAGTCAGGCGAAACACGCTGGAAAGTGAGCCGCGATATTGATTCCGACTTTGAATCCCTGCTGGGGAAAAAGGGCATGCGATCCAAAGGAGGTAAACCCGGCGACAGCCAAAAAGCGTTCGCGACAGCGAAACTGATTGAGGTGGATGGTAAACGACAGTTGATCGCGCCAGCGGGTGAAGCAACCATTGCTTACGACCCTGAAACCGGAAAAGAACTTTGGCGAGTCCGACATCCCGGTGGCTTCAACGTTGCCGCTCGTCCACTCTATGCCCACGACCTGGTCTATGTATTTACCAGTGGCTTGACCGGATACCTGATGGCGATTCGAGTCGACGGAACAGGTGATGTTACCGATAGTCACGTCGTGTGGTCGACCACACGAAGTACACCCCATATTCCCTCGCCCGTGATCCTTGGCGACCTGATGTTCCTGGTCACAGACAAAGGTGGTATCGCCCGCTGCCTGAATGCCAAAACCGGCGAAGAGCTGTGGAAAAAACGGCTGGGTGGTGACCACTGGGCATCGCCTTTGCTCGCCGATGGTAAACTCTATTTTCTCAGCAAAACGGGCGACGTGCGGGTACTGGCGGCCACTGAATCGGCGCCCGAGTCCGTCATTGAAAATGAACTCAATGCACGCTTCTTTGCGTCTCCTGCAGTCGCGGGTTCATCTTTGATTCTGCGATCGGCAACTCATCTCTACTGCCTGCAAGAAGGTCATCAGCGCACTGCCGAACAGGTTGCTGCGGATGTTTACCCCGCAACGTCCGCAACAGGCGGCAAACCTGCATGGTCAAAGTCAAATCAATCCACCAAGCAGGAGCGGCTGGGTGAACTCAGAAAACAATTGGGAGGGCTTGTGAAAGCAGGAACCCTGACACGCAAAGAAGCCATGGAAATCTTCCAAGCGGCTCAAAACAACGAGTAGAACTTCATCATTACACCCGCGGTTGGCGTCACCTCACATGACTCGCTATCCATCAAACTATCACGACAACAAGAGGACATCCATGAAATCCATCATTCTGTTTGCCACCCTGTGCCTGATTACCTCTCCGGGCATGGTCCTTGCGCAAGAAAAAGCTGCCTCCACTGGCAACAAAAAAAACGCTGGAACATCTGATGCGAACTTCGAAAAGGCTTACCAGCAATTGCTGGAAAAAGCTCCGGAGGTGCGGGAGAAGATCGAGAATGGGCAGGCAACCAAGGAAGATGTGATTGCCTGGATGAAGATGAAAATGCAAAAGGATGGTGGCAAGGGAAAAGTTGGAGAGGGAAAGGAAGTTTCCAAGACCAAGGCTAATCAATCAGCCGGAATCAAAAAGACCACCGGAAAATCT
>Ga0315320_10001479_pt1 | contig 19540 bp, 12 predicted proteins | sample M140m21515metaG_FD_203458 | JGI IMG/M metagenome (GOLD analysis project Ga0315320, IMG submission 203458) | Ammonia-oxidizing marine archaeal communities from Monterey Bay, California, United States - M1 40m 21515 | ecosystem: Environmental > Aquatic > Marine > Coastal | place: USA: California... | reverse complement strand
ACCAAATCTCGACCCGCGCGCTGTCTTCGTTCCACGTGGCGCGATGGCGCCAGTCCGAGAGATCGAAGTTTGCACCGAACTCTTCGTTCAACACCCTGAGCATGTTGATATTGAAGGCAGCGGTGAAGCCCTGAGCGTCGTCATAGGCGGCTTCGAGAACGCCACGCGACTTCACGAGATCCACGCCCAGAAGGAACGAGTCCCCCACGCCGGTGAGACCAGCGATCTCGCTCAGGAATGCAGCAGATTCGACTTCGTTGAGGTTGCCGATGGTCCCCGCCAGGAACACCAGCATGCGACGGGCTCCTCCCGAACCGAGGCGCCCGAGGTCGCGCGTGAAGTCACCAACGACAGCGTCGACATGCATCTCCGGATACAGCTCCCTGAGCGCCCCGGCGGACTTCCCGAGAAAATCGCCGGAGATGTCGAACACAGTGCAGCGTCGACCTGGTCCTTTCAGACTCAACGCATCGAGCAAGAGTCTTGTCTTCCGCGAGCTTCCCGATCCGAGTTCGGCGACAACCATGGGGTCGGTGTCGTCGATGATCTCGCCGGCATACCGCTCGAGAAGACCCAGCTCAGTTCGGGTGGGGTAGTACTCGTCGGTGTGCGTAATCTTCTCGAAGAGCTCACTTCCGTGCTCGTCGTAGAAGTAGCGGGGAGGCACCTGCGGCGGATCACGCTGGAGCCACTCTCTCAGTTCAGCCGCGGTATCGGTCACCGCGACCCCCGCAATGGAATCGTCAGGCACGTCTTCTCCTGTGGTCCGCGAGTCTCTCGCGGACCATGGTTTCACGCGACGATCTGCACACCGCGCCAGAACGCGACCCTACCTCGAACGTGACGCGCTGCATCTTTTGGCTCCGGGTAGAACCACGCCGCGTCACTGTTCATCTTTCCGGCGACTGAGAGGCTGTAGTAACTGGCGACACCCTTCCAGCCACACGTGGTGTGGTGCTCGCTTGCCACGAAATAGTCCGTCTTGAGGGACTCGGATGGGAAGTAGTGATTCCCATCGACGATCACGGTGTCGTCGGATTCAGCAACAACAACGTCATTCCAGATTGCTCTCATGATTCTCTCCTCCTGAAGCTCGCCTGTGGGTTGGGTCTGGCGTGCTCGCCGAAGGTTCGTTCACGGAGGCGCCTGTGGCGACCTCTGAACCGTTCACAAAGCACTATTTAGGAGGAACGGAGTCAGCAGCGAAGCCCTTCCTTCGGTGACTTTCTGGACTCGCCGGCTGCTAACCCACCGGTTCGTCCCAAATGTTTCCAGGGGCCATCATTCCTGTCGGGTCGAAGATCGCCTTCACAGCCTTCATCGCAGACACTTGCCAGGGAGCGAATCGATATTTGGCGTAGTCACGCTTCACCTTCCCAATTCCATGCTCCGCCGTCACGGTCCCGCCAAGATCACAAGCACGCCGACACATGCGGTCCACCACGACCGCGGCGCGCGCCGCCTCCTCCTCATCCTTGACGATGAGGTTGTAGTGGGGGTGACCGTCGCCCACGTGGCCATACCGCGCGACGCGCTGGATGCCGGCCTCCGTGAGCCAACCGTCGACCTCCACCATGAACGGTGCCAGAGCCTCGAACGGCACCGCCCAGTCTGTACTGATCTTCTTCCCCCCTGCGCCATGAAAGCCTCGACCTTCCTCGTTGAGCGTGGCCGGAACCGCGTGACGAAGGCGTCGAAGGGCGTCCTGTTGGTTGTGGTCAGCAGCGATCACCGTGTCATCGGCCAGAGCACCTGGACTCCCTGACAACAGGACCCACCACGACTCCATCACACCCATCTCTGCGCCAGCCGGGTGCTCTTCCTCGAAGAACACAGCCGCGCCTGCCTCTTCGGGGATCGCGACACCCGACTTCTGGTCCGCCATGATTCGCAGCGCTGACCTGTCCAACAGCTCCAAGCATCGAGGCGTCACAGGAGCCTGGGGCAAGCGAGCGGCGCCAACAAAGGACAGCGCAGCGGGAACGTCGTCGAAGAACGCGAGCCCCGCACTGAAGGCCTCGGGCTTGACCAGCAGGTCCACCTCCACTTGAGTCACCACGCCCAACGTGCCCTCGCTTCCGCAGAACAGGCGAACAGGGTCGCGGAGCGCGACGTAACCCGCCGCGTCCTTGCCTATGACGGGACGGCGGTACCAACGCACCGAGCCGTCGGGCAGGGCCACCTCCAACGCACGGATCCAACGGTGGGTCGCCCCATAACGGAACGAGCGAGCGCCGCTGGCATCACAGGCAACCGTCCCACCGATCGCGCACTCGCGCTCCGACGTGGGGTCGGGTGGGTAGAAAAGCCCCGCTGCTTCCACCTCGTCCTTGAAGTCTCGCAGGACCGTGCCCGCACGAACCACTGCGACGCGACGCGCGGTGTCGATCGACTCGACCCCCGTCATGCGTTCGGTCGAGAGCGCCCACCCGCGGGGTGCCAGCCCAGCTCCGGTCGTGGACGAACGCAGCCCACACGGCGTGACAGGAATGCCCTTTTCCCGGGCCTCGGCGAGAAACGCAGCGGCCTCTTCAGCGGACTCTGGTCGGACCAGACCATCGGGTGATCCGACCACGTGCGAGGCGTCTTCGCGGTACGCAGACAGCACGTCAGGATCTGTGGTGACCTTCGCTGACTGGACAGGGGGCAACGAATCCACGACGATATACCTTCCGCGCTGTTGCCCGACTTGGGCACACCAACGCATTCTCAAGCCCCCGACCCTCCGAGTCCAGTGTGCGACTGTTCAGCGTCCATTCCAGCCCCGACGAACCGCAGTCATCTCTGCCTCTCCCGGGACTCCGACCCGGTGTTGTACTCGTCGGTGAGGGAGACGACGCCGAGCTTCGCGACCTGAGACTCGGGCAAGTTGTCAGATTAGGCCACGTGGCCGCCATCGTCGTCGGCCTGCTTGATGGAACACGCGACGCAGAAGCGCTGCTGGCCGATGCACAGGTATCCTTGGGCGAAGAGCTTAACCCTCTCGGCCTCGTGGAGCTGCTCCAGGCTTTGGACCGGCGCGCGCTCCTCAACACACCCCGTGCCCGCATGATGGTCGCTCAGGGCGTCGTCCGAGCCGACATCGCGGCGCTGCAGCGCCTCGCGCGGCGCGTCAAACCGCTGCGAAACAAACCGAGTTCAGCCGTCACGCAGAGGACGAATGCAACGCCGAAACTCGCACCCGACTCGAGTTTCACCTGCGCATCGTGCAACAAATGCTGTTCGGAAGCGCACCTGCTCGGCCCAGTGACCCGAGATGAGCGCGACGCGATCCTGACCGGCTTCGAAGCAACCGGAACCGACGCCGGCGCTGCGGACCCATCGAACTTCGCACCCCTGCCGACCGGCGACGGTCGGGACCTCTACGTTCTCCGCACCCAACAGGGATACTGCAGCTACCTCGACAAAGACGGCTTGTGCAAAGTGCACAAGACTCTGGGAGTCGAGAGCAAGCCGGCCGTCTGCCGGATGTTCCCCTATCGAGTCGTCAAGACACCAGATGGCTGGGACGCTGGCCTGAGCTTGACCTGCCCCACGGTGGCGAGCGGCCGTGGAGGAGACCCAGCCCCAGAAGCAAAGGAGAAGCTGGACGCCTTCCCGATCTTCGAGTCCCTGATCCACGAGGCGCCTCCGAGCGTCCCTCTCACGGAGGGCGTACACGCCTCCTGGGGCGACTACCGAGCCTGGGAGACCAAAGCCATCGCCCTCATACAAGACGACCGCCTCGATCCGGCCGACGCGTGGGTTCAGGCAGTTTCTCTACTCGCGACTTCCATCGAAGCGATCGTCTCCACTGAAAATAGCGCTGAGACCACAGCCGAGCTCCACGTGGATGCAGATACCGCCACGCAGCTCCCAGACGACGACAGCAAGCAGTTCGTCCCCACGAGCGGACTCGGGGACTGCTCGCTCAACCCTCTCGAAGCCGCAGACATCTTCGCCAGGGACATGGCCCTCTGGTCAGAGCTCCTGGTAGGACTTGAGGCCGCGGATCCGGGCGCGCTCCGTCGACTTCGTTCCGGTGCGATCCGCCTCCGGGAAGTGGTCGGTCACGCTCCCGAAGCCGCTCCCCTGCTCGCAGAGCTTGACCGACTCAAGAAGCGAGAGGAATACGAGAGCAACCGCGGAGGCGAAGACACGGTCCGTATCGACGCGCTGTCACCGGACTGGGACGTGCAACGACGCTTCCTTGTGCAAGCGCTCATGGACAAGCGGCTCCTCGAGTACGGCACGGTCACCCGCGGAACAAGCCTGCTGACCCTGCTGCTGGCAGTCATTCGGCTCCCCCAGATCCGCGGCGATGAGATGCGGGCCGAAGTCTCGGACATCGCCTACCTCGTGCACCACCCCCAGATCTCCGACATCGTCGATTCACGGTCCGTCGTGCGAACAACAGCCGAAGAGGTCAGCTTTCATGCTGCTTTGCTCGGTGTGCCCCTCTCTCCGGACGCCTGACCGCTCTCTCGGAGAGTCGCTCAGCTCTTCTTCTTCTTCGCCCCCGGAGGCGGACGACTGTCCCCAGAGCGCGCCGCACCGGGGTTCCTGGGCTTTCGCCGCTTACGCGAGGGCGAGCCTTTCCCACGGGGAGCCCCCTTGGCTGCGCCAGACCTTCCATGGCGGGGAGCTTCCTCCGAGCGACTCGGGGCCCCCGACCGGGGTTTGGGCTTAGGGGAGCCGCTGCGCCCGACCGACTCGTTCATGTCGGCCTCACGCTCCAACTTCTCTCGCTTGCGAAGCACGGAGCGGGGGACATAGCGGGACTTTGGCTTCTCTCGCGCCTCGGGCTCAGTCACTTCGATGGTGACATCACCGAACACCTGAAGTTGACAGGAGAGGCGCTGACGAGTGATGAAAAAGGCGTTGCCCATGTGGCCCTCTTCCTCCCAGGCCATCTCGGAGATCAACTCATCCCCCGACACGACCTTGACCCGACAAAGGGCACACGCACACTTTCCACCGCACTGGCTCGCGATGGGCACCCCGGCCCTCGCTGCCGCGTTGAACACCGTCGTGCCGGGCTTCACCTGGATGGTCACGCCCGAAGGCAAGAAGGTGATCGTGGGCATATGGGAATGCTAAAGCACCCGCAGAGTAAAGGCCCGACCTAGCGCGGCCAGTACGGCAAAGCCGGGCGCCCCTGTGAATCGATGGGGAGCGCAGGGACCGCGGGAACAAGCCCCCAACGTGACTCCACCGCCTCCCCACGTCCGGGCAAGAACGGAGGAGCAAAGGGAGAGTCGTCCTCTGCCGAGGTCAGGGCCCACCGGTCCAGAGTGGGAGACAACAACTCCCGCGACACAAGCTCGGTCATCCTTCCTACGAGCGAACGCATCAGCCGACCCCCGGCATCAATCGACAACAGCCGACCGTGGCCATCCAGTACGACACGCGTGCCGGAGGGCAATTCAATCAGCCATGACTCAGCGGAGGCGGAGTCAGGCAGAACACCGCTCAGCGAGCTCGAAGTCTCGCTCTGAAGGCCCTGGAGCGCGAGCAGGATGCTGTCAGAGCGGGCCTGCCCGAGATCCGCTTCTCGGGTACCCAGAGGGGCGTCTGACAGAGCATCCAGCGCGGTCGCGCGCCCGTCTGCTGCGGTCGTTCCAGGCATCGAGCAAATCCATCCAGGGGTCCCCGGAAGCACCTCCGCGGTCCCCGGGGGGAGGCCTTCTATGAGCGAGTGCACCTCCCAGCTTCTTCGACGCTCCTGATTTCGGCCGCGCGTGGTCAGGAGCCCATGAGCTCCGGCCTCCACCGCTGCGATGGAATCAAGCGCGAAGTCGGGCGGCAGTGTGGGGTCCTGGAGTCGAGGACGCAGGGCGGCAAGTAAGGCCGCTCCGGGCAAATCGAAAGTCCATGAGTCGTCGGGCAACCCCAGCAGTTGATTCCAAACGAGAGCCTCCATTGGCAAGTCGCCTGACAAGACCAGCGCCTCCGTCGCGCTCACACGTCGAGCACCGATGGGCCCTGGGATCATCGATGACGAGCCCGGAACGGGCGGGAGGAGAACACCGGCGCCCGCATGGGCTACGTCTTCTGGCAGCCCTGCAGCTCCATCGATCGCAGCAGAACGAGCGTCCCTCCAGGCACGAGGAGACTCCGGTAAGCCTTCGGGCATTAAGGCCAAACGCTCAACCCTCGGAGCGCGTCCCGCCCACCACCGCCTCACTCTGGCCGCGTCGCCGTCGAGCCTCTGGGGCTGCTCGACGGGCCGCGGGAGTGGAAACGTCACCCCTCGCAAGGTCGATGGAGGGAGCCCGAGGCGCACAGCGTCGGCCAAGAGGCTCGACCGCTCGTGACGCCCCCCCGGCGTGGGACGAGACTCGTGTCGAGAGAACGGACTTCCCCCGACCCGTACCTCAAGGTCCCAAGACCCAGAGTTCTCACGACGGAGCGTCTCCTCATCAGTTTTTACGGCGAGGGCTTCCGCGAGCACACCTGCGCTATCAGAAGCAATATCGCGCCAGGTGATCTGAGCTTGCGTATTGGTCCGTTGGGTGGTCTTGAGACGCCCCATCGGGTCGCGGGTCAGGCTCCACGCCCCCAACCCAAACGCACCCTGCAAGGAGATGGTCTCAAGGCGCCCTCCTGGGTCTCTCCCGAACTCGACTGCCCCCTCCCCGCGCGCATCAGTCACCGTCACCAGGCGCGCATCGCCTGTCCGTTCGCGCTCCACGACCAGGACGGAGTCTGGACCATCGACGCGGCGCACCCTTCCAGCACCATCGCGCTGAAATCGCCACTCTCGATCACGCGCTGTGATCCCCTCAAGACCCGCCGCCGACCAGTCCAAATCGAATGCGCCAGCGCGTGTTGGGCGACCATCTGTAAGTCGCTTGAAGCCGCGCTCCACCGCAGCGCCGCGCACGGCGCGCACACGACCATTCGTCCCGCGATCGGCGAACCAACGAAGTTGTCCGTCCTCCGAGGGCCCCCACCCGGAGAGAGCACCCACCGAATCCAGTCTCCACCTCAGATCTCCGAAGCCCGTAGGCCCAAGAACTCCCCAGCCCACCGAGACCGCTCCATCAGGCAGTCCCATCCCCGTCCAACGACCACGCACGTCAAAATCGAGGCGAGCATCTACGTCGTCGGCACGCACGAAGCGTCGTGGCACACCAGATCGTGTCTGCTCCAGGCTGAAGATCCCTCCGTAGCCCTCAAGGGAAGTGAGACGTCCCACTGCGTCTCGGCGAACCGACCAGTTGTGCCCAGAGGTCGTCGTAAACGAGCGGGGTCGACCCGCATCATCCAGGGTGAAGTCCACAGCCCCCCCCGGTGGTGCGACGCGTTGAAGCCTGCCACTCCGGTCCCGGGCGAACCTCCAGCGACCGCTTCCTCGTGTCACCCCCAGCGCACGACCCGCTCGGTCCACATCGACCGCCAGAACCCCGTTCGCCGTGTCATCTCGAGAGGTCACGACTCCATCACCACGACGCTCAAGGGTCGTACGAGCCCCGCCAGGCCTCTGCCAGCTCCGCACGGCTCCATCCGACCCTGTCTCAACGATGAGCTCCACCCCGTCTAGCAGGAGGCGGTCGATCCCCCCGCGCCCATTTCGCCGCACCTCCCAGCGCGATGCGCTGCCCTCGACCAGGCCACTGGGCAGGTCTTCAGAATCGCGACGAATCGTCCGAGAACCCTCGGGCCCAGTCCAACCAGCGACCAACGTTCCCGAGTAGATAAGAGACGCAGATGTGCGATCATCTCGAACCTGCTCGACGCGCCCACCCGCCCCGAGGGCCAGCGTGACGATGCGTCCCGTAGACCCTTCGAAGCCGATGATCCTACCCGCATGATCCCGGCGTACCCCCGCACTCGCGCCATTCAGGCGCACCTCCCCCACCGCTCGCTCTGGCGATGGCAGAGCGAGCTCAGGCCCCTGAAGAGCCGACAGATAGGAGAGAGATCCAGCGCTATAGCGTTGAAGCGAGAGGTCTACCCCGCCGGTGCGACCTACCGCGCGGATGTGACCATCGTCCCCACGCTCGAGGGTGGTTCGTCGACCAGAAGGGTCGCTCCATCCTCTCAGCTCATCCCCGCTCGCCTCGACCACTCCCCGGGCTCCGCCTCCATCCACGACCGCCCGGAGCGCACCCCCTTCATCTCGGTCGAAGCGCACCACGCGACCCTCTTGTCGAGCCCGAAGCAGACGACCGCTGTCGTCCCAGTCGAAGGACACAAGCCCCGAGGTGAGTTCCACATCGGTAGGTAGCGCAGCGCGCTCGGCGAAGGTCACACGCTCTACCTGGGTTCCGCCTCGACGGACGGTGCGCAAGCGCCGCTCTGCATCCCAGGCGACATCCGTGGTTCCACCAGGGAGGCCGTCGACCACGACCCGAAGTCCAGAGTCTTCCAGCGTGGCCCGCATCTGGTAGTCGCCCGTAGGCCCCGCAGCGGACAGAACCCTTCCGGTGGCATCGTCGTAGCGAACGGAAACCACCCCCTCGGGCGTCGTCGCTTCTTCAAGTCGCCCCCGCCCGTCGTAGCGAAACCGCCACACCCCCAGCGAGGACTCCACATGCTGGAGCAGCGAACCGGCGTACTCAAAGTCCGCGCTGCCTCCGCTCGCGCTCGTAAGTTCGCTCAATCGAAATCGAGAGTCCGTCTCCACGGACCACTCGGTCAGACCACCGACCGACACCTCTTCCAGCACACCGTTGGTCCGGGCCACCGCCCAGTCCGCTCCCGCTCGTGGCTCAATCGCCTTGAGCCATCCGCTTTGCTCATAGACCTCACGACTCCCGTCCGGGAGCCTCAGCACGACGTCCTTCCCCTCGTCTTCGAGGACCCGCACTCCCCGGGCGCTCGAGCGATAGATCCGGTCTGAATCCAGCTCTGGGTCCGGCGGCCCCAAGTAGCGCAATCGCATGGCACCGAGGGTCGAGGGGTCGCTGACGAGCAACTCCTCGAGCGCGCGCACTCCGCCCAAAGAACGGCGGTCTGCCGCCGACGTTTCTCGACGCCAAGACCCAATGACGTCCCGCGTCACACGATCAAGTTCTTCCGCGCTGGGAGGCTCACCGGCCCAAAGACGGTCCCGAAAGCCATCCGAGTCAATCAGGACACGATCCCCCCAAGGTCCCGGCGTCCAGGAGCGCGCGAACGTGTACGTCCATCCAGGCGCCAGATCCGCAGACCCTTCAGGCTCCATGTGGTTGTAGGTGAACGCCATACGCGCGTTGGTGGGCAGGTCGAGCCGCGGTAACGGCTCAATTCGCAGCACGAGGTTTCCCGAGAGCGTCGACACTCCCGCGCCGCCCCCAAGGTCAATAAAGACGTCTTCGAGTGTTCCCCAACCCAGGTGTTCGCTCGGATCCGGATCGAGGAGGTCTCGCGTCGCCAGATCCAGTCCATCTGTGCGCTCGGACTCGATGACCGAGAACGGGTCCTCCTGCCCCGACGCCATCGGCGCGAGGAACAAGGCAGCCGACAGCGGAAGCAACAGTCGTCGCAGGGCACTCTCTCCGGGGGCGCTGGCGCCGTACGACGCTGGAAGAACCCTACAAGGGAACGACCCATCCGTACGAAACCCCGGTCAGGTACGCGACGTCTCGTTTCCAAGTTGTGGGGTCCGAGGTCTCAAACTTCGACAGGTGGTCATGGCCGCACGCGCGTGCCATCACCTGCATCCACTCGACTGAGGCGCCGAACCAATTCGCAAGGGTCTTCGGGGACATAGCGACCTCGAGCCGCGCCCGAAGGGAAGGCTTCTGGGTCGCAATCCCCACAGGACAGTTGTTGGTGAGACAGGCACGCGTTCCAAGACAGCCGACGGCTTGTAGCGCCGAATGACTGACCCCGACACGGTCAGCCCCCAAAGCCAGGGCCTTCATGAAGTCTGATTCCGTTCGCAATCCGCCAGGGATGATGAGGGTCGCGTCACTGCCACGATTATCGAGCGTGACGCCTCGCCCGCGGCAGCGCTGCAAGGGTCGGTACGGAGATGTTGTCTCGGAAGAGGTTTGGCGCCGGCCCCGTGAAAAAGACGGCTCGCGGGTGGAAACACCCGCCAATTCGACTCCGACAGGGGTCCTTTTCACGAACTACCACTCTGCTCTGAAGCCGAACCAGGGCCTGATCGGGAGCTGCCGAAAGACAAAGGGTCTGGGGGCTTCTCGCTGCCCGGTTTCTTCATCTACGGACCCGTTGCCGTAGATCCAGACGTACTGAGACTGCGCGTTGTACGCGTTCAAGACATCCAGATACACCGTCAGTTTCACGCGGTCCTTGATGACTCGAGAGTTCTGAATCCGCACGGACAACTCGTGAAAAAACGAGTACTTCTCTCCGTTGTAGTTGTAGAGCACGGACCGCCAAGTCGTGCCGTCGTCCTGCAGGACATGGGTTACGGGGCTCCGCGGTCTTCCCGACCGAAGCTCCCATGTGCCCGAGATCTGCCAGTCCTTCTTTTTTCCCAGGGTGACATCACCACCAATCCGTAGAGCGTGGCGCTGGTCAAAGAAGGGCCTGAAGGTCTCCGGGCCCGCCTCGTTCAGCGGGTTATGCCGCCAGGTTGAGCCGAGTGAGTAGGTCGCCGCCAGTCCGTATCGCTCGCCTCGCATCCCGTAGAACACGTCGATCCCCATGGCGTTGCCCTTCCCAACAAACGCGTAGGACTGGCCCGCACGGACCGCTTCGATGGTGTCCGGGTTCACGAGGAGGTTGTCGAGCTGTCGAAAGTACGCCTCGACCCGAACTAGAGCGCCAAAGGGAAGGAACTGCTCAAGGGCGGCAGCGAGCTGAATCGCGCGCTGCGCTTTGAGCTCCTCGGCACCAGCGACCGGGTCATAGATGAGGGGGTCGTTCGGGACCTGGTGGGTCAGAGCGAAGTTGGCCTTGATGGTGGTGAGAGTCGGTAACTTCAAGGCGAGCGAAGCCCGTGGGGAGAACAGCACCTTGTTCACGGCATTCATCGGGGTCACTCGCACTCCGAGTCGACCATCCAGGGCTTTGGCGCCGAACAGCTCTTTCCAGTCGTCCTCGATGTACAGCGAGAGCTGCGTCCACTCCTTGCGCGGGTTGAATGCGAGTTCGTACGCGCCCAAGGACGCCCAGGGCATCGCCGCCCAGGTGGGAACGGAGCGGGGGTCCTTGATGACGCCGTCCCCAGACAGACTCATGTACGCGAGCTCCACCCCAGCGTGCAGGGTGTGCTTGCGCTCATCGTCAAACGAAAAGCGCAGGTTTGAGCGCCAACTCGGGCGAAGGATCTTCACCTTGCGAGTCACCCCGAACGAGGCCTCCTGCTGCTTGTCAGCTTCATCGTGGGTCAGCGCGAAGACGTTGTCCCAGCTGATCCTCTGACCCATACGCCAGTCCCAGTGGATGGATCCGAGATAGAGGCGGTTGCGCGCATCCAGGGGAGCAGCGAACTGGAGTAGAGCGGGGTCCTCTGGGTTGTCCGAAACCCCGAACGTCATCCGATCGTGAGCGTGGAGAAACGTAAAGCGAAGCTTGTGGCCCGCTGCCTGATAGGTCAGCCGACCCATGTACTCACCGAACTCGAGGCCGAACTTCGCCTCTTTCGAGAGGACGCCCACCGCGCGCATGACACCGAAATACGGCTCCAGGAACGACCGCCGCGCAGAGACGAGGTAGGTCATCGGCGACCCCTTCTTTCCCACTGGACCAGAGACCCAGGCCGATGCCATCGCCATGTTGACGTCGAAGACACCGTCGTGCTCCTCAGAGTCACCGTCGATTGTGGTGACCGTCAGGGCCCCAGCGAGTGACTCCCCGAGTTCCGCACCAGGCCCCGCGCTGTACAACTTGACCTTGTCCGCGATGGCGGGATTGAAGAGCGTGAACACACCACCGAGATGGTTTGGGTTCTGAAGCTCGATTCCATCGAGGTAAAAGAGGGTCTCGTCGGTGTCGCCTCCACGAACGTGGAAAGTCGCAAAAAAGTCGCTGTCGCCTGTGACACCCGGCATCTGTTGGACCACTCGGGCCACGTCCCCCATCGCTCCAGCCGCGAGCTCGATGTCGGCTCGAGTCATCTCCCAGGTTCCAACCACCGCACCTTCGGGCGGAGCCAGCGGTGCTCGCTCTACCTCTCGCCAGCGCTTCCTCCCAAGGACCACCGTCTCGTTGCTCAGCTTTGCGGGGACGAGAATGGCGGCAAAGGTCTTTCGCTCATCCGCGACCACCTCGACTTCCTGGGTCTCCCGCTCGTGCTCTGGGTGAAACAAGACCAGCGTCACTTGACCCGCGGGAACCCCCTCGATCTGCCAGCGCCCTTCGGCATCCGTAATGGCTTCGTCATCGCTATTGGAGATCGAGACGACCGCCCCGCGAAGAGGGCGATCTCTATGGTCGGTGATTGTCCCCGAAAGCGCCCCGAGAAGCTGGTCACCACTCTCACGCTCTGCCGGAGCCGACACAAACTCGAACGTGTAGTCGATGCTCAGGACCGAGGGCTCTCCATCCACCTCGGCGGGACTGAAGACCATCCGTCGAGAGGCCTCGAGCGCAGCCGCATCCAGCTCCTCGTGGACGCCCGAGACCAGCTCACTCGACGTGACTGTCCCTCTTTCGTCGATGACGATCCGCAGAACAACCTCGCCGCCGACGCCTTCGGACTTGAGGGCCTCGGGATAGGCGGGCTCGACGGACTCGAGCAACCTAGGCGCCGTGGTGAGTAGGGACTCCTGGGATTGATTTTCAGCGTCCGAGGTCGACGCATCCTCAGCTCTGGCCGAGGCGGCCTGAGCGCCGAATACCAGCACGAGGGAAACAAACACCGACGCGCGGAGGGGGAGACTCCTCATCTCTTTGAAGGACCGAAACAAGCTGGTAGGGGTGCGCACTTCCGGACGATAGCGGCGGCGCGGCGAGCCCGGTTCCTCGGTCAACACCCGCGCGATTCGTTGCATTCGGCTTGTCTTGCGTGGACTCTCGTGCGCCGTTAGGCTCGCCCGTCTCGTCGGTTCCTTGGGGAAAACTCCGCACTAAAGCGTAGTTTTAACAGGCACTTATAGCGAGACGATGGGAGAGGGCCCATGACGCCAGATCAGGTCGAGTACTACCGCAAGCTTCTGAGCGAGCAGCTCAACAAGTTGATCAACGAGGCGCAGGAAGGCGTGAGTGAGCTCACCGCCGACGCCGAAAACCTCCCTGATGCCATCGATTTTGCGTCGAGCGAGTCTGACCGGCACTTCAGCCTGAGGATGCGTGATCGCGAGCGAAAGTTGATGCTCAAGATCCGCGCCGCACTGTCCCGAATCGACGAAGGTTCGTACGGTGAGTGCGTCGTATGTGGCGAGGACATCGGCGATCGGCGCCTGAAGGCTCGTCCCGTGACTACCCACTGCATCGACTGCAAGACAGAAGCAGAGACGCGCGAGCGAGTCCGCGGCTACTAGCGCACTTCTCGATACCCTCTCCACGACGGCTCTGTCGCCCGACATGGAACTGATCGCCGACGTCGCAATCCCCCTTCCTCTCGCGGGGCCGTTTCACTATCGGCTTCCGCCTGAGCTCGCTGCCTCTGCTGCGGTGGGATTGGGCGTCACGGTTCCTTTCGGGAACCGGCGTATGACCGGCTATATCCTCGAGCTTCTCGAGGCGCCGCCAGAAGAACGAGAACTGAAAGATGTCCTCCAACTGAGCGAGGACGGTCCGCTCTTTGGCGCCGAATTGGTGCCCTTGTACCGCTGGATCGCTCGCTATTACGCCCACCCACTAGGGGAGGTCGTACGGACCGCCCTCCCTGGTTCCACCCGCACCGCGACACGGGCCACGGTGCATCTCCAGCCTGACGGGGTCGCTGCGCTCAATGCAGGCTCGGCGGGACTCGACCCACCAGTTCTCGGCTTGCTTCAGCGCCTTCAGCGAGCGAACGGAGCGCGACTCACCCTCAAGACCTTAAAGCGTGAAGACCGCGCCTTTGGGGGAGCCGCTTTGCGGCGCGCGGAGAAAGCGGGATGGGTAGTTCGGGCACAAGAGTCTGCTCAGCGGGCCGTCACCGTCCGTAAAGAGCCGTTGTACTCGTTGTCCATGCCCTTGGCTCAGGCACGGGGAGTGTTTCCACGCCCCGGCCCCGTGCGGGACCGCTTACTGGAGTACATCGATCGATTCAGCCCTGCTCCACACGGCGAGCTCAAGGATGCGTTCCCAACGCTGACCGCGCCTCTCCGCACACTCAAGAAGGCGGGAGTGCTGACCGTCACTCAACGAGAGATCCGCTCCGATGCGGCCGAGCAGGTCCGAATCGATGATGCCGACCGGACACCTCGTGCTCCTACTCCAGCCCAAGCGGCGGCGTTGCTCACGCTTACCTCCGCTCTCGATGATCGTTCCTATCGCGGGTTCCTGCTCCAGGGAGTCACCGGGAGCGGCAAGACGGAGGTCTATCTCCAGGCGGCCAGCAAGGTATTGGCTGAGGGCGGAAGCGCAATCTTTCTTGTCCCAGAGATCGGACTGACCCCCCAATTTCTCTCCCGCTTCCGGGCCCGCTTCGGCGAGGAGATCGTCGGGGTTCTTCATTCCGGTTTGACCGAGCGAGAGCGATTCGATGAGTGGCGTCGCATCGGTGTGGGTCGTGCCCGCCTCGTCATCGGTCCCCGCTCCGCCGTGTTCGCTCCGGTGCACAACCTCCGTCTCATCGTCGTGGATGAGGAGCACGACAACTCCTACAAGCAAGAGGAGGGGCTCCGCTACAACGCCCGCGACGTCGCGCTGACGCGCTGCGTGATGAGCGGGGCCGTGGCCCTGCTCGGCTCCGCAACGCCTTCGCTCGAGAGTCTTTTTTTGTGTCGTCAGGAGAAGATCAGCCTGCTCTCGATGCCCACCCGCGTCGGCGGACGCCCCATGCCACCGGTCGAGATCGTCGACCTCCGACAGTTCCCCACCGACGACCCCGATGCACCCGGCGCGCTGCTCTCTCCGCCCTTGCGGGAGGCGCTCGTAGACAATTTAGAGGCAAACGGGCAGACCATTCTGCTCTTGAATCGTCGTGGATTCGCAACCGTCGTGCTGTGCACCGGATGCGGGACTCACTTCCGCTGCGAGGACTGCGATGTCTCGATGACGTACCACGCTCGGCGTCACCAGGTGGTCTGCCATTGGTGCGGACGCACTCATCCCATGCCGAGCATCTGTCCGTCGTGTGAATCTCGCGACACCCTGCGTCTGACCGGCCGAGGGACCGAACGTCTCGAGGAGGAGATGTTGGCGCTGTGGCCTCAGATGCGCATCGACCGGATGGATGCAGATACCACTCGGTCCCGCTCATCCCATCGCCGGATACTCGACCGCTTTCGGGACGGAGAGGTAGATGTGCTGGTCGGTACCCAAATGGTGGCCAAAGGGCACGACTTCCCCAGAGTCACGCTCGTCGGCGTTCTGCATGGGGACGCCGCCCTTCACCTCCCCGATGTCCGCTCCGCGGAACGCACCTTCCAACTCATCGCCCAGGTCGCCGGGCGCGCCGGTCGCGCCGAACGCCCTGGCCGGGTCCTCGTCCAAACGTGGCACCCAGACCACCACGCCATCAGGAGGGCAGCGGAGCATGACTTCGCTGGGTTCGTCGCTCGGGAATTGCCGCTTCGGGAAGGTCTCGGATATCCCCCCTATTGGCGGATGACGATGTTCCGGATCAGCAGCCCGGAAGAACATCTCTCCCACAAAGCCGCCTGGCTCGCGAAAGACCTCATCGACCGCGCAGGCGGATACGTCACCGCGGCAGGGGGCCAGATGCGAATCCGCGGTCCAGCACCTGCTCCCATGTACCGAGTCCGCGGGCGCTATCGATGGCAAATTCTCGTCACTGCCAACGACCACAAGTCCATGGGGCGTTTGCTGCACACCATCGGTGAGGCCGTTCATGATTTGGGCAAACAGGTGGGGAAAGACACCCGCGTGGTGATCGACCGAGATCCGGTCGGCATGCTCTGAACCCCGCTCTCTCAACCACGCAGGAGCTACGCGAACCCGGGAATGCAAGTCCGTCTTGGGTCGGCGGCAATTGGAACAGCGCGTTCACGGTCGAGAGTTGAAAGGTGAATAATCTGTCTCTCTGCAAGCCCTGGGACAGCCCCGGCGGCTCCAGCGACCCATCCGTGTTCTAGACCTCGTAGCTGCGGGCGTAGAAGCGGCCGCAGTCGCAGCACTGGAAGACAGCGCTGCCATCCCACCCGTGGTCAAGGTCCCATGGCTCTGCACCCTGGGACTCCCGAACAAGCTTTTCCACGACCGCCGGCACACCCATTGGTAGGCCAATGGCGTCAGGCGGAGAGCCCACATTCCCCTCCCAAAGAAGCACAGCCAACCGGTCATGACAGACGGGCCAACTCATTGAGCGAAAAGGGAAGGGCGACGGTGTCCCGCAGCGCACAGCTTCGTCGAGATCGTTCAGAGCCCCGACGTCGGGCTTCGCAGCTGCCGTCCAGGCCTCGGCCCGAGGCGGAGCCGCGTCTCCTACCACCCGACCAACTGGAGCTTCGCTCTGCTCCCCACGAGAGACGGGCGTGGCGTGCGCCCCTGCCTCGCGCTCCTCTGGACCGAGGCCGAGCGTGGTCGTGTCCGTCATCTCCTCGGACCAGCGGACAAGAAACCAACGACGCCACACCCCGCGACCGATCCAGGGCACAGCAGGCTCGCTGATCACGACACCGGCCTCTTCGCGGGCGACACCTCGTTGCTCGAAGAACACCGCGACCTGAGCCTCCCGCACTGCAAACTGTGCCTGTTTCTCCTCGGGGCTCCGTCGGTCGCTGCGAAGCCATCCGGCGACCAACAGCACCGTGCTGAACACGGCAGACACGAGATGTACGGTCAGCAGCGCAGCTGTGATGTTGTTGGCGCCATGCGACCGAAACAACGGGATCGCCAGCAGCGTGACCAGCCAGAGCACTCCTGCACCCCAAAAAAGGACGTCTCGCTGACGGGGCGCGCGCTTTGGGTCGTTGACCCGACGCGCCCCTGTGGCCACGAGGGCCCGGGTGCGGCGGTAGTCGTCCAGGACGAGATAGGGGAACAACACAGCAAGGAACGGAATGAAGAACGCAGCGATGAGGCCGTAGAGGGGACCCCGCCTTTGCTCACCTGCCGGCTCGTCCTGATTTGCCACGTCGGCTTGTACTCAGGGGCGAGCTGCGGGAGCCACGACCGGACTCACCCTGGTTTTCCCGTCACTCTTTCGAGCTCCCTCCCTCGGGGTCGCCGAGCGCACGCGTTCACGCCGCTCCTTCTGACGAGCAGCATGCTTCTCACGTTCGGCCCGCACTTGCTCGAGTTTCTTGCCTGCGGCCTTGAACTTCGGGTTGGTCGTCACCGCCAACTCCAGCTGGTAGATCGCTTGCTCGTAGTGACGCTGCCGACGCTCGATGAGGCCAACGCGGTAGTACGCGTGTGCTTTGTACTCAGGGAGAGGGTTCGTCTCGATGTACGCCTTGTAGGCCTCTTTGGCAGCGCGGTTGTTCTTTCGGCTGCGGTAGTAGACCTCTCCCACCTGGAAATGGACGCGGGTGTTCTCTGGCGCCAGAGCCTTGACCTGGTTGAACGCAGCCAGGGCGTCGTCGTACCGCTTCATGCCCAGGTACAGGCGCCCGAGCGTCGTCTCGTTCAGGATGTTCGTGGGGTAGCGCTGCCTGGCCCACATCGCTTCCTCGACCGCCTCGTCCCAGCGTTTGCCTTCCATGTAGCTGTAGGTCAGGCAAAGCGATGCGGGAGCGGGAGCCAACAACCCCTTTTCCTTCGCGATCCGCATCTGCTTGAGGCCCTCTTCGCGATGGTCACCAAACTTCGGGAGGTAGTCGATGTTCTCGGTCATGGCGGTGCGCCAGTAGTTGTAGAGACCGAGGGCAAGTTGAACATCATGAAAATCCGGCGCCAGCCGCTGCACCTTCTTGACGTTCTCGAGAGCCTCCCAGGCCAGGTTGAAGCCCGCTAGGTAATCAAGGTGGCGCACCTGGTACATCGCATTGATGCCCTGATGGACCGCAAGAAGGAAGCTATTCCATGCCTTCTGGTCGCTGCTCCGAGCCACACGCTTGAAGCGTGTCTCCGCCTCCGCTGCCTCTTGCAGGTAAATCCGATCGAAGGTGAAGTCGTAGTTCTCGAACATCTTGGCCTGGTAGACGATCGAGCGACCGACTGGACCCAAAGGCGAGTCCGGAAAGTCGATTCCAGTCACTTCGAAGACCTCCAGAGCCTCCGAGTAGCGCCGCTGGTAGAGGAGCTCCATGCCTTCCTGAGCGGCGCGAAACTCTGCGCGAGGTACGTTCAACGGGTTCTCGCCCGTAAAGCCTTTGCCGCTCCGGTCCTTCCACGCAGCCTGCGCGAGGCCCGGGAGGAGCAGCGCGATCAAGGTAACCATCAGCAAGGGCAGCGATCGGTCGTGGCGCACGGTCATGGCGTCCTCCTCAAACCGGCTACCGAAGCGGCCGGAGCAGGGCGGCGTCAATGACGTCGCCTGCAATATTGGACCCGTATAGGTTCGAGCACTCTTGGAGGCCCGTGGGGCTGGTCACGTTTACTTCTGTGAGCCAGCCGCCGATTACGTCAATGCCTGTGAAGATCAAGTCATTCTCGACCAGATAACTCCTCAGCCTGTCGCAGATCACGAGGTCCCGTTCCGTCATCTCACAGGGTTCGACGGTGGCGCCCGCCGAAATATTTCCTCGGTGGTCATTTTCTGGAGGAACCCGGAGAAACGCACCCTTCGGATCCCCGTCCACGATCAGGATCCTCTTGTCACCGTGAATGATCTCAGGAACGTAGGCCTGCACCATCACAAACTCGCGTCCCGCAGACGTGCTCGTCTCGATCATGGAGTTCAAGTTCTTGTCCTCGCTCGTTAGCACGAAGATGCCCCGACCTCCGTTTCCGTCCCAGGGCTTCACCACAGCACGCCCACCCTGCTCCTCCACAAAGGAACGAATCTTCCCAGAGTCACAAGTCACCAGGGTCGGGACGACGAGGTCAGAGAAGCGGGTGATGATCATCTTCTCGTTGGCGTCGCGAAGCGCATGGGGCGCGTTCACCACCGGAACTCTCTGCGCGATGAGATCGAGTAGGTAGGTGCAGAAGATGTAGGTCATGTCGAAGGGAGGGTCAGTCCGCTTGAACACCACACGACAGGTGGAGCAATCCAGGGTCGCCACCTCGACGACATCTGCGACAAGGGGCCTCGGCCCAGCGACGATGCGCGAGGCTCGCGCATAGACTTGATCGCCGAGGCTCCAGAGGTCACCAGGACCGCAGTGCCAGACCTCGCCCCCCTTCTCCTGCCAGGCCAGCATCAGAGCGTACGAAGAGTCCTTGTCCACCTTGATCGTGGAGAGGGGGTCCATCACGAACAGCGCGCGCATCAGGGAGGCTCCGAACTCGTCTCCGTGGATGAACCCACGTCGAGCCATAGCAAGGTACCCGCTGTGACGAAGGCTGGCGCGAGGACCAGCCCCACGAGTGGGATCAGCATCAAGACGAGGAGGCTCGTGCCGAAGCCCATCCAGGGGACCAAGGACGCCTGGGCCCAGCCCAACTTCTTGCGAAGACTAAACTTTCGGCGTTCAAGAGCTGGGTCTGTGAAGTTCAA
>Ga0315320_10001476_pt1 | contig 19563 bp, 16 predicted proteins | sample M140m21515metaG_FD_203458 | JGI IMG/M metagenome (GOLD analysis project Ga0315320, IMG submission 203458) | Ammonia-oxidizing marine archaeal communities from Monterey Bay, California, United States - M1 40m 21515 | ecosystem: Environmental > Aquatic > Marine > Coastal | place: USA: California... | reverse complement strand
CTGATGCGGATACGTTTGGACCTGAGCGCTACGTACCGGACACCCGACCTAATGGTACACAGCAGATTGTATCGCTAGAGGGAGGATTGATCGTTGCTCCAGGTAGCTCAGTAAACTTGCTGGACGGACATGGAGATAACAACGTACACGTTTACGGTACTAGCTCGGTAGCCCACATTATTACAGGTTCGGTCGATAACACTGGTGACGCTCCGTACAACACTTACACGAACAGCAACACTCGGGACATCCAAATTGATGATGGTATTGCACCTAACCTGGGTCTGTTGTCAGGTAAGAAGTTTATTTATAACTCGCTAGGCACTGAGAACTGCTACGGGCAAGACGAGTTGCTGTGCTGGGCACACTGGGATTACTCTGGGTACAACAGTGTCAGCCCTGACCCAGGGACCACTCAACTACCAGGACATATGGGCACTAGCTACCCTAATCACCTGTGGTTGAGGGGTAACGTAGACAGTTCAAACACTCCTGGCATCTCAGGATCCGATCAAGTATCGATTAACAACGTCGCATACTACCGATCAACGGGAACGCTGTTGGAGTCTAAGTCACAGCTGGTAGAGCCAGATGTACTGATTACCGACGCACAGAGCAACTTGGTAGGGTTCTTCGACGTCTACCAGACATCGGTGGGTATCATTGGCGGGTCCGTCAGTGTTAAAGCTAACTCGATACCTAGTGACCCCAACGAGGTAGCTAGAGTTGCTCTCCCAGTCAGTGCTCAGTTTAGTGAGGACGTTTGGGATACCAACCGACCAGTAAGCAAAGACAGAGCGTACATTTACGAGCCGGGAACCGTATTGGCTCTGTTTAACGCCAAAGACCCTGCGTGGAACGGACTAGCCTGGACTGATCACCTAAGTGGTCCTAGTGATGACGAAGTTCTGATTCAAGCTAAGTGGGCCAGACTATCCGGACTGGGTAATGACCAGACAGTGATTGACCAAGGACGTACTCCTGGTCACTGGGCTATCGCTGGCGGTACTCACGGACCTCGACTTAAATCGGGCGCAGCTGTTGCGGGCGATGTAGATGGTTGGAAGGCTTGGAACACCATATGGGCAGGAAATGCTGCGCCTGACAGCGTTATCAGGTACGAGATGTCTACCACTTGGGACGGCTTTGTAGAAGAGTTCACAGGTATTGGCAATAACAACCAAGAGTTGTGGTTAACCGCAGCAGGCACATGGGGCGAGTCTACAGGTACCACCGACGGACAAGGCCGCGAGGTGTTTAACTGGAGTGGTGTAGGTATTCGGATTCGGCAACGTGCTATAACCGAGTCAGCCGTCGCTGCGCCTAACAACATTAAAGGTACGAGCATCGAGGCTATGGCCTACAAGATTAAGAAGACAAAAGCTAAAGGTGCTAAGGACGCAATCACTAGCTCGTACCAGCTGCTTGGCTTGGTAGGTACAGTAGACGAGTGCGTATGGCCGCTAAACAACGGACAGAGTACACACGTCCCACCAACTCTTAGCTTTGATTACGCAGGTCAGGATCTTGGTAAGGGCGGACCTTACGTTGCTGACAAGTTGTGGCAGCGAGTCTGGATCGACGTAGGCCAAGGTAGCCGAGATGTTACCTTTGGTATTTACAGTATTCGTGACATGGCAAGCTCGACCTTGACGATTAGCGATGTATTTGACTACCAAGAGTACGCCCCTGGCTTTGAGTACGGCTTTGCGTTTATGAACGATAGACCGGACGGTGAGTCAATGGCTGGTCAGATCTCTGATCTGAGTGCACGGGTCAAACAGACATACACCACCTGGAGTGGCCCTGCTGGGGTACAAACATATCCTTCCGTCGAGTTACTCCACGAGATTTACTAATGACTGACAATCTTAGAATAGGCGTAGGCCAACCACCGATGTCGGGTAATGATTACCCGTTTATCGGTGATTCGTCGGATGCAAGCATAACTATACTGGACATCCAGTTTCAGATGCGCGACGGCATGGGTCTGCCCATAATCTTGTCACAGTGCAACAATATAGGCGGGTCAGATACTAGCCTAGTCCCAGAGCTTACCTTGATTAACAGTCTGGGTAGTACAGTGTTCCGTACAGCGTCGACTACTTACTTAGGTAAGACTACTTGGTCGAACGGATACGCGGTGCACAGATGGTCTGGCCCTCAAAGTCAATTAGTAGTGGTGCTAGATACTAACAGGTACGACGAAGTAAGAGACAGCTTCTCGGCCATGGCGGTACTGGACCCTAGAACCTACAACTTTTTAAAGAACGACGTAAGGCAGGTAGCGGTCTATAACCAAGGCGATTCTAGTCCAGTTGTCACGGTGGACGACACTAGCCTGCTAAACATAAAGCCTGGCTACAACTTCCGTATTGATACCAGTGAACCTCAGAGGACTGGCGGTGGCAGCCGAATGGGGACTCAGCTCAAGCTAAACGCTATTGGCGGAGAAGGACAAGGTTGGGCAGATGACTGCGGTCAATCAGAGCCTGCCTTACGTACAATTAACCTGACATCAGCTGAGGCAGGTACCATGCTGCTTAGCGATGGCGATTGCCTAAGGGTACAACCCAAACTGGCTTGGGACGAAGAAAGTGTACCCAGTATCGAGCAGGGTGTTATGCTGCTCGCTGATGACTGTGTGCCCTGCTGTGATTGTGATGACTATCTCCGTGTTAATCGAGCTATCTCTAAGATTGACAGGGAAAACGTGAACACAGCCGAAGAACTAATGCTGACACGGGATAAGCTAATCGCATTAGCAGATCAGGTGCAAGCGGACACTAACTACTACACCACCTACATCAGGTCTGCTGGGGAAAGAAACGGTGACTGTGGAGTAAACGTAATTGGTGCTATCTCCAACCCCACGGATGAAGAGTGGCCCGATGTTACTTTGGTATTCAAATTCTTCAATACCACTGACGGTGCCGAAACCCCTATTTATCCAGCTAATATGCCCCCTAGGGCCAGCAGACTGAGCCGTTTGGTGGACGTAGGCAATACCCCTATCATAAAGTCGGGTGACAATGAACTGATGATCAACTTGGGCTGTGTTTACCCTGGAGAAACAAAGTCCGCGTCCTTCGGCTTTAACCTGAGATATACAGGCAGTTGGAAGTTCTGTGTGCACGAGCTAGACAAGCCCGAGCCAGCTTCTTGCTCCTGCGGATTTGTATCCTGTTCTGAATTAACATAACCGAGAATTGATTCTCGGTAGTAGGTGCTGAAATGGCTAGTAGTCCGTCCTGGTACGCTCGAAACCGAGCCCGTAGCTACCCGTTAAGGGGAGATGCTACCGCTGTAGCTAATAATGGGGACATGCTCCCAGAGACCTTGATAGCTGATTTATCGATTAGGTTTACTGGTCAACCTACGGATGTAGCGTATATACGTTCATTCTCTGTTACGTCTAAAACAGTCTCAATCATTATCGCGGTCGGCGGTACTACTATAGCTACGGCTACCGCAGCTGCAGCAGAAATAGGTAGGTGGCCGAGCATACCGCTTAAATCAAAAGTAAGTGGCACGGAAGGCTACGTAGTATTCGGGGATCCCAACCAGACTGGTACTTGGGAGTTTACTTCCTCGGCACAATCAGGGTTGTCTTGGCGTGCGGCTGGCCCTCAGTCTGTTGCTAAGTCGGATCCTAGACTAAGTAGATTCGGGTTTGCTAAGCTGTCCGGGCCTAACGTGAACTTACTGGGTACTAGTGACATATCAGTAGTTAACGAGAGGTTACTGTTGGATGGCGTAGAGCGCGAGGCTGTTGTAATAAAACTGAGTGATGATGCGGAAAACGACCCGCTAAAAGACTACGTAGGATCATGCGGCAAACGCCCTGAGTCCGAGACCTGTGGCGAGCCAGACCCTATTCTGGCACTTAGCGGCGTACAGCCTGATTGCTGTGGAAGAATATTCCTGGAGTTCCGAGGATGTGTAGACCTACACCAGCTGGCAGGAACATGTGGGGTGGTTATCGACTGTAATACGGCAGCAGGGGATTTGTGTCCGGCTAAAGAGCTTACACTGCCTACCCCTGACGGGACTCTGCCCGAAGATAGTGGAGGAGAGACAACAACTACTGAGCCACCGGAAGAAGAAGAGTGTCTTGAAGAAGAAGAAGTTAACGACAGCACACAGCAGTTCTAATGAGCAATCTATACACCTCTTGGCGCGACGACGTAGCCCAATCGATCTATCCATTTTCGGCATTTGTCAGCCCTACCCTGACGGACGGCGAGGAGTTACCCGACGGAGTTATCTTAGATGCCTTGCTGCATTCAGTTAACTCTCCGGGCGGCTACTACCTAGACTCTATAGTCATAGATGGGACCGATGTAGAGTTCTTTATTTACGACTCAACTAGGTTTCTGGTTGCCAAAGGTACTTGGGCTACTGACCTACCGGACACCTCCACCGTCCCGTTGCTTTCAGATTCAGGTGACAACGCTGGTGTATTAGTGGTAGGGCCCGATGCTCTACTTAGCTTTATCAGGCAGCGCCCTGCGGGTACTTACCTGTTCGAGGACACCACTACTGGGTTTGCACCCTCAACATGGCTGTACGCCAAGCAAGAAATAAGCGATATTCGTGCATTAGACGGCGTCGTAGTTCCTTCCGAAGGTGATCTTTACCTTGTAGGTGCTAGCGGTGTGCGCCTAGAGTGCGATGGTAACGTAGTCACGGTAAATGCTATTGGTGACCCTTTAGCTAAACGTAGAGAGTGTGGAGAAGAGTTTCAGCCGCCTAGGTACATCACTGAGATCGTCTACCAGAACGGTGACGTGACTAAGCAGTGCGCCCCTGGGGATTACGGTGAAGCACATCTGATAGCCGATAGCCCAATCACGGGGTTTGAGCCTGCGCTACGTATCATCAATCAGCCTAACAAAATACAGCTGGGCCTATTTGCCCCTTAGGATAGATAATGTCTCAGAGTGAATTTTACGTATCCAACTTAGGTAGAGCATTTCCCTTCGTAGACCACGAAGATGTTGCCCTATTCTCTGTTATTGTGGATTGTCGTATTACACTGCGGCCAGCGACTAAATACGTCCACGGTACTCACAAAGTTTACTTGCATGCCTTTGGCACATTATCAGGTTCACAAGCAGCAGCTTTAGGTGTGGGTGTAGGTGCCTTTGTAGTTTTCACTAGCGATGCCCCAGGTATGAGGGGAGTTTCCCTTCTAGGCGCACTAGCTAGCGCAGACCGGTTCGGAGAGGTAGCGTTAACCGTACGTAACTCAACAGCAATCGAGTCGATACTCAATGACGAAGAAGCTACCGTACCTGCCGATGCTATCAATTCCACTTTGACTTCGGGTTGGGTAGCTTTAGGCAACTTAGACGCTTTCCCCAACGACGTACAGTATTCCAACTTATACCTAGAGCCTACCAGCGTGTTTGCTACACCGGAGGTAGACTTAGGGCTGGGGACTACAAAGGTTTACAACCAGAGACTAACCTCTTGGTCTCCGCCAGCCGGTTGTGAGCATGTTGATCCAGTTATCAATATCGACGACCCGTATCAGTTAGTCTGCGAGATTGTAGATGAGTCGGTAGAGCTGAAGGGTGGCAAGCAGGTACGACTAGATCAGCTGACTTCGTACAACCAATTGATTATTAGTGCCAACGGAGGCACTGGAGACGGTGGCGCACTGTGTACACCTATCCCACTAGCTGACGGTATATACGATTATGATAAAGCACCCCAGTGTAACGAGGTGCTTCGGCAGATTAACGGTGTAAGTGGACCTTTTATTGACATAGGGTCATTTACGGGAGTTTCGGTGCAGCCGCATCCAGAGCTGAACCGTATCGTTATTGACATCGGAGGAAAAGACGTAAGCACCTGTACGTCGGAAGATGACGCCGCACAGGTAGAATGCTTCCCTACCGCGTTAGATGACGAAGGCAACCCTATTAACTGTGGTACAGATAACACTGAAGCTCCTTGTCCTGGTGAGCCTGACGCTAGTACCGGTTACTCACTAGAGATAGTACCGGGTCCTACTCCTGATGAACCAGGACCAGTTCTAGGTTGTCGCTGGGCAGCAGATCAGCTAACGGGCTGGACCCTTGAGGACTACCCTTGCTTGTCCCCTAACGCCTGTGCCACCCCAGATAGGTTGCCGGAGTATGAAGATGAGCTGATAGTAACCAGCTGTCTACCTTACATTGACCCAAACGGGTTTTTAGTTCGTAATGGCGACTTTAGTGCCGACGTGCCCATTTCTGCTTGGGACGCGATCTACACTACGATAGCCGACGACTTGGCTACAGCAGTAGGTACTAACCTGGCGAAGTTTGAGCCTAGTAACGTACAAGTGGCCGAGCTGTACCAAGCTAAGATTGGTGTGGTAGACGGTTTATACGTCTTACAGGCCGAGACCGCTTTACCTGTAGACGGCAAGTTGACCCTAGAGATATACGACAGGGTTAATCAGAAGACAGTAACAGAGCTTACAGTAGAGGTCGTTTCCGCCTCGCTCACGCAGTGGGTATCTGACCCGTTCCGTATCGACGACACGGTAGTGGACCTAAGAATACAATACAGAAACACAGCTGGCACCGCAGGGTATGCAGGCTTCTTTGATTTGGTGAGGCAATAATGTCCAACTTAGTAGTAACAGGCGGTAAGTGGGAGTCTACTGGCAGCGTTTCTGCTGATGGCTCACTAGCCTTTGGCCGAGGCACTAGCACTCTTCGATGGGATACTAGTATTCCCGGTGTACAGCAAGTTATTAAATTTGCCACAGACAGTCAGAGCAGTGCTTATACAGCAGTACAGCCTGGCGGTGAGTTAATTATCGGTAGGTTTGATATCACAGCTGCACTTACCGGCGATGAAGTAGAGCCATTCATAAATAGACTTAACATTAACGTTAAGGTAGATGGTAAAAGGTATCCTCTACCTATTGATGTGCAGGTAGCGGTGATTGGAGGTGCAATAGCAGTATCGTTGGGTGTGCAAGTGCCTTTTACTGTTAACTATGACAGCTTCGCGGTAAAGATATTGGGGATATCTGATAGTCGTAATAGTGAAACAGCGTCTGGCGGTGCGATAGCTAACCCCGGAACCACAGCCACCTTTTTCTTGTTTGCTGAGATATTAGAGACACCTACCGAAGGGCCAGTACCTCCGGCGTCAGGTACCTCTGCGCCTTTCAACAGCAAAGAATGTTTCGTAGGCGAGCCTATAGACCCTATCGAGCCAGGCATACCTGCGATTCCAATTATACCGGATCCAATTCCTATTGATCCGATTATTCCAATCTGTGGAATTGATATTGATATTCCCGACCCACCAATTGTGGTCGTGATGCCACCATTGCCACCTATACCTCCAGGGCCACCGGGCAACCCAGGTACGGGATGTATACCCTATATCACAGCAGAGAAGCAGTGTGTGGAGACCTGTGAAGGTGGTGCGTCTGACATTCAAATAATTCCATACGGTAACTGTAACTACCACATTGTTCTGTTTGAACACTGCTGCTACAACCCACCACCATGCTGTGACTGGATCTGTTGTGACGGTGACTGGACACTGTACCAAGGGTACCCAAAGAACGACTGCTGCGGTAACCAAGGCTGCTTTGACTTAACAAAGTGGCATATCGAAGTTTACAACACTGAAGATAAAGCCGAGCCGCCACCATCGGGAGACGGTGGCTGTTGGTACATGACTGACATATGGGATTGTACCTTCGACGAAGACCACCCTGAGGACGTAGGTTGCTGTACATACATCCCTGGCGGGGAAGGCGAAGCAGTACAGGAAAACATGGCCGCTAACCAGTGCAGCTCATTGGACGGTATTTTTGATGAAGAGCCCTGCGGTGTGACTGGTGAGGTTTATCAGGAGCTTTCTTACATCTACACGGGCTGCGGAGAGCAGGGCGGCGTGGATTTAGCCGAAGAGCTCAGCTTAATGGGCTGGGAGACTGCTGGTCCGTTCGAAGGCGCGTGGGAGCCACCTGTAGATGAGGAGGGCGAGTGTAACCACATAGTAGTGCAAGAGCCTCCACCCTGTGGCGACAGAGAAGAAGGTGAGGAGCAGGAAGAGCCAGAAGAACCAGTCTCTTGTGGTGAAGCACCTACTTGTCCTTGCCTGTGTGAGGGCATGGTTATGAAGGTGTGTGACGACTGTACTACTACTCCACCTCCTCCACCGCCTTGTGACGCTGAGTGTCTGTACTTAGGTAAACGAATGTACCAATCAAGCACCGGTAACTATTACTATGAGTGGGAACTGGTACAGCCTTGTCCCGACGAGGATTGTTGCTGTCCTACTCCAGATAAAGCGCCAACAAGCGTGGACGATGAGTACTTAGCTACCTGTCTAGCTGGGCGCACTCAGGCCCAGTGTACGACTACTACCGTGCAGCCTTGTACGGATCACGAAAACTGCCAGTGGGAACTTGCCTATGACGATTACGACGGGCCTTACTGGGAGAACATTATTGATGATTGCTACGATTACTCTGAAGGAGAACAAAACTGTTGCTGTCCTTACCCAGAGAACGTGGATCCGGACGAGTACAACCCTAGGGGCGGAAACTATGAAATAGGTGACACGATTAACCTACTCTGCACCGATGAAACCGACGGGTACTGTACCACTACCGAGCCACCTACAGGCTGCTGTCTGCGTTGCCAAGAGGGGCAAGGTCATGGCGGTATCGTAACGGAAGATATTACACAGGCTGAGTGTGATGAGCTGGATGATGGTGACACCGTGTGGTCACCTACCTGTCCACCTACAGTCTGTTGTGAAAGCTCGTTTGAGGAGTATGAGACTAAGTACGAGGGCTGCTGTGACTTCAACACTGTAGACCCGCAGTTGTGTCTTCCGCAGGGTTGTTGTACCTACACTGACTACGCTGGTACTCACGCAGTACAGACTGGTGAAACAGAGTGTGACCTATTAGGCGGTACCTGGCTCGGAGGCCAGGAGTGTCCTGAGACAACTACTACCACTACTACGACGCTTCCACCTTGTTTAGCCAAGAACATTATGGCGATGAGCATTCAAGGCTTTGCAGCGCAGGAGCCGCCCGGGATCAACTGTCAGGCGGCATTCCAGGCTAACCCGAACATACAGGTGATGACGGGTAACAGTATCACGATTACGGGTACGTGGACAGGTATTGACGGCGGGGTCTTGACAGGTATTAAGAATCCAACCCCAGGTACAGTAACTTTGACCCACAATGGTAGTACCTGGACGTTAAATACAACGGTACCTTGGGGCGGCAACTTCACTGGTACTCTGCCGTACCAATGTGGCGGCACGTTTGTCATGCCACTAAGTGGAAATACTAGTAACGTGTGTAGCTCTGTCTGGCAGAACGCAACCGCGACTTGGACCTACAACTAATCTCCCATTGATTATTAGTCAGTAAACAAATCTAATACGGGCTTACCTTGTCTCCAGAGAGGATAATATGCCCAAAGATAATGAAAAGCTGACTATAGGCATGCTGTGTTACGACGACTTCCACGGTACGTGGATGACTATCGTAAGTGCCTTACTACATCACCCGGAAGTAGCAGACCAGATTAGGTTTGTAGTTGTAGACAACAACCCAGATAGCAAGCATGGTAAAGAGGTGGCTAGCCAGTTCGCTAGTCACCCTAAGATAGACTATCACGCTATCAGCGGAGCTACAGCGTCTAGTTACAAGAACCTAGTGTTTGAGCTAGCTAGGACGCCTTATGTGGTCTGCATGGACTGTCACGTGATGCTACCACCTAAGACCCTTCAGCGGCTCATCAGGTTCTTTGACGCTAACCAGGGTTCCCACGATCTCTATCAAGGGCCGATGGTAGGTGAGCGAATGAACATTATCGCCACCCACATGACGCCTGCCTTTCGTGGCGGCAACTTCGGCGTCTGGGGAATCGACCCTAGAGGCTTAGACGAGAAGGGCGCTCCCTTCGAGATCCCTATGCACGGTATGGGGCTATTTGCTACCACTCGGGACGGTTGGCTGCGCTATGCAGCAGGTATGCGTAGCTTCGGCTCCGAAGAGGGTACTATCCATGAGAAATACCGATTAGCAGGCAGAAAGGCCTGGTGTTTGCCTTTCCTGCGTTGGGCGCACAGATTCGGCAGACCAGACGGTGCCCCGTATCCGGCCAGCAACTACGACAAAGTACGTAATTACATGCTGGGCTTCCGAGAAGTGCACCTACCTCTAGATTCAATTATTGAGCACTATCGCTATAAGCTAGACAATAATAAACAGAAGTCAGAGAGCATTATGCAGTCCCTCGTGGATGAGGCCCGTATGATGCCTGAACCCTATATAGCGCTGCCCGAGAACTACAAGCCATTCCTAGGCAACTCAATCCAAGTCCTGGAGGACATTAAATGAGCTACTCAGCCACTATCCAAGTGCAAGAGCCCGAGAATGGCCCAGAGCTATTCAGAGGCCGAGCGTACTACCGCCTAAGGTTCGAGTGCACCACCACTACAGGTGGTCTACCCCCTCAAATCTTCGTACACCAACAGACCAGCGTACCCGTGGCGGGTAACGGTGGCATTGGCGTCCACAATGACTTTATCAACGTAGCCGGACCACTGGACCTGACTAACATCCCGGCTGACACGCCGAATGCCCAGGGTTACCTACGGCTTTCTACTGCCGACCTGTTGATAGAGACGGTGAACCTCAGTAAGCAGACTGTGGACGCTATCAAGCAGTCGGTGCTGGAATTGGTTAACGGATTGATTGACTTGGATGATCTTGAGACTACCGACGAGTTTACTATCGTATCTAAAGACCCACAGACAACTACCACCACCACGACAACGGCTGCTCCATAAGGTAAGTAAATGGCTAACGTAGTATTACTTTCAGTATCAAACGTAAAGTCACTGTTACTGACTAACAATCAAATATTAGAGTTGTTTCCTTTTCTTCAAGCAGTGAAGACTAAGTCCGCAGCTCTAGGCTCCTGTGCCCCTTGCCAGCGCGGCAAGAAAGGTAAAGAGCTGGACGTTCATATCCAAGAAGCCGTTAAGCGGATAGTGACCATGGACGCTGCAAGTAAAGAGAAGCTGAAGAACATTCTCGGCGCGCAGACAATGCGGGCATACTACCGAGAGAATGTGAACGGGCGTATGATCCGTAAGCGGGCAGAATGGTAATCCGAGAACTGATTCTCGGTGTGCTAAATAACCCGTGGTTTCCTGTTACATATAGGTGTAGATGTATAGCACTCAGCAGAACACTACATCCTCGTAGCTAAGGAATAAAGCTATGGATATTTCTCACTACTGCCCACAGGCTGAGATTTTACTTAGCGAGTTCGACTCAATGCCATCGTCCCTGATTGGACAGATGGCGGAGCTTAGTCAGGAGATCGCGCACCTGCGTGACCCCGAACTACAGGCTGAGGAAGCCGAGAGACTCGAGACCATGGCGGAGACCGCCTTGGCCGATCCACATTACAAGGTGGAAGATTATCAAGTCTTCGAGGACTTCCTGACCCAAGCGCGACAGGTACTCTGTCGTTAAGATCGATCTTTGGTAGATCGTAGAGACAGGCTGCCTTGCGGGGCAGCCTGTCTTTTCTTTAGCCCCCAGAAGGTATAAACTCTAGCCTTCTTAACAACAACCCAGTCCCTGGAGAGAGACAATGATTAACTTTGACGGATCCGCTGCAAATAGCGGAGAAAACGGAACAAATTGCAGTGACAGCTTCGGTCTGATCGAAGTCGACCTGCATCGTGGTGTAGTCAAAATTGGCTGTAGCGAAGAAAAGTTAGAAGATAAGATCAGCCTACTGAACAGTCAGGACGTACTGACGTTGGCAGTGGTTGAGGCTACTAAAGCCGGTATGACCAATCCTATGATTAAAGACCGTGTTATCATGTACGGTAACGCTGAGACCGGAACTCCTAGCCAGAAGCCACCTACATTTATTACAAAAGAGTCGCAGGACGATTTCACTCCATTCCTGGTGGTGACAATGCACTCCTCGACCGTTTCGGATACCACTTTCCAAGGCGATAGTCTGTAAGCCATGTTTAACTTACCAAAGATGAAGACTGCAGCAGTACAGTCACTGGAGTCTCAATCCACCCTCTCTACCCGAGGCAAGGTTGCTACTTTGTTTCAGGATGAGGATGCTAGCGGCGCTGCGTTGTTTATCGGCTGCAGTCTCATCTTAGGGGAAGTTGACGAATGGACAGCCTGGCACCCAGAAACCATACGCATGGAGCTACAGGACGAACTGAAGCTCTCTCACATCGATGACGACGTCTTTGGCCGCCTCATGGCCATCGTCACGATCCTAACCACTGATCTGTTCTACCAAGACCTTCCATCCTTTATTGAGTTATGTAACGTATTGGCGGGATCACCCTCCATGCTTAACGTGTTTGACGTAGCAGACGTCTATGAGCTTAGTAGCGCTATCATGGCTGCACAGTTTGTAGATGACGAGGAAAAGTACAGCGAAGAGATTAGAGGCTACATCGGACATATGCTGGCAGAAGAAGGCTTCTCTAAGCCGCCAGCGTTCTTGAAGATGGCAGAGATGCCAACAGGCTCGTACTCGCTCCAGGAGTCTCTTGAGGACGCAGAGATACTTGGTGGCGCTGTAGAGTCAGAACGTATGCGGGCAGAGGAGCTGGCCGCATTCCAACAGGCGGACGCAGCCGAGATGCTTATGCAGATTGAGAGCCTTGGAATCGACGTTCAAGGCATCCTTGCTAACAGCTAAATAATTGCTCTTTTTCTGTTACATATAAGTGTAGATGTATAGCTTCTAGCAAACCATCTATACTCCAAGGCCCGGCGGGGCGTAAAAAGCGCATAAGGAAGAAGAACGTAGCTATACGTGGTTAATAGCGGGTGTGGTCTTACTCGATCTAGACTGCCTTGTAGGCTGGGTATACATCATGTATACAGCCTCACCATGGAGAGTGCCCGTCATAGGTAGCGCTCCAATTGAGTAACCCACTCGTAGCGAAATGGGGTGCAGATGAAACTTCTGCAATGACAGGTCTTGGTAGACAATGTTGGCGGTGAGCTAAGTCACCGTTAGGAAAAGGGGTTCGATTCCCCAACTGTCATTTCTTGTATTACATGTTGTAGTACAAGGTTTCTATTAACCTTTTTAGCATAAGGAATAAATGCTATGGTTTACTTGGTAAGCGCTGTTATCAATGGGCGTCGTACTCTTGAGATCTTCTCCACTGAGGAGAAGGCTAAGGCCAGCGTCCTCGGGCGAAAGCCCGGGGCAACGATCCGGCCCATGCACCCGATTGACGGGTACAGGTGTGTCACGCGGCACGAAGAGTTGCACGGCGCCTAAAGGTACTGTGCAGTTCATAACAGAAAAAGGCCGAGGGATTACCCTCGGCCTTTTCTTTTTTAGCCCCCAGCACCCCAGTATGCCGAGAACCAATTATCGGTTAGAGAGTCGTGATGGTGAAGTCAAAGCCGTCACCAGGGTTCACTTCTACTGAGATACCCTGTGCAGTCAGATCGGCCACCAGGTCGTCTGCAAGATCTGCTGACATGTCTTGAGCTGCCTTGACGTACTTACTATCATTCAGGGATACAACGCCCGTAGCAGCCGCTACAAGGATGTTAGAGTTAGCTGCGGTGAGCTGGCTCTCTTTGACTACTGAACCGTTACTAAGGAAGGCGACAGGGTCAACAGTGTTAACTGCCAGTTCAATCTCTGGTCGATCCCCAAGCACGTTAGCTGCTTCACAAATCTCAGCAGCCATCTTGTGATTAGCCTGCATTTCCTGAGGTGACAGTCCTTCGCACATCTCAGCCAACTTAGTAGCGTAAGTGTTCTCAGTTCTACGGAGAAGGCTTGCTACGGCTTTACCGTCGTAACAACCGTAATGACAGGTCGAACGCTTGATGTATTCGTTGTCAAAGCCGTAGGCTGAGATCTTACGGGCCAACTCAACTCGCTCGGTTACTGATGTGTCACTAAGCTCTGCGAAAGCCTCGGCAGCGACCTTGGCTTCTGCCTCTCCGCGTACGGGTAGTCTCTCAGTAGTCTCTTCGCTAGCTACTTTGCTAACAGCGTAGGTTACGTCTACAGCGTTAATGTCGTCGATGATTCCAAGTGATTCTGCTGCAGCTTTAAGATATGACTCAATCTTGTCTAGCTCCACCTGTTCTAATTCGCTACTCTCTTTTTGGGTAACGAACGAAGCATAGCTATACCAAGTAGAGGCTCGGTTATGAGCCGGTAAGCGTGGTTCTGGAGAAATCATCGCGCATTTGGAAACGCTATTCTCGTTTGTTTCAAAGTCGGACTGGTCGGCGTCAGCCACGTAGCCTGGCACCACGAAACTCCGAGAGATCTTGTGCATCAGCTGAAGGCCGGGATCTGTAGTAAAGTCTTTCACTGTTAAACCTGGGTAATTATGGGAATGTCACTAAACAGCCGTGTCGATTGGGTAGCTGCCTTAAAAGCGTTTGGAGTCAGACCTGTAAGGCACAGCTTACCTAGTAAGACCGAGTGCCCGTTGTGCCACGATGGCCGATTGAGAGTCTCTCATGACAGTACACAAGGCGGTGCCTGGTGCTATTGCCGTACCTGTAAGTTCTCAGGTGATATGATCTCCTTAGCCCGCGATTTCTGGAAATGTAACTCCAGAGTCGCTGTAGGTCAGCTGCAAGAGCACAACGCTCTGCCAGCTTCTGTAAACGATAGACTTATTGCAGAACGAGAGAAAGACGTGATTCTGCTAAAGACCTCGGAAGACCTGCTAAAAGCAGCTATACGGGGAGGTAGAAGCGTTACAGAGTCTAAAGCTGTTACTCAGCTGAGCTGGCTGGGGTTTGCCAAGCCAACTAATGTTTCATGGTCAGCTAAGGGGCCAGGGGCCGTTATCGGGTACACCCACCGGGAGGAGCTGGAAGAGTCCCTGAGACCCAGAAAGTCAAGCTCACCCAGGAAGTATCGCCCTAGGGAAGTACGGGTAGGGCATACTGACGCTGACGGTCAGTTTATTGTCCCGTTCTTTGACCAACCTAATCGGATGGTGTCTGCCAACATCATCTATGCCGCCCAGAAGGGGGTATGGAAAGAGAAAGACTACTACCTGCAGTACACAGCTGGCGGGCAGGAGTCGGGCGGACTGGCCTACCACCCTGATACACTAGCCCAAGCTGGAGAGGGTAAGCTGCTAGTCACTAATAGTGTGGAGACCTACCTACGTATGCACATGAAGTCATTCCAGTCCTCGCCCAAGGCTCTGCCGCTGGTTTGCTTCCGAACAGGAGACACGTTCACTAATACCTGGGACATGTTTGCTGGTAGATCCATTGTGTTCTGGTGTGACACTGTCAGTCCCGACATACTGAGACAGGCTATACGGCTGGATGGCTACATAGTCATGGGGCTGCCAGACAAGAATACGGCTAAAGAGTTTGTAAGTACCCGAGACCCTAAGAGTGTAGTGCACAGAAAGCTGAAAGCATCCAAGCACTGGTCAAAAGTGGTAGCTATGATAATCGAGGACAAAGACCCAGAAGATCTGAGTGACTTCTTAGCTGGACTAAACCTTACTAGCGACGAGCTGTTAAAGATCGAAGAAGCCTGCGCCCAGAAGTTTAGGGAAAAGTTGGATAAAGCCTTAGGTAATTGCACACCGGTACAGGCAGTGCAGATGAGCAGCGGCTACATGGAGCAAAGACCTACGGGCTGGTACCACATAGCTGACCGCAACGGGGAGTCCCTTATTACCAACTGCCCCTTTAAGATCGTACGAGCCAGCGCGGTAGCAGGTAAGTGTACGTATCTGATTGAGGCTAGACTTCACGAGCATGTGTTTACGTTCTCAGCAGACATGAAGGCTTTCGAGAAGAAACCTTTTGAGCTAGTACACGAGGCGGCTATACAACAGGGATGTGGGGTTACTACATTTGACAGTAAACATCAGGCCCAAGGCGCATACATAGCTAAGCAATTACACACCCCGGAGGTAACCAAACCTATTACCACCGTGGGATACGACGCTATGCAAGCCAAACTTATACTACCCAACATCACTGTCAGCTCTGTGGACGGCAGGGTAGGCATCAGTCCACCCACGGACGTAGACCAGCCGGGTGCAGCTATTAAGAAAGCTGTCGTTACACGTATGAAACTACGTAAGATGCTAGCCGACACCGACAGCATCACTGTGATGAGCGTATTTATGGCAGTGGCTAATCAAGTACTATGCGACGTTGTAGGTTTAGACGCACCCAAAGTCGGGTTACAAGGTAAGTCGGCACGCAAAGCTGCGCTAGAAGTAGCTAGTGAACTGGGCCTAGTAACCGCAGACACAGTACAGGCACAAAAGATCCTGACCGCAGCAGGTAAACATAGGTGGCCACTTATCACAGGTATCGACCGCGCACTGTCCAAGGCAGCAGGTAGAACCGTACTTAGCAGCGATAGACGGGTGGTTATGCCTGTGACCCGAGAGCAAGTACTACATGGACTACTAACCCAAGAGCTAATTACTGTACAGAGCACTGGCTACAAGGGTTTAACCCGAGGTCAGAAGGCAGAGTTAGGTCCCTTGCTTATTGAATTAGTTAGTTATATGGCTGAATATCAACAACAAGACCTACTGGGTACTGCACAAGGCACTCTACACGGCACATATAAGATGCTTTGTAAGCTGTTAGACCATAAGAAGGTAGCACATCCGCACCTACACAAGGCTTACACTATGTGTTTATACAGTGATTCCACCAGTGGGGCCTTGGCTATGTGCGTGGCACGTATGTTAGAGTGGGGTTTGGTGCCTTGGGCGGGCGATAAAGTCAAACAAGACCATACTAATGTGTGGAGAGACACGACAACCGACAGTGTTATGGTCTCTAGAGACCTAATAAACAAGGTATTACAGGCAGGCGGTGCTCCTGCATTGGAATTACAAGAGATTGCACTGCAATTAAGCGAATCTAAGCCCGGCGCACACCTTAGAATGGTGGATGAACACTACTTCTGGGAGCTAAAAGAAGACCAGTTTAACACTGCGTTGACAGCACAAAGACGCATGGGCGTCAACCGATTGAAGGTAGTGTCTGTGTAGCTAAATTTAAGTCCATTTTGTGTTACATATGGGTGTAACCCTACCTTAGGTTACAGACCCTCGCATACAATCATTAAAAATAACATTAAACCCACCTCCAATTTACATATCAACTAACAACTGATACGTAGATTGGCGGTGGGTTTAATTTACTTTTAGCCCCCAAAGAACTAGCGAATCGTGCTAGTAGTAACCGAGTCAATCATGGCTGAGATCTCGTCAACAGACATGTCTTTGGACTTCTTAACTAGGTTGTTTGTGTTAGCTAAGGCTTCCGCTTCATCGGCGTTTTGGTTCTTAATACTAAGTCTTGGCCAAGCGTCAGTCTTGCCCCACATAGCAATCATGGCGAAGTTTACAGCGTGTGCAAAGTCGTCGGACATACCTTCCTCTTTGTTGATAATCATGGTGTCACTACCCATAACTTTCCGGGCAATCTCGGAGGTTAAGGAAGTGAAGTCATGAAGACAGCCAGGGTTATCGTTGCTAACGAAGTCATAATCAAAGGTACGAATATGACCCTGCTTCATAGCCTGACAGAGAAACGTTAGCGAGTTACCTTTGTCTAACACCCATACAGGTGTCTCTCCCTCTTTAGCTGGTGGACGTACTTTGACCATTGCTTGGGACATAGGCCCAACATACTGGATGGGTATGATCTCACATGACAGCTTCTTGGTCTGATACATCATCGACTCACGGGTAGCTCCAACACCGCCGCCAACATCGTGAGCAATAAACTGTACGCCGAACTTCATAGCAAGTGCCATCAGCGCTTCTACCTCGGCATACGGTTTATGACTGAAGTTCAAGTCAACGCCGAACAGGATGTCAGATTTGCCGTTGGTAGACAAACCAATGATCGCTGCCTTAGTACGAGACATACCGGACATACCACCTCCACCCCAGTCAATACCCATACCTAGCATGGAGTAACGCTTGGAAGCACTATAAGCATCCTTGACGGTGTTCTTGTGGTTTAGAATGGCACAACGTCGCAGATCAGACTCGGATATAGGTTTAAAGCCAGAGTCACAGGGCTCTCCCAGGATCTCATTGAACACCTCAAACTCATTACCTACTGCTAAACGGTTGTTAAGCTGTAGCCACCGCTCACGGGAATAAGCGTGCCAAGGCATGATTGCCTGTGGGATGTGAATACCCAGGAAGTCTTTACGCCTCTCAGGAGCAAGATGCAACCAGTGTCCGTCTTCAGGAAACAGAGGCTTCTGGTTAGCTTCTTTAGCACCAGGAGCAGAGCAGCGTGCACAGGTTAACCCTGACACTCGAGGTATCTTCTGTCCTCGGTCATTCACACCCCCACGAGAGATACCGTCCCTGACAGGTCCGATCATCTTCAGGAGATCGTAGTTGTATCCAGCTACATTATCGTAGCCACAGTATCTACAGCGAATCATCCACTCACTCATGGAACTTTTCTGATACAACTTCTCAGACGGGTTCTGCTTGGACAGTGGTGTACCGGCATAAGTCTCGTATTCACCATATGGCGAGCCACCCATAACCTGCTGCAAGACTGGGAACACCTCGGGGCTCATCAACTGAACCTCGTCGTAACCCACCTCGTTAGCATTGATACCACGGGCACGGTTAGCGTCCGTCTGGGCGTATGAAAAGTATAGGGTACTGCCGCTGCCCAGTGTTCTCTGAAGAACCTGAGACGAGGCACCCCGCAAAGTCATCAGTCGCTTGGCTGGACTCTCCGAGATAAGAGCATGTACGTATTGTGTAGAGAATTTACGTACCTGCTCGAACATCGGAGTGACGTATAGAACATTCCAGTGGGGAATCAGTAGTCCCCGCAGAATAAGCTCCAGAGCGTTCTGGAAACTCTTTCCTACCTGACGACCACAGCGCTTAATCATGCGCCTAGGTCTCTTGTGGAAGAAGCAGATTTCTAGAGGATAGTGTTCAGATAGCGTTACTGGTTTGCCGTTGTACCTAAAAATCAATGGCAATAAAGGAGATACGTTACCTGTCCTAGACACAATGTCTTGTATCTCAGTAAAGATATGCCTAGAGTTAGTCTTCCACTGGTCCGGTATCTCAAAGTTGGGGGTTTCTGGTGGCATGGTTCTACTGGGGTATTACCCTAACAAGAGGATTATTATGTCAGTGCTGAGCGCTTCTGGCTCTGGTTACTTATACCGAGCAGGGATTCAACGCGGTAAAGCTATTGGACCTGAACGGACACTCGACCTTCGAGACGTCATGATATCAGGTGCAGCTACTAGCTATACCGGTAATGTTAACAAGCCCGATACGGCTGAAGCCGCCGAAAAGGTAGCTAAGTGGAATGCCACGGGACCTAAAATATTCACTATTACGGGAGATGGATCAAGATGGGAATCATTGAAACGGTGGCAGCATTAGGTCTGGCTGTCGGATATTTGCTGCTTGCCTGGCGTGATGGCAGCCTCTTTGAGGAATGGCGGGCCTGGCTAGAAGACGAAGGAT
>Ga0315320_10001475_pt1 | contig 19575 bp, 14 predicted proteins | sample M140m21515metaG_FD_203458 | JGI IMG/M metagenome (GOLD analysis project Ga0315320, IMG submission 203458) | Ammonia-oxidizing marine archaeal communities from Monterey Bay, California, United States - M1 40m 21515 | ecosystem: Environmental > Aquatic > Marine > Coastal | place: USA: California... | reverse complement strand
AACACTACTTAATTGCCAAGCAAGCTGTTGATTACAGCCCTAACCTAGCTATTGGTGCTTTAGATGCAAAGATTGTCCATTCGAAATACGAGCAGGCTGTTAGTGCCCGTAACAACTTCGAATCCGCCGAACGCGAGAACATGGCCGGGGAAGCTGCAGTCGAAGCGGCGTCGCTCAAAGCTGATCGTGTAAACTACCGCGCCAACTTAATTGCCACACACCTGTCTGACGCTAACGAACACTTCTTGAATGGCTTTCCAGAAAAGACAGTTGCCACTCTGGATACGCTGCTGCGGATTGATCCGGGGAATGCGAATGCTATTGGCCTGCGAGCAATTGCGCTTGAGACTGTTCATCAAAATCGGTCAGCAAGAACTTCATCGCAATTTCGCGAACAATGGCAACGTACGTTTGAAGACCTGCGCCATATCGCCGTGCCAGCTGCCTCGAACTTCTCCTTCGACGTGGATTACTATAACGAAGTGGTAGCAAAGCGCAGCTCGCTAGATACCACAGGAGATGTCAAAAAAGTAGATGCGACTACTCTAGGGATCAACGAAAAGCTTGACAGCACGATGATTACCCCATCTTTCGAGAACTCGCTTGAAGAGATTGTACCTAACCTGAGTGCCTTTTCTGGAGTCAACTTCTTCATCACGCGCGCGGTTCAAGATGACATTGATGAAGACTTGAAAATGATTAGCATCAACTTCAAAAACCCACTACCTATTAGCACCGTACTTCGCATCATGGAAGACGTCATGCTGCGCGAGGTTAAGTTTGTTGTGCGCAATGGTGCTGTTTATGTTGTGACATCCGAGGAGGCTGACACTGAATCCGTTACGCGTCAGTACGAAGTCCGTGACATTGTTAACACGATTAAGGACTTCCCTCTACCTGACTACAACCTAGCTCCTTCAGGTGGTATCGAGCCAAGTGAAGAAGAGCTGCCTGAATCCGAGGCTACCGTTCTTACTGCGGACGACCTGCAGACTACTATAGAAGAAAGCATCGAGCCCGATTCGTGGGACGGCGAGCTGCACTCTCTCAGCATCGAAAACGGCACGCTTATCGCGCACCACCGTCCAGAAGTCCTGGATGAAATCGCGCAAATGCTAGAAGACCTTCGCGAGCCAGCCAATATCATGGTTGACATCAAGGTTCGATTCCTGCTTGTGGAAGATTCATTCCTCGAGGACGTTGGCGTTGATTTCCGTGGCTTAGGCGACGATGCTACATCGGGAGTTCCTGGCGATGCTGGTGTCATCAACAACGTCTTCAATGACTTCGGCGACTCCACGAACTATGGTTCTCCTGGTGCACCAGGCGTTTTGGGTACTGGCCAAGATGTTGGCGCTGCATACTCTGAATCGGGTCAAGACTTGCTCATCATCTCACGTACCGAGCAACTTTACGACAGTCAGCTTAGCTATGGTGATGACGACTTCGAAGCTTCTGGCGGCTTTGCGATGCAGTACGCGTGGCTAGACGACACCGAGCTACAAATGATTTTGCGAGCCGTTAAAAAATCTAAGCGTTCAGAATTGGTCATCGAGCCTAGTTTGATGGTTCATAATACTGCACGTGCTAACTTGGTTGTCGCCAACCAGGTTTCTTACATCTCAGACTTCGATGTTGAGATCGCATCATCTGCCTCTATCGCAGACCCAATTGTTTCCGTGGCAAACGACGGCGTCTTCCTTGACGTCCGCCCTGTCGTTACTGCTGATCGTCGCTTCGTATGGATTGACGTTCGCCCTACAGTTGCCAAGCTAAAGCGCCCCATCGCCACCTTGCAAACATCACTGGGCACGGGTTCGCCTGTCAATCTGATGTTGCCCGAACTAGAACTGCAAAAAGTTCGTACTCGCGCATTGGTACCAGACGGAGGAACTCTCCTGCTAGGCGGGATGAAGACTGTTAAAGAAAAGAGCTTAGAATCAGGTGTCCCGTTCCTTAGCGACATTCCTATTCTTTCGTTCTTTTTCTCTCGCAAAGGGCAGTATGAGACTTACCAAAAGTTGCTGATTCTGCTCACAGCTAAAATTATTCTTCCAGAAGAGCACGAGCCTACCCCGGTTCCTACCCGCCTGTAAGAAAACATGAAACTGTGCTGCCGGAGACGACTATACGTCTCCGGCTTTTTCAAAGCCCCCCGAAAAATAATTCTGCACTAAATGATTACAGGAATTACCCTTTGCCTCATGTTCGCCCTGCCTCAGCAAGGCGGCTCTGACCTACTAGCATCCAAGAACGCTGATGCTGCTCGAGCCATCACAGCCGAGTTTGGTCTCGACTATTGGTCTGGGAAGTTGGTCGAACGTTCTCTTGCTTCTGCGACCTCCGCAGATGGCAAGTCTGATTTGTTACTAGCACGCTGCGATGTCTTGCGCATGGTTGCTGGTCGAAAACTGGATGAGCTAGAACGTCTATTCTCGCTAGGCGAAGCAGGTGAAGCTTACTCCGCTTATCTCGAGAGCGGCCCTAGTTCGTCGCGTGCTACTAAAGCACAATCTAATCTTGGTACTTTGGCCTTTATTTACGGCCAAACTTTAAGCCAGCTTATCAATAGCGGCGGCATTGGCAGTGGCGATTTAGTTAAAGCAAGCGAGCAGGCCGAGGGGATATTTAAAGCGGCATTGTCTGGCATGAACTCTGTCATTTCGTGGTGGGAGAACCTGTCGGACGACGATCCTGAGAAAGCGAGCACCGAATATACCGACTATCTGCCCTCGGTCTACAACCGCGCGCTCGTCTACCGCTATTGGTCAGAGCTATATGAGGCGGACTCACTCGACCGTGGTCAAAAGGCCGAAAAGGCCATTGACCTACTTTCGGAATTTGCTTTGGGCGCACCCTTCTTGCCACAGCAACGTGCCTACTCTGCTCTTGCCGACTGCTTTGCTGTTATTGGTGAATACGAAGACGCTGCCGATTACTACATGTACGTAACTGAGCAAGTTACCGACCTTATAGATCAAGAGGGTAACAATCTCGGACTAAGTTACATTGCACAACTTCAAGATGCTAGCCAAGAGTCCATGCTTGGTATGGCGAAAATGTACCAACGCAGCAACGACATCGTCAGCTTCTGGAACACCTATAACGACTTCGAGTCCTGGGTGGCCAGCAACGAAGTCACTGTTAGCCGTATGGGCTCGACTCTGCGCCTATCTGCTGCTAAGCAAATGGTCGCTGAAGGGCGCTCGGCTGAAGCTATCAACCTGGCTTCCGCTGTTGCGACAGCGAACGAACGCAATGTGCTACGACTACAAGCGAACTCGGTTATGGGCCGCGCTATTTCATTAGCTCCTGCCGATGCCGACATCTCTCTTGATATCCTTTACAGCTCGGCAGAGGGTGCTTACTTTCAAAAGCGCTTCGCGGATGCGGTCGATGGCTTTCGCTTATTGGTTCCGCGGTTAGACGCGTCGAGCAGTGAAATCGGGCCAAAAGCATACTACTACCTCGGTCTGTCCTGGTCAAAACAGAACGAGGCTCTATTGGCAATGGTCGCTCACCAAGTGGGTTACCTGAGCTACCCGGACCACGAAGAGTACGCTCTTAAGAATGCCAGCAAGTGGCAGAAAGCAGCTGAGAAACTCTCGGTAGACAATCCGAACGACGAGATTCTTCGCAAATTCAGCGGCGAGGCTACTGTAGCCGTGCAAGTTTTGGGCGGAGGCGGAGACAACCTTGAATGGAATCAGGCGCAGCAATTGCTCAAGCTAGCAAAGGCGTCCGCACGTACCGCTGATGGCACCGAATCGGGAAGCAGCGAATCACGAAAAGCAGCGGCGGCCTACCAAAGGGCGATTGAATCACTAGCTGAGATACCGAGTGATAACGGTTACTACGAACGGGCCCTTGTTGCTATTGGTATTGCCGAATACGACGCGAGTGAATTTGACGCAACCGCTTCAGCGCGATCAACAGCAATTCTCAGCGATTATGTGAACAACTACATTACTGACGAGGCTAATGCTCCGCAGGATCCTCTGGAGCGCAAGGTTCGCAAAGACAAAGAACCAGAAGCTGTGTTCTATCTTGGCTTGGCGCAGCGCCGTGATAATAATAGCATTGGTGTACTAAGTAGCTTCGAGAATTTCCTCGAGCGCTACCCTTCTCAGCCATCACTCGCTTTCGCGACGATGACCTACCGCATCGAAGCATTCATACTGCTAAACGACATCGATAGCGCTATAGCCGAATACGAGTCTATGCATGAGATTGGCGCGAGTAGCGATCGCATTTCCATCGGCTCTTACTACATTTATAGGTACTACAACGGGCTTTCTTCTGCCGCTAACATCTTAGACCAGCAGTCGCCTATCTTGATGCAAGAGGTGAAGTACCTTCACGATTTCAACAGTAACTCTAGAGCACCGCGTTGGCAAAACTTGATTGGTGAAGCTGATCTCTTGAGCAGGACGGGCAACCATGCAGGTGCGAGCAAGATGTACGAGCTAGTTTTAAACGAGCACTCGTCTGCAAGTGATTTTACTGACGCTTTCCGCTTTAAAGCTGAGATAGGATATGTTGATGCCATGCTAGAGCAAGGTCAAATCGGCCGCGCTGTAGGAATCATTGACTCGCTGCTTGAGTCGCGCCCTAAAAACCTTCGAGTGAAAACGGCGGCCGTAAAGGTGAAAGCCGGCTTTTTGCTTTATGACCCAAGTAAGACTCGACTGCGAGATCAAATACGTGTTATTCCTGGCGAACTCTCGCCAGAAGCGCTTGCTACAGCTTCAGAAATTGCAGAAAGTATTGTCAAGATTGCGGAGTTCCAAGCGAATGACTTCGTGGCCGCCGACCCCGACAACTCGGGCAACAAGTACTACTACCCGGCATGGTGGGAAGCACAGGCCACTCAAGCTTTTGTGCTGTACCAGCGCCATCGGACTAACCCTGCCGACATGGACAAGCACATTACATTCGTTAGGGCGCTTAGCCTGCAGGCACCGAACCTCGGCAAAAACGTGGCCGGACCTCGCGTCGCTGCTTCTCTAAAATGGATTTTAGACCAGAAATAACACCATGATCTTAACCACGATATCATTAGTCCTTTTTGCTGCTCAATCACGCGTAGACTTGCTTGATGGCTCAAAAGTTTTTGGCGAGATCTCCGACATCAACTTAAATACCGTAACTATCGTTGTTGATGGCTCAGAAGATGCAACAGTCATAGCCAATGAGAGCATTCTCGAAGTTGTTCCTGCAGCGACCACATTGATGCGTCAAGCACAGGTCTCGCTTGACGGCCTTGACTTCATGAACGCTAGCAATGCTTTTGCCGAAGCGGCCTCTAAATCCGAAGCTGGTTACATGAAAAGCTTTGCTGGGCTACGCAATGCCGAAACTTTAATGTCTTGGGCTGCTATCGACCCCGCACAATACGGTGCCGCTATCGCCTTACTCAATACTTGGGTAAGCGAAAATCCTCGTTCATTCTGGCTGCCGCGTGCACAAATGTCATTGGCGCGTGCCTTGGCAAATACGGGCGACATTGACGGTGCTGCCTCAATGATGGAAGAGCTATCCAATCTAGCTTTCGCCGAAACCCTGGCTCGCCACATCGAGCTTCAAGCTAACGTTATTCGCTGTGAAGCTTTTTTAATTGGCGGACAAGCCCAGTCAGCGCAAAGTCGCCTTAGTTCTCTCCGAGACACTTTAGGCAGTATGATTCGTAATGCTGAGACCCCACCGGCTCTCCTGAGCAAGGCGCGTGGCCTCCACTCGCAGGTGCAAATCCTAAATGGGCAAGCTATTCAAGCTATAGAGGGGGTGAATGCCTCTCAGACCTACTGGAAAGAGCTAGCCGATGGCGAATCAACGGCGCCTGTCGTCCGCTCAGCTGCTTGGCTAGGCCTTGCGGAGGCTGCTATCGAAGCCGATGAGCTACGTTCGGCACAGCTGCAGTTGGCAAAAATTGTTGCTGTCATGCCAGCTTCACCGAATGTCACGCCACAAGCTCTGTATAAACTAGCTGTTGTGAGCGCCAAACTCGAAGACACAAAGTCTTCACGCTCAGCCGCCATGCGCCTGACAACAAATTACCCTAACTCAACTTGGGCAATAAAAGCCAACTCTGAAGGTCTATAAACCTCCTGAGATTGCTAGAATCGACACTTCAAACTGCGGCGACTCTCCCGTAAAAAAACAAACTACCATCATGTCAAAAGTTCGTAACTTCATCCCAGCACTAGCTGGCGTACTACTAACCGCACCTCAACTGTTTGCAGCAGAGGAAGGCGGCGCATCCATTATCGACGGCATCAAGAATGCCGGTGCAATTGGTGCCTTCATTATTCTTATGTCTGTCGTCGCTATGGCTTTGGTCATCGAGCACTTCATGACCATCAAGCGCGAGAAGCTAGCTCCAATAGAGATTTTCGAGGAGATTGAAGAGTTGCTAAACGAAAACAACCATGCAGAAGCGAAAGACCTATGCGAAGCTGAGCCTTGCTACCTGACCAATGTGGTCCGCGAAGGCATCATGAAGATTGGGCACCCTTTCGCTACTATCGAAAAACACCTCGAGGAGAAAAACGAAGAAGAAAACCTTAAGCTACAGCAAAAAGTTGGCTGGCTAAGCCTTATTGCTGGCCTAGGCCCTATGATGGGTCTCTTCGGTACGGTGTGGGGAATGGTTGGCGCTTTCGCCAAGATTAGTTCTGCTGGCGCTGGCGGCGTAAACCCTGCCGACTTCGCGGGTACTATTTCATTGGCTCTGATGACAACAGTGCTGGGCCTTGTTGTGGCGATTCCGACAACAGCCTTCTATGCTTTCTTCCGCAACAAAGTTCAAATGATGGAGCTAGAGATTGGCACCATGGTTGAAGACTTGTTCGAGAGATTCCGTAGTGCGAACAAGTAGCCGCAATGTCGAAGACAAAAAAAGAAGCCGAAGAGATCGAAATCGACATGACGCCGATGATCGACATGACATTCTTGTTGATTATCTTCTTCATCTTGGTGAACGACATGTCTAAAAAAGATCTCGAAGAGCTCAAGCTTCCGATTGCAATGGAAGCTGGGCACGACGAGCCTCCAGAGCGCCGTCAGATACTTAACGTTCGCTGGTTCCCCGCTGGCGGTGTTCCTGCTAGTATCGTTAAGCAATATCGCGAAACTCTTGGCGTCGATATCCCCGACAATCAAGAATGGTCAGATATCGTTTGGCGTGGGCAAATTTTGTACTTCCCGAACATCGATACGGGTGGGCGCACCGACCCTATCCGTCGTGGCCGTCCAGATTACTACTGGAAGCTTGCAGAAACAATGGAGCTCGTATGGGTTCCTGAGTTTGAACGAGTCATGGACGAGAAGCTTGGCAAAGAGCTCCCTGACGACCCAATCCTTCTGCGTGCTGACCGCAATACACCGTTCAAGTACCTGCAAAAGATTATGGAAGTCTGCACACGCGATGGCATTCTTATTTGGAAAGTACAACTGGCAGCTTCTGAAGACCCGAATGTCGTGAAGGCACGCGAAGCGGCAAGAGGTAACTAATTATGAGTCGTAAAAAGAAAAAATTCAAAGAAGTTAAGACTGACATGACGCCGATGATCGACGTTACGTTTTTGTTGCTTATTTTCTTCATTGTTACGCTCAAGTTTAAAATCTTAGAAGGCCGCCTCGATGCTGCCCTGCCGAAAGATCGTGGTACGTCCACCTCTGAGGCTGAGGAGATTGACAAGATTGACATTTTGATAAAGGTTGCAGAGCCAGGGGAGCTTATTGATGAAAAAGGCACCAAAGGCCTTCTCCTGTATGAAGGGCGCGAGATAAAAGTGCAAATTGGTGAGCAAAAGTTTCGCTACAACCCCTTCGCTATAACTAACCCTGAAGACCCCATACCAGAGTTAACTACGTTTTTACAGACACTGCTAGACAGCCCTGAATACAGCATTGACGAGACCCCCGTCTCTCTCGATGCTAGAAAGGGTGTTGTATATGGTGACATCGTAGTGCTGCTTGATGTCGTTATTCGCGAGAAGTTCCAGAAGGTGTCCTTCGCAGGTACTCAAGAACAAGACTAAACTACGTGATTTAGTAGATTTAGGCACCTTTTGGCATGGCGAATACCGTCGAGAATTGCTAATCTGTCACACCTTGTGATGCCACAGGGCCACTCCGAATCCCCCGCCTTCTTTAATGTCGTTTTACGCGATAAAAAATGAAAACACTCCTTAATTCCGCTTTCACCGTCTCGCTTGCGCTTTTTCTTGGCGCTTGCGCATCTTCTGATTCCACCCTTGAGACGCAACTCGAAGGGACCGCTGTTACGCAGCAACAGGAGAAAACTGACCTTGTTCAAGAAGCTCAACTTGCTGAGTCACTACGTGAGCAACAAATCGCCATGATGGTTCGCGAGCAAGTTACTCATGCGCGCCAAGCATATGCCGATGCACGCTTGCTTGAAGCGGAAGACAGTCTTCTTGCTGCTCTAAGCCTAGACGCTAGTGCACCTGAAGCCGTGCAACTACTTGAGCAAGTCCAAATTGCTCTTGGCCGAACGAACACTGACATCACAGGCTCTAGCGACGATGTTCTGCTTCGTGCTAAAGCTCGCGGAGAACGTTTGCAGGCCGATGCTCGCGCCAACTTAGAAGCGGCGCACAGTCTTCGTGCTGAGGGAAACTACGACGCAGCTTTAGGTCGCCTTAACCTTGCAAGCAGTATCGTTAATGGCAGCGATCTAAACATCGACTGGGGCTCATTGGCTGGTGATGTTTCTAGCATGCTTAGCGCAGTCACTGCAGAGCGAGATGCTTCCCTCTCCAGCCAACGCGAAGAAGCTACGCGCGAATCATTCAACGCTCTGCAAGAAGAGCGTCAACTCGAAGTCGAGCGTCAAAGCCTGCGCCGTGACGGCATCCTTGAAGACGCTATCGAAAACTTCGCAGCTGGCAACTTTGATAAGACAATCTCTTTAACAGCAGGCCTGGTCGAGGAGGATCCTTTGAACGCACGCGCCGCTGAGCTGCACTCAGCTGCTGAAAAAGCTCGCCATCTTCACCTTGAGGATGAATGGGTTAAAACCCGTGCTGAGCGCTACCTTACGTGGGTTGAAGATATTGAAGAGGCTCGCATACTAATCACGGACATTGTCACGCTTCCTAACACGGAACACTGGCGTAAAATAAATGAGTTGCGCAAGAAGTACCGAGAGCTTCCAGATGAAGATGAGGACTCTGCCGAGAACAGGTTGATTAAGCAAGAAATTGCTACCCAGCGAATCCCGAGCCTAGTATTTGAAGGTGAAACATCTTTAGAGACTGTGATTGATCAACTGCGCACGTTCACGAGCATACCGTATGTGGTAACGCCAGACGCTATTGATGCAGTCGACGCAGAAGGCATCGAATTCAACCTAACGATGACGCACGAGCTTAGCGTAGAGCATGCTCTTAACATCATTACAGACGCTGCTGGACCGGACGTCATTTATAGCTTCCGTCATGGCGTGGTTTACATTACCACCCTCAGCAATGCTTTCACTAACCTTGTGTTGCGCCCACACGATATTCGCGATTTGACAGCTATGATCGTCGACCAAGCGGCACCACAAATTGACCGGATTCAATTGCCTGACAGTAGTTTCCAAATGGGTGACGAAGAAGAACTGCCTATGGGCGGCCCCGTCGGCGAACCTGTGCCAATCATGGATCCTGACAACATTGCTACTTTGGTCCAACAAAGTATTGCAACCGGCACATGGGATTCCATCGAGGGTGTTTCAATCCAGGCTCAAAACGGCCAATTGTTCGTACGCCACACAGCTGAGGTACATCGCCAAATCGAAGCGTTCCTTGAGGGTTTCCGTCGCTACACTTCCTCAATGGTCAACATTGAAGCCAAGTTCCTGACTATCACCAAAGATTACCTGCAAGAAATCGGTGTGGACTGGCGCGGTGCACGTACCGAAGCTGGCGAGCTAATTCCTCTCGACGACCTCACTTCAGGGTTCGATGACAACTCCTCGGCAGCATTCGATGATAACGGCCTAGGTCTACCATCGGGTTCAGGGTCTAACCCTACTGCTGGTGCTTATTACAGCGAAGGCGATGACGGCTCTATCCGCGCACGAAGCGAAGGCATTCTTGGTGAGTACGGGTCACGCCTCGGCGTATCTGGTGGTCTTGCAATGCAATTGTCCTTTATCGACGATGTGCAATACAGCCTCATCATGAACGCTGTCCGCAAAGACGAGCGTGCACAAGAGTTGACTTCTGTCATGCTTTCGACTCAAAACACCGAGCGCGCTTACGCCGCGATGCTTAACCAAATCACTTATATCCAAGATTTCGATGTAGAAGTTGCTTTGGCATCGTTTATTGCCGACCCTGTTGTAGGTGTGATTTCTGACGGCATCGTTCTTGATGTACGCCCGACTATCGCTCAAGACCGCACAACAGTTAGCCTCGAGCTACGCCCTACTATCGCAACCATTATGCGTCCAATTGCGGAATTCACTTCTTCACTTGCAGGCCTAACGACTCCGATTACTATTCAGCTTCCTGAACTGCAAGTTGCTTCGGCAAAAACTACTGTTGTAGTACCAGACGGCGGCACAGTCGTCATCGGTGGACTCAAGAAATTGTTCTTTATTGATCAACGCGCTGAGATTCCTTTCTTGTCGGACATCCCAATCCTTAGCCTTCTATTCAAGAAAGAAGGTGAAGCCTCTGAGAACCGTGACGTGATTCTAATGATCACTGCTACGATTATCGATGCCAACGAATTAAAAGATAGACTAGAAGTAAAATTAGGCAACTAATCTTTCACTAAAAATAGCCAAAACCTCACTCTCTCGAGTGAGGTTTTTTTATTCACTTATTAAGCCCGTAGTTGCTCACCAACACGTCGCGCAATTCGGCAAAGCTGCCAATCTTAAAGGCCGGGGATGTCCGCGGCTCATTAACACTATGTTTTCCGCCACCGTTCACCCACACTGTTACCATTCCAGCGGCATTGGCGGTATCGATGTCGTGATAAGGATGGTCTCCAACATGCATGATTCGTGAAGCCTCACACCCGGCGGCTGCAATCGCCGATTCATATAGTTGAACGTTAGATTTAGCGACACCGACACTATGAGTAATAAAGATAAGTTTAGGGTCGATGTACTTATCCATTTCTAAGCGCAAAATCTTTTCGATTTGCTTGCGCACCAAACCCGAGCTGATAACTCCGAGTCGAATACCCGAGCTTTTAATATCGAGCAAAAGCTGGCGGTCGGCGTCGCCAATATGCAAATGCTTCCATTTAGCATTATGATAAGCAATAACTCCTGCAGCAACCATCAAGTCGATATTGACGTTTTGAGTGACGTCGGTTGGCAGACGCTTTAACAAGAAATCATAATGATGGTCGTGATTCGACCCAAACTCGGCAACGACTAATTCTAGTTCGGCAAGTAAGTCATCGATATTAGCATTTAGGCCGCGGTCAATCATGGACTGCAATGCATCACGACGGGCACCTGAGACAAAGTCGGTAGTAGCGAACAATGTATCGTCGATATCGATGAAGATGACATCTAGTTGCTGGGAATCTGGCATGCTCTAAGTTTACCCTATTGCGTTAGAGCAACATGCTCATCTAATGAAAATATGTTATGTGCGATACCTTGGACGAGCTTGTAATCATGGCTAATGAATAGTAAGCAAAGCTGACGTTTTTGCTGCAGGCTCAGAAGCAGATCGGTAATCTCGCGCTGCGCAGTCAAATCTAGAGAAGACAATGCTTCATCGCACACCATCAATAAGGGGTCGAGAGCTAAAGCGCGGGCAATAGCCACGCGTTGACACTGACCGACACTAAGTTCTGACGGCAAACGATTAGCTATTAGCCCTGGATCGAGCCCTACTTCGGCAAGAAGCTTCGTCGCGCACTGTAAGCGCTGTGCAGCGTTCATATCGGTATGCACTAGCAGCGGTTCTGCTACCGATTTATGCACCGGTACTAATGGGTTCAAGGAGGCAACCGGGTCTTGAAACACCATGCTCACATACTTGCGATACGGGCGCAATGCTCGCTGATCAGCTTGATGTAAATGCACCACCTCGTTTTTGAGGTATAGGTTTAACTGCCCCTCTAAATGGTGCGCCAAGCCGCAGACTGCGCGCGCAATAGTTGATTTACCAGAGCCTGACTTGCCAACGATTGCCAAAGTTTGACCTTTGAATATCTTGAATGAAATATCTTTAACAACTTGCACGCGGCGAGCTCTCCCGAAAATGCGCGGGATTCTATACGAAATGGAAAGATCAATAGCATTGAATACTAGATCCTTCTCGGACACCTCTTCGCCAATAGCAGCATCGCGTCGTGCGGCCCCTAGTAGCTTAATCGTTGCTGGATGCTGCGGGTAATCAAACAGGCTTTGACAATCATTAACTTCGACTATTCGCGTTTGGTGCATTACCGCGATGTTTGTTGATATTTGTTGCGCGAGATGGATATCGTGAGTAATAAAAGCCACCGCAAGATTCCTTTGCAGGCACAGCTTAGCCAGCAAGTCGATAATCATTTGCTGCACATCAGGGTCAAGAGCTGTGGTGATTTCATCCGCGATTAATACTTGCGGGTCCGCGGCTAGAGACAGTGCTAATAATAAACGCTGCTGTTGCCCGCCACTTAGTTGGTAAGCATACCTGTTTTTGATATCGCCCAAATCACTAAGACCTACCTCGGCGAGCAACTCGCTAGACCTTTGCTTCTTTTGCGGGCTAGTCAGCTGTGGAAAATGGGCGCTAAACACTTCGTTGAAGTACGCATAAATACTAAGCACTGGATTTAAGGAAGACGCTGGATCTTGAAACACATACGCAACAGACTTGCCGCGATACTTCTGCAGTTCCGATTCGGACAATTTGCCTAGCTGAGTGTTATTAAATTTAACGCTACCCGCAGTGCGCTCTAATCCGCTTTGCAGTAATTGCATGATGGCCAAGCAAGCGATAGATTTGCCTGAGCCCGATTCTCCGACGATAGCCGTTATTTCGCCGCTACGTAGCGACAAGGCGAAATCCTTCACCAAAACCGCTTGCGAGTCTTTGACAACGACCGTTAACGCGCTTACTGACAGAATAGGGGCGACATCCACAACATTATTGTAAGCCATTGCACACTCGATTTCTTCAATCCTATGTTTTATCCTATGGCAGAATGAGAGCTCTCGTCCTATTACCACTACTTTGCTGCTGTTCACCGCAGCCCGCAGAGTTGAGTGTGGTTAATGGTTCTGAGCTAGACTCTTTTGATCCCCAATTAGCTACGAGCGCAGGTAGCACTCGCCTGCTCAGCGCCGTTTTCGACTGCTTGACTGCCATTGACCCACAAACCGGTGAATTACGCAACGAGCTTGCTAGCAATTACAGCAGTAGCGATAACAACCGCCAGTGGCGCTTCTACTTGCGCCCTGACGCGCGTTGGTCCGATGGGTCTAAGTTGACACTGATTGATGTGCGCGACAGCTGGCAGCGCCTACAGCGCCCCTCAACGGCAGCGCCCTATGCGGACTGGTTGGCCGATGCCACCATCGAAATTGTCAGCGGCGCAGTGCAGCTAAACTTCAAGTCGCCGCAGCCATTATTCGCTACTTACTGCACCTACCACGCGCTGGCTCCCATCCCTGAAGTGTTGCGCCGAGCTACCCCTGGTGTGATTCCTGAAAACATGACGTATTCAGGGCCTTACAAAATAAGCGTGCACCGTATCCGTGATTTTACACGGCTGAGCATCAATAGCCAGCATCGCGATTATTCTAACGCTTCTTTCCGCACCATCGATTTTCTCAGCGTCGACTCGCAATGGACAGCCTTAAATTTATACCTCGATAAGCAAGCGGACTATATCCCAGCAGTGCCGCAACTATCGGTCGAGCAATTACAACAACGGCACCCTGCCGCCATCAGTACTACACCTAGTTTCGCAACTTACTTTGTGCGACTCCAGCAGAGCGCCGACCAGCCGCTGGCCAATCGAAGTTTACGCATGGCTTTAGCGCTAGCCGTCGATCGCCAGCAACTGGTAGCTCTTATTGGCGAACGCCGTAAGCCCGCGCATGCATTAGTGCCTGACTTGCTGCCCAATTACTCTTCGATAGCGGATATTTCCTTTGACGCCGCCGCCGCAAAAGCTGCACTACAAAATGCCATCCGCGAGTTGGGTGATGAGAACATCACGATTGATTATTTGTACCCGGCCAGCGAAATAAATCGCACTATTGCCGAATTCCTACAACAGCAATGGCAAGTAGTGTTAGGCATTAAGGTAAGTTTAAATCAACTTGAGGCGAAGTCGTTTTTCCCTCTGCAGAAGTCTAAAAATTATCAAAGCTCGCACTCTACATGGATTGGCGACTACTACGATCCCTTCACTTTTTTAGAATTATTTCAAAGTAGACATCGTAACAACCGCAGTTCTTTCAGCAATGCCGATTACGATGCTTTGCTGGCCAAATCACAGTCGTGCACGGATCCAGCATTGCGTTTGACCCTGCTCGCGCGCGCCGAAAAAATACTTATAAATGAATATGCGATCATTCCTTTATGTTTTGATTCTAACATTCAATTACTGCGACCTAACATCACAGGCCACGTTCCTAACAAATTTGGCATTATCGAGTGGCAACACTTACGTCGCGAGGTAGCCCATGATTAATGTGCTACGCCGGCTCGGATTCGCTGTCGCTAGTGTCCTCTTGGTACACGCCTTGGCTTTCTTCATGCTACACAGTACGCGTGGCGGGCCCTTTGAGAGTAATCAACAATTCTCCGAGGAGACGATTGCCGCACTTGAATTACGCTACCACCTTGATGGACCGATGCTCATCCAATACTGGCATTCACTACAAGGAGTTGCTGCTTTAGACTTCGGGCCATCTCTGCAATATCACGGCACCTCGGTGCAAGAGCTACTTGGCGCAGCGATGCCGATTTCGTTTATCTTAGGAGGCGGCGCATTGCTTATTGCCATCCTCGTCGGTTTGGCTGCCGGAATGTTTGTGGCCACCTCGAATTCGCGCTGGCGAGTGACTGCGGTCCGATTATCGGGATCATCATTACTGGCGACTCCAAATTTTGTCATTGCCGGAATACTTATTAGTGTATTTGCGTTTGGCTTGGGATGGGTTCCCGTTGCAGGACACCGTCAACTAAGCTCATGGATATTACCGTGCTGCGCTCTTGGCCTGCCATTGGCTGCGCAATTATTTGTGTTAATTCAGCATCATACACAACAAGCACGTAACAGTAATGCTTATCGCAGCGCCGTTGCGCGCGGGCTTAGCACGCGGCGATTAAATATCAATTACATCTTACGCCCTAGCCTTACTCCGGTATTAGCTTTTATGGGGCCGGCGGCGGCTGGTATCCTCACGGGATCTTTGGTGGTCGAACAAATTTTCTCACTACCCGGTCTAGGAACTTTTTTCGTACAAGCAGCACTCGCGCGCGATTACACACTCGCACTTGGCGTCACTGTTGTTTATACCGCGATTCTCGCTAGCTGCACTTTAGTCGCTGATATCTTAATCATGAGATTTGATCCGCGCAACGAGGCTATCTCTTGAAAAGCGCCAATAAGTTTCCTCGTTGGCAAGCGTTGCTGCTACTTAGTATTTGCCTTGTCGCAGCCTTGGCGCCACTGCTACCTTTGGCCGACTACAGCAGTATGCAGGTCAGCCAGCAACTGGTTCCACCACAAATTACTAGCGCGCCATTTTTAGGCACCGACGCCCAAGGTCGCGACATGTTATCGCGCCTGATTTATGGCGCGCGCATTTCACTCAGCGTCGGCATCTTCGGCACGCTAGTCGCATTACTTATTGGCGTACCTTTCGGCGCAGTTGCCGGCCTCGGTTCATCACGGCGTGATGGACTCATGATGCGTTTAGCTGATGCGCTAGAATCCATTCCGATGGTGGTCTTTATTTTGTTCATGCTGTCGGTGCTGCAAGAGTATCGCATCGAACTCGCCACAGTAGGATTCGGACGCCTGCAGTTATTTTTCGTCGCAATCGGAGTCCTGTTTTGGTTGCCAACCGCACGCGTGGTGCGTGCCGAATGTCTAGGCATTAAAAAGAAAGCGTTCGTCGATGCCGCGCACAGTCAGGGCATGAGCTCATTACATATTTTCAGACATCACATTTTGCCGCAACTTTGGCCGGCAATCGGCAGCATGCTCATTATCACTCTGCCGCGCGTGATTTTGATGGAAGCCTTTTTAAGCTTCTTAGGACTCGGCGTTGAGGCCCCTGCCGTTTCATGGGGACGCCTTGCCAGTGACGGCATGGCGACACTGAACCCTTTGGTTGATGCGGGCTGGTTACTCTATCTACCAAGTATTGCCCTAGTTGGCTGCTTGCTACTGTTTCAGCGTCTAGCTAGCTGGGCGCGCGACTACGTCAATCTCAACACGTAAATCACGTGGTAACCGCTGCACTTCTACACACGAACGTGCTGGCTGGTGACCATCGAGGTAGCTGCTGTATATTTCGTTCATCGCAACAAACTCATCCATGTCAGCGAGATACACCGTCGCCTTGACGATGTCTTGTAAGCTACAGCCTGCGGCGGCTAAGATGTTTTGCAAGTTAGCAAACACCTGATGTGTTTGGCTGGCAATGTCGTCTCCGGCAATCGAATTATCTGGGCACATGCCTACTACGCCAGAAGTATAAACCCAACCGTCGACGCGAATAGCCTGACTGTATGGACCGATAGCTTGCGAGGATTTATCCGTGTGAATTATTTCCATTAGTTCTTTTTACTTAGCTGTTGATGAACGTGTTCGCTTACGAACTGAGGCAAAGCGCCGCCGTTGACATACACCTCCTGGATGAGCCGGGACGACACATAGGAATAACTTTCATTAGGCATAACAAAAACTGTTTCAATTTCTGAATCTAGCTGGCGGTTAGTCAAGGCCATCGGATACTCGTACTCAAAGTCTGTGACCGTGCGTACTCCGCGCAGCAACACGTCAATTTGATGTTGCTTGGCATAATCAACAAGTAAGCCCGAGCAACTATCGATGATGACTGGTAAATCGGCTAAGTCATGGCGCAACAATTCAAGGCGCTCGTCGACGCTGAACAAACCGGCCTTGGATGCATTCGTGGCAACCACTACGCGCAACGATCCGAATAGTTTGACGCCGCGCTTTATCAAGTCGTAGTGCCCCAAAGTCGGAGGATTAAAGCTTCCAGCAAACAAAGCGTGAGGATGTAATTCGGCCATGCAAATATTGTAGTGTCGCCATTCGAATGGGGACGTCTTCTTTGTGAATGAACTCCTGGCGTCAACTCAATTTGCTGCAAGTGGCGTTCTTCAGTTATTTAGCCACGGGCTTGTGTCTGTTCATGTTGCCGTGGCACCGTGACTACGTTGGTGAGTTATGCCTTTACCTGAGCCCGACATGTCTCATTCTCGCCATTCTGGGGCAGTGGCTGTTTATCGATATAAAATTGATGATTGTTGTAGCAATGGCAAGCTTGGCCTATTTGCATCAGGCGCCGGTGGTGGCGATACATCCTCCTCAGCAGCAGCCCATTGAGGTCGAGGCCACTGTTTATTCAATTGTTAGGCATGTCGATTATGTGCAAGTTACTTTAGGCGATCTGAGTAGTGTCAACGGTGGTTATAGCGCCATGGCTTACCCCACTAGATTGAGGGCCATCTCAAATGATATTTATTGCGAGCTAGTCATCGGCGAACGCATACGCGCACAGGGCATCCTCAAAAGAAAAGGTCGATGGCTTAGCCTAAAGAAATTGTCCTATTCCTCGATGAGCAGCAGGCGTTGGTTACCCTTTCAAGAGCTGCGGCAGCTTGTGCAGCAAAAGCTGTCCGCACTCTATTCTGATGGCGAGTTAGGCATCGCCAAGGCACTTATTCTTGCCGACAAAAGCAGCCTCGATGATTTACTACAATCCGGCTACCGCAATTTTGGACTGCTGCATTTACTCGCTGTTTCTGGCATGCATTTCTGGTTATGGAATGCCTTCCTACGGCGCCTACTTAGTTATAGGCTTCACTGGCTACGCATTCCGTTATTAGTATTGGCTGCATTACTCGCGGGCTTTGGCCCTGCCGTTAGTCGCGCACTCGGGTTCATCGTTGTCCGCGACTTAGCGGCAATGAGTCAGCGCGGTTTTTCAGCACTAAACCTTATTGCTGTTGTCGGCATAGGCGAATTACTTCTTTTTGAGAACAGTCCCTTCGGATTGGGATACCTGCTCAGCTACACAGCCACTATTGCTATTATTGTATGCAGCGACAAGAAAAATGATAGCTCGTTAAAAGCGACCATGCGTTGTTCGTGGGCGGCCTTCTTCGCGACCATGCCGCTTATTCATCACCTCCAAGCGACGATTGAATTCTATAGCATTATCCTTAGCCCTGTTTTTGCGTTGTTCACCACTGCGCGACTATTCATTGTCTTGGCAAGTATGCTCGCGCCGATGCAACCTATTTCGCAGTGGTTGTTGGCATCCATAAGCTATATAGAATTAAAAATAATCACGGTGTGTGATATGTTGCCGGGCACGCCATTCCTCGCGACGACAAAAAGCGAATGGGCGATAACTGTTGTGGCGATTATTGCGCTACTGCTCGCTACACCATACCGACTAGCCACACGACGCTTGCGTGTTGCTGGTGCAACAACAGCACTCCTCTGTTTTTCTTATCAACCGACAGGCCCGACAGGGCTCAGCATGGTCAACGCAGGTCACGGACTAGGCGTAATCATTAATGGCGAGAAAAGTGCGGTCGGCTTTGACCTGGGAAGTAAAACATTACATAGCAAGCATTTGGTGAATAGCGTGTATTTTAAAGAATTGCAGCGCAATCGCTGGCCCGTGCCAAAACGGTTTGTTTTTTCTCATCGCGATGATGACCACATAAACGGAATGCCCGAATTGAAGCGCCGACTTGACGTAACAGAATTGAGTCATGACCAAACTATGGCATTAACATTACCACCATGGCAGATTAAAGTGTTTCGCACACGCGGAGGTTTAAAGCACACGGCAAACGACACTGGCTACGCTCTAGATTTACGCTACGAGCAACACCGAATCATTGTCTTAGGCGACCAAGATGGCTCGGCTTTATTTGAATTGGCGCAACGTATTGAAGCTGGGCCTGTAGATGTCATGCTCAGCCCACACCATGGACTAAGCACGGACGGGTTGGCGATGCTAGTTGAACATTTGCGCCCTAGCGAATTATGGGCATCATGCGCAATCGAGAACTTCCCTTTACCTGCTCAGCCAATTGCAGATCATTACGGAATTCCACTGTTGCACACTGTAGAGGAGCCCTTGCGTTATCTTTTCAGTATTGATTGATTTTCCACGCGTCTACCTTACGTGAAACGATTAACCTAAGCGGCAACAACCCATATTGATATAGAAGGCATACAGCATGCGCTTATTTCTCACCCGCTCTATGCGCAGCAGGAAACAACCACAGATAAACATCGCCTTGCTCAGCGACTAAAGACACATCACCCGAGTCGCGCAACGTATTCAAATAATCGTGACTCGCCGTCGAAGTC
>Ga0315320_10001472_pt1 | contig 19589 bp, 14 predicted proteins | sample M140m21515metaG_FD_203458 | JGI IMG/M metagenome (GOLD analysis project Ga0315320, IMG submission 203458) | Ammonia-oxidizing marine archaeal communities from Monterey Bay, California, United States - M1 40m 21515 | ecosystem: Environmental > Aquatic > Marine > Coastal | place: USA: California... | reverse complement strand
CTTGCCAGTGTGTGTTTATGGCAGATGCATGTGAACGCCAATTGAACTGCGAACGTCACTTCCCGTCGTCGGTAACTTAAATCGCGCTGCTACCATATGAACAGTGTGCGAATCGGTGTCGACGTAGCTGGAATCGGTCGCCCCTTGAGTACACGTGCGCATCGGCGCTGTAACAGGTTTGTATTCACCTCGGTAACTGAGTTCTTTCTCCAATTTACTAGTTCTCTAGCTTTCAGAAGGCCATGTGCAACACCTGTGATAATCGAGTAGAGATCCATTCAACATCGGAAGTGGTATGTTCAAAGTTCGGTTAAGATTATAAATTCAAGGTGTTTTCAGCTTCGCGATTCCGGAAGAGTTGCGTTAAAAAAGTCGATTGGATTGTGGTAAGTTTTATTTTCTTCTTGACGTTCAGAGGTTCACATGTTCCAGTCACGTGGCAGATGGTCTATCTGGTGCCAATTTCAAAGTGCACGAGTTTTTTTCACACCTTGACGGTGCGTGCAAAATGGGACGTTGTTTGCTCGTAGGGTCTGCCCTGGTATCTACGCAAAAACTTCTCAGCGAGTGCGTTGCGAAGTGACACGCCTGTCGTTTTGACACTCAAACCCGATTATCGCAGAAATGCAAGACTTTTCCCGGAAGGTACGTTACTTATTTGTGACACGCAATCGAACGGCAAGGGCAGAGGGTGAGTTTGCGTATTCACATCGCCTGTATACACATGAGCAATTTGAACAGCAACAACTTATGGACGTCAAACGAAGGTTGCTTAATGTTTTCTTTTACATGCAACTTCAGGTGAAGTTTCGTCTTGTCGACGCGATCGAGTCTCACAATTTGACTAGAGACGGGCGTACACTTCCTTGCGTTCAGTACATTGCGAGTCTGGCTTTGGTTGAGGTCGTCGTTTATTTTTTGGCGGTGTCTGTGAACTTGATTTTTTATGTTCGTAGGCTGTGAAGGAGTACACTGCTCATGTGCAGGGCCGCGTTGGCGAAAAAGAAGTGCTTCCTGGGTTGAAGATCAAATGGCCAAACGATTTATATTATGGTAACCAAAAAGTGCGACGACAATACATGAATTTGTAGCGTATTTAAATATTACCCAGATAGGCGGGATATTGTGCAACTCTGCATACAGCGATGGTGCCTTCTGTACAACTATTGGAATCGGATTCAACTTGCATAATAAGGTAGCGCGAAGATAACCTGGAATCTTAGAGTTTGAGGCGATGTATGTAGGAACCAACGTTATGTTTGGCCGACGTTCTTGAACAGCATGTCGCACAAAGTGTCAGTCATTCTCAATATTTTAGCGTCGCATTTTCTAACCGGGGAGCAGATGAAACGCGAAGTTCTGGTGGCAACCTTCTTAGGTGAAGACTATATTATTGAAGGCGGAACGCGCACTTACATGGTGACAGGGCATTTTACGCGTTTGAACCTGACCTTTAGCGAGGCCGGTTTTAAAAGTATCAGGGTGAGGAAATGTTGTGTGACACTGACGCGAAGCTAATCTTGCCCCTTAGGGCGAGTACACAAAGCACTGGCTGCACACGAACCAGCAAGTCACGATAGTCGAAAACGAAGAAGGAGCTCTTCGGCGCATTGAAATGACAGTCAAAGGTCTAACCGAGACTGGACTTCTTCTTGCTGGTAAGGAATTTTACTTTGGAAAGCCGCGAACAGTTTATGTTGTATTTTGCAGAGGACAGTTATGGAAGTAAATTTGAACTAAGTCCGGACGGAAATGGTTTCGACTTCTTTTCCGGTTTAATAAGGCGAAAGTTGCCACGGGTGTACTAGGACCAGACTTTTTTATGGCATAGCTATTTCTTGTAGACGTATATCTACAATATGGAGTCAAGAAGTTCCGAAATGAAGCTTGTGAATCTGCTCACTTATATTTTGACCATCCAACCTGACACATGTTCTTAGTCGTTCTGCCTTCATCGCATTGTAATCTCTACACTTTAGATATGCGTTGAGCCCAATTGGGACGTCTTCGTCCAAAAAGGTTGCCCCCGCACGGACTAATTTTAAAGATAGTGATGCGCCATTGCTCAATACGACTAGTTCTTCTCCGATGGTTACATGTTCCGTCGACATCTCAGCCGCGTCTCTTGGATTGTGATCGAACGTGGCGTCAAAGTGAGAGTCGCATTGCGTCAAAATGCGACGCAGTGCACTTTGGGCCTGAACGGCTCCACTCAATATCGAGTAAAATACGTCAATGGAATCGGTTACAGAGAGACCTGCCGATTTGCGGAGCTTTTGGATGCGGTTGACGACTTCTCTAGAAAGCCCCTCGTCCAGCAGAGACTGATCTATCTCTAGATCAAGTATCAATATCAACCCATCAGCATCGCAAATCGCATCCTGTTGCTCGTTTAATCGATCGCCAAACTCATATTTGATAAGAATGTCGTCTAATCCTAGCGTGAACTCTTCAATTCGCACTGACCCAGTTGTCAAAAACGCGTCTATCTCTTCCGTAGACATGCGCTCTATAGCTGCTTTGACTGCCTTCATATGCTTGCCGACTTTCTTACCAAGAGTTGAAAAGTTAGGGCACGCTTTTTGTGCAACAAAATTTCGAGTTTGAGACGAGATTTCAAGAGAGCGCACATTCAACTCAGACATGACGTATGCTTTCAGGTCAGTTGAAAGACTACTCAAAAACTGCTCATCATTATGAACGACTAAAGCGGTTGAAAGAGGCAGCTTCAGAGGTTTGGCGCGCCGTTCGCGAATCATCCGACCCATCTCTATGATATTCTGCATTCGAGAAACTGATAATTGTATCTGTTCATTTTCAATTCCAGAGTCAGCGCTTGGAAATTCGCAGAAGTGTACACTCGCCGCAGCATCTTTCATGCATTTTCTCAGGTTCTGGTACATCGTTTCGACGAAAAAAGGTGTGAATGGTGCCATTGTTTTGCACAGTGATAGTAAAACGGCATATAGCGTGTTCAACGCTTGTAACGAGTCTTCGTTGTTCCCTTTCAGACGCCCACGATTGTACCGTACGTACACATTTGTGAGCTGCTCGATGAACTGCACCAATCTGGGCACTACCGTGTATAATCGGTACTCACGCATTTCGGCTTTAATAAAAACGATCAGCGAATTCGATGCAGCCAGTATCCAAGTATCTAATGGATTCTCGACAGTAAATTGTGCTTGCTTTGGCACAAACGGCGTTTTCGTTTCGACTTCAATTCGTAATATGTTTTGAATAAGAAAACGATATGCATTATACCACGGCAAAAATACGTCTTTAAGCACGGCGAATACTCCTTCTTCTTTAAATCGCAGTGACTCTGCTCGAACAACGGGACTATTGATCAAATAAAGGCGCAACGCGTCCGCACCGTACTTGTTGATAACCTCGTTCGGGTCTGGATAGTTCTTCAGTGACTTGGACATCTTTTTACCATCCGCCGCCAGTACTAGACCATTACATATCAAATTTTTGAACGCAGGACGGTTGAAAAGCGCAGTTGACAATACCATCAACGTGTAGAACCAACCTCGAGTTTGATCCAGACCCTCGGCAACAAAGTCGGCAGGGAAGTTCTGCTCAAAGTTTTCGCTATTTTCAAACGGAAAATGTTGTTGTGCGTAAGGCATGCTACCACTTTCAAACCAGCAATCAAAAACATCTTCCACTCTGTGCAAAGCTGGAAAGTCAGGGCCGCGTTGAGATGGTATTGTCAAGTGGTCAATCCTGTGACGATGAATGTCAGAAATACCGCTGCAACCAGTCAACTTTTCGAGTTCCGCAATAGAACCAATAACAATAGTCTCATCGCCGTCGGGAGACTGCCATACCGGCATTGGAGTACCCCAATATCTGTTACGCGAGATTGCCCAATCACGGGCACCTTCAATCCAGTTGTGAAAACGTTTCTCCTGGACGTAAGCAGGCACCCACTTTGTTTCAGCAGTATTCTTAAGCAGTTCGGATTTGATTTTCTCGACTCGTACGAAGTACGAAGACACCGCCCGGTATATGAGTGGGGTTTTGGATCTCCAGCAGAACGGATATGAGTGCACAATCCGTGCGCTATCTAGTAAAAGACTCTTATCCTTCAGTAGTTGAATCACGTGTTTATCAGCATCTTTGATATATAAACCAACAACCGACTCAGGGGCTTCTTTGGTGAAACAGCCATTTGCATCCACCGGATCTGGCAGCGTACGTCCTTTCTCAATAATACCGTTTTCAATGCATACACGATAGTCATCTTCACCGTATGCGGGCGCTTGATGTACAACTCCTGTCCCCGAATCGCTAGATACGTATTTGTCACACGCAACAACAAACGCATTTGCACCATATTCCTCATCAAACGTGTTAAAAAGCGGAGTATACCGATAACCTTGAAGTTCAAGCCCTTTGACTATCTTTTCGACCTTCCAGCCGTCGGAAAGTACGTTCGACCTGCCTTTTTTTGTAGCGCCAGGAATGAAAGACTTGCGCAAGTCAGCGACTATGAGAACTTCGCTGTCAGTGTTTCTCAGATAGCAGTAGTCAAACTCAGGGTTGACGCACAAAGCCATGTTTGCTGGAAGCGTCCATGGCGTAGTTGTCCAAGCTACAAAAAAAGTATTTGTCTCATTCTGTAAAGGGAACTTTACTAAGACGGCAGGGTCTGATACATCACGGTAATCAAGACCAGCTTCAAAGTTTGAAAGCGGTGTATTACACGCAGTTGAATAGGGCATAACCTTGAACCCGCGATATACAAGACCTTTTGCGTGAAGTTGCTGAAAAACCCACCAAACACTCTCCATGAACGTCGGATCTAATGTCTTGTAGTCATTGTCAAAGTCTATCCATCGCCCAACACGTGTGATTGTTTTGCGCCACTCGCTGGAGTAGCGCATAACAATACTGCGACACTCTTCATTATACTTGTCTATACCCATCGCAAGTACGTCCTCTTTTCCTTTAATTTCGAAAAGTTTGTCAATCTCGTGCTCGACGGGCAAACCGTGACAGTCCCAACCAAACCGACGGTCAACGTGGAATCCGTTGGTCGAAGCATATCGAGTGACAATGTCCTTGATAGTTCCAGCGAGAATGTGTCCATAATGTGGTAAACCTGTAGCGAATGGCGGCCCGTCAAAGAATACAAACTCTTTCTGCCCGGTTGTTCGTCTCAACTGCTCTTGAAAAGCATCTATTTCTTCCCAGAACGCTAAGATTTTCGTTTCTTCGTCTGGAAAAGAGTAGTCTTTGCCTTCGATCACGGCTTCAAACGTCAGGTACATCAGTACATCCACACTTCCGTCCGCGAAAGCGTCTTGGTGTGTGGGATGCGCTGCACCGCGCCTGCGGCCATACGTACTCGGGTTCGAAAAACCCAAAAAGACCCACCGGAGAGGTTAAATCGTCATCTCGTGGTGTTTTTTCCGTCTGAGTGCCGTGGAACATCATATTTCGGCGTTGAAATGCTCATCATTAAACACGGCGACGCATTGCGTAATACAGCACTCTTCGTCCTATGTACATCGCTTTGTGTGCGGAGGAGCGCAGCGAGACGCGAGATCGGCCCACTGCTGCCACGGCACAACGCGGGCAAACGCACATCGCGAAGCTTGACTTTTTTAGTGACACGGGCACACTTACACATACGTGTTATTCGGTTGTCATTCCTACAGCGTGACAACGGCATGTCGACAGCAAACTCTGTGGTGGAACCTGCTGCCCCCCCACTAGACGCTTCGTCCAAGCACACTAGAGCATGTCGGCGATGTGGTTTGGTGAAAACATTCGATCAGGTAAATAGCCATTTGATCGATGCGGTGTCGTCTGTAAGCTTTTGAAACAGTTTTTGGAAACTGGTTGTGAAAATTGCCCAGATTTTTCCATGACCGACCGAGCGGACGTTTCAGAAAATACTTCACAGCAATACTCTGGGTGAGTTACTCGTGTCAAACTAACGGTATTTCATTCAATTCGTTCACAGAATTGTCTCCGTCCAAGATCGAAATGCTAGTTGGGTAGCCAAATGGCTCCGAAAGAGTACGACGGAGTTATTTGGCAAGTAATTTTATCTTACACATTTTTCACAGATCATCTTAGACCAGGGTGCTATGCGCTAAAAATTAGTGATTAGCGAAGCACGAGTGGCGTTCGAACAATGCTCCGGGACGAAACGCCTTAAGATTATGGTTACTGTCAACTCAACAAGACGTGACAGCTGCGAAAATAAAAAGTTCTGTGTCCTACCCCCTTCATATCATCACGTTGAGACATCTCCTCCCAGTCGCACCTTATCTTTCACAACTTGAAGCATGTTGAGAAATCCACTTGTTCTAGACGGGGTCAAGCTTTGGTTTAGCCCGAAACTTTCAATGAAAGTGGGTGGTACGTCTAGAATAGTTTGTTTGCTCCCGCCGCTCAATCCTTCAACGATAAGCGCGGCTAATCCTTTGGTTAATTGTGAGTCGGAATCGGCATTAATGATGACCCGTTCGTCTATTATTTCCACTGAAATCCACACCTATACGCGTATGTTAGTCTCGGTCAACTCGTTCACTTCTCAGTAAGACACAAACACACACACACACACACACACACACACACACACACACACCTGTGAAGTACAACCGGGCACCTGAAGCAAGTTTGATCAATACAAACCACCCTTGTCCACATGAGACGTACCTTGTTAGCTTCCACTCGCTTATCCTATTCGAAAACAATCAATTCAGCATCCCCACAGTTCACAGTGTTCTCACCTTCGACAAAGGTGGTAGTTTTTTTGCCAAGAAGAGCAGCTGTTTGTAACGAAGCATGGGGTCTGGAACCTGGTTCAAGTTATCAAAACGGTACACACGCATACTGTCTTACAAGCGCACCATACTGAACGACTTCATTAGCTTTGTCAGTGTTGGTGGATATAGATCTTCCCCTCCCATGGCTCGTGACACTAAGGTTCTTTTTTCGTTCCTTATTTTTTGGCACTTCACACCGGGCCGGGACTTTCCCAGAAATACAGAGCTTACGCTATAACTGAGCGTGACATGCGATGACATACGCGCGGTTCCCTGTGACCGCCTACACGAGCGTTGATAGACCGCAGTCTAACGCCAGTGAAGGCACGCCTCGCGCTATACTGGCGGAGTTGCATGCAGATACAAAATCCTCGAAATATAGCGCAATACTGCGTAATATCAGTATGTATTACTTTCCACGTCCCTAATATGTGCGCGCCGTCGAAGTGCTAATAACTCGCGACGACGCCACAACGCGCGCGTGGCGATCGAGAAGTGTTAACACCCCATACATTAGGGTGTGGAAAGTAATACATACGGATATTTTGACAAATCGCTGAATCATGATTTCACTTGAAATAAAGACAGCGAAACGACGTATATACGTCGTTATATGCGCTAAATACGCCAAGGACATTGGTATACAACGCTGAAGCGGAGCCGCCAACGCCGTGCGATCGCACGAGGCCTCGTGCGGTCGCCGAGTCTGACCACATTCACGCACGACTAGACGTTGAAACAGCTTATAATTTTCACCGCAAACAAATTCGCGCGGACACGAACGACATGGTGCGTCGCTGATACGATACTCCGCGTCAAGCGGCTGCCTTCGAGCCCGCGAAAGACCTCTCCCTGGATAGGTCGGACGCAACAGATGGGTTTTGTCGTGCATTACTGACGAATTCACGCTGGTTTCCCCGTGCATAGTCGAGCAAATTTTGGGGTACTGATTCCGACTCTAGCGGAACGAGCGAAGACGATTCGGAAACTTCTTCTGATTCTTCTTCTGATTCTTCTTCTTCTTCTTCTTCTTCTTCTTTGTCATCCTCTGAGTCAGAAGACAGTTTTAAAGGAGCTTCAAAGTATGTATACAATACAAACCAGCTTACCAATGTATACTGATCTCGCTTCGTCCAGATACTTGCAGGATGATAGCTCCGACAGCTCTGAGGACGACAGAAGGGTGATTCAAAGCGCCAAGGTATCGTGTTTTCTCTCAAGTTGACGTCGGCAAGTAAACAGTTATTTTGCAGGAGCGTAGACACGCAGAAATCAGAGCAACGGTTTCTCAAGTTTTGAGCGATGCCAACAGCAATGAATGGGGATCCCTGGTCAAATCATTTGAAAAGCTTATCAAGCAAGTCGAGAAGCATTATGCGACGCCCGAGCGCATTTCAACTTTTGTCAAACGTGCTTTAAAGCAGATCGTCGGCACCGTTGAATCCGCGTATGCAGACAAAGAACATCGGCAGAGTTTGTCGACCACGGGCTCGAAAGCGTTGTCAGCCCTTAGACAGCGAATTGGAAAATACGTCAAGGTAAACGAGTTGGATTTAGAAGCAACCTCGGATAGCGATTCTGCAACTGATGAAGAGTTCGCCGCGGGGAACGTGGCTCTGAACGCAGGATTAGAACCAGATAAGAAAGACAAAAACTACCTACTCTACGCAGACAAGAAGGACGTAACATTTGAAATGATCGATGAGAAGTTGAAAGACGTGACAGCGTCGAGGGGCAAAAAAAGTACTGATCGTCAAGTCGTCGTGAAGCACTTGACCTATATTGCAACTCTTGCGAAATGTCCAGCACAAGAAGTCGAAATATTGCTCCACATTATAAGTGCACAGTTTGACATGACTGGTAGCATGTCCTCACACATGCCAGTATTAACATGGAGAAGTTGTGTCGCAAATATTCTTAGACTTTTGCTACTTCTCCAAGCCAACAAGCACATTGAACTCGTTGAGAGAGGAGAACCATCAGTGCGTCCGGACAAGGATGAGCTATTGAGTGATTCTCCGGTTCAACTAGCAGGCTCTCTATGTGCTTTCACAGAGAGATTGGACGATGAGTATGTCAAGTCATTACAGAATATCGATCCCCATACGAAGGAGTATGTCTCACGACTACAAGATGAATGCTTCTTGTTGATGTTGATACGCGAAATCCTGGGTCATTACTTGCAACAGGACGACCGTGAAAATCGAGTAAAACTCTCTCTCCGGCTTTTGGCTCGTCTTCACTGCAAGAACCCAACATCGTACGATGCGATGAGACGTTTTGCAAACGATCGGGTCGATCACATAACCGCTACATCCTTAGAAGCTGACGAGTTGCCAGAAGATGTGCAAGTGTCGAATATGGAAGCTTTCTTTGCCAAGGACCTCACCGAAACTTTGATAACTGATGTAAGTGCATGGTTTCCACAAGGTGTCATGTTCCCAGCAGATACGCTTGCCACTACGATGCGCAACTTGACAGAATATGTATACGCTTCGGGAGATCAGCGATCAAAAGTTAGGGCTATACTTTACGACACGTTCCACAAGTCTACGTGTGGGGACTTTCGTGGTGCGAGGGAGCAACTGTTGATGTCTCACCTTCAGGAGAGTATACATTACATGGATATTGATACGCAAGTGCTTTTCAATCGATGCATGGCGCAGATTGGTCTCCATGCTTTCCAGCGCGGCTCTTTTAGTACCGCAAAGACATGTTTGGCCGAGTTGCTGTCGAGTGGTAAAGTCCGAGAGCTTCTAGCGCAGGGTTTTTCTCCAGGTCGATATTCGACTGAACGCAACTTTGAACAAGAAAAATTAGAACGAAGGCGGCAAGTTCCTTTTCACACTCAAATCAATGTGGAATTATTAGAAAGTATTTATTTGGTATCGAGCATGCTCACAGATACACACACCATGTTCAACAAGAACAAGCAGCCTCGTATGCTGAACCGCACATACCTCCGACTGATCGAAATGTTTGATAAGCAAACATTCAGTGGACCTCCAGAAGGGATAAAAGATACAGTTATGTGCGCAGCGAAACATCTTATCGACGGAGACTGGCACACAGCATCGAACTACGTCACAGAAATGCCATGCTGGACTCTATTGCCTGGATCTGAAGAAACACGCAAATCCGTACTTGATCTTGTGGTCATGGAGCTGAAGCGAGAAGCTTTGCGAACGTATGTATTCCAGCGGGCTTCGCAATACGAGAGTATTTCCATTGAAACATTGAGCTCTATGTTCAACATGAGTACTGAGTCAGTCCAAGCAAGTATCAACACATTACTCTCTGCAGGACTTGCCGGTTCCTGCGATGCCCCAACATCTAGCTTCGCGGTACACGCCATTGGGCCGACAGACCTTCAAATGGCCGTCACAGCGTATGCAGAAAGTTTGACGGTGTTGTTGGACGCAAATGAGCGGACACTAGGGAACCGAATCGAATCGGAAAGTACTATTCCACTGGATGACGAAGACTTGCACTGGAGACAGCGTGACTCACGCTCACATCGATACGATGAGCGTGACGAATCAAAACCAAAGGCTTCACGATCCAAACTCATGGCTCGTGGCGCTAAGAATGCTACAATTGGTATTAGTAGACTCTCGAAAGGGCGGAAGCAAGAAGTCCGTGATAAAACAACCAAAACAGAGTTTACCAGCAGATCAGGAGGGAGGTTCACTCGCACGTAGCCTCGTACGAAGCAAACAATAAAAGATATCGTAACTCCTTTCACGAATCGTAGTAAGACATAAGATCAAGTAGCACGTTAAGAATAGTTCGCACTGTCAGTGAATGTCATTCATCATTAACTTTCTCCTAACGTTGTCACTCTTGCTCAAGTATAAACGAGCCCCTCATCAATGCGCAACTTTTGTTGTTGAACAAGACATTCAGAAATCCACATAATATTTCGCAACTCTTGCTCGAAAAGTTTCACATAAGCAACAAAGATGGCGTATCCTGACTCGCATCTAAACGCTTCCTCGGATAGGAACATCTCTTCATCGTAAAGTACCTAAAAATATTCAAAGTAGGCTCGAAAATGAGATAGGAACCACTTACCTTGTCAAATGAACCGGGTTCCACTGCACCAAAACGTGACAAGTACGGGCAATACGACCCGTACTTGGCCAGTACAGTCTTAACTTTTTCTAAACTAGTGCAACTCGCTAACTCCATTTGGCCAGTCGGGAACAAATAGCCATATTTTGGAAATAACCGGATTTTATCGCTTGTTGACATTTCGGTATCAACTGATGAAATTGAAATGCTTATGACTCTTCTATCCGCCTCAAAGTACAACAGATTCTGAGAATACGTGGTTGAGTCGAATAATCAACACTTCAGTTCCGTAACTCACCAGAAGACTCGAAAACTTTTTTGATTTTCCTTGAAGTATGTTGCAGCTGGAAATGAAATCTTCCAAGTACACCTATTATCTACATGAATATAAAACGGCAAACATCGCAGAAGGCACTTTACCTTGTAAACAGAATTCCTAATGAACTCAACGCGCGTCTCATCTAGAGAGCCGTGTCCCAGACACTCAGTGAAATATCCTGAGATGGGTGAATCAACTAACACCAAACGGTGAATTTCTCTGAAACGTCGTCAGAAAAAAGTAAGACAAACACTACAACTTACTGAAGATCGCTTGCAACGAGAAGGTTCTCGATTGAATCAAAAAATCCAAGCGGATGGCAACTTTCGGACAATTCCTGCGACCAACGTATCAACACAAGTCAACGAGCAAGACAAATTAGACAAAAGCACCGTGAAGGAACGGCCGGCCAAAGCGCCGGTCATGATCAGTATGACGTTATCGATCATGAAACTGTACACAATATAATTCAAAACTGTAGCCAGAGGTTCAGATGCCTATAAACCATCAGATTGATTGAAATAAACGATGCCTCAAGGCGCACCAAGGCTGCAAGTTGTTGAAAGTCGTTCACAAACTTATTTGTACAAGACCGCACGAGCCGCGCTGGATCCGGCGCGTCCGTTCCACTCTGTAGTTCGGCGTGGTAATATTTCGAGGCCTATATATTTCATCTTTTGGAGTACGAAGCGAACACCAACAACTTACCAAGTAAAGTTTGAGGTCAGACAGTGACTCGCACTGCCGCAACTTGGCGTAGTCGTCCGCGCAGAGAAGTTCTGACTTTTTGCCTCGCACAATAGCCTCGACGAATCCGTCTTTTAAAGTAAACATGCCCGATCAAACACGTCGAAGAAAATGCACCACGACTCGCACCAGTTTGGAAACGAACGCCCCGTTATCTATCGTTACGACTCCACTTGCGTGATACGTCAAAAGTGAGAGATAATGACACATGAGATGAATGAGATGAACCCAATCCCGTATTATAGTGATGCTGAAGACTATGCCTACTCTACGAGGCCTATACCTACAAAGCACTTAGGCCGACTAAGAGCACCGTCGATACTTTGACTGAAGAGCCTCTTAGTCTGCCTTAGAATAAGCAAAGCACGCGACATCCGACGCGACATAAAACCTAAGGTAATTTCGAGGCCGCTCGACGCGTCGCCGTCTCGCGCTTCGGTCGCACGTTTGCCGCGCGCCGCGTACGTTTTCGAAAAAGTACTCGTACGCTACCATGAGCACACGCGGCGTGCAGCCAATCGTCCACTCTCGACACGCCGCGTGCGCGACCACGAACAACGCCTATTTCCACCTTCGAAACGGTGTCAGAGGTAACCTTACTTCAAGGTCAAAGTCAGCCACGCGTGCCCGGCGTCGTGACGTTTTGGACGTTTCATATGATGAGCCGGACAGCGCGGTTAGCCTAATCGGCAAGGCGATGGACGATATATATGGCCACGCAAACTGCACACGCATCAAGAAGAGCCTTGACTTGACTCTGTCTGGTGCAGAAGTGCACAGACAAATTGAAGGAAAAGGAGAACAGAGGGCGTCGTCTTACATCGAGGGCCTTAACGCTATTCCATATCACGATGTCTATAACGGTAATTTTATCTGGATGGAGATCTTAGAAAGGGAGCACGAACGCATTCAACGCGAACTTGAAGGCGCGCTAGCAAACCCGGAACTGGCAACTTTGGGGAACTCAGTTTGGGCACCGGCAGCGAGAGAAGAAGCCATCGCATACGGTCCGAATTGGCGGACACTAGTACTGCAGGATCGATGTCAATGGGAAAACGTGAACGCTCAGCTTTTCCCGGTGACAACAGCTCTGTTGAAGGACTCAAAATGTCCATCTGTAGAGGTATTTTTTGCGCGCCAGCCACCCAAAACTGGGATCAAACCCCACACAGACAACACGAACTTTATTCTCACCGCTCACTTGGGACTTGATGTACCTGAACGATTATCCTGGATGCAGGTTGGCGACTTCAAACAGTACTGGGAAAATGGCAAAGGTCTAGTCGCCGATACAAGTTTTATACATAGCACGGCAAATGAAAGCGCTGAAATGGATCGTTACGTCCTTATTGTGCGATTTTGGCACCCAGAACTCAGCGAAGTAGAATGTCAAGCCTTACAATTCCTCTTTGATGCCCTAGATGACCCGACTGCGTATGGTATAAGTGCAGCCGCACAGCGGGCAAAAGAACGCTTGCCCTCGAGACTGAGGCGTCGAAAGAAGAAACAATCTAGCGGGGGTGGGCTTGGATTACTTTCTAAAGGTATGCATTGAGAACCATCATCTTGCGTTCCTAGCGCGAACGCAACTAAAATTTTCAACAACGAACAGCGTGATACGAGTAACTTACACAACGCAAGCGTGGGCCGAAAACATCACGCATACCATTTATATATGCCGTACTGTTTAACTGAACAAGTATCGAAATAGACAAATAAATACCAATCTCCTTTCGGAAAGCCGCGGGAAAAAGCCTCGTTGCACATGATATACTCCTGATATGGAGGATCGTAGGCACTTTAGTGACTGGTTACATACACACGCGATTTGCAGACGCGGCGCCGACCCTCACGACCGATGGAACCGGGAATAGATATCAAAAAATTATGTTGAAGGCTTCTTCGAAGCCTGAATTTTGATTTTTGATTTCATTTGCGCGTCAAAGCACTCACGCATTCGCAATTTGACAGTTCGTACAGACGACGTACGTCGACGCGCGTGTGGTGGTCTACAACGTCCTACTAGTGCTAAGAGATTCTTGTTATACAGTGCTTTGTCGAAGCTTTTTCGTACGCTCGATTTCCAAAATGTTCTACCGCGCATCGTCGTAGCCTGACGTTCTTAATACACGTTCTCGTTTACGTCTCACGAATCGTCGTCGCTGACTGTTTTCGAAGCAGTAACACGTGTTCGTGTAACGCAGCGCTAAACATGTGCCAATCTATATTTGGCCATTTGTGTCTAATGAATTGTATAAAGTAAAGAACTCGTCTGGAAAAATCTTCGACCCTCCAATTCCACTGAGCTGCACAAGTTACGATTTCGCCGTGTTCGCGGTATTCAGTCGCAGTCGCCATCACTCTCAATAGATATTTACCACGAATGATCACTTTTTCATCATCTAGCGCCGCTAAATTTTCATTTTCTGACATAAAGCTCAGTACTGTTCGCATTATCAGATCCGGTCTGTACACTCGACACCACAGCAGCGCTTTCTGAAGATACGTCGGCGAGCGCATATTTGTTGGGTCTAAGCTTGAGACAATTACCGGCGCATTCAACGCGTTAACGCGTTCAATACTGTTCTTGTCTTCGAAAGAGTGTTTATGCGTTCTCGTTGTCTCTTCCTGTGGGGTCGATGCGACGTGTGCGGCTCCTGCATTGCGAAGTGCTTTCACAAACGCGTTTTCCACAAAGAGCCAATCGACGTCGTCCCTTGTTGTAAGACTTCTTCCAATGACGGGTGTCGACTGCGTCCGCGCGACGCGTGTAAGCACTGAAACGTCGTGCGCACGAGCAGTATAGACTCGTGTTTATACAACCACGCTCTTCTCGATGTCGGTGGTCGCGGTATACCGTACGTTCGCCGACTTTTTGTGACGACGCTGTGAATCACTGCCAGACGCTAAATATGAACGAAAGCAAACGCAGAATGAAAAACCACTTTGACTAACTAGCCTTAGAATACGGGAAGCTCGCCTAGGTTACCCCCGAAGCAGTTATTTACCCGCTGCGCCAACCCCGTTCGCGGCGACTGTCTAACAAGACAGTGCGTCGTCTCTTCGCGAAACGGCTATCGCTCTTCACCGAAATAGCCCCACGCAACGCAATCTTGACGACCGGACGCCTCTGAAACCAAAACATTCAGTTAAAACGAACGCATCGGTAACGATACCGTGAGAATTTGTCTCTCCTCGCAATAAACAGCCTCCATGCAACCTATGACCGCGCTAAGGTGGCTCGATTCAACAAAGGTAACATCCAGAAGATTGTTTAGATCGTTCAGTGCAGATTGCTTTGACGCAAGTAGTTTGATTCGTCGTAGCAGTTGGAATCGAAGGCGACTGCGAGTCTGTGCGATCGATGCTGCACAACCTTTTGACTCGGAGTCCAGAGAGAAGGAAAGTCGACGCAAACGTGTGGCTTTGAAAATAGGCGTCGTTGGTTTCGGCAATTTCGGACAATTCTTAACGAAAAGATTCATTAAAGGTGGTCATGAAGTGATTGCAACATCTAGAACAGACCACTCTGGTATTGCACGCGAGTTGGGAGCGAGCTTCTTTCGAGACGCAGATGATTTCTGTGAGGAGCACCCTGACGTTGTCATTTTCTGCACAAGTATTCTGTCTCTCGAGGCGACTATGCAAGCTTTTCCGTTTCAGCGATTAAAACGCAACACATTATTTTGTGACGTTTTATCAGTCAAGCAATTCCCGAAGCAACTGTTCCTTAAACTATTGCCTGACCACTTTGATATCCTTTGTTTGCATCCTATGTTCGGTCCAGATAGCGGGAAAGAGTCATGGCAGGACCTACCACTTGTTTATGACAAGGTCAGGATTGGTTCAGAAATTTCGCGAACGGAACGTTGCGCTAGCTTACTGCGATTTTTCGAGCTTCAAGGATGTAGAATGGTGGAAATGTCGTGTGAGGAACACGATCGTCAAGCAGCTTCATCGCAGTTCATAACCCATACAGTTGGCCGTATGCTAGGTACGATGGAGTTAGCAGAGACGACGATCAGTACTAAGGGCTTCGATTCACTCATTTCGTTGGTTGATAACACATACCACGACTCATTTGATTTATACTACGGGCTCTTTGTTTACAACGAGAATGCCTCAGCCGAGCTTGCACGGCTTGAAGTCGCATTTGATCAAGTCAAAAGTCAACTGTTCGGTCGCTTGCACGAGTTGATTAGAACTCAACACTTCGGCGATAGTTCCAGCGCGACGTCTGCTACTCGGGATTCCGACGGTCATTAGTTCTTCGTTATAATCCAAGTGCTTTTATCTAAGTAAAGAATACCGGTTGCTCGTCTAGATCGTACTATGAGTTAGCTTTTCGAACAGCTCGTCAAACCCATTTTCTGTCGTTGCCGATATACCAACTGTCGAAAGTTTGGAGTAAAATTCGCAAATTGTCGAAACAAGAGAAATCGCTAGGTCAGCAGCATATGAAGAAGCGCCTCCAAGCGCAGCGTGGAAGGTTTCCATATCCCTCAACCACAAGTTCGCGAAATCGTGGCTAGTAATATCCGTCTTGTTAAACGCCAATACGACAGGTAACTTCGTTTTGTATACCATACTAAGACACTGAAGCATATTAGACATGAAGACTTGCGCAACTTGTACTCGCGGTGTGTCGATGACGAATAGAACTGTCGTCGGGAAAGAAGCTGCAAAAGCTTCGCAGATGATAGAACCGGACGCGGACCACGTAAATATCTCTATCTGTCCGGGGGTGTCGACAATTATATGTCCTACGTGCGCGCTTCTTTGTTCACACAGAGTTATTACTTGATCAAAGCGCGTAGCAAACAAGTTACAAGCGGTCAAAATTGCTCCATTCGGTCCAAGGTTGTATTTTTCACGAACTCCAGTGTAATCAATAGTATCGCGGATATCAATATTTGAATCGTATAGAGTACGCTTGACCGCAGGGTCGAGATTGATAGTATACGTTCTCTTTCCTTTGGACTCGCCGCGCGTCTTCAAACAGTTGGTAACGGAAGATTTTCCAGAACCAGCCATACCGACCACAAGGGTGACGCGCGGACGCTCGAGTGCTTTAGCCGACATTGACAATGTCGGCGGAACACCGACAGCGGAATACCGCCTCAAGCTGGTGCCGATAGTTTACGTTACGTGACGCGGCTGCAGTCAGTGGCAGTTCGTAAATTTTCGCTACAGTACTTCTATTGTTCTAGTCTACAGGACTATGATTCGCAGATACTCGAATACTGCGTGTTAATGTTTACACTAATGATATCCGTATGTACTACCTCCATTCGGAAAGTAATGAGACGGTTCGTGATTCGTGAAATCGTGAGGGGGTCTTTTTTTCGCGTTTTTTTTCTTGAGTTACAACTCGAGGAAAATCGAGGGGGTCGCAACTTTTGCAACATAAATTTATCGTGGGAGAGAAGAAGGGAGTGAGGCATGCAGACCTTCGTAGTCCAAAGTGCGCGCCACCGGATCGTCTGTATCGTCCGAATCTAAGAAAATATCGACAGAAATGGGTTCCTCGTGCTTGATACCGTGCGGTAGCTTGTAATCGTTCGTTCCGTTGGCGTCGAGGATGCATTTGGTGACTGTAGTTTTGACATCCCGGCATCTCGCGAGTCTCTCGCGGTCATGGTACTTATGGTATTGCTCCACGACGAGGTCCCAAAACTTGTCTTTATTGGCAGCGCTGTGTTCGATCTCGCGTTCGTGCTCTTGAACGAACTTTGATAGCGACCTAAAGAAGCAGAGATCGTTTAAGTTGGTGTCTGGCGAGTTGGATGGTTGTAACACAAATTTGATCAGTGGCATTTGCTTCCCATTGATGCGCTTGCGTCTGTTTCCAGCGACTTCTAAATCGGCTTTGCGCTTCACATGAGGTCGCGCATTATCCATCTGTACGAAGACTATCTCGTAGAACATGTCCCCGTCCACCTCACAGTCCTCGTCGTACACGTCCCCTCGTTTGTGAAACTTGCTGTTTCGCTGCGCAACCTTTCTTCTCGCGCAGCGATACATTCCTATTCGTCCGTCGAAGTCGCCGCACGGTCGCGCGATGGCGCATAGGCCCATCACTTTTTGAACGAAGCGCTTGCTCTTCGTTGGCACCCTTGTTCGCCGATGTTGTCCTGGGTGCACCTTCACAGCTCTCTTTCGAAGCATATCCCACCATTTCTCGTCAATGTCGACCCATCCTACTTTTCTATTCAATACATTTGGATATCGCAAGTTTTTCGTCCCCGTCCAAGTGTAATCTACATGCTGCTTTGCCCACTCCAATCTTCTCGCCACGTCTGTTGCGCTGAGGCAAGGTACATAACGCTCGCACACTTGGCGCCAGCCGGCTGATTTACAAGAACTATACACAGCTGTACACGACACGCGCTTACCTGTTTTTTCCGTGAACCGCTTCGCCAGCGATTCCCACGTGAAGTAACCTTTGAGCTCTTCCGACAGGCACTCGAGCGTGTGCATGTCCTCCTCCGTCAATGCGCGTGGGCGCCCACTTCTGGGTCGAGACTGGACGCTCTCCTCCGTTCGCCACCGATTTAAGATCTTGTATCCATGAGACTTGCTTATTCCCCATTCCTTGCATACGTCTGCTACCGAGGCTTGTCCGCAACGCGTCGCAAAGTGCATGCACTTCGCGAAAGCGGCTCTCTCCGTGTCGCTCAGTTCCCGTCCATCGCGCGCGCGCACGCCGCTTGGAGCCTTGAACGGACTCAACAGAGGGCCGGGAACTATGCGCGAGGGTGTTTCCTTACGCTTCCGCAGCCTCGCGCTCTTCGGTCGCGTACGCGCGTCGCCGTGAACCTCCAACTTCGTCCGTCGACGCGCGCGATTCGAACTTGATGGCGTGCGCTCCTCGTCGCTCCCTCGGCGCTCAGTGCCTCGGTTTAGCACACCAAGCGGCCAAATCATGTGAAACTTGGCGTGCGAGCTCTCCGTCGCACCCCGGGTCCATTAGTGACGTCCGCGCGCGCGCTGACGCGCGGAGCACGCGCGTAGAGAGTTTCTTCGTCGATGGGCGGACATGCGTAGAGAAAAGGACAAAACCCTAAGAGGGGTGAAAATTTAGCTAAATCGCTCTCGAACTTTTGCAACGTTTTTCGCATTTTCCTATCATTTTGTAAATGAAGCAAAATGGAAATCATCATGCATCGGCGATTTTACGCACATTCACACAGGGGAACTTGCGCCAGCGTACGGGAAATTTCAACAGCTTTCTAGCCATGTACGGCACGCCTCGATATCCTGTGACATCGCGTATAACAAGGCTCATTCTCATTACTTTCCGAATGGAGGTAGTATCATATGATATGATACGTATGCAAGCGCACGGTGCTGGAGGCGCTGCTGTGAGAACACTTACGAGAGAAACCTTGGTTTCGATAGCAAGTTGCGTACCGTCGGCGTGTGTGATCATTTGATGGTAAACCACTAAATTTAGGTCTAGAGTTGTTTGCGTCGATAGCTCAAAATTAGCATCATTCAGCATTACCACGATATGGTTGGTGCGAGTCGTGTCCTGTCAACTCTGACTTGCACTGTCGTCCTCGGGTGGAACACATTTCCAACTTGCCCGTTTTAAATTCAGAAGTGATAGGTATCTGTTCGATATTGTTTTGATGTCGTCCCTCTTGTCCCTCATA
>Ga0315320_10001468_pt1 | contig 19612 bp, 2 predicted proteins | sample M140m21515metaG_FD_203458 | JGI IMG/M metagenome (GOLD analysis project Ga0315320, IMG submission 203458) | Ammonia-oxidizing marine archaeal communities from Monterey Bay, California, United States - M1 40m 21515 | ecosystem: Environmental > Aquatic > Marine > Coastal | place: USA: California... | reverse complement strand
AAATTAAAATCAGAGAGAGATATAAAGTATCAAGCCGAAGTCAAACCAAGAGTAGAGGCTGAAAGGAAGTTGAAAGCCCTTGAGGCAGAAGAACATGATTTAACTGTTAAATTGAAGAAAAGTAAACTTGAATTAAATAATGTTGAAGAATTGATTCAGACAAATATTGAAGACAGAAAAAAAATTGAAAACAAATTAACGGAACAAGAAAAGGAAATAGAGAAATTAAAAAAAGAGAATGACGAGAAACGACAAAAGATAGAACAGTTGCATAATGAAGTTCAGAAAGAAAAGTCCATTTCAGAAGAAAAGAAAGAAGTTTTAGAAGCTTCACAAATGAAGCATAAAGTGGCGGAAAAGGCTGCAGTAGATATTTTAGTAAGAAGGGAAGAAGTGCAAAAGAAATTAGATATTTTTATAAAAACCAATGAAAAAATGAATAAAGATGCAGAGAAGGAAGAAATCTTAGCTAAAGAGGCCGAGAAAAAAGCAGAACAAGATAAGATAAAGGCTAAGAAAATACAGGAAGAAATAAAAAAGTTAAAAATATCATTTGAAGAATCAAAGAAAAAATATGAAATTGCTAAGAAAACTAAACAGGAAACTGAAAGGCTAGTATTAGAGGAAGCAAAAATCAGAAGAGAATTGGAACAGAAAACAATCAAACAAAAGAATACGATAACGGAATTGAAGAAAGAACTAGAAGAACAGAATAAACAAAAGATAGAAGCGGAGAGGCGGTCTCAAGAAGAAATAAAGAAAAGAAAAGCGACCGAAAGAGTCCTCAAAGAAGAAACTGAAAGGTATATTCAGGCAATGGCCGAAGTAAGTGCGGAAACTCTCGCAAAAGAGGAAGCAGAAAGAAAACAACAAATAGAAACTACGGCACATGCTAGTATGGCGAAAAAGGCTAGCGACATGAAAGTATCAAGGATAGAAGAAGAAAATAAAGCCAAGGAAGCAATGAGACAAAAAACTGCGGCATTAAATGAAGTAGAGAAATTAAAAGAAGAAAAAATCAATCTTGAAAATCAAATAATGGAAGATGAAAAAGTCAGACTAAGGGCCATTAGAATATCAGAACGGGAAAACAAGTCAAAGATGACGGCAGAAGAAAGAATACTTGCAGAGAAACAGGCCATGCAAAAGGCAAGAGATGATGTCAAGAAAAAGGCTAAAGCTAGGAAAAAGAAAGAAGAAGAAGAAAGAATGAATGCTCGGATGCTAGAATCAGAAAAAGAACGCATTAGAAGAGAATTGGAAGAAGAGATTAGTACTGAATTAGAGAGATTGAGAGGGGAAGAGGACAAGATGACTCCCAAGGAATACATACTAGCTAGAGTTGATGTGAAGGGGCATCTGGTAGATTTTGAGATTATTGGTAGAGCAAGAGGTAGACAAGATGATTTACAAATGATAATGGGCATCGATAGTACTTTGGAAGAAAGATTGAATTTAATAGGAATAACAACATATGATCAAATTTCAAAAATGAATGATGAAATTGCAGATAATGTAAATGATGCCATAGAGCATTTCCCAGGGAGAATTAGGAGGCAAGGTTGGGTACAACAAGCAAAGGTAATCATAGAAGATAATCTACTAAGTTCTTTGTAAATACATTTCTTAAGTCTTAGAAAGTATCATTTTAGGAGTAAATATGGATTCAATGACAGCAATAATACAATTATTGATAATAATTTTCATTGGTTTGGCGATCCCGGGCCCAAATGCACTTACTTCCTTTGCACATAGTGGATTATTTGGAAAAAAAAGCAATATACCACTTATCACTGGAATGGCAATTGGATTATTATTAATGCAATTATCAGTAGGATTTACAATAGATTCATTGATAAATAATAATCTCGCTAAAATTACGCTTCACTGGTTAGGTTTAAGTTTTTTATTTCTTATGGGAGTGTCGATGTTTATGTTTGATTTGGAATCTATAAATTTTAACAGAGATAAGGGTAAACTGGGTTTAAAGTCGGGAATAATGATGCAGTTTGTTAATGGAAAAGAATGGGCATTTGTGATAATGATAATGAGTCAATTTATCAATCCTCTCGGTGGCGGAATAATAGGGATTATGATAATAATTTTTATAACTTTAATAATTTGTATACCGGCAATGATTGCATGGACAATTTTCGGCGATAAATTGTCGGGCTTTTTCATAAATCCAGAATTTAACAAAAAAATCTTTTCAATTTGTGGTACATTATTGATTTTACTAATGATAGTTTTCCTGATTAGAGGCCCAGTAACTTGATTAAATATGAGTCATGAGTTAGCGAACGTCAATCAAATTGAAAATTTTAGATTCAGCAAGTTGCAAATGTTCACAAACGGTTGACTGTTTTATATTTAGAGTAGATGCAATATCTCTTTGTGTGCATTCTCTCGGTCGTTTGTAATAACCCATGCCGATTGCCTTATCTAAAACAAATTTTTGTTTAGCGTTTAAGATTTCTGATAAAATGGGTCTTTTGATAGTTTCTCGGCCAATCTTCACTGAAAAACCATCACCAACTAATTCGGAAAAATTATTTTTTAAAATTTTGAAACTTTCTTTATTCCCATGCAGGGAAAGTACCATCCCATTATCGGTAAGGTGAGTAGGACTTACCCACCAACATGCTAAATCATTAGAAAACAGTCCTGCGATTGGCCCTGTTAAAAAAATTTTTACTAATGCAGAATTAAAATTTATAGATATTACTTCGATAATTTCTAATTTTTCATAAGATTGCGATAGTACCTCGGGGTTATCGAAATTTAATAAAGCAAAACATGTAAAACCTTGATTAGTTCGCTCAATAATAGACAAGAATTCCACCTTGGTAAAAGAACTAACCCATTTTGAACCTGGTAGATTTCTTCCTGACTCTAAGGAGATATAAACCTGCATGTATCTTAAACCTAAATCGTCACTGTTTTGCATGATATTTGTACGCGGGCGGCATTAATAAATGATAGTGTTAAAAAATATAGAAAAATACATATTCAACCTGGTATTATTAAAGAGACCGTTTATGATAGGTGATTGATTAATAGGAATAAACACCACGGCAAACTCGCTATGTACGGAGCTCGGGAACTAAGAGCTCTTGGCTTAGTTTTATTGATGATAATTAGTACACAGATTGGTGTCATAAGTAATTTGGATTTTAACAGTAAAGATATGCCAGATGGAATCCACCCTTTTTTCGCCAGTAATGCCGATGTTGAAATCATCACTCTTGGAGGTGACTCAGCATGCGCAATTGGAACAAATCAAAAAATGAAATGCTGGGGAGATGGATTATTTGGTAAAACAGGGCATGGAAATACAGAAGATTATGGTGACGAAGAACTGGAGATGGGGCGTTACTTACATTTCACAGATGTAGGTGAAAGCTTGACCTTCTTGGATATTGCAATTGGTTCAACATTTTCATGCGCACTTACTAATGATAGTGCAATAAGATGTTGGGGTGAAAATGATAAGTTAGGAAGTATATCAGGAACATCAGGATCTGGAGCAATTGGAGATGGATATCTTGAGATGGGGTTAAATATTGATACGGTAAACATGGGAACATGGAATGGGACATCTGTAGATGCTGGATCGAGCCATGCTTGTGCTATTGTTAACAATGGTACAAATGATTCGCTGATTTGTTGGGGAGGAAATACTGCAGGACAACTCGGACTTGGTCACACGAACACTATTGGAGATGATTCCGGAGATTTGGTAGAAGGAGAATTACCACATGTAGATTTGCCCGAGAGAGGTGCAATAACGAATGTCGCATTAGGTAATGACCATACATGCGTACTTTGGAGTGATGGTCAAATCGGATGTTGGGGGGATAACTCTCAAGGGCAATTAGGGATTGGAAATACAAATACCATCGGAGATGAATCGGATGAAATGGGGACTAATTTGGTATTGGTTGACTTACCGAGCTCAAGGACTGCAACAGCGATTACTGCAGGGAATGATTTTACATGTGCAATTTTTGATGATACGACTGCCTCATGCTGGGGAGATGGGGCTAATGGCAGACTAGGATCTGGATCTACTGGAGATCTGGGCGATGAATCAGATGAAATTGGAGATAATCTAAATATCCTTAGTTTAGGCAATGGACTTGGAGTATCATCTTTTGATGCTGGAGAGTCACATATCTGTGCTATTTTGACAAATAATCAGTTAAAATGTTGGGGTTACAATGGCTTTGGACAACTTGGCTATGGAGATGGATATGAGAGAGGGTCTGCTGATAATGAAATGGGTAGTGAATTGGATCCAGTGCTTCTAGGTGGTGGATTATATGCAACTTCAATTCAAGCAGGAAACGCATTCACATGCGCATTATTGAATAATGCGCAATTAAAATGCTGGGGAACAGGAGCAGATGGAAGGACAGGTTTGGGACTGACTGGTGCAGTAGGTGACGAAGCCAATGAAATGGGAGATTACTTGGCATATGTAGAGTTATTTATGCCTTTACCGACTTTTGAGGTCGACTGTGATACTCCAGCAGAAGGTACAAATGCTGAAAAGAAGGCACTCGATAGTACCTCAAGTAGTGTGGGAAATAAAATATCCACTACTTTAACATCAGAAAGTTGTGCTAGTATTGCTTATGTTGATGATGACTCGGATATACTAAAATTTGGGATATTCGACAAAAATAAATGGACATTAGAAAAGGTAGTTGAATTGGAATCAGAGATATATGATACGAGTATTTTACTTGATTCGAATGATTATCCACATCTTTTCTTCATGCAGAGTAGTGGGCCTGTTTATGCTACAAAAATAGATGGTGTATGGGCCACTATTGAACTAAATTCTAATTGGCAAGGCACTACTTTAACTGCAGAAATAGATGCATTGGGTAATTTCTATCTCTTTGCATTAACTACAACAGAATTGATAATTATTAATTGCTTGGCTTCCGCTAATTGCACTAATTCAGGCTCTTGGTCTGAAGTTGGTTCAATGGCAATAACATCAGGAAGTGGTTATAGCCTAGATAGTGACATCTCTCATGATGACGAGATTTGGATTGCTTATAACCACATTAATTTTCATACTAGCGTTATTGTTTCTACATGTTCCAACCTGTGTTATTCGTCAATGAGTAATTGGAATAGTGTAACAATTAGTAATTTTGGAGATGCATCGAGTTCGAATGCATCTTTAGCGATAGACATTGCAGCAGATAAATCAATTCATTTAGTACATAATAACATGACAAATGGATTACAATATTCTTATTGTAAAACATCATGTACATCATACTCATCATGGTTGACCGAAGAAATAGTATCGGAATACAGTACAGGAGTTGTAGACGTGTCAACCGGCCCGGATACAACGGTAGTAATCCTTGCTGGCACACCTGATGGAGAATATACTCTCCATAAAAAGAATAATCAATGGTACTTCAATGAAGTAAAAAATATTGGAGATTCGGGATGGGTAGGAATAGAAATTACCGATCTTGGTCAAATGTGGGGCTTTGCATATTATTCAGGCGACCCCAATCCATTTTACTTATTGAGGCAAAGTGGCATGACAACCGCTGGCCTTAATCTAGACATTGATGATGATGGATGGACGAGAATGGATGAAGAGAATTGTGGCACCAATTTCAAAGACAGTACAAGTTATCCTTCTGATACTGATCAAGATGGAATTTGTGATATCGATGATGGAACAGATACTGGTGAATTAAGTTTGGGAGAATCTGATGCATTATCATTGGGCGAGAACTTTGGATGCTCTTTACTATCCAATAATTCAGTTGCATGCTGGGGCGATAATTCTGTAGGTCAACTAGGAAATAATTCTGTCGGATCAAATAGTGATTATGCCGTAATGGTAGACCTTCCTGAAGGATTTAAAGCATCTACAATTGATGCTGGAGCGAGACACGCGTGTTCTCTTGGTTTAGATTTCACAATTGTTTGTTGGGGAAATAATTCTGCTGGAGAATTAGGACGAGGTATATTTTCTGCATATGAACCGCCCGGATACGTAACTCTCCCAAATAACGTACTGATTAGAGACTTGGCGGTTGGAACGTCTCATAATTGTGCCAAATCACTGGTTGGAGATTTATATTGTTGGGGCGAAAGCGAAGATAATAGGCTCGGAAAAATAATCAACACAAATACTACAGTGGAAACAGAAGAAGATTTCGATGAAATATATACATTAGGATGGTCAGAAACCTATACTAGTTATTGGTCTACCCAAATTTTAGGTGATAATAAATTCCTTTACAGAGGTTACTACCCTTATTGGAGCGGTGCATCGTACACAACTAGGGACGGCGAGTTTAACTTGAAACCTGGTTCAAAAATTCAATTCGATTTTGATGGACACCGATTTGGAGATAATGGGAACGGCGAATATCTGAAAGTTTGGTCTGGAGATGTTTTGATAGGAACTTTATATGATAATTCAACTACCAATTGGGAAGATACTTCTTGGGGAACACCTAATAATCTGGATACAACAGTAACTATGACGGTACCAAATAGTTTTTCAGATGGAACCGGAAATTTGAGATTTGAATCATATTGTTACCAATGCCAGTTAAGAATTGATAATTTATCGACGGAAAATTATGGATTTGGATATGTAGATGATCAAAATATCCCTGCTATATTAGCGGTAGATCTTAAAGGAGTAACTGAAATTTCTCTAGGAGAACGTCATTCATGCGTATTAATACAGGAAAATGTTGATGGAAATGATTATACATACTGTTGGGGATATAATGGCGGAATTTTTTCCAATGTATTAGGTAGTTCCTCATACCCTGATATACAAACTCCCATCCCTCAAATAGTAGATCTTTCGATGCATCCGGATAGTTTAGTATCGTCAATTTGGAATAATTATGATGTAGATAGCATCAATGCGGGCAGTGACACCACCTGTGCCATTATGAGTAATTTAGAATCCGTTTGCTGGGGAAAATCATCACAGACTGTGTACATAGATCCAGTATCAAACATAATCATATCAGAAGGTAAATATCCTGCACTTATGTATGCGCAAAACAAATGGAGTGTTGCATATTATGACTCCGTAAATGGAGATTTAGGCTATGCAATATATGATGGGAATGTATGGAATACTAGTTCTATATATTCCGGCAGTAACGATATAGGCAATGGAGTTTCGGTAGGCCTAGACAACAATGATAGAACAAGTTTAGTTGCTTATGACTATACTAACGATTCTGTAGTTCACTTCCAAAAACGAACAGATAGTATCGAGTCGGATGCAGTAACAACAACCAACAATTACTTCCCCACTACTGTAGTAGATAATGACGGAATAAAACATGTAGTTTATATCCACTATGGTAGTAAGGATTTGAGATATACTTACTTTAACGGTACAGAATGGTCAGCACCCACAACTATTGTATCAGGAAGTAATAACGTATTGCAGGGATGGGGTGTTAAAGATTTAGAAATTGATTCAATTGGTGAATTGCATTTAAGCTATTATACTTGGGATTCTGGACCGTCCAATGATATTTTACATCTAAATTATGCAAAGTATAATGGAAGTGCATGGAATATAACGGAAATTAAACAGCATTCGAATGCAGGGGCATTGGATACTTGGGTCTCTAAATTACAGACTTCTCTAGAATTGGATTCAAATAATCACCCGCATATAGCTTATTATAATGGCCATAATAGTACAATTGGTTATTCTCACTATGATGGAACATCATGGGTAACTACCACTGTTGCTACAGATTCTAACGGGTATGGGGGTTATGCTTCTATTGCTCTAGATAGTAATGATTACCCGAGAATTGCATACTATAATTACACAAATAATAGTTTAGAGTTGGCAACATGGAGTGGCTCCAATTGGAATTTTGAAGTAGTTTTCAGTGGCGGTGGAAAATACCCTAGCTTAGAAATAGATACAAATGATTACAATAGAATAGTATATTATGGTAACACTGCAAACGCAGTAAGATATGGAATTAGTACTGATGATGGTTGGACTATGGAAGAGGTGAATGCATTTGGAATTCAAACAGAAGTAACCTATCCACTTAAATTTGGAATTGATAACAATAATAATCCGAGAATCAGTTTAATTGACTTTGTTGGACTGGACAACGTAGTCTTGATATACAATAATGGTGGAGAATGGTACAAATTTGATGTTGAAGATTATTCTGGAAAGGGTAGTAATTTCCTCGATACGTTCATTGATTCCGAAGGAACAGCACATATAACTTATGTAGACACTGGTAACACTAAATTGGTTAGATATTCAACTATTTACACAGATACTGTGTATGGAAAATATGACTTAGCAGATACAGGAGATGTTTCTGAATCTGAACCTGATACCTCTTTTTACCATGATGCAAGTAATAATTTGAATGCAATTTTTATGGACAATAATGAATCAGGACTAAAACATGTCGTAAGCCATCAACTTGGAGATGTAGATAGAACAACTCCTGGCTACAGAGGTTATTACCCTTCATTAGAAGTAGACAGTACAGGACGGTTACATGCAGCATATTGGGATACCAGCAGTTCTGACTTGGTTTATTCTACGAAAATTGATGGAGGAGCTTGGCAAACTCAAATTATAGATCAAGAAGGTTCAGTTGGTAAATTTACTTCAATAGCATTGGATAGTGATGATAATCCGCATATTTCCTATATTGATGAAACCAATCAAGAATTGAAGTATGCCAAATTTAACGGTACTGGATGGGAGATAAGTGAAATTTACAACGATTGGATGGACATAACATATGGCTACCCTAGGGAAACCTCTATTGCAATAGACTCGTTTGACAGACCACATATCGCATATAATGTAATGGCATATAATACATCTTGGAGTGGATGGAACTATTTTGTAAGGCACACTTTCAACAATGAAAGTGGATGGGAAACAAGTGATGTGAAGGATCAAAATAGAAATCATAACTATGGCAATACAGGAAGAGATGTTTCATTAGCAATAAATAGTACAGGTGAGATTTTCATAATATATCATGATGACTGGGATGATAGTTTATATGTCGCAAATATGACAATGCAAAACCTGCCAACAGATAACTGGGAAATAGAAAAAATATCAACATCAGCAGGTGGGCTTGAAAGAAGTGCCGCTCTTACAATTGATACCAATGATTCATTGCATGTTGCATATTACGACAGAAGTGGCGCTGACTTGCATTATGCATATTGTTCTTCTATGTGCGATACAAATGCCAATTGGGAAATTACCTCCGATGTTGATACTAGTTCGAACAGTATTGGAAGAAGGGTCGATATTATCGTAGATTTTGATAATAATCCACATATTGCCCATTATGATGCAAGGCAAGATGATTTGGAATATGCATACTGTGAAGATACTTGCAGTAGTTCCTCCTCGTGGTATAAGAGAACTATGGAATCTGGAGATAATGTAGGATATATGCCTTCTTTGGTACAAGATAAAAATGAAAATATACACTTTATTTATGCTAATTTAACTGCTCTAAAGGTAGAAATTACAACCCTTTATTCTGGAAATAATACTATTTACAACATTTCATCCAATGGAAATCACCACTACGGTTTAGGTTCAACAGTCGATGATGATTACAATGATGGTGTTCAAGTTCCACAAGTACATTTATCTTATTATAATGGAACTGATAGTACTGGAAAATTACAATACTCTTACTTTAATGACGTCGGACTATGGGAGACTACAGTAATTGATGATAGTTCAACGAAAACAGGATTATATTCCGATATTGAACTTGATGGAGCTGGTTACCCTCACATATCATACTATGATTATACCAATAGCAAAATAAAATATGCAAAATATGATGGTTCTGCTTGGATAATATCCGTGGTAGCAAGTGTAGGCAGTAGCAGTAGCCATACATCTATAGAGTTAGATAATTTAGATAGAGCAATAATTGCATACAGAGATTCAAGTACCGGTAACTTGGAAATGGCGTCCTGGGATGGCACTGATTGGATTATCGCTACACAAGACGATGCAGGAACAGGCATTAACGATAACTCAGGAGTAGAATTAATTTTCCATAGTGATGGGAGAAATTATTTAGCATTTTATGATGGAGAAAATGATAACTTAGAATTTGTAGAGGCGGGATACTACAGTCCTGTGTTAATGGGTAATTCAGAATACGATCGCAGAGGAACTTTGTTAGACGGAGGTTCAAATCCAGTTAGTACAATTGATATTGGAGATACGCATGGTTGTGCTATTATTGCTAATGTAACCAAATGTTGGGGATTGGGTAGTTCTGGGCAATTAGGCAATAATGTCTTTGATATCAGTTCACTGTCTCCTGTGAATGTCACCACCTTAGCCGGTTTTATCCCAATTGAAGTTGCAGTATCAATAAAAGAACCGGGGTCTTCGGGCTCAGGATTCTCTTGTTCCTTGTATAGGAATGAAACAACGGATGCAAGAAGTATTATGTGTTGGGGGAATTCTGAGAATGGTCAAATTGGATCTGGTTTATTATTAGATAATTTAGGCGAGCCAAGTACCTCAAAAATGGTCAAAACAGATGAGTTAACTATCCTAGGAATTGTAGATAATAGCGAATATCATTCAACAAGTCCAAATGATGTAATGAAAATATTCACCAATAAATATCGAGTTGCTGCGCATAATTGTGCGATTTCATACGTCGGACATGTAAAATGTTGGGGTTACAATTACTACGGACAGCTTGGACTCGGCAATACCACTCAAATTGGAGATGGGCCAAATGAAATGGGAGAAAATCAAAAATTTGTACCTCTTGGAACAAATAGAACTGCAAAAGATATGGCGCTTGGTGATCTCCATAGTTGTGCTATTTTAGATAATGATAGTGTAAAATGTTGGGGTAGCAATAACTACGGACAGCTTGGACTCGGCAATACCACTCAAATTGGGGATGATGTGTATGAAATGTGGGGAGATAGGCATACTACTGTTGATTTGGGGACGAATGTAACTGCAACACAAATAACCGCTGGCGCTCATCACACTTGTATATTAACTAATTTTGGAGAGGTTAAATGTTGGGGTTCCAATAGCTACGGACAGCTTGGACTCGGCAATACCACTCGAATTGGAGATGGGGCAAATGAAATGGGAGATAATTTAGAAAGCGTCGATCTTGGAGATGGAAGAAGTGCCATAGAAATCTCTGCTGGACAGTACAATACTTGTGCTATATTAGATAGTGGCCTAGTAAAATGTTGGGGTTACAATAACTACGGACAGCTTGGAATTGGTAGTACAAATCAAATTGGAGATGGGCCAAATGAAATGGGAAACAATCTTAAAATAGCAGATTTAGGTGATAATATTACCGCTTTATCAATAGAAACTTCATTATATTCCGTTTGCGCAATCTTAAATACGCGTGATATAAAATGCTGGGGTTACAATGGCAACGGACAGCTTGGGCTTCAAAATACTACATACCAAGGTCAATATCAAAATCAAATGGGAGATAGTTTAGCTACACTATCATTTGAAGATCAGATGTCTGTATTCAAATTATCCGGTGGAGGATTACACAATTGTGCAATATTAGAAAATGAAGAATTAAAATGTTGGGGTTACAATAGCTACGGACAGCTTGGAATTGGTAATACAAATCAAATTGGAGATGAGGTAAATGAAATGGGAAATTATTTGGCCACAACAAGATTGCCAACCCCTTATATTAAATTCATTTCAAGTGGGCATTCCAACACTTGTGCTATCATATTTGATGATTCAATTAGATGCTGGGGCTACAATGGCTACGGACAGCTTGGAATTGGTAATACAGATCAAATTGGAGATGGGCCAAGTGAAATGGGAGTTTTTATGGAGATTACTGATATTAATCTTGTACCGCAGGATACAGACGGCGATGGTTGGATAGACGTATGGGATGATGATGATGATGGTGATGGGTACATAGATATCAATGATGATCTACCATTAGATGTCAGAGATCATATAGATTCAGATGGCGACGGTTTGGGCGACAACGTTGATACTGATGATGATGATGATTCCGTCAAAACTATAGAACAAGATACAATATTGACATGGTCGGACATAGAAGAAGAGGCTTGTGGATATATGCCTATGAGTTCATTATCCACTCCAGCAGATTATGATGGTGATGGAATATGCGATAAATTGGATAACGATGTTGATGGCAATGGTTGGGGAAATACATACCAAAGAATGTGTCATGATGCAGGTTCTTCTGATTCTTGGGAACAATCAGAATTCTTCAACAACTACTATTATGACGGCCCGTATTATGCAGGATATGATTTCTTAATCAATGAATATGGAATACAATTATTTGCCACATACACCCAAAATTATCTTTATTCCAATATGTTGAGGCATGATGGTACAATCGTAGATGGAGGCACTGATATGTATGCCAGTAGTGCTTATTATTATATGGATGTCGAACAACAAAATGGAATAACATATTTGTTAAATCAGAATGCCCTATACAGAGGCGCCAATAGAAATACATCTGAATATCAATCTGGTTACAATTTCTTTAGTTCAACATATTCCTTCGACGGCTCGGATGGAGGAGAGTTGGCAATAAGCCAGGATGGTCAGATTGCATTAGCCTACAACGGACAAGATAGTAGTACATTGTCATCAGAAATAACAGGTAGTTATCTTACGAATACAGGAATACATAGCTCAACCGCTGGTACGAATTTTGCATTTGATGCTCCGTTTTGGGCAAGAGGTGGACAAATTGTATTTGGATCCGATTATAGACTTCATTTATTACAGCTTTATGGTGAAGCGAGAGATTCTGGTTTGCCTATTGGATTTTATCACTCATATGCTGATCTAAACTTGACTATGGATATGGATTCGATTGTCGAATGGAGTGAGCCTTCCCTGGTCCTAAACAGAAATCAAAGCGCAAATTGGTACGATCATTCATCTTATTCAGATGCTGGGAATTATCGCGCTGATTTACATATATCTGATGACGGAACAATATATGCTGCAATGTATAACAATACTGATTTGGTAGTAGCGACATACGATGGTACTTCATGGAATAATCAAGTCTTAGCAGAATCAACAGGCATTAATGAAGGAGTTGTAATTGCATCAAATTCAACCCATGTACCACACATAGCCTGGATAAATCATTCCTCAGATACTCTAATGATTTCAGTTCTAGAAGGCGCCGAGTGGACGACTACAGAAGTTTGGGATCCAGGTATAAATTGGGATTATAACTACAGAGATTCAAAACTTACTCTTGAATTTAATGAGTTCGACGACATATTCTTGATGTCCACTAAATACGGGACAAATAGTGCAATTATGCATCATAAAAGCTCATTGTATGCTCCAGAGTATAATTATAATCCTACTGATTATGATTTAGATGGAATATGTGACAATTTACAATATGCTGTAATTGACTACGGCAGGGAAGATATAGAAATTCAAGTAGGAGAAATGATTAGTTTCACTCCTTCATTTAGAGGCCAAGAGGCAGTTGAAATATGGACTCCCTCACTACCAGAAGGATTGTCAATAAATAATACCACAGGCATTATTTCGGGAACTCCAATTTTCACAAATTTGGCTGGCACATCCTACACCATATATTCCAATAGTACTAATACTTCATATCCCATTACTTTGACTATTTCTATCACTTCAAAACCTTCCACATTTGCAATGTATGGTGATTATTACGGCTACACTGGAGGAAGCCCCATTAGTGAAATGCAAAATGCATATGATTCAGAAGGAAACCTGTATTATTATGGGGCTTGCGTTAACTTCGGACAGTGGAGTCAGGATACAAATTGGTCTGGAAGTTGTAATGGTGCTTATGATCTAGTTATAGCCAAGAGGAATAGTAATTCGACATGGGCATGGGTGAAACTCCTAGATTGTTCCAGTATTTGTTCTGGCGGAAGCATGGTTTTAGATGATGCAGGTAATTCATATGTTATTGGTGATAAAAGTGGAAATATAGATTTACCCGGTTCTGAATGGGATTTAACATCAAGACATTCGGCATTTGTGATGTCTTTGGACAGTTCTGGAGAAATAAGATGGGTCGAAGAAATCTATAGCTCAGTAAATGGCGTCACATGGAAACTTGGATTAGAAAACAGTGAGACAATCTATGGATATGGGATGAGTCAAATAAGTGTAAATAATTCAACTGGTGAATTAACTTTTTCTGGATCATTAAAGTTTAATGGCAATGCTCATGATCTTACATTTGGAGATCTGACATATACTTCTGACGTAGTTGATTCGAATGGACCTTACAGGCCTTTTGTAGCAAGAATGAATGAATCGGGGAATTTTTCATGGGTTCAAATGGCCATCTCGACTGGAGATTCGTGGATACAAGACATGGTTGTACAAGAGAATGGGACCGTGCGTCTTCTTTGGAAATCCATTGGAGAAATTAGTTTAGGAGAATACACTATTGGACAGACTGAAGGATGTTATTCATCTGTAGGTTCTTGCTCAAGGAGCATATTAGGTAGCATTAACTCAACTGGTAATTGGACTGGCGGAGTGCCAATTACAGTTTATTCTGGATCTAGTAATTTATTTAATGAGGATGTCGTTTTGATGATGGAGCAAATTTCTGATGGAGATTTAATCATATCAATTTGGGCGAGATCAGATGTTTCAGAAATAAGAATTTCCAACACAACATCATGGTTTAATACGACTTGTCAGGATGATAATTTAGTATTAATTAAATTAGATAAAGATGATTTTACGAATAAAGCTGATCGTGATATGTGTACTCCGGATAATTCAATGTACTACGCTAATAGATATAGCAGAATGAAAGTTGACAGTCAAGATAGATTATGGTTATTTTTGGGACAACAATATTACAGTACTAGCAATTATTTTGGCATATTTAGAATGGATGATAATTTCAATACTGATTTTAGAGAAAACCTAACATACTATAATAATCCGTCTAGTTCCTTTGCATTTAGTTGGAAATCTGTTTGTTTTGATTCAAATGATAACGTGTTGGCATCTGCATATAGTTCTACATCTAGTCTTTACTATGATGGCGCGTATATGAGTTATACGGGCAGTTACTACTACAGAGTTATGTTCTTTATGGATGAAATTAAACATACAATAGATGGACAAATGCCAGTTTCAGGTGAAGAAATTGACTACAGAATCATGGGATTAGGAGCAATTAGTCAATATGATTATAATTTTATAGATAGTTTTAGCATATCGCCTGATTTACCAGAAGGTTTGATATTTAGCACAACTACAGGTTCTATAACTGGTACGGCAATTAATAATGCATCTCAGACCAACTACACGATATGGGCTAATGATACAGGTAGTAGTATAGGGAATGTAGTTCTCAACATATCATTCGGGATTGGTAATGGCAAACCTACTGTGACGTATGACCAGACTGAATATATATTTGAAAGAGGGACTCCAATATCTCCAATAGTTCCAACTGAGATTAATGGAAGTATAATATCATGGCAAGTAGTACCAGAATTACCGAATGGATTGGAATTAGGAGATAGTAACGGAACTATATGGGGAACTCCAATATCTAATATGTCGGCTTCAATGTTTACTCTACAAGTTAGCAGCGATGGTGCCACTAGAAATATTGTTTTTACTTTCACAATTAACGAACCTCTTGCAACCATAGAATATGGTAACGGTACAGTTACAATAGGCAGAGATACTGTTGTAAACGTACAGCCCACTTTAGGAGGAGGCGTAGTTTCTTCTTTCGGAATTTCACCTATAACATTGCCATTGGGATTATCATTTAACACAGAATCAGGCAGCATAACCGGTACTCCAAGATTAACCACTAGTGGCGTAAATTATACGGTATGGGCCAATAATACCGGCGGATCAGTAAGTACGACAATCACATTGATTGTTAGTGGAACCGGCATTAGTCTTACATTCCCGACGCCATCATTACAACTTGTAAATGGCAGTGAAATGCAACCTTTCGCTGGCCAGACATCCGGTTCTGCACCTGAATCATGGGAAATATTGCCAGAATTACCTGATGGTTTGGAATTCGGAGAAAACAATGGAACTATTTGGGGGGCTCCTGAAGATATAATGAATGGAACGATGTATAGAATTTGGGCAAATACAACTGGCGGAGAATCTGCAAGTGCACAATTAAACATCTCAATATTATTAGATACGGATGGGGATGAAGTACCAGACATCACGGATAATGATGATGACAATGATGGATGGTTAGATGCTGATGAAATATCATGTGAAAATGATCCACTGAACATTAATGATGTTCCCTCGGATGCAGATAATGATGGAATTTGTGATTCTCTGGATGACTCGGATGATTCAATCATCGTAATTTCTTACATAACAAATAATCTAAACATCACAGTCAATCTTAGTTTTACTTCACTTGTTCCTTTAACTTCTGGTGGAGCAATAACTAGTTGGGAAGTTTCTCCTGAATTACCATCTGATATATTTCTTAACCCTAGTAATGGAGTTATCTCGGGAATGGCAATTACAATCTTTAATGCATCATTGTATACTATTTGGGGCAATAATTCGGTATATTCAGATTCTTTTGATATCACAATTACTTCATCATTACTGGATACTGATGGAGATGGAATACCTGATGAAATTGATGAAGATGATGATGATGATGGTTGGTTAGATACAGAGGAGGAAACCTGTTTAACAGATTTATTGGATGAAATCGACGTTCCAAGTGACAGTGATGGAGATGGTTTGTGTGATGGACAAGATAGTATAAACGATAGTCAAGTATACCTATCATATGGAGTTGAGCAAGTAATATACATAGTCAATCATACTACGATAGATGCATTGCAACCAATGGTATTTGGAGGGGATGTGGTTACTTGGGAAATTTATCCAGAGCTCCCTGATAATCTAATTTTCCACAACAGTACAGGAGCAATAACAGGTATGGCAACATCTTTATTTGAATCTCTTAACATCACTATTTGGGCAAATAACTCATTACACTCATCGCAATATGTTATTGAAATCTTATCCATATTACTAGATACTGACGAAGATGGAATACCTGATGAAATTGATGATGACGACGATAATGATGGATGGATGGATGCCGATGAAATATCTTGTCTAACAGATACTACAGATGAAACTGATTACCCAATTGACAATGATGGAGATAGTGTTTGTGATGGGATTGATGATGTAAATGACAGTCCGATATATCTTACCTACTCCAATATTGCTCAAAATCTATTTGTAAATGAACCTATGGACATTCTTGTTGCGACGGTATATGGAGGAGATGTGAGAGAATGGGAGATATATCCAGATTTACCAGAAGGATTGTATTTCGACCAGGGTATAGCCTACAGATCACTAAATTCAGTAGGAACTGGAACTATCTCTGGTGCGCCCATTAATGCATTTAATCTAACCACTTTTACTGTTTGGGCAAACAACTCACTACATAGTGATTCGGTTGTGATAACTCTCAAATCTTCGGTTGCAGATATCGATGATACGATTTTCGAACTGATTTACCTTGATGATTATTCTAATTTAACTGTAGATTTGGATTATCTATACCTTGAGCCGTTGATTTTTGGAGGAAATGTAACTAGTTGGAGTATAGTGCCAGACATGTTCGGAGAGATAACATTCAATAAGACTAATGGAGTTATTTCAGGTACACCGAATATGAATTTCGATTTGATTGTATATGAAATAACTGCTAGTAATTCGATCTATATTGATTCTTATAATGTTTCAATAATTGCCCAATATCTAGATACTGATTTGGACGGAGTTCCAGATTACATAGACGAAGATGATGATGGAGACGGGTGGGCCGATGAAGATGAAGTCCAATGTAACACAGATCCCTTAGAATTTTACGAAAAGCCAGGGGATATAGATTCAGATAATATGTGCGATTCCATAGATAATGTTGATGATTCGCCTATACTCTTTTTTTATCCTAATGATAAGATAGTTGCTACTGTAGGAGAAGGAATATCACCAATAGTACCAATTGTCGCTCCAACAGGAGGAGATATTCTCAATTATAATGTAACACCAGATCTACCTGAAGGATTGGAAATAAATAACCTTACAGGGATAATTTCCGGTGTCCCATTAAAAGAATTTAATCATCTAATACTAGAATATTCGCATACAATTACAGCTGTAAATAGTCAGTATGAATTTAGGTATACTGTTGATTTTGATATTTTACCAGAGGTAATAGACGATACAGATAGTGATGGCGATGGATGGACAGATTTAATGGAGATAGAATGTGGTTTTTCACCTTTAGATTCAGATTCATATCCTTCCGACATAGATAATGATGGTAAATGTGCACTGATTGATGATGATGATGATGGCGATGGAAGAGCAGATTTAATCGATGATTTTCCGAATGATCCTACAGCATGGCTCGATACAGATGGTGATGGATTACCAGATGAGGTAACATGTCAATATGCAGTTAACTCAGCTGAATGTGCATTAATGGACCTTTTAGAAGATAATGATGATGATGATGATGGATGGAACGATACTGCAGAGATTGATTGTTCTACAAATACTAAAAATAGTACTAGCATACCTGTTGATGACGATAATAATGGAGTCTGCGATAGGCTTGAAGGCTTTGGGGTCGAAAGTGTTCCAAAGATACTATGGATCTGTTGTTTCCCATTAGTTCTTCTATTACTACTACTTCTTTGGTTGGCCAATCCATTTGGAGTGAAAGATGATGAAATCCGAGGACCAGAACCACCGTACACTAGTTCTTCACCAAAGATAGAAGGCGGAGCTGGAGAATACGATGATCCATTTATCCTCAAGTCAGTTAAAGGTGTCAGAGCAGGAGGAAGTGTAGAAAGTAAAGAATTGATCAAGATTACAAATATCACTCCGAGACTAGAAATCGATTTCATAAATCTATCTACCGATGACGATGATGGACGTTTTAACATGAATAATATGAAAGCAAATTCAAGAGGTGAGATAGAGTTTAGATTACAATTTAATGATTTTAATATGAGTTCTGAACATAAAAAGTATGTAGCATTTATCAGAGTTGGGAAGGCATCAGTTTATTTCAGGTGGGAAGTCGAAGTAATAATTCCTAAAGAAATAACTGAAGAAGAGGTTAGAGCATCAAAAGCCGCTGCCAAGTCTGCTGCAATAGCGGCAGAGGCAGAAAGAATAGCCGCTGAAGCTAATGCTAAGGCAGAGAGAGCATTTGCAGAAGCGGAAAGAGAAGCTGCAATCGCTGTAGGAATATCTGATGCTGCAAAAGCCGCTGAAGAGGAAGATTTTGATGATAATTTCGATGAAGATTTTGACGATGATGTTCCTTTTGAAGAAGAAGCTGCTGCAAAGGCTGCTGCTGAAGAAGAAGCTGCTGCAAAGGCTGCTGCTGAAGAAGAAGCTGCTGCAAAGGCTGCTGCTGAAGAAGAAGCTGCTGCAAAGGCTGCTGCTGAAGAA
>Ga0315320_10001466_pt1 | contig 19629 bp, 13 predicted proteins | sample M140m21515metaG_FD_203458 | JGI IMG/M metagenome (GOLD analysis project Ga0315320, IMG submission 203458) | Ammonia-oxidizing marine archaeal communities from Monterey Bay, California, United States - M1 40m 21515 | ecosystem: Environmental > Aquatic > Marine > Coastal | place: USA: California... | reverse complement strand
CGAGAATTGGAAAAAGATCCGTTAAGTAATCCCGCAGCACGTTGCCTGTTACGGAGATGGTATCCAACCCATCTTTTGCCCGCTGACAAGCATGGGTCGCAGCATCGACGGGAGACTTGACACTGATTTCAAGTCCAGTGACATCATGGTTTGGAAGATACTCTTCGACTTTTTGAATCAGATTCGCATCATGTGCTCGTTTCTCGTTCAACCAGAAGACCGCCGCTGCTCCTGTTGCCCGTGCTCTTGAAACAGCGAGACGAATCCAGTCCTGAATCGGTTCATCCTTTGTCTGGCACATACGCCAGATATCACCTTGCTGCACGGCATGCTCCATCAATACGTTTCCATCGGCATCGAGGACGCGAACGACTCCCGCATCACTAATTTCAAACGTCTTGTCGTGCGATCCATATTCTTCCGCCTTCTGCGCCATCAGCCCGACGTTGGATACACTTCCCATGGTGGTCACATCGAACGCACCGTGCTGTTTACAGAAGTCGATTGTTGCCTGATAGATACCCGCATAGCAACGGTCTGGAATGATCGCCTTCGTGTCGTGCAACTTTCCATCCGGTCCCCACATTTTCCCGGATGCTCGAATTGCTGCTGGCATCGAGGCATCAATGATGATGTCGCTGGGCACATGCAGATTTGTAATTCCTTTATCAGAATCCACCATAGCCAAAGGGGGACGCTTGGCATAAACGGCATCGATGTCTGCTTTGATGACCTGTTGTTGCTCGTCCGGCAATGTATCGATTTTACTGTAGACATCTCCCATGCCATTGCGCCCCTCGATACCCAATTGCTGGAAAACAGAGGCATGCTTATCGAACACTTCCCGATAATAAACATCGACGGCGTGGCCGAAGATGATCGGGTCCGACACCTTCATCATCGTTGCTTTCAGATGCAGGGACAACAAAATGCCCTGCTGCCCAGCATCATCGATTTCCTTGGCAAGAAATTCTCGCAATGCACTTCGACTCATCACAGATGCGTCAATGATCTCCTTAGCCTGCAAAGCAAGATCACTCTTAAGTACCGTTTTTGTTCCATCCGCCGCTTCGAGCTCGATACTGACAACCCCAGCTTGCTCCATCACATGGGATTGTTCACTGCCAAAGAAATCACCTTCCTGCATGTGAGCGACATGTGATTTGGAATCCGCTGACCAGGCGCCCATCGAATGTGGGTGGCTGCGAGCATACTCTTTGACTGGTCCAGCAACTCGGCGATCAGAATTACCTTCACGCAGGACAGGGTTCACGGCGCTGCCAAGAATTTTGGCATAGCGGGATCGAATTTCTTTTTCCTGATCGCTCTCTGGTTCTTCTGGGAAATCGGGAACACTGAACCCATGAGTCTGCAATTCCTCAATCGCAGCAACCAGCTGAGGGATTGATGCACTGATATTTGGCAGTTTGATGATATTGGCGTCTGGAGTCTTGGCGAGCATTCCGAGTTCGGCGAGCGCATCGGCCTGCTGCTGGTTCTCGTCCAGATGTTCGGGAAAATTCGCAAGGATTCGCCCCGCCAACGAAATATCCTTCGTTTCCACCTCTATTCCCGCCGCGCCCGCATAGGCTCGGATAATCGGCAACAGCGATTGAGTCGCCAAGGCAGGAGCTTCGTCCGTATGCGTATAAATGATCTTCGGAGATTGAAGGGGCACGGTCTTCCTTTAATCGTTGAATGTCTGGCCGTCTGGCGAATGTCGCCACATGTAAATCAAGCCAAATCCTAACAGCGCAGCGGTGAACTGGGGCGGGGGTGGGTGTGGCATTTTTTAGAGGTAGCACGTCACCCGGACAGGAATGCATCCCGAAGACACAGGTTCCCCTGTAGAAACAGTCCTTCCTTTGAAAATTGAACCTCTGCCCCGGCAAAAACATCAGCAAGACGAGTCAGATCCCCGTAAACTGACCAGCAGGTTGGGAAAAGCCAACGGCGAGAAACCAACCGAGTGCGTGGGGGCGAATACTCCGCCAACTGCTTCATGCCGCATTTGCTACTGCTCGGGGAGACAAAATTGCCAAACTGCAACAGCCCGTTTCACAATGGCCGTCATGCGTTAGGAATTGTAGGTAGCTGTATTGGGGTTCTACTTGCAACGATCGGCCAACCTCTTGATGTTTGTGCTGATGACGGCCGGGTGGAAGTCATCCGTAGCGATGGAGGGATCGTTGTCAGCGACTCACGAATTGCGAGTCAGATAGGACGCGATGCCCTACTGGACGGCGGCAATGCCGTCGATGCGGCAGTTGCGACGGCTTTCGCACTCGCAGTTGCTTGGCCCGAAGCTGGCAATATTGGCGGGGGTGGTTTCATGCTGGTGCGTCCTGCAAACGGAAAAAAACCAGTTTGTGTCGATTATCGTGAGACGGCCCCGATTTCCATGCAGAAAGATTCGTTCACTCAGTCCGACACGACCTTCACCCAAAAAGCGGTCGGGGTCCCGGGAACGGTAAGAGGCCTTGCTTTGGCCCATGCAAAATATGGTCGCTTGGAGTGGGCCAGACTGGTAATGCCCGCAAGCAAACTCGCATTGCAAGGCGTCCCCATAGATCTGCCACTGGCGAAATCACTGAACTATGTCTTGAGCATTCCCTCGGTTCAATCTGAAAAAAAGTATTCCGAACTCAGACGAGTTTACGGCAAACCAGACAAGTCCGAGTGGAAAGCTGGTGACACACTGTTGCTGCCGGATCTAGCAAACACGCTACGGCTCATCGCCCAGCAAGGGCCTGATTCGTTTTATAAGGGAACCATCGCTAAGCAACTCGTGGCCGAGATGGGCCGAGGCGATGGAGAGATCTCGCCTCAAGACCTTGACCAATACAAAGCGATTATCCGTCCAGCCATGCAGGGCAAGTTCCGTGGCTATACGGTGCTGGGTGCTCCCCCTCCGTCATCCGGTGGCACCTGCATCATTGAGGCGTTGAACATTATCGAAAACTTCAATATGACCAAGTGGGATCGCTACGACCCCCAGTGCATTCATTTGATTGCCGAGACCTGTAGGCGTGTATTCGCTGATCGGGCTCGTTATTTAGGAGACCCCGAGTACACACGAATTCCTGAATTCTTGACGAGCAAAAAATATGCCCGCGAAGTCGCAAAAACAATTGATCTGAACAAAGCAACTCCTAGCGAGTTGATCACACCTGAAATCAATGTGATCAGCGAAAGTCCTGACACCACTCACTTTTCCATCGTCGATAAAAATGGCATGGCGGTCAGCAACACCTACACACTGGAAGCTAGCTGGGGTTCACGCATCGTCGTTAAGGGAGCTGGATTTTTGCTCAACAACGAAATGGGTGATTTCAATTGGTTCCCAGGTGAAACCAATGAAGCAGGTCGCATTGGTACCAAACCAAATACGCTTGCAGCCGGAAAACGAATGCTAAGCTCGCAATCACCCACCATGCTTGAAAAAGATGGAAAACTTGCCTTAGTAACCGGCAGTCCGGGCGGTCGCACCATCATCAACACAGTGCTTGGAATCGTGTTGGGTGTGGCTGAATTCAGCCTGACCCCAGAACAAGCCGTTGCCGGTGCAAGAATGCACCATCAGTGGTTTCCAGATCAACTCGATCTTGAGGCCCTCGATCAGCTTCCACATTCCCGCGTGCAAAAAGAGTTGGAAGACATGGGGCATCAAATTGGTAACCGGCCCAGACAAGGATCCGCGCACACTGTCGCGATCGATCAAGATTCCAACATACGAATTGGAATTGCCGATCGTCGTCGCAGTGGTGGCCCTGCAGCACACGAACGTGACACCATCGCTCGCTGGGACTTTGACGATGTCATAAACACCCCACTACCTCAAGCGTCCTTCCACGGAAAAACAAAAAGGAAATGGACCAACGCACTGCCTGCTTCCATCATTGATGGTAGCGGCAGCCTGAACATCAAACGCTCACACCTAGACGAGCAGGCAGACACTTATCTGCCCATAAACAAGTCTGCAGCCCATGTGGCAGTTGAACTCGAACTGCGAGAGCTAAAGTTTTCTGGCGACCGCCGCAATGAAACAATATGGATTGGATTCACCAGTGATCGTGATCGTCCAAAAGTCGCAGCGAGTGTGGTGTTATCAAGAAAACTCAATGGCGACATCGTGTTACAAGGGGAGGCTCCTGGGGGAGGCACTGTAGTCCCTATCACCACAATCTCACGAAACAATGAACTTGGCCATCCGCTGATCTTGCGACTTGAAATCGATACAAGTAAGGGGACGTACCGGATTTTGTCTAAGAGTGTGGGGGACAGCAACTTCCAAAATCATGGCGCGGGAAAAATCGCATCCTCGCGTCCTGCTAGATTTCTACGACTCAGCGCCGAGGGGAATTTCACCGATACCGATGAAGTTGCAAAGATCGAGTCACTTCAAGTGAACTGGAAATCAAGCGAAAACCGAAGCAAATAAATCAAGCGGTCACAACGCACTGAAATCCACACAACGCACTGCGACTGGCTCGCGGCAAGACTGCATAGCATGATTCCCCGCTTACGCACAAACCAAACCTGCTCGGAAAACGACAAACATCTTCTTTCACAAACTCCATTTCCAAAGTCACCATGAAACGCTTCGTTGCCACTTTTCTACTCACCCTGCTTACTTCAACGGTCGCATGGGCACAACAAAACGCCTCCAGCAATGATACGAAAACCGCTGCGACAGCTACTGAACAAGGCGAGCCTCCAACGAGCGTTAAACCGGGAATCAACAGTAAGTTCACTGATCCGGAATTGAATGTCGAGGATTGGATTGCGAGGTTCGAAGTCGAGAGTCGTGAGGTATATCAGGCCCGCGCTGAGATCATGAAAGCCATGGCAATTCAACGTGGATCACGGGTCGCTGACATTGGTGCCGGCACAGGATTCTTCACCATTTTAATGAGCAAATTCGTGGGAGAAAAAGGCTGGATCTACGCAGTAGAAATTTCCCCCAAGTTCACGCAACACTTGACTGCTCTATTTGCAGAACGTGATCTAAAAAATACGACAACCGTTTTTTGTAACGACCGTTCTGTTTGCCTGCCACCCAACAGCATCGACCTCGCCTTCATCTGCGACGTCTACCACCACTTCGAATTTCCAAAGCAAACGATGACATCAATCCATGATGCTTTGTCCGACAGTGGGCGGGTAATTCTGATTGACTTTGAACGCATCCCGGGAACATCTCGGGACTGGACTCTGAGCCATGTACGGGCAGGAAAGGAGACATTCATCGATGAAGTCCAAGGGGCCGGTTTCGAGCTGGTTGGGGAACGTCAAATTGCTGGTTTCAAAGAAAATTATTTCCTTGAGTTTCGCAAAACAAAGCGTTAGAAGCTCCGAACTGTACGTCATCTTCTGTAACTTACGATCAGGCGTCTGACGCACCACCAGCATGCCTGTGACCGGCCTCGCACAATGCGGGGCAGACTTCCGATCATGCCAAGCACCACCACACCTACGCCTCTGAGGAACAGTCGCTTGCCTGCACCAAAACGCTCTCTGGGCCTCGGTTCGGCAACGACGTTGGTAGCTGCCAGCATGATTGGAGTAGGGGTCTACACCACAAGCGGGTACACACTTGCTGCATTGGGTGACCCCCGCCTCGTGGTCGCTGCGTGGTTTGTTGGTGGATTCATCGCCATTTGTGGAGCGTTGGGTTACTCATCCTTGGCTGAAAGATTTCCAGAGTCCGGCGGTGAGTACCTATTCCTGAGCGAAACTTTGCATCCCGTGGCTGGCCTGATGGCGGGCTGGGTATCACTTCTGGCCGGTTTCACAGGCGCGATTGCCATCGCAGCCCTCGGTTTCGAGAGTTATCTGCGGCCGCTCCTCAATACAGAAAATCTACCAGGTGGCAGCATTGCTATCTCATCGGTCTTGCTCGTGGCAATCATGCACACGATAGGCGTACGCTCTGCTGCAAGAACGCAGGACTTTTTTGTCGTAGTCAAAATGGTCTTGATTGCAGGGTTTATCACGTACGCAATCATGAACCTTTCAAATTGGGCCGGAGGTAAACACGAAAGTATTTCGACAACTACGATTGCAGCGCCCAGCATTTTTGAATTTGTAAAGCAATTGGTGTACATCTCATTCAGCTTTGCAGGATTCAATGCAGCAATTTACATTTCCAGTGAGATTCGCTCACCTAAACGAAATGTACCCCGCGCAATGATTGGTGGCACGCTCACAGTCACTTTGATCTACATCGCGTTGAATATAATTTTTGTTTATGCGCCAGAGAGAACCGTAGCGACAGAGCCAGATAACATTTCACAAATTGCCGCAACGGCTGCCCAAACAATTGGTGGCGCATCCTTTGCAAGCGTCGTTCGTATCATCATCTGCCTCTCACTTTTCACCTCTGTATCCGCGATGGTGATGACCGGTCCCCGCGTCTATGCAAAGATGGCGGATGATAGATTCTTACCTCGCTTTTTTCAGTACAAGACTGAGACACCCGTGGTAGCAATCTGGTTTCAGGCGATCTTGGCAATCGCAGTCATCTCACTCGCTACGATCAGCGAGCTGTTGGGCTATCTGGGCCTGACCCTTTCTCTCTGCTCAGCCCTGACGATCAGCATGGTTTTCCGCATGCGAATGATGGACGCTACGACAAAGTTGCCGCTGTTCGGTATCCCTGCCGCTATTTACGTTGCAGCAACACTATTTCTGGCGGTGTTATACGGGATCAACGACTACAAACAGGGAATCGCCAGTGGCATCACTTTGCTGCTTGGGCTAATTGTCTATCCATTCTTTCAACGTCGAATTGATTCGTCTGCAGCTCGTGTCTCGACAGTGGAAGCGGACAAAGAAAACCTGAAGGACAACCCTGTTACTTGATACCTCAAACACTCGACTTCATGCCACGTTTGGTGCTTCGACTGCAGCATCTTTTATATTTCTTATTGCTTCCACAAGGGCAGGGACTGTTCCTTCCCACCCGCCGTGCGCGTGGCTTGACTGCCGAGAGAAAACTGCGTGTATCCTGGTGATACATCTTCCGCATCATGCTATAGACCTCTGGATGCCGTTGCTGCAAGAGCTCAGGCGCTTCAAAAAAGTATTCGCTCAGAACCGCAAAATACTCCGCCTCATTCGTATAGGCGTAGTCATCAATTTCTTCTCTGGCTCGTGGATCGCGTTTCAGTTCTTCAGCAACCCAGCCAATCCATGGAGCAGCCGCATCACCGGCAACACGATTCGGTAGACCATCGACTGACCCATCTGCTTTATCGACAAGATGCGCAAACTCATGGATTCCAACATTCCGTTTGTCCTTGTGATTCTTGAATCCTGAGATCAAATCAGGCTTGGAAAGAATCATGACTCCACTGAGATGATTTACACCGATCATTCCGAGCGTATTCCGACTGACTCCTTGATCTGTTTGATACTCTTCATTGAAGGCACCGGGGTAAATCAGAATTTCTCCAAGGCCAGCATACTCCCAGTCTTCGAATCCAAAGATTGGAATCGTTGCGCTTGCTGCGACCAAAACATGCGTTGTGTCATCAACATCAGTTCGGATGCCTGTCACGGGAACCTCGTCAATGAACACCTTGACGAGGTTCCGGAACCGCTCGCGGCCCGCTTCATCCAATGCTTGGTAGAAGACGACATTGTCCTGCAACACCTTTTCCCAAGCGTCAGGTAGAGGCTCAGATAGGACCTTGATTCGTCTCAGCGTACGTCGACGCATCAGATGGTAGACACCATAGGCCAAGGGCAGAGCCAATAAAGCAAGGTGCCACTTCAATGCCAGCACTAAGACAATGCCTGCCACCACTGCGGCAAAAACCAACGCGTGACGCTGATTACTGCGATTGCTCTGTTCCGTAACAAGCACAATGACACCTTAGTCCTAGAGTGTGGTTCAGTATTTCAATTCGGCTGCAAGTCACCGATGACTATCTTCTTTTCGATGCGAATGGCACCTTCAATATCTTTTACTTCCAGTGTGACCGTTGGAATGTCACGACTCCAATCAATACGTACGACCCCATAATTTTCCCGATGATAGGTTCGTTCATCCGCTCGAAATCGATTTTCTGTTGGTGTGCCACGTGGATGAATCTGGTTAAAGCTGCTGGACGTAATTTCATACAAAGGGTAGGGCACTTGTTCACGGCAACAGGACAACTCGGCCCAATGACGATCACCGCTCAGAAGCACGATACCGCCTGCCTTGGTTTCCTTAACGACGCGAATCAACTTTTCACGTTCACGAGGTAAGTTACCCCATGCTTCCTGTCCTCTTGCTTCAGGCAGCAACTGGATGCTTGTGCCAATCAGACGCACTTCGGCAGGCTTTTCGAGTTCTTGTTTCAGCCATGTCCACTGCGCTTCACCCAACATGGTTTTGGTAGGGGAATCATCGGCCACGTAAGGACCGCCAACCCGTTTCTCACCTTTCTTCAACGGAGATCGAAAGTACCTCGTATCGAGCATGATCACTTGAACGCGTTGCCCCTCAGGACCAAAAATTTTGGCGTCATAAACACCGGGGCGAGTTCGAATGGGTGACTGAGAGGGCACATCCCAGAAACGCATGAACTCTCGCTCAGATGCTCCGCGTTGGGGAAAATCTGCTCCACCATCATTGACTCCAAAATCATGGTCATCCCACGTTGCCATGATCGGAAATTTAGATCGCAAACGTCGAAAATCGGCATTGGCCTCGAGACGGTCATACTTCGCTCGCATCTCAATCATATCTTCCGTGTCGGCATAGATATTGTCTCCGAGAAACAGAATCAGATCAGGGAACTCGCCTGCCATGGTGTAGAAGATCGGAGTTGGCAAATCCTGCTTGATACAGGAACCAAATACAATTTTCCGAATGACTTGATTCGAGCCTGGCATATCAGCCGATGTATCTGCAGGCGAAGAAAAGAACACAATCAAGATTCCAATCGGGAGAAGGACAGCAGAGCAGAACGAACACGCAATCCTGCCCGCAATGGCAAAGTTCAATCGATTCATTTCTCCACCACGGGAGCACGAAAACGATGCTCCCCCCGCTTGGCAGCGCGATGACTCTCAGGCGTATCCTGCTCGATGCCAGGATCACCTTGACTGACTAACCACCGGTCAAGTTCACGTGAAAGGGTATTGAGAGTCTCCAAAGCACTATCCGTTCCAATGAGATTCTTTAACTCATAGGGATCGGTAGCAGTGTGATAGAGCGCCTCTGCCGGTCGGTTCATGTAGCGCTGCACGAGGTTGTAGGTTTCCGGCGATTCCCAAGAATCCCAAACCCAAGTTTGCCAGTATGGGTTGTTCAACAAGCCGTCACCACGGACACCCATGAGGTGTTTTTCGATGTATAGATTTCCGTGCAGTAAATTCCTTACATACCGATAATTACCATCACTGACGGTGCGAACAGGGTAGGGTGGTCCTTCCGGCACGTTGTTATGTACTCCATAGACAAATTTCCGGTGCTGTGACGACTTACCTTTCAAAACATCAAAAAAGCTCCGTCCATCGAATGCTGCCGAATGCTCCTCTGTGCTTCCGGCAACCTCCAGCAATGTAGGTAAAACATCGGCGAACTGAACCATCGCATCAGTTCGCACACCCACAGGAACCATTCCCGGCCAACGAGCGATCAATGCCGTATGGACTCCCGTATCCCAGTTGGTCCACTTATTGCCTGGGAACTGAGATCCCTGTTCCGACGAAAACAGCACCAATGTGTTGTCTGCCTCGCCTGCCTCCTCCAGTGCGTTCAACAATTCTCCCACCTGCGAATCCATGTACGTGATTTCCGCGAGATAGCGAGAGAACGCTTCACGTGTCAACTTAGTGTCAGCCATATTGGGAGGTAATTTCAGCTCGGCTGGTGGATAGGCGGAAGCATCCCCCATCACCCATGGCACATGGGGTTCCACCAAAGCCACCACCAGGCAAAATGGTTGCTTCTTGTCACGCTGCATGAACTCGTTGACCGCGGAAAGCTCATGTGTTTTGGTTGGATTCCTGACACAATTCGCATCAAATCCGGAAACACGTTCAAAAGGAAATGCCTGCTTGGGCAGCACATGCACCTTACCCGCCAGTCCCACCCGGTACCCAAGTGCTCCCAAGTAGTGTGGCATGCTTAACGTTTCTGGCAGCGAGGATGAATGGTTCCACGCACAACCATTCCGCATCGGATACAGACCTGAATACAGTTCAGCCCGACATGGTTGACACATTGCCTCCGCAAGATAGGCCCGATTAAAAACAAGACCCTCGGTGGCGAGTTGCTCGAGGTTGGGTGTCCGAGCATTCTGACCTCCGTACATTGGGAGGTCATTATGCGTACAGTCATCCGCAAGAATCATGACAATATTTGGTTTCTCGGCGTTTATTTTCTCTACTGCTTGGGCTGGCGCAACGAGCAACAAGAGTGCACAGAGAGTCGCAAAGAATCTTTTCATGAATCGTCTTTCACAGTAATGGTCTATTTTCATGTGCGGCGTATTGTAACTGCGAAGTGATGACGTTTACAGGGAATGAAACCGGAGCAAAAAACACGACAGGAGCGAAACTGATGAAGGTTAACCGTAATGCTATCCCGGTCACCGATAGAGACGAGCCTTAAATCGCATGCATATTGGGCGATTTAGATCAGCGATCATTCCGTAGAATTTCGATCTCTATCGCACGCTAACAGTTTGGCAACACAGCACGATCACCCAGCCTTGGGAGGCTGCCAACCGTAGTAATCATTCAGTGCATGAGAAACAACAGAAGTCAGTTGCGACAATCTCAGAGGCTTACTTAGAACATCGTAAGCACACATCCTTTCTGCCTCCTGACGAATTTCATCATTCAGTTCCGCACTCATCAGGACGCAGGGCAGGCTGGAGGGACGTTCATGCAGATGACGGATGACGTCCAAGCCCGTGACGTTTGGCATGTGAACATCAACAACCGCAACATGAACCCGCGAATTTTCGATGAGATCCAACGCCTCACGCCCGTCGCAGGCCTCGATTACGCGAAAGCCACGTCGTTGCAGCCCTTCGCACACAACCTTGCGAAAAGCCTTGTCGTCATCCGTCACAAGCAGGTTAGGTACATCCATCGTGGAGTCATCATCAGCAACAGATTGATCTGCTATCACGATTGCATCGCGACGACAGGTGAGTTCAACAGTATGATGATAACTGCTATCGCGGCATTATTCACCACAACAACTTGATAACGTTACGGAAACGAGATGAGTGCCCCCAACGCTGATCCAGCCGGCCCAAATCCCCGGCCGGGAACCGATTCAGGCACAAAACCTGCAAAAAAAGCCGTAAAAAGTGGTGTTAACGCAAATTCCCCGGCAATCAAAACCACGGCTGATGTGGGTGAATTATCGAAGCGAATCATCGGAAATGTTGAGCAGGCAATTGTTGGAAAACGCAAGCAATTGGTTTTGTCACTGGTAACCTGGTTCAGTGGCGGGCACATTTTGCTTGAAGATGTGCCCGGAGTCGCGAAGACAATGCTTGCCAGAGCACTGGCAAAAAGTGTCGGCTGCAAGTTCAAACGAGTCCAATGCACGCCCGATTTGTTACCTACCGATGTGACCGGAACCTCGATTTTCAATCAGAAGAAATCACAATTCGAGTTCCGACCGGGCCCCGTGTTCACACAAATTCTATTGGCTGATGAAATCAACCGCGCGACTCCCCGAACTCAGGCTTCCCTTTTGGAAGCGATGGCCGAAGCGCGTGTCACCGTCGATGGTAACACGCATACCCTGCAGCCTCCGTTTGTGGTCATCGCAACGCAGAACCCCGTGGATCATGAGGGGACATTTCCGCTTCCGGAAGCTCAACTTGACCGGTTCATGATGCGTTTCAGTCTCGGGTACCCATCCATGCAAGAAGAGTTGCGGATGCTCGAATTACTGCAGCACTCTCATCCTGTCGATCGGCTGAAACCAGTCGCCGAGGCGAACGAAGTGGTGGCTGCTCAGCAAGTCATTCGCATGGTCCACGTTGATCCACGCGTTCGTGAGTACCTGCTGCAGATCATTTCACAAACGCGACAACATGCTGACCTTGCGTTGGGTGGAAGTCCGAGAGCAACGATTGCGCTTTTTCGATGCTCACAAGCGATGGCTGCGATTCGCGGTCGCGATTATGTCCTACCGGATGACATCAAGAAAATCATCGCGCCTGTCATGAATCACCGGCTGATCGTTCGTCCCGAAAGTCGCCTTCGCAAGATCACCGGCGAGAAAGTGATCGAGGACATTGTTGGCGAAATCGCTGTTCCCACAATCGAAGCTTCGTGACACATGGATGATCCGAAGAGCGTCCCTGCATCTACTCCCCGACTTGCAATCCTGGCTGGCGTTAGCGGCCTGCTACTGGCAGGCATGATTTCGGGGGCTGCGTTGTGGATCATCGCAGCGATCACCGCTGGAATTTTACTGTTGGTTAATTTTTTTCTCGCCAACACATGGTCGCGTTCGACCATCGCCACGCGGGCCCATGGCGACCAGGAAGTGAAAATTGGGTCGCGGCTACCGGTCGAAGTCAAACTAACCAATCAAAGCCGGCTACCAGTCCTGTGGCTACTGGTCGAAGACCTGCTTCCCGCATGGGCTACCCTTTTCAATCCACCCACCCTGCAAGTCGAAGGGGAGCGGGTTCAGGTGTTCTTGATCGGTGCTGGCAAAACATGCTCGCTTAACTACGAGATCAAGTGTAACCGAAGAGGCTACTTTCAGATTGGCCCAACGGTGATGGAAACAGGCGACTTGATGGGCATGTACCGTCGGTATCGAGTGGGTACCCAACCGCAGTACGTCACGGTACTTCCCAACATTGTGGCCTTGAGTTCTTACGAAATCGGATCACGTCGTCCTATTGGTGAAATCCGCATGCGTGACAACATCATGGATGACCCCACCCGCCTGCGTGGAATTCGTCAATGGCAACCGGGCGATCCGATGCGTAGCGTCCACTGGGCAGCGACAGCGAGAACTGGAACTTTGCACAGCAAAATTTACGAACCTTCATCAATTGTGGGTGCCACTCTCATTCTCGATCTGCATGCCACCAGCAATCCAGAGAAACACGAACCCATGAGAGGTGATCTTGCCATCACGGCAGCAGCATCAATTGCCAATTCACTCCATGATGTGAATGAGCCAGTTGGATTGGCAACGAATGGTCGCGATGCAGCAGATCGCATTCGCCTGGAAGGCTGGGTCGGCGACCACCGTGTCCGAGGGGATGCACAGTCGTCAGCGTCCATGCGTGATGAAAACGAAAGACTCAGACCGGTCATCATGCCCCCTGAACGTGGCCCTACCCATTTCAAGCAAATGGTACGAACCCTGGCGCGGCTGGAGCGATCTGATGGACTGACTCTTGCAGAATTACTAGTGGAGTGCGAATCACAACTTTCAGCCGACACAACGCTATTAGTACTTTTGCAGCAATGCTCCGCCGAATCCATGGGCGCGATGCTTGATTTACAAAGACGGGGCAGGGCAGTCGCGGCGATCGTCAACACCCACGACATCAACGACTACTCAGATATCGCTGGACCACTGATTGCTGCGAGAATCCCCACGTTTCATCTTGGTTCTGAAGACACAATCGTGGACGTCTGCCGAGAAACCCTACTGCGTTAACAGGCAGTTGAAACACAGCATGCCGCAAATCAAGTTGCACCACTTGCCTCAAATGTTTCAAACGAAACGCAGTAAGGCATAGTTTTTCTTTCCTTTTCGGACGACCATTACCGTTTCACTTGCAAGGTCAGCCGAGGTCAGGCGTTGTTTTTCGTCAGTTGCACGAATGTTATTCACATAAACACCACCTTCCTTGACTGCTCGTCGTGCCTCGCCACCACTGCTGGCCAGTTTCGCGTCCTGCAGCGCCTGAACAATCCAGTAGCCTTCGCCCTCTAGCACGTCGCGTGCGACTTCCTGGCTGGGCACGTCGGCAAAAATTTCGCTAAGACTGGCATCCGTTTGAACACCAATTTCACCGCCAAAGAGCATCTTGGATGCCCTCAACGCATTCGCTAAACCTTCCGGCCCGTGGACGAATTCCGTCAGCCATTCAGCGAGCCGATTCTGCGCTGTTCGACGCCCTGGATCGGACTCAGTTGCCCCCTTCAATTCGTCGTATTCAGCACGCTCGATCTCGGTCAAATAGGCAATGCACCGCATCACGTCTGCATCGTCAACATTTCGCCAATATTGGTAAAACTGGTAGGGACTGGTGCGTGCAGCATCCAACCAGATCGCTCCACTCTCAGTCTTACCCATCTTCCGACCATCGCTGGTCGTCAATAATGGCGCTGTAATTCCGAACAGTTGCTGCCCCAACATTCTCCGTCCAAGATCAATCCCGGCGGTGATATTGCCCCACTGATCGCTACCACCCGCCTGAATCAGGCAGCCGTGCTCGCGTGACAGATGCACAAAGTCATAGGCTTGCAAAAGCATATAGCTGAACTCTGTGTAGCTCAGCCCAGCTTCGCTCTCAAGACGTGACCGAACGGACTCCTTTCCCATCATGGCCCCCACGGGAAAGCTTTTGCCGACATCACGAAGGAATTCAAGGTAGGAATAACCCTGCATCCACTCAAAGTTATTCAACAAGATGGCGTGGTTGGATGATTCACTACCACCACCTGACTCATCATCTCCGAAGTCAAGAAATCGGCGCATCTGCGCCGCAACGCCATCAACATTCTTTTGCAGTTGCTCTGCGGACAGCAGATTGCGTTCTTCACTTTTTCCGCTGGGATCGCCGATCATTCCTGTCGCGCCACCGACTAACGCAATGGGCCGGTGTCCAGCTTTTTGAAACCGCCTCAGCATCATCAACTGCATCATACTGCCAACATGCAGGGAGTCTGCAGTAGGATCGAATCCGATGTAGACAGTTTGTGGAGCACTGGCAAGTAATTTTGCCAATCCGCCATCGTCGGTGCATTGGTGAACCAAACCACGCCAATTCAATTCTTCCAGCAAATTTTGTTCGGGCATTGTTTTATTTGGATTGATGGATCTGAGTGGCAAGTATCGCCTCGGCCACTGACAAGTCTTCGGGGTAAGTAATTTTCAGGTTATCTGCAGAGCCTTGCACCAAGGTGACATCGTGCCCGATTCTCTCAACCAGTTGCGCGTCGTCCGTTGCAGGGCGTCCATTGTGCTTCTGATAGGCCTGTTTCAACAACCCGATGCGAAAAACCTGAGGTGTAAGTGCAAGCCACAATTCACGACGATCCACAGTTCGACTCCCCCCGCTTTCCAATTTCCCGCGTTTCACGGTACCTGACACGGGTGTTGCGAGGATCGCAGCACCAGTCCGCTGGGCAGCAGTAAACACCGCAGCCATGTCATTTTGACGAACCAACGGGCGAGCAGCATCATGAATCGCAACCCATTGAACCGTGGGATCATCCCCCAGATGATCGAGTCCTGCTTGCACACTGTCGGTGCGTTCGCTGCCGCCGAGAACCAATTCGATCCCCAACTGCTCAACCATTGCCGCGTGACGTTTTCGGAACACGGCCTCATCAACTTGCGAAACCACCAACACAATACGGCCCACAGACTCGGAGTCCGCTAAGCGTGATGCAGCGTGAAACCAGAGAGGTTTTCCGGCAAGCTCAGCGAACAATTTATTGCTGGCAGCACCGAACCGTTGTCCACTACCAGCCGCCGGCAGAATCGCAGCAATTGAATCTGGCGTAAGATTGATTTGATCAGGTGCGGGCATGAAAGAAACGACCACTGCGAGACGTTGTGAAACGGTGCCGATGTATCAGCAGAAGAGATCGGTATAGCAGCGTGAGTGGATGGTTACAAGCAAGCCATCGCCGATGTTTCGGACGGGAAGACACTTAGCACAGGCTTTTACTCGCAATCTTCGTAATCTTCCTCGTCCTCTTCTTCCTCGTACTCTTCTTCGCTGCATTCGGAATCGGGTTCACCGTCCTCGGCTTCGTCATCTTCGACATCGTCATCTTCGTACTCAGCCTCGTCTTCATCTTCAGCAGCGTGTTCATCATCGGCAACTGGCTCCGTCGCCTGGCTCTGGCTGACGCTGGTCTCCTCAACTTCGTCTTCCTCTTCAACTTCAAGGCCTTGCATTGCCTGCCATTGAGCCATAGTCATGACTACTTCTCTCGCCTTACTTCCGTTGTAGTCACCCACGATTCCATCTTCGGCCATGAAGTCAATCAGCTTGGCGGCACGGCCATAACCGATCCCCAAACAACGTTGCAGCAACGAGCATGATCCGCGACCTTCACGAATGACCACTTCGATAGCGCTGTCATAAAGTTCATCCCGTTTCTTGATCTGCTCCATCGAGGTGCCATCCGCCCCGTCGCCTTCCTCTTCGACCTTCAGTTCCATCAACTCACCAACAAAGTTCTGCTCTCCTTTGCTGCAGTGGTCGCAGATGGTGTCAATTTCATCATCCGAAAGAAAGGTACCCTGACCACGAATCAACGTACTGGTACCGGGCCACAGGAACAACATATCGCCATTACCGAGCAACTTATCTGCTCCATTTTCATCAAGCACCACGCGACTATCGGTCTTACTGGCAACTTGGAAACTGAGACGGGCAGGCAGATTACTTTTGATCAAACCAGTGATCACATCAACGGTTGGTTTTTGAGTTGCAAGAATCAAGTGAATTCCAACCGCACGACTTTTCTGGGCAAGTCGAATGATATGCTGCTCAACATCCTTGCCCGCAGTCATCATCAAATCAGCCATCTCGTCAGCAACAATGACGATGAAGGGTAGTTTTTCAGGCACATCTCTGGTGGCGTCTGCCTCATCAATTTCGAGGCGTCGCATGATTTCTTCACGTCCCAGATCATTGAAGCTGTTGATGTGGCGAACGCCGACCTTCGCCAACAGGGAATATCGCTCCTCCATTTTCTCAACAGCCCAAGCCAGAATTGCTTCTGCTTTTTTCATATCCGTGATCACAGGGTGCATCAGGTGCGGCAGCCGCCCATAACCACTTAGCTCAACCATTTTGGGGTCGATCATCAGCATACGGACCTCGTCAGGTCTGCAGCACATCAGCACTGAGGTTATGATCGCGTTGAGACAAACACTCTTACCCGTACCTGTACGACCGGCGATGAGCAGGTGTGGCATTTTTGCCAAATCGACCACCATCGGATTTCCGGAGACATCTTTGCCGAGGAATACCGGAATATTCATCTTCGCTGATCGCGTGTCTGACTCCTCAATCACATCACGGAGTCGCACCGCCTGACGCGTCTCGTTAGGAACCTCAATGCCGACAGTATTCTTGCCAGGAATCGGTGCCACAATCCGAACACTCGGAACACGCAAAGCAATCGCAAGATCATCAGCAAGCCCGGTTATCTTGCTCAGCCGCAATCCGGCCTCAAGTTCGATCTCATATTGTGCGATGACCGGCCCGGTCTCGATTTCGACCACTCGAATATTGAAACCGAAATCACGGAAAGTTTCCTCCAGCACATGTGCCTTGCGACGCACTTCATGGAGTTGTTCCTCGTAGCAAACATCATCGCTTTGCTCGAGCAGTTCGATGCTTGGCAGACGGTAATCTTCCATACCGCCGGGCAACGACTCATTCATGTCTTCGAACATGTTATCCGATGAGTCGGACTTTTTCTTTCGCTTAGGTACCTTTACTTTGGGGTGCGAAAGGTTGTGCGATTCATCTTTTCGAACGGTATGTTTCTCGTTTCCGATCTCCAGTTCGCGCTCGGTAGATTCAGCGGCCCCATCGTCGGCTTCATCCCCATTTTCTGCGTTCTGATCGTCGTAGTCCTCATCGTCGTAGTCCTCTTTGACGAATTCCTCCTCGACATCCTCATCGTCTGCGGCTTCCACCTCGCGATCATCTGCCTTTGACTTTTTCTTGGGTTGGCGAAACTTGATAGTGGGTTCGCCGCGATCAGCCTTCTCGGAATCACCACTGGCATCACTTTCGCCATCCCCGTCTCCGTCGATCTTGATTGGTTCCTCAAGATCAGTGAACGGCCGACGACGACGCGAAGCAGGCAAAGCATTAGCGGCACGCTTCAATCCCGACTTGGAAACCTTGTGACCCTCCTTCAAAATTCGCTTGCTGGCGTACAGCAAGGCGTAGTCGCTAGTCATCAAAGTGCCGACCAGAAACAAGGTCAACGTCAAGATCCACGCTCCGGCAGGAGCGAAGTGTTCAAGCAGCCAAGTTGAGGTCATCGCCCCGAGAAAACCACCACCGCCAACCACTGGCAGGCCAGAAGCTTGCAGCGGCAACATTGCCCCACCGGTCGCGACGGCGATGACGATGATCGTGCCCCCCAGAGACCTCAAAACCGGTGCATTCAAATTGCCACGCAAGATCAACGCAGTCGCCACTCCACCCAAAGCACCAATCACAATCGCCGACGCAACACCTAAAGAATCCAGCAACAACGATGACAATAATGCACCCCAGTAACCGCACGCATTGGTAATGGTGGCATTGGGCGGAAAGATCGTGGCATCAGGAGTGTAGAACTCACTGATGGGCCAGATCGGTGTGTCGAGTGGGTCAGCCGCATTATGAGTGACAAGCGATACGGTCAGAATCAGCGTAAAAGCGATCAACACAAGCGCGCATACATCGCGAACGAGATTTGGTTTCCGTTCCAGCTCAACCGTTTCGTCTATCGAGGCAGCCGACATGCGTGCGCGCAATTTGAGTAGAGAGAGTACAACTCCTCTAAAAATCGGCTATTTGTGTCCTCGGTTGACAGCAGGAAGGTATGAATCGCTGCAACCGCTACAACCGTCAAGGTCGGACGCGCAACAGGACACGAGCAAATCCGCTCCCAAAGCAGCAGCAACTTCATCTTGGCCAGTTGCGACTGTATTCCCCCAGGGATATTTCCCTGTTGTTGGTTCAGCGAGACCCGGGGTGAAATCAGCCTTCGTAACGAAAGTCGATGGGGGCCTGAATGTCAGCATGCAAACTTTGATGGACGGGGCATTTTCTGGCTGCTGCTTCCAATCGTGTCCGCAAGTCCGCGTCGGCAACTGCGTTCGCGGGGATCGTAACGACCGTCCGCAGTGCACCAATTCGACGCACCGGCTCAGTAATCATTTCCTTCGTCACATGAATCTGCGTCCCTTCCAAATCGACGTCATGCCGTTCGGCAACCAGGCCGAGGATGGTCATCACACAGGTACCCAAGGCAGTGGCCACCAAATCGGTAGGCGAAAAAGACTCCCCTTTTCCTCCATTATCCGTGGGAGCATCCGTGCTCAGCTTTTGCCCGCTGGGGCCATGGGTTGCTTCACAACGAAGTTGCCCGGTGTATCCGACATTGATCTCAACAGCCATCTGCGACCTACTCAGGTTGTATTCAGGGATCTTGAACATGAAAAATTTGAACCGTGGATTACGGCTTAGTGCAATCATCCACAGTGAACGCAAGGTTCACAGGTAACCACAGAGTCTCGGCAGCCACAGAGCCTCGGCAGCCACAGAGCCTCGGCAGCCACAGAGTCTCGGGCCACAAGGCATCGGTGCGAGTCAAGCATTCGAAAAAGCTTGTCACTCCTCTTCGACATCGCTCATGACTAAAACAAACCAGTTGGTC